>OBAM01000802.1_pt1 | contig 23917 bp, 17 predicted proteins | sample 1517751 | NCBI WGS metagenome assembly OBAM01 (sample SAMN04571703, study PRJEB22368) | human gut metagenome | biome: human gut; material: stool | host: Homo sapiens | place: Luxembourg | collected 2012-10-18
AAAAACACTCTGCGATTTCTTTTGCATTGTGCGTTTTATTCCAAGCTTCAATAAGCAGTTTTCGTGTTTCATCATGTAACATAATAATCACCTCTTGACTCTAGCATAGACCTGTTGTCAAGAGTGTGCAGTATTTTTTTGAAGTGCTATAGTATCCTTCCCTTAGTAACTATTTGAAAATATGGAGGAATCCAAGATTCTAAAAGCTCTTTCCAGTTTTCTTCTCCCTGATCTCCTGCGGTTCCCGGATCCTCATTTACTCTTCTACAAATTCTTGTATATTCATCTGAAATATTGGTATTTGCTTTTTTTAAAAAATCGAATAAATCATGCGTCGAAGTGCTCATATTTTTTCCTACCATTCTATATACAACTCTCTTTTAATTGTTTCATATATTCATAAATTGATTTTTGTGTTCTATCTTTATCTGCTATAAATTCCATCAAAAAATCTCATATTATATCTTAAATCTATGTACATATACAGCCATTTCTATAAACATCACCCTGTTTTCATCATAGCACTACAGCACTCCTTTTCTCAATTCATCAATAATCCATTAATTTTAAAACACAAAACTTTTCACAATCGTCAATAATTGCTCAATATTCTCGTGAAATTCTTCACTTTGAATATCCGCTCCCCAACTGATTCTAACCGAATTTTCAATCTCCTCTAGTGGTACTCCCATTGCTTCAAGTACATAACTTGGCGAATAATTTTTCGAAGTGCATGCTGATCCATTTGAAATACCACAGTATTGTTTACATGAAAGCATTAATGCCTCAGACATTACTCCAGGGAAACAAATATTGGCCGTACTATCCACACAATACTTTTGAACTCCATTAAATTTGAATGCTACACCTGAATCATTCAACATTTCTATCAATATTTTTTTTAATGCCTTAACTTTTTTTGCATTTTCCATATATTCCTGCTCTGCAATTTCACATGCTTTTCCGCACCCGGCTACTAATGCCACTGGAATAGTTCCCGGTCTAATTCCATGTTCCTGCTGCCCACCATACATAATTGGTTTTACTGGTGGTAATTTATATTTCTTTTTCTTAAGTATCAAAACGCCTATTCCCTGCGGTCCCCGAAGCTTATGTGCACTAAAAGAAAGCATATCATACTTGAGATTTCTAATTTCTTCTACAAGTTTTCCACAGCTCTGTGTTGCATCAATATGAAAAAAAATATTCTTCTTTTCCAGTTCATTTCCAATTTCCTGCACCGGCTGAATAATACCGGTTTCGTTGTTAACATGCATTACACTTACTAAAAGCGTGTCTTCTCTAACTTTTTTCAAAATATGATTGCTATCAATTCGCCCCGTTAAATCTGGGTTAATAATATCAATCTCAAATCCTCGTTGTTTCATTGCCTTAGTTGTTTCTAGCACAGCTTTGTGTTCTATTGCTGTCGTAATAATATGCTTTTTTCCTGTTTTATTTGCGAATTCTTCTAAACCTTGAATTGCAATGTTATTACTTTCAGTAGCACCACTTGTAAAAAACACTTCTCCAGAATCCACTCCAAGAAGAGACGCCACCTGTTTTCTTGAATTTTCTACAACCACTCTTGCACGATCTCCATAATCATGTGTTCTACTATCCGCATTACCATACGAGTTCTTATATACGTCTATCATCACATCCAAAATTCTTTCATCAATAGGTGACGATGCATTATAATCAAGATATATTCCCATTATTTCTCCTTAACTGCCAGATCCATCAAATCATCAAGATTCTTAATAAAATTTGTTCCTGATAAATGAGCAATTCCTCTTTCCAAATGTAATCTAAAATATTTAGCCAAGGTTTCCTCATCTATAGGAAGTCCCATTCTCAAGCACCATGCCTTCATAAGTGCATCATACACATCGCTATATTCTCCTGCAAAAGTAAACCAAGACATTTCCACATTGCTATCAGCAATAATTGGAATATCTGTTGGCATCGTATATTCTCCTAATGAATAACAAAATGCCCATCTGCAAAGAACATTCCAATTTTTTATTCCTGTTTTTCCTTTTAATCTTCCCAACCTGTCTTTTGCCTGGTTTGATAATTTTATCTGTTTTACTAACATCTTGTTCCCTCTTAAAATAAATATCCTTCCTTAATGGAAGTCTTCATTAATTCATCATCGTATACTAAAGTAAACTCATCACCAATATGCGGTTTCATAAGCTCATAATATTTCTGATCAATTTCTGAATCCGTAGAAAGAATAATTGTCTGATCGCTTGCATTTGGAAAATATGTAGTAATCAGCGCTTCCCTATGAATGGAATCCAATCGAGATAACGGTGTATCAATAATCACCGGCAACTTTTTCTTTGAGCATATAGCTAACGCCCAAAGTAAAGAAATAACCATAAGCTGTTTTTCTCCGGCAGATAATTTTTTCTTCTCAATCTGTTCCCCTTTTCCATTCAAATAATAAATATCTAACGTCACTGGATTCATTCGAATTTCTTCAATCAAATGTTTTTTATAAGAAAGTTTTTTATAACAGTCTGTCATCGTTCTTGCTAATACATCAGTTTTATTCTCCTGCAAACGAATTCGATATCGTTTAATGATTTCAATAGCCATATGTGCATATCTTATAACTCTTCTATTATCATCATCTGCTTCTATTGATGAAAGTATATGTTCTGCATTTTTGCTAAATTCAGATTTTGCAATCATCGCAGCTCCATTCAATGTTACTCGTTTTTGTTGCAGAGCTGATAAATTTACTTCTTCTGTTAAAATTTCTTTTTCTAATTCTTTGATCCTCTTAAAGATTCTATTTAATGCCTTCTCATCAATGTCTACTGAAAGATAATTGTCAATGTCATCAATTTTTTGTCGGCTTTCATTTCTTCGATGCATCTGTATCTTTATATGATTGGCGCACTCTTTCAAATCCTGTGAATTAAGTCTATGAATTAAATATAATACACTATCTGAAAGTCCATAAACTTCTTCTTGTTTTTGTGCTGCATTATCTTCTTGTACAAATTCAACAAATCGTAATAATGCATCTTTAGTTTCTGGATATCGACTAACAAAATCTGTATAAAGCCCCTGCACTTTATTAGTTGCCATCATTGAAGTCTTATAAGCCTGCTCCATAGTCCCTTGCTTTTCTATGTCATCAAGAAGTGATGTCACAAGCAAAAATGGCATTTCACCGGCAACTTTCTCCAAAAACTCATCTTCATATCGCTCAAGTAATGCTTGCTGTTGAGATCTTTGCTTCATAAGATCATGCCGTTGCTCTACAATGTCGCCGCCTTTAATTGCATATTCAGAATTTTTCTTTTCAAGTTCAATATGTAATCCTTCAATTTTTTCTGTCAAGCGTCGAATTTCCTCATCACAATTCTCCAAGTCTTCAGTTGCACTATCACTCTTTTTACGTAATTGTTCAAGATAAATTAAGTCCTGATCTTCAGTTGCCACAGCACTCAACCTCGAAATAATTCTTCCAAGATCATTATTCAATAAATCCAATATTGAAATTCCTAATAACGCCTTTATAGATTCTTTCATTTGAGCATTTGTATTTTCAACAGCCAGTTCTGCAATTTTTTCTCCATCAAAAAAGAAAAAACTAGATAACGCACTAGGTAATATATTTTCCACAAACATGGGCCAGTTTTCAGTTAAAAATACATTATCAATTTCATTTTTCTTAACCCATATCTTCTCTCGAATTCGTTGAGCATTTCCATCCCATTCCCTATGAACCAGATATATTTCTTCCTCTGATTCATCCATCGAAAACTCCAACTCAATATATGTTCGATTTGTTCCATCCGCTTTATTGACATATGATTTCAGATATTGACCATATGTTTTAAATTTACTTTCCGTATATGCAAATGAATTTGCGCCGTATAATCCAAGAAGTACTGCTTCCAAAAAAGTAGTCTTTCCTCGCCCATTCATTCCACCTATCAAAACTACTGGTCTTTCTCCATGAAATTTAAACTGATTTGTAGACGCATATACACCAAAATTATGCATAACTAATTGTTTCAAAATCATTCCATTATATCCTCATCTTCCTCCTCAATATCATTAAGGTAATCATACCTACTATCTAATGTCAGCGGATTATATTTTCCGCCCAAATCTTTCTTTCGAATTACTTTGTTCATATAATATTCTGTTGCATCCGCTTCATCTTTATAAAAAGTTTTTCTAATACAATTTTCCAAAGAATCCGTAATTCCCTTCCTTTTATTCAAACTACTTGCTTGATTTTCTGTATCAATCAACGTATATGCCATCTCAAACGCCAACTCTTCACCTGGATATAATTCGTCCACGACTTCTTGAACAACATCTTTTAATATATCCCATTCTTCCTTACGGAAAGCCTCTGAACCAACCCATTCGGGATCTTCAAATTTTTTTCCTATAACTTCTTCATATATCGTCGGAAGCGAATCTTCAAACTCATGTTTACCGAAAACCCATATTCTTCTTATATTTCTTAATTCCGGAAGCGTAATCAATTCTAAATCGGAAAATTCATCTGGTCCATTCTTATTAATGTCTATCTGCATTTCCAATAATTGTCTTAACCATTTTTCACGCCATTCTTTCAGATATGGTCCATGATGAAGTTGCTTATAAGTTCCTTGCAGAAATCCCTGCATTTTTCTAAAGCTTCTCCTTGAACGATCATTTGCTTCATCTCCAAAACAATTACGAAATTCCAGTAGTGGCGTCATCCATGCTTTTTCATCATCATTCGCAATCATTGCTTCCATGGATTTATCTTTTTCTACCATAGTGCATACCCAACATCCAAATCTACTTTTTCCACAACTTGGTAACCCTTTTTCAACCATCAGTGGACATTCATTGTCAGCACTTGCACCTCTATAAAGTGTTAGTAAATCTGTATTCGAATATCCCCATGGATTTCTATATTGCATCAAAAATACCCATACATCATTATCCGTCCATTCTTCTAGAGGAGAAAACACTAACTCATTTGCCATAGATGGATTAGGACTAAGAAGTTCTCTTACACGTTTTTTTTCATAATATGCCATAGTTTTTGCACGCCTAGCACTTTCAGCCTTTCGTGTACCTATAACCAGGATAATTTCTCCATGTTCCGCAATCCTCTCTTTGACAAACTTATTCACTGGCTGGATTTTTAAACGATCCGTACACCAGCGCAACTTTTTCCTTGGAAATGGATAACCTCTTCCCAAAAGATTGACCCAAAATGTATTATCCATTTCTGGAGTTAAACGGTGTGTTACAAAAGGAAGCTTTGATTGCTTTGCCCTCATATTCATAATTTCTAAGGAATTTTGAACCCACTTTGATATCACCGGTGACTCAACCATAGTATCTGTATTAATTACATGAATTTTTTTTGCATTTGCAAGTTGTTCCGGTTTCAACTCTTCTATTGCCAGCCAAACTAACTGTAACGTTGCGGTGCTGTCTTTTCCACCCGAATATCCTATCACCCATGGAATATCATCTGCCAAATATAAATTACGAATCGTTTCTTTCAATCCATCTATCGTTTCTTTTGTAATTGTTACACTCTGCTTAGCAGCTCCATAACTCACATTTTTTTCTGCCATATTTTTATTTCGCTCCTAGATATTTAAACTTTCTAAGTATTGTTTCTCCTTCCGTTCTTCATCCGGTGTAAGGGAAATACCAATTTCTTTTTTTATCTGATTTGCTGTAAGAAATATTGCTTTATTACTTGTAAGAATTTTACCATCCGCACGAATTACTCTATATTTCCAAATAGGCGCACTTCTTTTCCAATTTATTTTCCTTAAAGCTTTTAACTTTTTGTTCATATCAACATCAGGATTCTTATAAAAATAAGCTCCAACTTGTCCTAATGCTTGAATCACCACACCTTGCGTTACTATATAGTTTTCTCGTAAATCAACCTTCGAAATCTCTTTTTTAGATACTTCATTCCACTGAATAATATTCTCAGCAACACAATTCCAAAATTTATTAAGAAACTTCTGCATCATTATATCCGGCGCATTTCCTTCTATTGTACGTTTTATAGAACTATAAAATGTGTTTAATGTAAATAAATTCGATGAATACTTTCCCAAATTATCTTTTTCTTTATCAGTATACTCATTAAGAAATGCCACACTTGATACAACACTCCTCGTAATAACTGCAACGCTATCTCTGGAATCATACAATTCCGCAATAGAATTTGAAGTCTTCACAGCATGTTTATTAAGATCTGTAAAAATCTGTTGGCTTCTCAATAAACCCGCATCTTCATATAAAACAACCGAAATCGTTTCATTTCCCAACTCAGGTTTTTCATTTAAAGCATCTATGATTGCTGCCTTTCTATGTTGACCATCATTAATCAAAAATCGTGCATCCAGTGATACCTCCAAAATACCCGTATCCGGACTTTCATTACTTGATATAAATTCAAATTCTCCATCTATTGAAGCTGCCAATGCTGAAAACACATATGTATTTTTATTTTCTGTAATGTACCGACTAATTACAGGTATCCTACTTTCATTTAACTTTCTCTGTGCACGATACTCTGGTGGAACATACTCATTTTCACTTGGAAACATTTTTTCCAACATACGTAATGGTACCATAGCTATATAGTATTCTCGACCAGCTTGAATGCCTCTTACAACAGGAAATTTATACGCAAAATCCATTTCAACCTCCAAAAAAAGTGATATACTTAAGTAGTATACTTAAGCATATCACTTTCGACCACTAACGTCAATTTAAACGTAAATTTCTATTTTTTCATTCCCCTGTCCCTGTTGATTTTAACTCATTATACAATTGCCAGAATGCTTTATCTTGAATATACTGTGGTTTTTGACTGCTAATTTTTACTATGCTATGATGTTTCGGCAATGCCTTAATATCATGATAAATGATTTGAGCTTCTGTACTCTTTGCTTCTGTCTTAAATACAAATTCCACATCTGTATTCTTAAGATCCGCAACATTATGTACAACCCATGTTAAAATATATTTAGCATAATCTTCGTCACCATTTCCAAAATGTTTTAAAAATTGAGTAGATAATATTGTACCAACACCAAATTCCCTTCCCTCTTTAAGAATTTTTTTAAGCGCAGGAAATCCCTCTTTCATAAAATTATCTGCCTCGTCAACTAAAATCAATTTTGTTAACTGCCGGAACTGGCCATTAAGTTCACTTGAACCTGCTCCCTGCATCTGTGAATAAAACAAATCCAGCGTAATCGCCACAATTAAATTCTGAATATCAGCATCATAACCTGAAAGGTCTATCACAATAACTCCTTTAAGTAGGTCAAAAAGAGACTCCGTTGCAGCACTATTCTTCTCAAATATTTGAAACTGATATAGTTTGTCCATTGCAGCAGCCAATGAATCATTTTTCTTAATGTCCTCATTATCAGCATACAATGAATATATTGTATCAAAAGTAGGCGGAACATTCTCCCATGTCGAAGGATTCCCGGGAATAATTCCCTTTAACGCATACGCATCAATAATACATTGAAATAATGTATTTTGCTGTTTTGGACCCAAATTATACACTTTTGCAATCGTATCTTTAAACGTATTTGCAGTATGAATTGGTAGCAATGGTTTAAACACTTTCGATTTCGTAAGTGCTAATGGATTAAGTGGTAAATGATATGGTTTCAATATTTTCGCTTTAGTTGTCGTTACAAAATCCATTTTACTCTCATTATAATCACCTTTATAATCAAAAATCAAAATGCCAAGGGGATCATTTCCAATGTTTTTATTTTGTTCACAATATAGCTGTGTAATTAATGATTTAGTAAACTGTGTTTTTCCAGTTCCCATAGTTCCAATAATCCCCATGTTTGTATGAAAAAGTTGATTTGTATCATTTGGCTCCCAAATCACAGGTTGTCCAGAAATCATATTCCTTCCAAAAACAATTTGCATTCCAACTTGTTCTTCAACGGTATTATCAGATCTTACCATCATATCTGAAATTTGCATATTTTTTTTTTTCTCACGCGACTCGGCAATATATTCAGCTGATGACTCGGCTACTAAGTTTACCGAAGTAGTACGCGCAACATTCTGTTGTTCTTTTTGTATTACATTAAATATCCCCTCAATACCTTCTTCCATTGAAGCAGCAGCCTCATTAAACGCCTGAGTACTATATATATTTCTAATTCTTACAGGTAAAGCATTAGCCTCCTCTTCCAGACTTTGTTCAATTGCTTTAGCGGAAAGAACCATATAGGAAGAGCCCATTTTTTCTGGAAATTCAAGCAAACATACATCATTGTAAATTTTTCCTGTCATACTCAATGTGTCTGTGCCAAATGATACAATTGTTCCTTTTCCAATGTACTGATCCATAGCATTTGAAAATTCATATTTTTCATTTAAAAGATTTTGTCTATATACATCTAGAATATCATCCCATTTCTCATCAGGATAAATGTTATATAATTTCATTTTTTCGCAGCAAACCAGTATTAATTGAATAAAGAAATTACGCGATAATTTTCGTTCTAAAGTATTTCTATGTTCGTCTGGCCAGAGAGCATTCCAAAGACCATTATATGTATTCAAGACCTGTATATTCGCTTTGTTTAATCTTGTCTGCGGATTTTGTCCGATTTTCACCTCTACTGGATGAATATAAATTTTAATCTCATCCTTCGGTCCCTCAATACCTACTAAAAGTACATCGTCACTAGTCGGACGTTGTTCAAATCCCAGATTTTTTGCGGAAAGAATTCCATCCTTCTGAGATAAACCAGCTCCCCCTGAAACTCTTAACATCTCTTCCAGTGATATCGGGATCCAGACAATATCGGGATGTGCATAATATGCCATACATACTTTTATTGCTGATAATATGCTCATTTTTTCTCTACTAAAATAACTATCAGCAAAACCTGTAGGCTTTTTCGCTGTAATCAGTCTTAACATCCATCCACCATTGATTGCGTTAAAAAGATTAATTATTTCATTAATATTCTCTGCATCTGCTATAACCCCTTTTTTCTTTAACTGATCATAAATAATTTCGTTGTACTGAGTTGATTTCTGTGTAACAGTAATATCATCGTAACCGCTTGCCGAAGTAGATTGATCACTATAATGAATAATCAACAACTCATCTTCATTTTTATTCTTTTTCTGAAAAAAAGAGAGATCTACTTTTGGATTGACAAAAATCACCCAATTAGAAGAAGAATAAATTTTTCCCAACAAACCTTCTTGTCCTTGCTCAATTTCAGTAAAAATACAAGAAGACGGTTCATAAGAACTTCCTGAAAACGCAACTCTATATAATGCATTATAATAAGTGGCAAGCCTAATTAGTTGATTTTTCTCCGCATATTTTGTTCCAAATCCAGTTTTATACCAACCAGAATTCAATACCGAGGGCATTCCAGAGTTTAATCCATGAAGTGAGGTACCTGTCGTAATAAAATCCATACGGCTGGCTCCGGCATCTTCCGATGAAGCCATTTCATAAAACGTCAAATGTGCATATCGATACTCTGTCTCTTCAGGATTTCTAAAATAATACCGAATTTTTCCAGTCATTATCAGTTCCAGATCACTTACTTCTTCATCGCAATACAATTCTCTAATATACTCTTTCAATTTACGTTGATCTGATAGCAACGTGAATTCATTATACATTCCTCTATCTGCATAAATATTAATTGTAAAACTAAGCAGATCATCCGGATCAATTCCTTTTTTTAATTTTTGTGCATAAAATAATAATAAACCCTGAAAAATTTCTCTACAATCTCCCATATTTATAAGATTTATAAAAAACTGCTTATTACCAATATCATCAAATAAAAAAGCAAAATGCTCTTTATATTGAATAATCTTATCGCACACCAATTTTTGTATAAAGTTTCGGGTTCCCTGATATCTCTTATTTGAAACAGGTGCATAATATCTCCACTCTGGTGCATATTTTTGCTCAATCGCCTGATATAAGTTCTTATCGCTGTCTTTAATAAATGGAATTAGATATAATGCTGTTAATTTTTCAATCAGCTTCTCTCTTACAGCCCCAACATCTTCTTCCTTTAAAAGTTCTATTTGATACATTATATTCAAGGGATGTACCGGACTCATTGCAATTATTTTCTCATCATAGTCTTTAATTACACATCCCAACAATAAAGCATCATTCTGCTTTTTACCAAGTGTAGTACCAGACTCTATCGCAGCAAATTGTTGCTCCATTACATTTATATAGCTACTTGCTGCATTCAGAAGATCTTTACTATAATAAGCAAGGCTTGGTAAAGTTCTATATTTCTTATATGTTTTCAGCAAACTAATATATGCAGAGCAAATTTCATTCTCTACTTCTAACGGATATTCTTCTAAACCTTCCGGTGTTTCACTTATTGCCAGCCATTCATTTCTTACAATTTCATCCTCAACAGAAAGCACATATCTAAAAGATTTTTGACTGGAAAACTTTGGAAGTGAAAACTCTTTTGTACCCGCAATAATTTTACCATTTCGATATTCTAAACTTTTTCTTTCAGTAAACTTCCATTTAAAAGCACCCGCACCAGTAATCTCAGTCTGTTTCATCACTTCATCCCGAAACTGGATTGGTACAACAATTGTACCAAACTTTAATTTACAATTGATACGACCAGTATCAGCATCTATCGTTTCCTCATTCAACATCAAATTTACGGTTTGATTATATCTGCATTCATACGTTTCCTCTGATTCAACACTAATATTTACAATTTCATCAAACCCTGGATTTATAATCAAATTTGCAGTAACTCCATAGATTTGAATCCTACTTCTTTTTAAGTTACTAGCAACATTCACTAAATATAATGTTTGAATATTTTCAAGGTACTTTGGTGCTACATTAATTACACATACTTTAATCTCATAAGTGATCTTATTATTTGTGTCAGTAATCTTAACTTGAGCAAACGAACAACCTTCGGCTTTTATTTCCATTCGTACTAACTTAGGTAAAGATGTGACCTCACAGCCATTCTTTTCAAGTCCAAATTGTCGAATTGTAATATTCGTCCCAATATCAATCGTAATATTCTCTTTATGATCTGGGTTATAAACTATTATGTTTTTCTTTCTTTTTTTCGCCTTTGTATCACCATCATCACGAATAAAAAATTGTTCATTTAATACAAAAGGATATTCTAATATAGAATTTGAATATACTTCAATTTTAGAGTCATCTATGACTAATGGATTATCTAACTTCTTCTTCATTTTATCTTGTGATGCCTTGAGTTCCGTATAAGTACACTCTTCATACCATGGTATATTCTTCTTTTTGCAGTTCATCAGATATGAAATAAATGTATTATCAAACTCCTTTTCAAGATCATCTGGAATAGTACCATGTTTCATAACTTGATCAATTTTTCTAAACAGTCTATGATTTTCGTTTAAACGTTCCCGAATCTTCTTTTCATCAACCATATATTCAACTTCTGGATCCATCAGTAAAGATAACTGTGAATAATCTGATTTTTTCACAAAACCTCTTCCCAATATAGTCAACAATTCCGAATATTCAAACAGAGAGGATTTATCGCTAAAGCGATCCGATTGTTTACAATCTAATTCATATTCTAAAAGAGTTTTATCTGCCACTGACAATTGAGCACCTTGAATATCTTCTTTAATTTTTGAAATTATAGAGATAGAATGAAATGGCATGCCATTAGCTGCCAAATTTCCTGTACCACTTGTAATCGTATCAATAGCAGAATGTGTTATCATCAGAATTGGAAAATGTTTTGAAGTCAATTCTGCATTTCGTAAAGTTGCAAGAAAATCATCTGTCATCCCATTTATCTTAGATGCTACAACAATTTCCAAATCATCCCTCAGCTTAATCGTAAAGGTAGAATACACATCTCCATACTCATATTTCCCCTGAATATTATTTAATCTGGTAAGTTCTTTAAGTGCATAGTCTACCCCTTTTACCATCTTTTCTGTGTCAAGTTTTAAACAATACCTTTCGCCAAATCGCATAACCGCTGCATGAGCTTGAAAAAAACTTAATGTATTTTTGGCAATATAATCATAAAATTCTTTTGACATACTTAGCATCCCCACTATCACTCTTCTTTTCTATTAGATTAAGTTTTTCATAATAATCAGCAACTTGATCTTTAGATATATCATCCAAAAAAATCCCTCTTCTTTCAAAAGCTTTAAATACTTCTTTTAACCGCATTTTCTCTTGATTTTTTATACAAAGTTTTGTAATGAATATTAGCCTTTCTTCTGATAGATTCAGCATCATACCACTCCTGCCACGACTCTTCAAAAATTTTTTGCAATAATATCCAAAATGCTGTTTATAGGAAGCATATACTCTATTACGATCCGTATTTTCAAACTGTACTTTGACAGAATCAAACAGAAATCTAATTGATGCCGCTGTCATTCCAGACACCAACGATTTCCTCTCCAATTTATTCATTTCAACACAATTAGTAATCGAAGCTCTGTATAATGCAGTCAACAAATCAATTTGTTTACTAATTTCTTTGTCCTTTTCATCAGAATCCACTATTTCGTTTAAACGAATATAATCAACAATTTCTGAATTGATCTCCGTCTGGTTTAATATTTCAAGAGTAATAGCATGTGCAAATATTTTTTCTATAGCATTTTGTAATTTCCGCCATCCTTCTGTAAAGCATAATCTACTTTGACTAGTCTTTTCCCATTCTAAACAGAAATACAATGGAATATTATTATTGCGCTCACCATCCATAAAACGTCCCAACTGTAGAATTGTCTGTGCAGTATATGAAAAATAATATAATTCTAAAAGTTCAACTAAATACTCTCTCAAACATTTTTGATCTTCAAGAATATACGCAAAATCCTCTTCAAAAAAAGCGTGTAAGGACTCCACAATTCTAAAATATTTCAGTCTTTCTCCACTATTTACTTGATTTTCAAATTTTAATTTCGAAATAATTTCAGTTTCTAGTATATTGCTACTCAGCTTTAATTTTGCATCACTTAACTCCTTTCGTAATAAATTCGAATCCCCCAGAACATCTACCAGATATTCTACCATTTTCTTTTCATTTGTCTCCGTACAGGAAATTTGCTCAATCATTTGGAGATTTACTGCCCTCACCGTACCATTTTCTGTAAAAAACAATTTACGAATCATATCCCCAAAAAATTCCTCTTGTCCTGACTGAATCTCAATATCTTGCTTTAACTTTTCCACTAATTCTGCAACCGTAATTTTTTGAGGACTTTTTTCCTCTATCATACAAAGAAAACTTCCAATTAATGGTTCCAATTCCAACACAATATTAGCACTAGTATTTCCAGTAAAAGGAAACAATTTAAATCTATTTCCAGGTTTATGGTATAATTTTCCTCTAGAATCAAACATCTTACTTTTTTTAAACTGTTCAACACTTAACTGATATTTCATAACTTACACCACCTTAAACTCATAATCCCCATATTCATTTTTTTCAAAAATCATCTTATAAGTTTTATCGCTCATTTTGGGAACTACTATAATTTTTTCCTCTTTACTTCCAAATTCAATGACTTGCTGAATAAAACTTACAAAATCTGTATGGTGGTTTTTATCTTGAACTGTTGGACGATATCCCTCTTTCATATCAGCAATTAACTCATACAGTGCAAAATCAACATTCAATTTAACCACTTCACCAGTAGACGAATTTGTTTTTTGAAAACATAAAATTACTGAAGGAGAAAAACGTTGAATTGTATCATTTATTGTTGCTGTCGTTTTATTAATCACCGCCCTTATCTGTAATTGTTCTAAAATCCAAAATTGCTCATTTGTACTATCAATACAAATACAATCCTCCCCGAACTGCCCATCCCAATTTAAAATAGCGTATTTTGTGGCCTTATATAACTCACCAAGTTTCTTTTCATTACCACTATTCTGTAAATATAGATATTGAATAAATTCACGAAATCTTATTCGACTCATTTTATCTTCTCGTGCTCCTCCAAAATCATTAATCCGTGCAATAAAACGATAAATAATTTTTTTCAATTTCGGTTTAATTCCGCCTAAGATCGATACATCTGTTAAATTATTAAGAATACAATATGGTGTATGCCCCGTAGCTTTTTTAAATACTTCTTCTATATTTTCAAGCGAATGGAACCGTGTCGCTTCTGTATCAGTTTCGCTACTTCTATCTTTCAAAATGTCATGTCTTCCAATTGCATTAAGTACCGGCGAAATATCTGTATATTCATTAAGCAACATCGGAGTTGACCACTTCAAATAATTTGTCAAATATTTAAGATCTGAAGTTCCAACCCCAATTTCTCTAACATCAAATTCTGGATGAACCATTATATCGTACAATAAATTTAATACTTCCCTTGTGGAAACAATAGCTTTATCTTTAATTACAATTTCAATTATTCTTTCAATGACTGTCTGCTGGTTTAATTCATTCGATAAAAATTCATAATTATGTCGAACTGGACATCTGGTACAAAGAGTACAGTTTTTACAATCTTCATAAGCTATATAAAATGGATTCTGCTGGCTTTGTTGGAATACTTTTTTTAGTAAGGCCTCTAAAAAAGTGGTCTCTACGCCATTTTCACCCAACGCAAATACTTGATAATCTGAAAAGCTAACATGTTGAAATACACTTCCGATTTGATAGCCAGTATTTTGTTTGTATCCAGAAAAAATTTCATTAGAAATAACATACTGTTTTAACTTTGAAAAATTTTTTCCCTTTTCAGAATCAATAAAATTATTCAATGTTCCAAGGTTAATGGCAATAATCATTTTTTTCCCATCATCGAACTCACAATTCTCATCATTAAAAGAAGAAAGTTTTTCTGCCAATGTGTCAATAGATGTAAGCAATGGTCCACTACTTTCCGTTGCATCATTATATGGTTCCCAATCCATAAGTAAAGCTTCTTCATCTGCATTCTTAAGGTAAGAAATCAAATGCGATTTACCATCTCCGGCGCTACCACAAAGTAACACTAAACATTTTTTCTGATTTGCATTTATATTGCGTAATAACTCCCGAAGTTCCATCTCTACTTGTCGTTCAACATGTAAATATTCTTTAAATGAATCAAACATACTTGTGTTTTCAACCGACTCAGCCGACAACTTACGAAGTCTACTTAACTGTGCAACGAATTTACAATTCACTAATCTTTCCTCCTCAGTAGGCTTACTCTGTACTCTACTACTTGCCTTCTAATTTTAATTATAGAATGCTACATACTAATTTTTCTTAATACAACTCATTTTTAATCAATTAATTCACCGAATTTTGTTTCGATTATTTTTATAATATTATACCTGATATTCGACATGTTTTCTATATAATATAATTTTTTCGACAATTTTCGCATTCTTAAGCATCATATTTGCAAAATATTTCATCTGTTTGTATCATTCTATGGCATACAAAAACCGGACCCCTTTCAGAATCCGGCTCACCATACCCTCTTACAACTTATTATATTTATCTTTTTTCCCCTTCGCCTTACTCACAGGATACTTCTCGTCATTAACCTTAATCTTCTCCTGCACAATCTCATCAATGTCCAGTCCGCAGGCGTCCGCCATAAGGACGCAGTAATTTAGTACGTCTGCAAGTTCTTCTTTGATTTTTTCCCGCTTTCCTTCGTTGGATAAGTCGGTTCCGCTCCACTGGAATACCTCGAGGAGTTCTGCGGCTTCCAGGGAAATGGATATCGCCAGATCTTTTGGGTTGTGGAATTGTTTCCAGTCGCGGTCGTCTCTGAATTTTAAGATTTGTTTTATTGTCTCTTCTGTCATTTTTTACTCCTGTTCTGCTACCTTAATAATCCATTTTCCGAAACGCTTGCCACCTTCTCTGGCAAGCACACCTTTTTCCTGTAATCTTGGTAAAATTCTCTTTACTGTTCCCAGCGAAATACCTGTTTTTTCATGGAGAGTTTTCTGCTTAACAAACGGATCTTCCTTAATTAGACGAAGGATTTGTATTTCCTCTTTTGTTAATTCCCTCTTAGTCTCAAGCATTGCTTCCTTAGTCGCAGCTCCACTTCCCATAGTTGCAATTTTACTGTCCTTAGTCGCAATTTTGTCTTCTTTAGTCGCAATTCTACTTTCATTATCCTGACCAAAGTCATATGAATACTCTTCATCCAGCGGAACAACTATTCGGAACACATCGCCCTCTGCAAACTCTGGTTCTTTTCCAGAATAAAATTTACTGTATTTGAACAGATTCCGTACACCTGATCCAAGCTGATCTGCATAGCCAATATTTCTGAAAAATGCTGCTATAATAGGGTTCTTTGGATTCGGTTCCAAATTTTCTACTGTGATCATACCTTCACGTGCAGCACGATTTGCATTTTCTACATACATACGGTTTTTCTCAATTACAAACTTTGCCGTATAGCTGCTTGTAAATTCGCGGTGCATTAATGTGTTGCTTACCATTTCTCTTACGATTGTATTTCTGAGACTTTTATTTATAGTGTCTTCCAAAAAGAATTTGTCTGGCAGATTTTTTCGTCCAAATTCCAGAAGCTGTCTATAGCTATCAATCAAATTTGTTTTTATAACTTCACGGTCATCATATCGATCTACATTGACTTTTCGGACCAATGCATCTGTCACGTATGTCGGTGCTACATTTAAGATTACATCGTCTTTTCCCAGAAGCATGATTGCTGCAAGATTGTAACCTTCTTCTCCTGTAGCAATATCACGACCATAGAGTCCCGCACTTTTTAGCAATTCTTCATCGCTCATTGATGTCCAGGGATGTTGTCCACCTGCATGGTTCTTTGCCATAGTTCGAATCTGCGGCAACAAATCTAAGCGTAAATCTTCCATTCTGGCATATGGATATATTTTCTTCTCTGTAAAAATATTCTGTTTACGAATATACATCTGCGCGATCGCACCAGTGGCAGTTACTTTGACATCAGCATCATCCACGCGGTCATAAATTACTCTTTTGTAACTGTGTACTTCTGCACTTGGCGAAATGTGAAGATGGATAATTGTATGTTTGTTATCATATTTTATAATCTCTGGCGCCAGATAGACGGTTGGTGAAAATACCGCCGGATTACTTACAGTTTTTATAAAATTTCTCACTATATCCGGAGCAGCTTTTTCCGGTATCCCTGCTACTGTTCCATCATCCAATACACCCAGAAAAATATCTCCGCCAAATCTGTTCAGAAAAGAACACACAGTTTCATAGGTATCTGATTCAATTTCCTCACATCACCATCTCAAACACTCCCACCATCACCGGCATAGTCACGATCGACAGCAGTGTCGTTAATACATACAGCGAACTGGAATACGCCGCGTCTTTATCATAGAGCTGTGCCATGGAAGTGACGGTTGCGCAGGCGGGTGTTATGGATGCCAGATAGACAGTCAGGAGGATTTGCTTGGAGTCGTGGATGGCTGTGAATGTCTGGATTATTTTCATCAGGCCTAATACAAACACCGGGTAAACAAGCAGTCGCAGTGCGGCGGAAAGGTAGCTTCTTTTTCTGGTGAATACGGTTTGCAGTGGTACTTCCGCAATGACCATTCCTGCCAGGAGCATGCCGAGTGGTCCGATCATGTTGTTCATCATGTTCAGGATGTCCTGGGCTCCGGAAGGGAGCTGGATTCGGAAGATGAACAGTACTACTCCGGCTATGATGGAGATGATATTTATATTCAAAAGTACTTTTTTCCACTCCAGTTTATCTTCTTCACAGAGCATATTTTTGCAGTGTGTCCAGATCAGGATGAGCTGAACGGCAATGTAGGCACTGGAGTAAATGACGTATTCCTGACCGAGTAATTCCTGTACCAGCGGGATTACGAGGATTCCTGCATTTGAGTAGATGATCGTTGCGCGTTCGATCACGTCCAGATGAAGTGGCTTCTTTAAGATCGCGGTGAGGAACAGAAACAGGATATGTACTGCGACTGCTGCCGCGCATGCCAGAAGCAGTCCTTTCTGAACATCGGGTGTGTATTCTACCTGAAAGGCATTCAGAATCACGCACGGAATGACCAAGTAAACCATGATCACGGACACGCTTTTGCTCTCTGAGGACTTCATAAGTCCTGCTTTTACAACCGCATATCCCATAAACATGATCACAAAAAGTTTTATGATTTCTTCCATTAATAATAAACTGATCTGCATTTTTTACACCTGCTTCTCTCTCAACAATCTCTGTACCACTTCAAACCCGCCACTCGGCACGCAAAATTTGTCTCTGCATTTCTGGCATTCTTCATACGTGTCTTCGAGGTCGAACCATTCTACGGATTCTACTTCTTCTTTCTGTAAGACCAGGTCATTGATGTTTACGGGCTGGCTGTAGATGTAGACGAAGGCTAGTTCTTCATCGCGGAACAGTTTTCCGTGGAATTCTTTGGCGAAGGAGATGGGGAAGGTTCCGGCGAATTGGAGCTGGACTGGGGTGGCCTGGATGCCGAGTTCTTCGTGGAGTTCGCGGAGTGCGGACTCCAGGGGCTCATCTCCGGCCTGGATGTGGCCTGCGGAGGAGGTGTCGAATTTACCGGGGAAGGAGTCTTTGTTTTGGGAGCGTTTCTGGAGTAAGACTTGGATCCTGTTGTCCTTTTGGCGGATGATCCAGATGTGGGCGGTTCGGTGAGGGATGCCTTCTGCGTGTGCTTTCTCGCGGGTTACTGTCCTGCCTGTTGGGTTTCCTTCTTTATCTATGATGTCAAATATTTCCATTGTCTGTGCCTTTCTTCGCTTGTTTTCCGCGTCTTGTCTCGAGTTCGTTCTGCATCTGTGCGCGGGCTTTTCGCGCGATGCCGGAGTTGCTATTCATAATGCTCGCGCGGGTGATCTTGTCATTGCCGTATTTCTGCCGGATCGTGTCGAGTGCGGCATCCAGTTTCCTGTGACGTTCTTTGTTTTCGGTGTTTTCAAACAGAGATAACTGTTCGTATTCGTCATCGGAAAGATTCGTGAGTGCTACGCCGATCAGTCGGAGTGGTTCCCCTTTCCAGAATTCGCGGAAGAGTTTTTTTGCCTGTTTGTAGATCTCGTCTGTCACATCTGTTGCGCTCTGGAAGGTTGCCTGGTGGGATTTCTTTTTGAAGTCCAGGGTACGGAAAGTGACAGCTACGGACAGGCATTTTTTCTGCTGTCTGCGCATTCTTGTTGCTACGATGTCACACTGTTCCAGAAGAATCGGGAAGACCTGCTCCAGTGAAGTAATATCTTCATTAAAGGTGGTTTCTGCACTGAATCCTTTTGCCGCATCTGCCTGTTCTTTGACTGGGGAATCATCGATTCCGAGTGCATACTGATGAAGCTGATGACCATTTTTACTGCCCAGTAATGCCTGGATATCGGTCTCGTTTGCACGGGCAAGATCACCGATTGTATGGATGCCGATTTCGTTCAGTTTCTTCTCAGATGCTTTCCCAAGAAAGAGCAGGTTTCGGATGGGAAGCGGCCACATTTTTGTCTCGATCTCATCTGGAAAAAGGGTGTGGACTTTGTCTGGTTTTTCAAAATCGGATGCCATCTTTGCCAGCAGTTTGTTGGTAGATACGCCTACATTTACGGTGAATCCTAGTTCTCTGTGTATCCTGTCTTTGATCTCATGGGCGGCTGCGATCGGATCCGGATAAAGCAGGGACATTCCTGTCATATCGAGAAAAACTTCATCGATGGAAAAGGATTCCATAATCGGTGTATACGAAGCGCAGATTTCTTTGAACGCTCTGGAGCATTTCACATAAAGTTCAAAATCGCTCTGTACGATCACGAGCTCCGGGCATTTCCGAAGTGCCATTGCCATCGGTTCTCCTGTCTGGATCCCGTATTTTTTTGCCGGAATGGATTTGGCTACTACGATTCCTGTACGCTTCTTAGGGTCGCCTCCGATACACGCCGGAATATCTCTCAGATCCGGAAGGCCTTCTTTTACTCTCCGTGCCGATTCCCATGAGAGGAATGCACTGTTTACATCTATATGAAAAATTAAACGACTCATATCTTTTTTCTCATTTCATCATTCACATGATTTTTTCTTTCATTATAACATGGTGTATCAGAAACCACCTGCAAAATTTTATATTTTTCTATTCTTTTTTCTGATACTTTGTTCGGAGCAGCCATTTCTGGTCAATGACTTTCCTTTCTTCTCCAAAACGGATATGAAGTGTCACAGATCCTGCTCCCTGTTCAATTTTTTCGATGCATCCTTCGCCGAATTTCGGATGCATGATCATTTCTCCCACTTCATATTTTACAATACTTGCCTGACTGCTTTTGTGCTCCTGCTGTCTCCGGTAGGTGTCACGGATTGCCACGGTCTTATCGTGGATCGGGCTTTTGAGTTTCTTTTCGTAGTCATGTTTCATCAGGGCTTCCCCTGCCTTGTAATAAGGTGTCGGGACTGCTCCCACCAGAGAACAGCAGTATTTCCACGCGCTTCCGTGGAGTCCCGGCTGCCACTGGTATTCTTTTGGAATTGGGATGTGGTGTTCCATGTAGTGGGCATATTCGTGTCGATAGAGATCCATGCGGTCTTCTTTTTTAAGAGGATTTTTGACTCCATACCCTACAAAGAGCAGGGAAAAATGAAAATGTTCTTTTTCATGATGTCCATCTCTTGTATAAGAACCCAGGGTGTCTGTTTCGAATCCGAACGTGATCGGAATCTGGGCTCCGCGAAGGTGAAATTTACGGTCCAGTTCCCGGTAAAGTGCGCGGATCTGTGCGGTCAGTATTGTAGTTTCTTTCTGTAATGCTGCATACAGTTCTGTATAGTTTCTATTATCCATGATTCCTCCATTTATCTTCTCGTTCATCATAAAAATCCATTCATAACTTTTTACTGATTTCCTATCATATACTGAACTTTCGAATCTGTAAATATAAAATACAGTATAAAAGTCTGTTCCCGCTCCCGTGTACCACAAACGACACGCCACTGGTGCTTTCCTGATATGCAATGCAAAAAAACAGGACAGCTCATAGCTTTCGCTGCTGCCCCGTTTCTGTCTCATTTATTCATTTTACTGCTGGTACTGGTTGGATTTCCAGATCACACTCACCAGTCGTGCGATACACGCTTTCAGGTCTTCGATCTTAAGAGTTCCCTCTGCCAGTTCTTTGTGCATATTATCGTGATCTCCGAAGCATCCCGGCATTACCAGGTCGTTTCCTGCTCTCATGCAGCCGGATGCTGTACAGTTATCTCCCTGTTCTGTAGTCGTCCAGTCTGTCATGATCGCACCTTTGAATCCCCATTCATTTCTTGCGGACTCTGTGCAGAGATCATAGTTGTTTGCTGCATGAACACCATTGATCAGGTTGTAGCTAGTCATGATGGACATCGGCTGTGCCTGTCTGATCGCGATCTCAAATCCTTTCAGATAAACCTCGCGAAGTGCACGCTCAGATACAACGCTGTCTGATCCCATACGGTTGTCTTCCTGATTGTTGCATGCAAAATGTTTGATCGTTGTTCCACATCCATAATTGGACTGCACGCCCTCTGTCATAGCTGCTGCGATCGTTCCGGATACATATGGGTCCTCTGAGTAGTACTCGAAGTTTCTTCCACAGAGCGGATTTCTGTGGATGTTCATTCCCGGTGCCAGCCAGAGTGTCACGCCGAAGTGCTCCATCTCGGTTCCAATCATTGCTCCGACTTCGCGGATCAGCTCCTGGTTCCAGGTCTGTGCAAGCAGAGTTCCTACCGGAATCGCTGTACAGTACTGATAATATCTTTCTCCCGGAAGTTCTCTGGAATCATCATAGAATAATCCACCTTCCAGACTGAATTCGAACGGCATGCTGACAATGCTGCCTTCATTGACATGATAATATTTCATCAGTCGAAGTCCTGCCGGTCCGTCTGCAAGGACGATGCTTGCAAGTCCTTTATCTACAGCACAGCGGTGTGTCTCTCCTGCAGAACCCGGAACAGAAATGCCTGCTGCCCCAAGGTTTCCCCCCTGTGCTTTGCCCGGGTCTCCGGCTGCCAGATCGATCAGTTCTTCTTCTGTCAGGGTATTTACAAAATCCATCGCCTCTCTCTCATAGAGGTCGGCATTTTTCTTATATTCTACAGTCTCTGTCGTAATGTCTGCCGCATGAAGTTCCAGAACGGTCATCGCCTGCTCTCCGGCAAGTTTCTCTGCTGTTTCTGTGCGTTTTGCTGTTCTGGATGGTTCCTGTACGATTTCTTCCAGATCCTGTTTCAATGGGAAGAGGTTTTTGACCTGACGTTTCGTCACTTTGGCATCCAGTTTCATGCCTCCACAGAGTTTCGCACTGGCAAGGCTGTTTCCGATCCAGATGCCGTAGAAGCCTTTTTCCAGGATCCATGCTGCGCTCTCTTCATCGTAGGAAGTCAGTGCATCTACTGTCACTTCCATGGTGACTTCTTCTGTTTCGCCAGGTTTCAGTTCGGCAGTCTTGGCGTAAGCTGCCAGACGGTGTGCTTCTTTTTCCAGAGTGCCTCCCGGCAGGGATGCATAGACCTGTACGACTTCTTTGCCAGACACTTTGCCTGTGTTCTTTACAGATGCTGAAATGCTGATCTTTTCAGCGGATATTTTTGCCAGACGGTAGTTGCTTATCTCAAAGTCTGTATAGGAAAGTCCATATCCGAAGCCATAGCGGACCGGAACTTCAAAGGTATCGAAATAACGGTATCCTACATAAATTCCCTCTTCGTAAAGCTCGGTCTGCACATTTCCGTTATTATGTGAAAACTTCTCAGAATTCGGATAATCCTCATATTCATATGCCCAGGTATCTGCAAGTTTGCCGGATGGATTTACCTTGCCGGAAAGGATGTCGGCAACTGCATTTCCACCTTCCATGCCAAGCTGTACGATCACCAGAAGTGCTTTGATGTTCTCGAATTCATCCATGAAGGAAAGATCCACCTGTGCGCCTGCATTGATCAGAACAATGACATTTTTGTAATATGCGCAGATGTCTGCAAGTATCTGGTATTCATCGTCGCTCAGATAATAATCGCCCTTGTCAGCGGTACGGTCGGAACCTTCTCCTGCAATCCGGCTCAGGACATAGATTGCTGTGTCTGCGTCCTCAGCTGGTTTCTGTACCTGATCTCCTGCCGGCATTTTGAATGGAGTGGTGCTGTATACAGAAAAGAAATCCATGGTGTCCGCGCCTTCACCTGTTTTTGAAAGGATACTTCTCTTCCATTCCTGGCGTGCATTCTCGTAGATCTTGTCGTAACTTGCGATCCAGTCTTCTGTTGTCACCTGAAATCCGGCGTTTTTGATTCCCTGGAAAACGGAAACATTTTCACGTTCATTGACATCTCCGGAACCTGTTCCTCCTTTGATGGTCCTTCCTGCGCCTGCGCCATAAAGTGCAACGTTGCTTCCGGCTTTCAGGGGAAGAAGATTGTCTTCGTTCTTAAGAAGGACGATTCCTTCTGCTGCCGCACGGCGTGCAACCTTGCGGTGTTCTGTCTCCCATGGCTGAACTTCCGGATCTGTGGTGCCGGAAAATGCTCTCTCTTTCAAAATTCGTGTCATGATTATTCCTTATTCCTCTCCGATAAAATCTGCAAATGTTTCTTTTATTTTCTGCTCATCCTCCGTACCTGCATTCAGGATCAGCGGCTTGCTTAAGTCCAGGCTGAAAATTCCCATGATGGATTTTGCATCTACATAATATTTACCGCTCTGCAGATCCATATCACAGTCAAATTTACTGCAAAGTTTGGTGACATGCTCCCACCACTTAAATCTTGGATTTTGAAGTGGGGGCTTCTTGCTCAATGGCTCTACTGAGCCAAGTATCTACAAGCTATCCTCGCG
>OBAM01000810.1_pt1 | contig 23740 bp, 16 predicted proteins | sample 1517751 | NCBI WGS metagenome assembly OBAM01 (sample SAMN04571703, study PRJEB22368) | human gut metagenome | biome: human gut; material: stool | host: Homo sapiens | place: Luxembourg | collected 2012-10-18
CAGGGAGGGCATTGTCTTCTTAAGGAACATCTCTACAAACTGTACCAGCGCCGCGATCAGCAGGATGAATACGATAGTCTGCAGATAAGTCAGGTTCGTAGGAACCAGGATAGCATTGTAAATAATACCTGTCACAAAAGATGACAGTGTAATAACGAAAATGATCGCACCGCCCATGCCGGCTGCTGTCTCAACACTCTTGGAAACACCAAGGAAAGGACAGAGGCCAAGGAACTGGCTGAGGACTACGTTATTTACAATCGCTGAGCTTACAAGTATGATCAAAAGTTCTTTCATAATCCATTACCCCCTTTTTCCCTTACACATGGTATTGCCACAGGCTGCACAGCTTCCGCCGCAATCAGGATTACTTGGATCAATGCCACGTTTGGCTGCACCGATTTTGAATTTGTTCTGTAATGCAGAAAGCGCTGCCAGAACAAAGAATGCTCCGGGTGCCAGGATAAAGATTGTGATCGGTTCATAACCAGCCTTACCTGCTGTAGCATCTGCCAGAGGAAGGATCTGATGTCCGAACAGAGAACCTGCGCCGATCAGCTCACGTACTGCACCGATACAGGTGATACTTAAGGTAAATCCAAGACCCATACCAATACCATCAAACAGAGAGGCAATCGGTTTATTCTTGGATGCATATGCTTCTGCACGTCCAAGGATGATACAGTTAACTACAATCAGAGGAATATAGATTCCAAGGGAGTCATACAGGCTTGGAATAAATCCCTGTAAAAGAAGCTGTACAACTGTTACAAAGGAAGCAACAACTACGATAAATGCAGGCATACGCACTCTGTCCGGAATAAAGTTTCTCAGAAGAGAGATCATTAAGTTGGATGCTGCAAGGATCACTGTTGTAGTAAGTCCCATTCCGATACCATTGGTTGCAGATGTGGTGATAGCCAGTGTAGGACACATACCAAGCATCAGTACAAAGGTAGGATTTTCTTTGATGATTCCGTTATATAAACGTTCAGCAGGTGTGTTTGGTTTCATCACTGATTTCCCCCTTTCTCATACTGGAATGCACATAATCCGGCATTGACACCGTTTGTCATGGCATTCGTTGTAATAGTGGCACCACTTAACGCATCGATCTGATCATCCGCTGTGGCACCGGTCTTTGTATATTCAAATTTATCTACGTTCTTATCTTTGAACTGATCCTTAAATGCATCTGTGTTTGCTCTCATACCAAGACCTGCGGTCTCACCGATGGAAAGAATGGAAATTCCATTTAAGGTACCGTCATCCTGGATACCCATTGCAAACTGGATATCTCCGCCGTAACCCTCGGAAGTGGTTACTGTAAATGCATATCCCAGTTCATTGCCTGAAGCATCTTTGGCAAGCATAGTCTCATCTATGGACTGTGCCGCATATCCGTTCTCATCCAGATAAGACTGCATGGCATCCGCATCCACATCCACTGTCTCAAAGCTGTCCGCATCTGCAAATACTGCCTTATACGCATCCTGTTTCGCCTGAGCTTCCTGCTTTGCAATAGGATCTGCTGTAATATCCTGGACTACACCAAGGGCAAGTCCTGCCACCAGTGTGATCACTGTAATGGCTATGGTATCTTTGATAATTCTGTTACTCATGCCTTTTTGCCCCCTTTCCCAAATGCCGGGTGACGAGTCACACGTTCAATCATCGGAACTAACAGGTTGCAGAAAATGATCGCATAGGATACGCCCTCTGCGGAACCGCCAAAGAGACGGAAGACCGCAGTCAGTACACCAAGACAGACACCGTATACATACTGTCCTCTTGGTGTGATCGGTGTTGTGACATAGTCTGTAGCCATAAACCATGCACCAAGCATAAGACCACCGCCGAAGATGTGGCTGAACAGATAGTTCACGTCAAATCCCTTGCCTGTTCCAAGCATGTAAAGGATTACAAATACTGCGAAACTTCCAATATAGGTAAGCGGAATCTTCAGATCGATCACCTTGAAAACCAGAAGGATTGCTGCTCCGATCAGGATCGCAAGGGCAGAAGTCTCACCGATAGTTCCCTGGATATCACCGATAAACATATGTAATACAGATACAGAACTGTCTGTAAATCCATTCTGTTTCAGAGCTGCCAGAGGAGTTGCACCGGATACAGTATCTACCACACCTCTGAAGCTGTCGCTTACTGCGAAGTCTGTCATCTTTCCTGCGAAAGAGATCATCAGGAAACATCTTCCTGCAAGTGCCGGGTTCATGAAGTTCTGTCCCAGACCACCGAAGAGCTGTTTTACAACGATGATCGCAAATGCACTGCCAAGTACAGGCATCCAGAGCGGAATTGATGCAGGCATATTTAATGCAAGTAATAAACCTGTAACAACTGCACTGAAGTCTGTAATTGTGTTCTTCTTATGCATCAGCTTGTCATAAATCCACTCAAAGAATACACTGGAAGCGACGGTGATCACTACTACCAGTAAGGCACGAAGGCCAAAATTATAAATTCCAAACAGTGTGGTCGGCAGAAGCGCCAGTACCACAAGCTGCATGATTTTGCTTGTTGTCATCTTATCCCGGACATGGGGATTGGATGATACATGTAACATCTGATCCATTACGATGTCCCCCTTTTACTTTTTCTTACGGCTTGCCAGAACCATCTTACGCATAGATTTGATCATCTGGGTCAGCGGACGCTTGGCAGGGCAGATATAACTGCAGCAGCCACATTCGCAGCACTCCATACCATCAAATTTCTGGAAGCTCTTCATGTCACCATGCTCTGCAAAGGTTGCAAGTCTTGCAGGAATGACATGGCCGGGACAGACTCCTACACATCTGCCGCAGTTAATGCATGCAGTCTGTTCGGCATCTGCCACATCATCCTTCTCCAGGCAGAGACATGCGGAGCTTGTCTTAATACATGGTACATGAGTGTCATACATGGCAAATCCCATCATAGGACCACCTGAAATTACTTTGGATACATTGTCTGTCAGTCCGCCGGCAGCTTCTATAAGCTCTGCCATATCTGTTCCGGAAAGGACATCAAAGTTCTGCGGATTCTTAATCCCCTGTCCTGTTACTGTCACGATACGGTCCATAACAGGTTTTCCAAGGATAACGGCTTCATAAACAGCAATTACGGTATCTACGTTGTCAACTACGCATCCTGCATCTGCCGGAAGCATGGCAGAGTTGATCTCTCTGTCTGTGACAGCCTTGATCAGGAAACGCTCACCACCCTGTGGGTACTTGGTCATCAGCTCTGCTACTTCAATACGTGGAATATCTTTTACCATTTCTTTCAGTTTCGCAATACAGTCAGGCTTGTTATCCTCAATACAGATGTATCCCTTCGCATTGTCAAAGAGCTTCAGCATAACTCTTAAGCCCTCGATCAGCTTCTCAGAGTCATCCAGCATTCTTCTGTAGTCACTGGTAAGATAGGGTTCACACTCGGCACCGTTTACAAGGATATGATCGATCTTGTCCGGTTCCTTTGGCGCAAGCTTTACCTGTGTGGGGAATCCGGCGCCGCCCATTCCCACAACTCCGCCTTCTTTAATTCTCGCCAGAATTTCCTCTTTCGAAAGATCTTCCAGACGTGCAGGAGTAAATTCCACACTTTCATACTGCTGGTCATTCTCAATGATAATGGAATTGACCATAGAACCTGTTGCTGTCAGGCGCGGTTCGATTCCTTTTACCGTACCGGAAACAGACGAATGGATCGGTGATGAGACAAACCCCGCAGCATCTGCGATCTTCTGTCCTGCGAGCACATGGTCTCCCTTCTGAACTATCGCTGCAGCCGGAGCACCGATATGCTGGGAAAGAGGATATACCATATCTCCCTTTGGCAGATATTTCACTACCGGACTGTTCTTGGATAATTCTTTTCCGTCATAAGGATGAACACCACCCTTAAAGGTTAAAATTCCCATTTCGTTCCCTCCTTTTATATTAAGCACCACCAAAGTGCTCTATTTTTGATAAAATCCATATACTTTTTTGTACATTTTTATCAACCTGTTTATAATATAAACCATTTTTTCAAAAAAAGCACTACCCAAATTTCATTTTCTTGTGTATAATTAAAAACAATTTCAGAAAGGAAAAATTATTAACATGATTGTTAAAAAAATGCCCATTTTACAAGGGTTTCCAGACTTTGAGACTGTTAAATTTTTCACTGGAAAATTCTTCCAAAAATACAATTTTACACCTGTTTTTTACGACATTGAAACCACCGGATTATCAAGAAATTCCACGTATTTATACCTGATCGGAGCTGTTGGAATTGAAGATGAAACTTGGAATTTTTATCAATGGATGGCCGAAAATGCCAGTGAAGAAGAGACAATTCTGAGAATTTTTTCACAATTTCTTCAGCAATATAATTTGATGATTTCTTACAACGGAGAACGATTTGACCAGCCCTATCTGGAAGCACGATATGAAAAATATGGAATTCCCTCTCCGTTTACAGGAAAACAGTCGCTGGATCTCTACCTGACATTAAAACCGTTAAAGTCACTTTTAAAACTGTCTGCCATGAAGCAGCCCTGCATGGAAGAATTTCTGGGGATCAAAGACAGGATTTATGATAATGGTAAGGAATGCATTAAACTTTACAAAGATTTTCTGAAAAAAAGAGATGCCTTTACAGCTGATGAAATCCTTGGACATAACCTGGAGGATGTGCTGGGACTTGGAAGAATCTTTGATATGCTGGGATATCTTTGCATCTATGATGGAGATTATGAAGTTACATACAGCGAATTTGACGGAGACAACCTGATCCTGAAGCTGAAGCTCCCCTGCACACTGCCACAGGAATTTTCCAATGGAAACACCGACTTCTATCTGACAGGAAAAGACGAAGAAATCAATTTAATTATCAAAACAACTGACGGGAAACTGAAACAATACTATGCAGATTATAAGGATTACTATTATCTCCCGGAGGAGGATACGGTTATCCCGAAATCTCTCGGATCCGGAATTGACAGAAAGCACCGGAAAGCAGCAACCAGAAATACCTGTTACACCTGGTTTACCTGCTCCGATGCCTTCCTCAGTTCTCCCGTACAGCAGAAGCAATATCTGACATATACGCTTTCCTGTCTGATTGGAACTCTAGAATGCGTCTGAAAAATCCTCTGTGATCATACATAAATATCGTCGAAAACAATTTCCAATGGATTGTGAAGAGAAAAAGCCCTCTCACTGCTGACCGAGAAAATATAACCGTCAAATTCCATTGTCTCAAAAAAGCATGGCCTTTCTGAGGATTTTCCGAGGACAAACCCCTCTTCTGTGGGAACCACTTCAAAAGAATCCAAAGGAAGGCTCATTCCTCTGCCTGTCATTTTCATATAACTTTCTTTTAATGTCCAGAGCGTAAAAAACGCCTTATCTTTGTTCTTCGCAGCCTTGATGTAAGCAAGCTCTGAATGGTAGAAATAATGTTCTGCCACCTCAAGAGGCGCATTGGCATTTTTCTCAATATCGCACCCGACTTCGCAGTCTGACAGCACACCCACAACATAGTCCCCCGCATGAGATACATTAAAAAAAAGACCATCCACAACCGGCTTTTCATTGTCAGAATATCTCAGGCAGCTTTCCGTAAGCCCGTTTTCATCGAGGATTTTTCTGATGATGATCCCTGCACCCAGACTTCTTTTGCGGTCATCAGGCATACGATACCTGATGACCTTTTCTCTTCTTCTGATCCCAACCAGATCCAGAAGCCTTTCATTCTTAAGCGGATCCTCAAAATGATTAATATTGATCCTGTATAATTTCTGCATCTGATCAACAGTTACTTCTTCTGAATATCGATCTTGCTGTCAAACCCTGTAAGGCTGAATACATCGTAAACCTCATCAGAAACATTGATGATCTTAAATCCATCCTTTTGAGCCATTTTTTTGTAGGCTACGATCACCTGACGTAAGCCTGCAGATGAAATATACTCCAGATTTGTAAAATCAAATACCAGACTTGTGATGCTGTCTTCAAGTCCGGACAGAGCCTCCCCTAACTGGGGAGCTGTCTGTGTATCAAGCCATCCGCTGATTTCCATAGTTGCTTTGTTACCTTCTGTTTTTGTGATAATTTCCATTGTAATTTTCCCTCCTGAATCAATCAAAAAATGTAAGTCTGTCAAGTGCTGCAATTGCATTTTCCAGATATCTGTCATCTGTAACCGGCCATTTATAATCCAGCCTGTACAGAACCTGTGCTGTAAAACGATTGCTGTAATCAATGGTATAGATTTCATTTTCATTATGTGAGGTATAGGCGATCAGTCCGGAAACCGCATCAGAATCCTGACCGGTCTTTGCAAATTCCTTCACTGCTGTCTCAAACTCCTCATCTCTTACAATATCAATCCTGAATCCATAACTGCGCATTGCGTAGATCAGGTCTGCCATATAAATATGATGGCTGTTGCATGCATGGAATACAGTAAATCTCCGGTCGGTCTGAGCCAGTCTCAGAACTGCCAGCGCAGTAGAATCAATCGGTGAGAATTCTGCCACCTCATGCATACCGCCCATAGGGAATTTACCTACAGCCGCATAACCTCTCAGGCTGCGAAGGAATCCATTGGTAATGAAATTAATCTGGAACTCGCCGTCAGAGTTTCGGCTCATCAGATTACCTACCCGGATCACCTTGCCGTCCAGTCCCTCGGAAACTGCTTCCAGAACCGCCCTCTCTGCCAGGAATTTGGTACGGATATATTCGTTGGTAATATTCTGTCCGATGTACAGATCATTTTCACAGAAAACTCTGGACATTGGCGGAACACCGTCAGAACCCTCTCCCGCAACGGAAACCGTAGAAATCTGGATCAGTCTGCGGCCGTTATTCTTACAGAAATCGATCAGATTTTCCACACCCTGCACATTAATTCTTTCCAGTACATCATCAGCCGCAAAATGCTTTACGCAGGCAGCGCAGTTAATGATGGTGCTGAATTTGTATTCTGAAAATCCTGTTACCTGTTCCTTTGAGGTAATATCCCCATCCACACAGATAATACGGCTTTCAAACAGCTCTTTGTATGGATCATCAAAATAGTACATCAGCATGTTCATCATTCGCTTTTCAGACGATTCATATTTGCCCTTACGTACAAGACAGTAAACCTTACCGTCATAATTGTCAAGGAATGCTTTAAGGACATGGATCCCCAGGAAACCTGTGGCACCTGTGACCATAATATCTCCCAGCTTTTCCTTTGTGATCCGGTCTGCATTTTCTTCTGTATTTGCGCTGATCACATTCTGGATCCTGTTATAGTTATAATCCGAAAATTCATTCTTGCTCTGTGCAGCCTCTGTAACTCCGTCATCATCAACCAAAGCTGCAAGTTCCCGTACAGTAGGATATTTGAAAATATCCGCATATACCAGTGAAATATTCTTTGACAGACACATAACAGCAACCTTGGATGCAGTAAGGGAAGATCCGCCCAGCTCAAAGAAGTTGTCCTCAATCCCTACTCTTTCAATTCCCAGTGCTTTCTCAAAAATCTCACAGAGTGCTCTCTGAGCTGCAGTAACCGGCTCTACATAGCTGGCAGTGTTCGTGGTTACCTCCGGCATTGGCAGTGCTTTTTTATCAATCTTACCGCCCGGTGTCACAGGCATTTCCTCAATGCTGACAAAGAAAGACGGCATCATATAATCCGGGATCAGCGGCTCCAGGAAGGTCTTCAGTTCATCCTCCGGGATGGCTTCTCCTGTATAATAAGCTGTGATATATTTATTTCCACCCTTTTCAATTACTGTAACGGCTGCATTTTTCACCAGCTCATGTTTCAGAAGGGCACCTTCGATCTCACCAAGCTCCACACGATATCCTCTGATCTTCACCTGTGAATCGATCCGGCCTATGTACTCAATATTTCCGTCACCTTTCATGCGGACCATATCACCGGTCCTGTAAAGACGGCTTTCCTGCTCACATACAGCAAATGGATTTTCTACAAACACAGATGCTGTTTTTTCCGGAAGATTATGATATCCTCTGGCAATCTGCCTTCCTGCGTGACAAAGTTCGCCGGACGCACCCACCGGAAGCCGGTTCAGATTCTCATCCACAATGTAGCTGCGCACATTCCGCTGTGATTTTCCGATCGGGATGTTGTCATACTGTCTGTCTACCAAAAACTCTGTGGAAGAAACCGTATTCTCTGTAGGACCGTAGCCATTGATCATCTGATAGGTACGGTTACGGTAATGCTTGAATTTCTCGCCGCCAAGTGTAACAAATTTAAGAGCAGGTGCATCCTCCAGAAGTTCTGTAACCAGTTCTCCCATCTGGGTAGGGAAGGTTACGGTGGTGATCTCTTTTTCCTTTATATATCTGCTTATGGCAATGGCGTCCTTACGGATACTCTCCGGTAAAATATACAGGACTGCTCCTGCGGTAAGAGGTGCAAACAGATCGATCACTGACGCATCGAAACAGAAGCTCGCAAACTCTGCCACAATGTCATCCGGTGAAGTATTTCTGCTCAGTGTGATATATTCGATCAGGTTCAACAGATTTCTGTGCTCGATCATAACACCCTTTGGCTTTCCTGTGGAGCCTGAGGTATAGATCATATAGGCAAGGTTCTCCGGTTTCGGAGAAATAAGCTCTGCAGAAAGTTCAAAATCCTCAGCCTCATCTGACACACTGTCCAGACTGATCACATTTCCGTCATAAAATTCCACAAGATTCTGATACTGATCGATCACAAGGAGATTTCTTGCTCCTGAATCCTTCAGCATATATTCAATTCTGCTCTGTGGATACTCCGGATCCAGAGGAACATAGGCTCCGCCGGCCTTCATAACACCCACATAGGCTACTGTATATTCCTTTGTCCTGCCGCACAGGATACCTGCTGCCTGTTCCGGGCCAAATCCGTTTTCCGTAAGCTTCTGAGCAATATAATCAGACATTCTGTCCAACTCTCTGTAAGTAAAATCTCCGGAGTCATCCCGCACTGCCGGTCTGTCCGGATATCTGGCAGCCATCTCCTTAAACAGATCTATGAAGGTCTTTCCTGCATGTTCCGGAATATCCTCCATCTGAGTTTCTTCCTCAAACATCAGCCGGATATCAGCCGGATCGCATTCCCTTAAGATTCCCTCTGCAGTGGTTTCCAGATTGTCAGCCAGATACCGGATAGTTTCCTCATGGTACATATCCCCTCTGTACTCAATCTCAAAGACAAATCTGTTCTTTTCAATGGAAATGCTGACAGAAACCGGTGCCTTTGCCATGTTCAGGCTGACAGGCTCCTCCTGTGCATATTCCCCGCCAATGGTGTCAAAAGCAAAATTGTCGCCCTGGTAAATAACCATGGCATCTGCCTTAATATCAAACTCATGGCTGATCTGTGAGAAAGGATAAATATCGTTGTTCATGGAATCGATCAGCTGTTTCTGTACACCGCTTAAGCAATCTTTGGCTGTTCCTGAGAAATCGCAGAAAACAGGGAGTGTTTTTACCAGCATACCCACTGTTTCCGAAAGTCTGGAATCGTTTCTTCCATGGTAAATAGTGGTAAATACAGCATCCTTTTTGAAATTATATTTTCCAAGTGTGATACCAAAAGCGGAAATGAAGAATACATTCTCCGTAATTCCATGCTTTTTACAGAATTCCTTCACATCCTGCACGGAAATGGATCTGGTCTCTCTGTGGTAAAGTTCTGCTGTTGGAGCCGCACCGTTTTTGTCCGGATAGAAGCTGATGCTTCCACCTGCATGTTCAAATACTGACTTATAATAATTCTCTGCATTTTTATAGATATCACCTGCCAGGGCATCTCTGTTATCCAGTGCCAGATCATAGGAAGTATAACCTTCCGGTTCCAGCTTCTCACCGCTGTAAGCTCTGTTAATATCATTAATTATAATAGCCAGAGATGTACCATCGGCAACAATGTGGTGAAGGTCCAGGAACAGATAATTGCCATCACAGGTTCTGTAGATTTCAAACCGGAAAAGCTGTTCATTAAACAACATATATGGACGTACCAGAGTGTCTCTGTTCATTCCGTTTAAAATCGGTGTTTTATAACTGAGCCCATCGTTTCGTTTCTGAAGTACATTTCCGTTGTCATCCATAAACAGACGGGTTTTCAGATAAGGATGCGCCTCAACAGTACTGTCAATGGCTTCTGCCAGTCTGTCCAGATCCACCTTGTTATCAAGCTTTAACAGATACGGGATATTGTAAATGGTAGAACCCATATTTGCAGTACACTCAATGAAAATCCCCTCCTGAGTGTTGGTAAGAGGATAACTTTCCTGTACTTCCCTTTTGCTTTCTTTTCCCGCAGTTTTTACAAATTCCTCCATCATTCGGATAGTGGGATGATTCTTAATATCTGAAGTTTTGATCACAATGTCAAAGGCTTTGGAGATCAGGATATTCAGCTTAATGGCAGTGATGGATGTCAGACCTGCCTCATAAATATCTGTGGTAATCCCAAAATCCGTATACCCCAGAACCTCTGCGATACAGTCAAATAATATCTGCTGAACCTCATTCTCAGGCTTAATGATCTCCGCTGCTTTTTTCTCAGGCAGAGGAAGAGCCTTTTTATTTACCTTCTGGTTCTGGTTCAGAGGAATTTTGTCAATCTGCATGGTAACTGCAGGTACCATATAGGCAGGCTTTGTCTCTTTAATAAAATCATTCAGGGCATTGATATCAACAGTGCTGTCCGATACCACATAGGCAGCAATATATTTTCCACCATTTGGATCATCAAAGGCAACTACAGTGGCATCCCTGATGCCCTCATATCTGCGGATCACTTCCTCAACCTCAGAAAGCTCAATCCTGAAACCTCTGATCTTAACCTGGGAATCCTTTCTGCCAATGATCTGGATATTTCCATCCGGAAGAAATCTTGCCACATCACCTGAATGATACATCACTTCGTATCCCGGTGTATCATCATAAAGATTCTTTGTATAGACCTCGGCAGTTTTTTCCGGCTTGTTAAGATATCCTCTGGAAACCTGCCAGCCGGTGATCATCAGCTCTCCGCATGCACCGGGAGGAAGCATATGCCCCAGCTTGTCTGTAATATAAAGCTTCACATTGTCAAGTGCTTTTCCGATCGGGACATTTGGATAATATTTGTCCACTTCAAATACAGTCGTAAAAATAGTCGCCTCTGTAGGTCCATAAGCATTGATAAACTTATAATCTTTTGGCGGCTCACATGGAACCAGCTTCTCTCCTCCTACAGAAAGATATCTCAGGCTCTTACAATCCATCTCCAGCGCAAACTGCCTTCCCACCTGAGTAGTCATAAAGGAATGCGTGATGCCATTTTCCTCAAAATAGCGCTGCAGTCCAATGAAATCCAGACGGATCTCCTCCGGAATAATGTGAAGCTGTGCACCGTTTGTGATGGCACCGTAAATATCCATCATGCAGGCATCAAAACCAAAGGAAGCATATGCAGCTACCCTGGAATCCGAATCTATGCCATAATACCTCTTGAACCAGTGACAGAAAGCAGTAATATTTCCATATTCCAGCATACAGCCCTTTGGCACACCTGTGGAACCGGAAGTATACAAAAGGATAAACAGATCATGCAGCTGCGGCTTCTTAAGCACAACATCCCTATCCTCCAGCTGCCAGATCTGATCTGTAAACAGCACCGGTCCTTTATATCCGTCTACCAGAGGAAGAAGCTCTCTGTCAACAATGAGAAGCTTTGCAGAGGAATCCTCCATCATGTACATCAGGCGGTCCCTGGGATAGGTTGGATCCAGAGGCTGGTAAGCTGCACCTGCCTTTATCACGCCCATCGGCGCGATCGCCATATATTCACAGCGGGGGATCAGAATGGAAACAACATCCTCACTGCCAATTCCCTGGGATGCGATATATTTTCCAAGTCTGTCGCTGATCTCATCCAGTTCTCTGTAAGTATATTTTTTATCCTTAAATACCACAGCCGTATGGTCAGGAATGGTCTGTACCAGCTCCTCAAACATATCAGCGATGGTCTTACTTCTGTCATATTCGCAGGCAGTATTATTAAATTCCGCAATTTTGTCCGCTCCATTTTGGGAAAGAACAGAAACTTCCGAAATATATTTTGCTTTCAGCAGGGAATCCATAGCTGCCTCATAGGATTCCAGCATTCCACGTACAAAGGCTTCACTGTACATGTCACTGCGGTATTCTGCAGTAAGCACATATTTATGATCGTATTCTCTTACCTGGATCAACAGAGGCATCTTTGACATATCCGGAGAAAGGTCATGACCCCTGGCAACGGTATCCCCGATCGGGAAATCATCCCCAAGCTCTGCCTGATATGCAAATACCAGATCAGAATTAATCCCGTACTTTGCACAGATATCAGAGAACGGAAAAATATCATTTGCCATGGAAGACAGAATCTGCTCAGAGAGCTCTGTCATATAGGCCTGTATGGTGACTTTCGGATCACAGGAACAGTAAACCGGCAGAGTCTTTACAAGCATGCAGACTGTATTCTCCAGTCTGGAATCATTTCTTCCATTATAAATAGTTGCAAAAAGACTCTCCTCGGAATTGGAATATCTGCTCATGAGAATGCCGAATACACCTGTAAACAGAATGTTTGGAGTAACCCCCAGCTTCTCGCAGGCAGAAAGTACCAGAGACTCTCCGGTGTCCACAGGCATCGACAGATATCCTCTCTCAGGAGTCTTTCCTGAGCAGTCAGGAAGAGGCAGGGATTCTGTCTCAATTCCCTCGAAAATACTGTCATAATATTTCTCGGCCTTCTTATATTTTCCCTCTTTCATCTGCTGTTCTTCATCAAGGGCAGCATCAAAGCCTGTGTAGGATTCTTTCTCCAATTTCTCACCCAGATAGGCCCGATCGATATCCTCAAAAATAATATCATAGGAATTACCATCTGCCAGAATATGGTGGAAATCTGTAAAAAGATATTTCCTGTCTTCTGTCACATAAATCCCCGCCCGGAACAGCCGTCCCTTTTCCAGCTTAAAGGGACGCACCAGCTCATCTTTTATCTTTTCAAACTGCTCATTTGTGGTCCGGACCACCTCTGGTACAAAGGCTTCCTCACAAGGCTTCTGCACCATCTCTCCGCTGTCACTTAAATAAACCTTTGTCAGCAGATACGGATGTGCAGCGATCATCTGAGAAATGGCATCTGACAGCTTCTGAACGTCAACAGAGCTTTCCAGTTCAAACAGGAACGGAATATTGTATACCGTACTCTCAGGATTCTTCATGCACTCTGCAAAAATACCCTTCTGGGAGCCGGTAAGAGGGTAAACTTCTCTCTTTTCATAGGTTCTGATCTTCGGTGCAAGCATCACATATTTTTCCAGTTTCTCCACCGTATTGTTTTCGTGGATATCACTGGTTTTCACAGTCACTCCGAATTCCTCTGAGATCAGAATACAAAGCTTCATGGCACTGATAGAAGACAGCCCCGCCCTGTAAAAACTTGTGTCAGTTCCAAAAAAATCATTCTCCACAACGTCTGCAACGATTTCAAAAATCTTCTTCTGCATAGGAGTCTGGGGTTCTTTCAGATTCTTTGGCTGTGCAACCGGCTTTGGCAGTGCTTTCTTATCAATTTTGCCATTCTGTGTCACAGGCATCTTTTCCAGTTGGACAAAAACCTCAGGAACCATATAATGAGCCAGGGACTCTGATGCATAGGCAGAAAGCTCCTCTGTATTGATCTGGCGGTCAGCCATAAAATAGCAGCAGAGGAATTTGTTATCTACAGGCAGAGTAATGCTGGTAATGATTCCCTCATAGGAATTGATCACTTCCTCGATCTCACCAAGCTCAATCCTCAGACCGCGAAGCTTGATCTGATTGTCTATTCTTCCGAAAAATTCAATCTCACCCTCAGGGCTGATCCTTGCAAGGTCACCGGTCTTATAAGCTCTCTCTCCGTTAAGATCAATGAATACAGCCTCTGTTTTATCCGGCAGATTCATATAACCTCTGCCAACGCCCAGTCCTGCGATCACAAGCTCTCCGGTCTCTCCGTCCGGAAGGATCTTATTCTCTTTATCTACAATATATACCTTCACATTACCGTTAGGCGTACCAATGGTAATGTTTCTGCTGTCCGTAATTACCTTCATGGTACAGCTGATGGTAGTTTCCGTAGGTCCATAACCATTCATAATGTAAGCATCCGGGTTTACTCTGCGAATCTTGTCATACAGAGCCGGAGGAAAAGCCTCTGCACCTACATCAAACACCTTAATCTGAGAAACTGCTTTTTCAAGCTGGGGCAGATCGATCATATTGGACAGGTAAGTAGGAGTTGTGGTCATAATATCCACTTTATTTCTGACGATCAGCTCACCCAGCATAAGAGGATTCAGAATCTCCTCATCAGAGGCGATCACCGCAGTCATCCCGTTGGTAAGTGGCAGAAATTCCTCCAGAACAGACACATCAAAGGTCATGGCTGCCATGGAAAGAGATACACTTCCTCTGCTTACATAACCATAAGTTTCCGCATTTTTCGGATCCGGATTTACAAAATTGGCAAGGTTGATATGTTCGATCAGCACACCCTTGGGCTTGCCTGTGGAACCGGAAGTATAGATACAATAACAAAGATCATGCTCCCCGATCTTTACCTGAGGATTCTCTGCATTCTCATTCTCCAGAAGTTCCTCGATCAGAAGTACTGTACAGGGAAGCTTAGCAAACAGTTCCCTTCGTTCCTCTGCGATCTCCTTTGTTGTGATAATAAAAGGAGCTCCTGAATCCTCAAAAATATACCGGATCCTGTCATCAGGATAATCCGGTGTGGCAACTGCAAATGCGCCTCCTGCCTTCAGGATACCCTGCCGCACTGCATAGAAATCACAGCATCTCTCAAGAACCACACCTACGATGGTCTCCCGTCTGACATCTTTTTCCACAAGTGCATTGGCAATCCTGTTGGCCCGTTCGTTGAGCTGTGCATAGGTGAAGCTCTCTTTGCCGGAGACAACTGCACATTTCTCTGGATGAAGCTTCACCTGTTCCTCGAACAATTCTGTTACCGGCCGAAACTCAAAAACAAAATTGTTCCTTTCATTAATATTTTTCATTTTCATGTACCTCCTAAAAAGATATTATGGTATTATTCATATCAATCGCACGAATATAATCCATGGATTTTGATACCTTCTTGACAAGTTCAATCCCATGTATATCAAAGTCTTCACTGTCATACTGATATTCCAGAGGGTTGAAATTTACACCGTTATCTCTGATCCTCAGTCTGCAGAGATTATCCTCCAGACAGAGGTTAATGTCGATCCAGTTGGAGGTTTTTCCTCCGAATCGTATAATATTTACAGTCATTTCCTCCGCACACACTGCGGCAAGATTTGCCTTGCTTTTAGAAGCTCCCTGTTCCTGGCAGAACTCTATGATCCTCTTATGAACCGTTTGTGCTTCCTCCATGGTACTCTTAATGGAAAAATCCAGATTAATCCCCGGATTTTTGTCAGGAACAATATAAAAGCTTGTATTCTTATGCCTGATTTTTCTGAAAATACAGGCTGCAACTGCAGTTATGATCTCAGTGGCAACAAATCCTGCTGCAATTCCGTCGATACCGATCCCGTCAATCTGTTTCCATACAAGGATTCCCACCAGGGTTGCAGGCAGAACTACCACCGCATTCTCCAGAAATGTGGCAAAACTTGCAATGGCTGTCTCCTCAATGGACTCGTAATAGCTGATAATAAACTTATTCCACAGATAAGGTGCCACACACAAAGCAAAGATGCGCAGCGCCTGGACCATATGGCTGCCCAGCTCGCCACCGCCGCTTCCGAACATGACAGTGATTTCCTCGGTAAACAGCATAATAAAGACAAAGATCACAGCCAGCAGGATGTAACTGTATTTCAGCATCTTTTTACAGAGAACCCGGATTCCCACATAGTCCTTCTCTCCGAAAAGGATTCCTGCCACATTGGGGATCACACCGATGATTCCGCCTGTAAGCATCTCGACGATCAGCAGCACATTGTCACAGACAGTAAATACTGCCATACCTTCCTCGCCCAGCTGGTTCATGATAATGGTATTCAGTCCAAGCGCCTTTACAAAATTAGCTGCCATAAAGATCAGCATTGGCACGCCTGTGATGATTGCTTCCTTTGTGATTCCAAGTTCGCCCGGCTTTAGCAGGATCAGGTGGAGGTTTCGCTTATCAGAGCGGATATAAAGCACAAAAATTCCCATTGCAAACAGGAAACCAAGAACAGTTGATAAGGATGCACCTGTAATTCCCAGCGGAGTATATCTGAGGAATATATAGTCCAGCACAAGATTGATCACATTGGCTGCGATAAGGTAGGCTGATGCCAGCTCCGGATGATTCTCCACTCCAAGGTAATTGACCATCATCAGTCCAATTCCGATCACCGGTGCCCCCAGCATACTTACACGTATGTAATCTCTGGTATAACCGGTCAGGACACCGTCACCTGATACCAGAAGTCTGGCAACAGGTTCTGCTGCAGGAAGGGCGCAGATTGAAAAAATGATTCCCACCACAAGTGTTACTATAAATGTGGCAGAAAACAATTTCGATGCCCCTTCTTTGTCTCGTTTGCCAAGCATGTTTCCCACTGCTATGGAACCGCCGATACCAAGGCAGTATCCTGTCAGCTGAACGATTGTCTCCACAGGCAGGCTCAGGGTAACTGCAGACATTGCCTCCACCCCGATCAGGTTACTTACAAATATCGTATCTACGATATTTCCCAGCTGAAGCGCCAGAGACATCATAATCCCCGGAACAATATACTTGTTCAGCTTCGCATTCAGCAGTCTGTTATTTCTCTCTTCCATCGCTTCCTCTCCTTTGTTTTCAGTTTTTTCAAAATATTGTGCCGTAAAACTGTAAGATATTTAAATTTTACCATTTAGTGCGATAAATGGCAAGTTAATAAAGAATGGGAGAAAGCAAATAAATATTGCTATTTACTGTAACCTGATTCCCCATATTTTACAGTCTCTGGTGCCTACAACCGCATAGTTATCGTAGACAGCCGGGGAAGCCTCTATCACGCCCTCGCTGACAGATAATACATCTTCCTGTTTACCTGTTTTACCATCAAGAAGGCGGATATCACCTGTACTGTTGCAATAAAGAACCTTTCCTGATCCGTCTTTGTTATAAACGCACACCGGAGAAGACCAGGCATATGAGGAAGAATCCTCCCATGCTTTAGATCCGTCAGATTTTCTCAGACAGGCAAGAACTCCGGATGCATTGTCAGAGGTCTTTGCCACTGTCACATATATATAATCGGCAAGGCTGTTCTTTCCACAGGCAATCGTAGACTGAACTCCACCGGAAACACCGTCATCAGTAGTACATTCATAATCTGTATGCCACACGATCTCACCGGTTTCTGCATCAATCTTCCAGACAGGGACAGTGGCTGTGTCATAACTTCTCCATCCAAGGCGGAAGGAAGTACTTACATACAGATACAGATGTCCTTTTTCGATTTCCAGAACAGGCGTTGAATTAGAATCATCCAATGTATCCTGAACCCATACCAGCTGAAGAGTGTTCAGATCCAGACACATAAGATTTCCCCCATTATCGGTCATAAATATATAGCCTTTATAGATTGCCGCACTGTCTTCCATTCCAAGCCAGAAAGACTCTGTACTGCTTCTTGTTCCATAGTAGCGCCATTTTACAGTTCTGCCCGGATCAATGGATAAAGTCCCACTGTTCAGATCATATTTTGTATTCAGCCTGATCAGATACAGGATTCCGTTCTCTCCCGGATAGATCAGGGTATCTGTCTCTGCATCCACAAGTGCTGATCCGTCAAAAAAGCTCAGACTTCCTCTGAGTGAAAACTCATCATTGTCTCCAAAAGTATACATAACACTACAATCCAGCAAGTTTACTACAAATACCTTTGCAGTTCCTTCGTTGCTGTTATATCCGGCGCCAACATACATAATCGGATATCCTCTCGGATCAAGGGCACCCGCACCCTTAAAAGTATATCCCAGATATAATGGGTCACGTGTCTTTTCTCCCGTTCTCAGATCCAGAAAATACACATATCCATCCATACAGGCATAAATCACCTCAACCAGTTCATCATCTGCCTTTGCTTTCTCTGTCATATTCATATGTGCTTTAACTTCTTTGGGCCATTTCATCATAAGCGGCTGTCCTGTCCAGCCACTTCCTGTCCAGACTGCACTGCCCGAAGAAAGAGAACCTGTATCTGCAGACCATAGTTTGTTCAGCCTGAAATCAGTCATATCTGCATAACCATGGGAAGGGGTATCGCGAAAACTGTTTCCGCGAAATGTGACGATCCCATCCACATCTGTATAATCCTGTCCTATATTAAAGGAAATATCACCATCAGCCTTATAATCTCCAATATTTTCAAGTACGTTTCCATCCACCTCAATATTAGTATAGCTGATCAGATTTTCCGGTTTTGTAGAATCCACACAATGAGGCTGAAAATTAATCTCTTTAGTCTTTTGCATTTCAACCACATCTTTGGTTTCTTTAATTTCTTTAGTTTTTTTAGTTTTTTCGATTATCCTGCCTTCTTTTTCCTCATCTGCACCTGAAGCTGATACGGCCTTCACCTTCCCGCTGTCTGTTTTGCTGACAGACAGGAAAAACTTGTTTCCTGCAAACCCAAGCAGAAGTACAAAAATTATAATCCCCCCAGTCTTTATGAGGGTTTTGGGGAAGAAAACTTTTCCACTGCGTTTTCCTGAACTTTTCTGTGATATTGTTTTCTGAATGTAATCCGGTCTTGCAGACTTTCTCCCAGAATCCACGTTTCTCTTCTTGTTCATACCTTTCCTCCTAAAAAATATATCCTGTGAACTTCATCTTCTGCCTGGCTGTATCCGGCACATCGATCAGCCCAAAGCGGTAGAACATTCCATATATATAACTCACTCCGCGGATGTCGCCCAGAGCTTTGGGTCTGTCAACCACAGCTCCCACCTTCTTTATGTTTCTCAATGCCAGCAGCACTGAACTTAACGCCAGACTCTTACTGTTCTCCCTACGGTCGATCCACAATTCCCTTGTGTAGTCTCCATTCCGACCCTTTCTTACTTCATAAGTGAACGGAAGCCCTGTATAGGTTTTGAAACTCTCACCTGCATAGAGTAAAATAACCTCCCACAGATACTTCTCGTCCAGTGTTTCTCTCAGCTTCTCTACTGCCTGATATCCTTGTCTTTGCTGCATCTCTGATCTTTGCTGCATTCCTTCCTTTTGATCTCACTCCTACTCTTTCGATTTGCACTTACAACTTGTCAGCACGCTAAAGCGCGTTTGAAAAATCATTTCCATAATCTGCACGCCCCAATTTATCTTTCTGATTCGGACAGATATATTTATACTCATTTCTGTTTATACTCATTTCTGTTTATACTCATTTCTGAGCAACGCAATTTCATGAGTCCATCCCTCATCGTCATTTGGTGTCTCCAGAATAAACGGAATTCCCTCTGTGGCAGGATGATTGATCACGCGGACAAGTGCCTCCAGTCCTATTTCACCTTCTCCGATTCTGGCATGGCGGTCCTTATGGCTGCCAAGGGGATTCATGCTGTCATTTAAATGGATGGCTTTTAGTCTGTCCAGACCTATTATCCGGTCAAATTCTTCAAATACGCTGTCAAGATCGTTTACAATATCATATCCACCATCCCAGACATGACAGGTATCCAGACAAACACCTAATTTATCTTTTAACTCCACCCTGTCAATGATCTGACGAAGTTCTTCGAAATTTCTTCCTACTTCTGTGCCCTTTCCTGACATAGTTTCCAGAAGTACAATCGTACTCTGATCTTTTGTCAGCACTTCATTGAGAATTTCTGCAATTTTACTGATTCCTACTTCTGCACCCTGTCCTACGTGACTGCCCGGATGAAAATTGTAATAATTTCCCGGTGTCATTTCCAGACGTCTCAGATCATCTGCCATGATTTCTCTGGCAAAATCCCTGAGGTTTTCTTTGGCAGCGCAGCAGTTCATAGTGTAAGGCGCATGAGCCACCAGCTTTCCAAAATGATTCTCTTCTGCCAGCTGCCCAAATGCCTGCACATCCTGCGGATCAATGTCTTTGGCTTTCCCTCCTCTTGGATTTCTGGTAAAAAATGCAAATGTGTTACCGCCATTTGCCAGCATCTGCTTCCCCATTGCAAGATATCCCCGGGATGAGCTTGTGTGATTTCCTATATATAACATTTTTTTACTCCTATTCTGTCGTATTTTCACAGTACCAGTTTATAGCAATCCTTTTATCATACATTATGGATTTTCTCAAGATTATCTTTTTCATATCTGTATTATAGCATTTTAACAGATTTTGTTAAACATTTTTACTGTTATAAACAATTTTACGTCAAAAAGACATTGCTGTGAACGGAGTCAATTGTTCCAAAATTTTTCAGGTTGCGCTTATGAACTATCTTCATGTCAGCGAAAACAATAAATAGGCGCACAAATGAAAGCCGCCCCTGCTGATAGCAGGGACGGTTTTCAAAATGCTTCACAAAAACTGTTAAGTTTTGAACGTGACCTTCCTGAAATCGCAATTCAAGATGACTTGTCAGTTTTTCATCTGGTCCTGCCCTTTACTTTCCATGTACCAACCTTAACATCCTATTCCCCAACAAAGACCCCAGCATACATCCCAAACTATTATGAATAATATCGTCAAACTCAAACAACCCTCTGCAAAGCAGCAGCTGACTAATCTCGATAGCAGATGATACCGCAATTCCCACAAGCAATCCCATCCACCATTTCAGTTTTCTGCCTGTCAACCCCGGCAATAAAATCCCTGCCGGAAAAAGTAGCAGAATATTCAACAGATTCTCCTGCAGTAAACCATCTCCCGTAGTACTTCCCAGTCTGCCACATGTACCAATCCCCAGGATTTCCTTCCATGACCAGAATACCTCCGGCTGATACTGCCTGATCCCCGGAGTCCTCGTAAAAACAGTAGAACCAAATACAATTGAAAGAAACGTCAGAAGCAACAGTCCACAGACTGCCTGAATGATCACTATTTTATGCAGCCTTAATAATACTGCTGCCAGAAAAACGGCCATCAGGAAAACCACTGCAAAAGCAATAATTTCCCTGATCGTCCAGCTTCGATTATGTGTAATAATAATCTGATAAATGTCCACTATCTATCTCTCCCCATCTCATGAATCCTGATTTTAACTGCCTGTCAATCGGATATTCGCAGTTTATCAGAAGGAGCTTACAATCCTCCTGATACAAGCAAGTTCCCACCCACTGCTTATCGCTTTTTGCAACCTCCGCAGAGGACTTACCTGATTCGGTTATATTTTCATTTACAATGAATTATACCAAAACTACCTGATTCTTACAAAGCACTTTTATCAATATCCTTCATATAAATCCCCGGGTATTTCATGGAGTCTGACCCCAATGTGGTCAACTTAAGCCCAGAATGCTGAAAATTCAACGATTCTGGGCTTATATTCTGGATTTTTTATATAAATATCTTGACATATCCTCCTAAATATGTGGTTTATAGATTAAGCAATATTACGTTACCAGCGAAATATTTATCTATTCCAATACGTAGGAGGTATGCCATATGAATCGAACTAATATTTGTAAAAATATCGTCCAATCTCTAGTAGATATGGGGATTACTCCCCATACCCCTACGCAAAACCGTACGTGCGCTATTAACGCATACGGCTTTTCACTTTATATTTCATACTTTATCTATAAAACAAACTTACCTTAATACTTGGTTCTAACAATGGGAATGTTCGAAGCAGTCCATTAAAAAAGGTATCCGACGTATAACTTCTTTTCTGGCTTCTCCGATTCAGCCATTTATACAATAACCATTTTGTCTGTACTAGGAAATTCTTCACTTCCCTTGTATTGTCGGTCACTCCATAATACTGGTAATGTCCCCGCAATTTTGCATTCACTGTTTTAAATATCAGTTCCAATGGCATTGCTCGATGTGCCTTTATCCATTCTTTCATTGCTTTTATCTTACTGCGAAATTTCTTCTTGCTGGTCTTTACCCTACAACGGAAAAACTCTCTCTTTCCGTCCATTCCGCAATAAAATGTGAAACCAAGAAAGTCAAAGGTATCTGGTTTTCTCTCTCCTCTTGCTTTTCTGTTGTGCCTGGCAAACCTCCCGAATTCCAATATCTTCGTCTTTTCTCCTGCCAGTTCCAATCCGTATTTTGCAAAGCGTTCTTCCAGCCTCTGCTTAAATATTTCTGCTTCATACTGGTTCTGAAAACAACAGACAAAATCATCACAGTATCGGATGAGATAACATTCTCCTTTACACTGTCTCTTTACGATTACATCAAACCAGTTATCCAATACATAATGCAGGTATATATTTGCAAGTATCGGACTTGCTCCATTTCCCTGTGGGGTTCCCCGTTCGCTGTCGAGATATTTGCCATTTTCCATGACTCCGGCTTTCAGGAATTTCTCTATAATCTCAAGAAATTTCCGGTCTGCTATATCATGTGCCAACATCTTCATCAGCCATTCATGGTCTACATTATCAAAGAAACCTTTAATGTCTGCTTCTACCACATAGTTTGTCTTTCGATACTGCACCATCTCTATGATTTCCCTTACTGCCTGATGGCAGTTCCTGTTCGGGCGGAATCCAAAGCTCCCATTATAAAACTTCGGTTCATAAATCTGCTCCAGTATCTGTGCAATCGCATTTTCCACCAGTTTGTCTTCATAACAGGAAATTCCAAGCGGTCTCATTTTGCCTTTTGTTTCCTTCGGAATATAAACACGCCTTGTTGGATGCGGGCGATAACTTCCGTTTTTCATCCTTTTCACAAGATTTGCGAGATTTTCTTCCAGATTCTTTTCGTAATCCTCTTTTGTCACCTTATCAATCCCATACGCTTTCTTTCTGTCCATAGTCTTATGGATTGCTCTCAGCGTATCCGCATTGATGTAGGCTGCAAGATTCTGAACCTTTCTGTCGGTTCTGTTTGCTTTTGCGATATTATACTGTATTCCAAGTAACTCATTCACCATGTTCATCAGCTCTCTTTTGTCTGCATAGTTCTTTGTTCTTGAAGCTATAAAGTGCACAGCCCTTTTCTCCATCTGCTTTCACAGACTTCTGCGATAATATGGCTGTGTCGGACTTCCTGCCATTCATTTGGATTCCTAACGCATTTCTTTGTTTTGGTTTCCATACCTTTTTTTAAGGAAATGACAGGATCTCAGCTGTTCCGATAACATACTTATCATCAACCTCGCCAAGCTCTCAGACTGGGGGACGCCGCTATAACCTTGCCATATCGGTCATAACAGTATTGTCTGCTGTGTAATAGAGCACATCGACCATTTCCAACCTCATAATAATTTCCCAGCTCAATCACTTCACTTTCGTTTCGGCTCTGTTGCTCCCTGTCCTACGCTTAAACCTAATGTTACCATTTCGGTTCCAAGGACTCGGTACAGGCGGTTGGCTAGACCTTACCTGATAGGATTTTTTTTCCTATTGTATGATTATCAGCTTACCAAAGCTTACAGAATTTCTTCCGCTCGCTAGGGGAAATCAGCTATGCTGATTTCACAGCTCGCACCCATATAAATATTATACCATATGTATTGGTTTATGTAAACATTTGTTCTGTTGT
>OBAM01000812.1_pt1 | contig 23721 bp, 14 predicted proteins | sample 1517751 | NCBI WGS metagenome assembly OBAM01 (sample SAMN04571703, study PRJEB22368) | human gut metagenome | biome: human gut; material: stool | host: Homo sapiens | place: Luxembourg | collected 2012-10-18
ATTATCGAGCATTTTGGCAACGCAGATGCCGTGCCGCAGCTGCCGGAGCGGTGCTTAAGCCGCAAGGCGGGAATTGTGCGGTGTTGCCTTATATTTATTCCATCCGAAAACGATCCATACAGAATGCCCATATAAAAATAAAAAGCACATGCTCTCCTGACTGGCCGGATTTTCCCGGCTGACATGGGGCATATGCTTTTATTTTATCTAATTTGAATTTTGCTGAATTTTGTTTTCGCCCTGATTTTACAGCCAGAACTGCACCAGACGGCTGACATTCTGGTACAGCGCGGGATTCTGGCCCAGAAGGCCCGGTTCCGCAGCAAAGTAGACACAGAAGCTGTAACAGATCCCCATGGCAACAGCTGCCAGCATCACCCCCTGCAGCATGTGCTGCACGGTATGCAGGATGCTGCCCGATGCGGCGGCCTGCACACGCGGGGCAAGGGCGCTTTCGGCCCACAGCCAGACCAATGCGGCGGCGAACAGCAGCGGGGTTAAATAGTCGCTGAGATAGCGGTAGAGCACACCGGCCATCTGGCAGTCCAACGCGGCCAGAATAACAGCCAGCAGCACGGGCAGCAGCACCATGGCGCGCAGGTCTTTCTGCCTTGCCATACGGCGGCGCAGCAAAGGCAGGGCCGCAAAGGCCCACAGCAGCGGCAGGCTGACCAGGGCACCGCCGTAAAATACTTCGGTAATGGTCATACCCATAAAGTTTGTCTGCATTTTGGTACCCGCCAGGTAGGGGAACACCGCCTGCACCACCGGCAGGGACAGGAAATAGGTGAACAACGCCGGGGCCAGCCGCCCAATGCGGAAGCCGCGGTGGGTCATATCGTTGCTGGTCAGGTTGTAATTGGCGCCAAAATCAAACAGCGAGCCGAACCGCGCGGCATTGTAGGCCATCAGCCCCAGGGCTACCAGAATAACCGGCAGAACAAAGGCGATGGCTTCGGTTATTCCCTGCTTGCTGCGCAAGCGTTTTTGCCGGATATACTGCGGCCAGAAGATCGGCAGGCAGAGCACGGCAAACAGCTCCATCTGGGGGCGGCATCCCGCCACCAGCGCCATGCACAGGCTGCCAAGCGCCATGTGCAGCATGATTTTGCCATGGTGCTGCACCGGGGTGTTGGCGGCGCACAGCCACTGCCACAGGGCCAGTAGCACAAATGCCGCGCCGCACAGGATGGCGTATTCATACACCGAGGGGCGCAGCAGCAGGTAGTACACCTGGCTACCGCCCGCAATGCCCGCCGCAGCCAGCAGGCAGGCCGCCGCTGAGGCGGACGGGAACCAGCGCTGCGCAGCCTGCCGCACCAAACCAAACACTGCCAAAATCAGCAGCCAGGCCATCACGATCATGGCCAAGCTGGGCGGCAGGTCCGGTACGCCGGTCAGCAGCTCAAACGGCAGCTGGAACAGCAGGCACGGCACAATGCCAAAGTAAACATAGTACCGCCCCTGATAATAAGCAACATCCCACAAAGCATCCGGGGCCGCGCTCTGACGGGCGGCGGTATCGTAAGGGTTCTGCATCTCCGCCATGGCGGCGGGCGGGTCGCGCTGCAGATCCAGGCGGCCATTCAGCAGGCTGTGGGCCAGAGCGCCGTACTGCGCAGCGGAATCATTCTGCCAATCGCTGATATGCTGGGTGAAGGTGATGCGGCTTTCGCCGTCCCAGTTTTCGACATTATAAAACGAGGTCGCCACGCCGGAGTTGCGGGCATCGGCAAAGGGGGCCGCTGCGGCCAGCAGGCAGAGCATGCAGCCCAGCACCAGCACCGCCGGGCGGTATTTGGCGCGGTGGGTCAGGTAGGCTTCGTGCCACGCGGCAGCGCCGGGGCGCAGCCCCCACAAGGCCAGCAGTGCCAGATACACCACTGCCAGCCGCAGCAGCGAGAAATCCATCGGGCGGGGTACATTGGCCAGAACCGCCTGCACGGTATAGTTCAGGTCATAACTGCGGTACTCTCCGCTATAGCCTTCCGCTTGCAGGGTCAGGGTATCCACCGCGCCGGAAAAATCCAGCGTGCGCACCAGGCTGCGTGCCGCTCGCGGGGCCGCCTGCCACTGCCAGCTCTGGCGCGGGGCGGTGCTGGCTTCGTCGGTACCGGACACCCACAGGATAAACAGCGGGTTCTGATCCTGCGGATAGTTGCCGTCATACTGGTAGACAACGCCATCCAGCGCAACGTTATACAGCGGCTGATGGATGCCGGTAAAGGTAAGGGTACTGTGCTCATCGTTCAAAGCAATCGGCTCCCCATCCGCCGGGGCATCCTGCAAATAGGCGCGCAGGTCAACGGGCTGGTAGCCGTGGGTTGCAAAATAGGGTGCGTTGCCCACGAATACTTCCAGGCCGATGGCGGCAATCAGCAGCGCAGCAACCGTCCAAAGTGTGCGGTACCGCCGCCCGCTGAGCAGGCGGAGTAACAACACAGTGCCGCAGGCCCACAGTGCCGCCCCATTGATGGCCAGCAGGCGGAACAGATCAAACCCCTGCGCCAGCCCCGGCTGGGCAAACACACATGCTGCGATGATCCACACTGCCAGCACAATGCCCGGCCCGGCCAGTACATCCGCATGGGTTGCCCTGCGGTCGCACAGCCGCCCCGGCAGTGCCCAAACCAGCACCCCCAACAGGATGCTGACACAAATTGCTGCTGCAAACATAAAAAGCCCCCATACCAAAGTGTATGGGGGTATTATACTATGAATTGCGGTTTTTGTCGATATTGGGGGTGCAGGCGTCCTCTTCCTGCGGGTCGGACGGCTGTTCGCCTGCCCGCTCCGCTTTGCGGTACTGTGCGGGGGAAAGCCCGGTTTCCTTTTTGAACACACGGCTGAAATACAGCGGGTTATCATACCCGACGATCTCGGAAACTTCACCGATGCTGTATTTGGTGCGTTCCAGCAAGCGCTGTGCATTGACGATATGCAGCGACTGGATATACCGTGCGGGCGACAAGCCCACATACTGTTTGAAGCTACGGATGAACCATGCCGTGCTCATGTGCAGGGACTCGGCGTATTCATCCATATTGATGCGGGCAATATAATTCTCGTTAAAATAGGCGGCTGCGGCTTCGATCTGCTCCCGCGTGGTGCCGTTGATCGACCGCCGTTCCTGCCGCTGGTGGCTGACCAGCACCAGCATCATCTGGAACAGCCCGGCCGTATAATCCCGATAGGCGTACTGGCAGAGCTGCAATTCCTGGATCATGCGGCGGAAAGTATTTTTGTACTCCGGCATAATGCCGCTGTAAAACACATGGCCATCCAGCGGAATCTCATGCGCCTGCAGCACTGCAGCGGCCTCGCTGCCGGAAAAATAAACCCAGAACACCTCCGGGTGGTCCTCAAGATAGTAGATATAACGGCGCTCTTCCTGCGGGCGGTACAGCACCATATGACCCGCTGTTACCACATGCTCGGCATCATCAAACCAGAAGTGCGCCTTGCCCGCAGCGATATAAAACAGCTGATACGCATTTTCATCATACCGCGTAATAGTTGGCAGGCTGGCGTGCTTTTTCAATCGGCATGTTCCGCAGGAATCCACTGTAAGCGGTGCAGTACAGCTGCCGTCCGCAGCCTGGCGGCTGTTGATGGAACCAAAATTGATATACATCTGTGTTGCCCCCTTGTGTTGGCTGGGTAAGACGGGCGCACCCATCTTTTATGTAGATTGTATAATATTATCCACTTATAGTGCAAGTGCAACTGGCCAAATCATATTGTTTTGTTATCCTTCTGTTATGATTTTCGCAAATAATATTAGAATTCTTATCAAAATGTTTTTTTCAGCTTTTCTGTTTTACCGCGGGGCCACAACAAAAAAGTGCCCGCCTGCTGCAAGGCAGCGTGCGGGCGCTTTCATGCTTATTCCTTTGCTTTTGAGCCGGGATTATTCAATGCCGGTCACGGTATAATCTTTGTCCTCAACAGCTTTCTTCAGCACAGTGTCATCCACCGGCTTATCCAGCGTTACAACAGCGGTACCGGCGGTGTGGCTTACTTCGGCGGCGGAAACACCGTCCAGCGCTTCCAGTGCCTTTTTCACGGTTGCTTCGCAATGGCCGCACATCATGCCTTCAATTTTAATGGTCTTATTCATGGTCGTGTTCTCCTTTTTGCTTGTTTTGTGTGCTTTGCGTTTATGGTCATGTTTGGTGCTGCGAATATCGAACAGGTTCAGCCGCAGTGCGTTGGAAACCACGCAGAAGCTGGACAGGCTCATGGCCGCAGCGCCGTACATCGGGTTCATCTGCCAGTGCAGCAGCGGGATAAAGACACCTGCTGCCAGGGGGATGCCCAACACATTGTAGGCAAAGGCCCAGAACAGGTTTTCGTGGATATTGTGCAGAGTAGCGCGGCTCAGGCGGATGGCGGCGGGCACATCGCTCAGGCGGCTCTTCATCAGCACAACGTCAGCGGCGTCAATCGCAACATCCGTACCGGCGCCAATGGCAATACCGACATCCGCGCGGGTCAGGGCCGGTGCATCGTTGATGCCATCGCCCACCATGGCCACGCGGCCCTTGTTTTTCAGGCTGCGGATCACAGCTTCCTTGCCATCGGGCAGCACACCGGCAATCACTTCGTCCACACCGGCCTGTGCACCAATGGCTTTGGCGGTGCGCTCGTTATCGCCGGTCAGCATCACAACACGGATGCCCATGCCCTGCAGTTCACGTACAGCCTGCGGGCTGTCCTCCTTGATGACGTCCGCCACCGCGATAACGCCCTGCATGGTGCCATCCTTGGCAAAGAACAGCGGGGTCTTGCCCTGGGCGGCCAGTGCTTCGGCGCTGGATGCCATCTTTTGCGGCACCGCCACGCCAAGGGTCTGCATCAGCTTGGCGTTGCCGCCGTACAGGGTACTGCCGTTCAGCACAGCCGTCAGGCCGTTGCCGGGCAGAGCCTGGAAATCTGCCGCCTCGGCGGGGGTCAGGTTATCCTCCTGTGCCTTTTGCAGCACAGCGCGGGCCAGCGGGTGTTCACTCTTCTGCTCCAAGGCAGCGGCAAGGCTCATCAGTACCTGCTCCGTCACACCGTCTGCGGGCAGGATATCCGTCACGCGCGGCTCGCCGCTGGTGATGGTGCCAGTTTTATCCAGGGCAACGATCTCGGTTTTACCGGTCTGCTCCAGCGAAACCGCGGTTTTGAAGAGAATGCCGTTTTTAGCGCCCACACCATTGCCAACCATAATGGCAACCGGCGTTGCCAGGCCCAGCGCGCAGGGGCAGCTGATGACCAGCACTGAAATACCGCGGGCCAAGGCAAAACCGACCGTCTGCCCTGCCAGCAACCACACGATGGTGGTGATAACGGCCAGCGTGATCACCACCGGCACAAACACACCGGAGACGCGGTCTGCAATTTTGGCAATGGGTGCCTTGGTGGCTGCGGCATCGCTGACCATCTGGATGATCTGAGCCAGCGTGGTATCCTGACCCACGCGGGTGGCACGGCAGCGCAAAAAGCCGGATTGGTTCAGGGTTGCGGCGCTCACGCTGTCGCCTTCGGCCTTATCCGCCGGGATGCTCTCACCGGTCAGGGCCGATTCGTTCACCGCGCTGCTGCCTTCCAGCACCACGCCGTCAACGGGGATATTCTCGCCGGGACGCACCACAAACACATCGCCCTGCTGCACCTGTTCGATGGGAACGGTAACTTCCGCCCCATTGCGCAGCAGCGTTGCGGTTTTGGGGGCCAGGTTCATCAGGCCTTTCAGGGCATCGGTGGTCTTGCCCTTGGAGCGGGCTTCCAACGTTTTGCCCACCGTGATCAGGGTCAGGATGGTTGCGGCGGATTCAAAATAAAACTCCTCCATATAGCCCATCACGGCCATGGCATCCCCCTGCACCTGGGCCACCGTCATGGCAAACAGAGCGTAAGTGCTGTAGCCAAAGGCCGCGGTAGCGCCAAGGGATACCAGGGTATCCATATTGGGGGCACGGTTCCACAGCGCCTTAAAGCCGCTGATAAAGAACTTTTGGTTGATGACCATGATGATAATGGTGAGCAGCATCTGTAAAATACCCATTGCCACATGGTTGCCCTGCATAAAGCCCGGCAGCGGCCAGTTCCATAGCATGTGCCCCATGGAGAAGTACATCAGCACCACCCAGAAGATCAGCGAGGCAATCAGGCGGCGTTTGAGGCGCGGGGTCTCGGTATCTTTTAAGGCATCTGCTGACGGCGCAGCGGACTGGGCGGCAGCGTTTTTAGGGCTTGCGCCATAGCCTGCGGCTTCCACTGCGGCCACAATATCTGCCGGAGCGGCGGTGCCCTCCACACCCATTGAGTTGGTCAGCAGGCTGACCGAGCAGGATGTTACGCCCGGCACTTTGCTGACGGCTTTTTCCACCCGGGCACTGCACGCGGCGCAGCTCATCCCGGTTACGTTATATTGTTCCACTTCTTTCCTCCTGTTCCCTCTCTTTTGCGGTGGTGATTCTATAATTCTTGTGTGATGATTGGTGAGTGGTTTCGCTTTGGTGTTTGAACACGGGTTGTTGATGTTTGAGTTGTTTCTATGGCAATACCGCATAATTCTAAGTGCCGATACGGCGAGCGAGGTGCGGCAGATGCCAAGCCAAAAGCGCAGATAATACTGGATGCTGCAAAGGTGAGCGCCGCCAGTGGCGGAAACAGCGAACCGAAGCAGGGGCAGCGGTCGCAGAGTGCGAGGGACTTTTGCCCCCGAAGCACGATGCGGGTACCGCAACCCGACATTATCGAGCATTTTGGCAACGCAGATGCCATGCCGCAGCTGCCGGTGCGGTGCTTAAGCCGCAAGGCGGGAATTGTGCGGTGTTGCCCTATCCTCACTCCCCTTTTGGTGAGCGGCTAGCCTGCAATTCGACGTATTATTGAGGTTACCATTTCTATCCACACTCTCCTTGCGGAGAGCGATACGTTGGGGGCAACCAAGGCCGATGCGGCATTTCTATCCACACCCTCTCACAGGGAATGACTGGCATTTATTCATGGCTCTGGTAATGTTACACAAACTTTTACCGATGGTTTGTGAACAGAAAAACAATCGTACTGGGCACTGGCATGGCATTTTTGCTGGCTCAAACACTCGTGCATTTATTTCATGTTCTGCTTCTGCTATTTTGTGCAGGCAATGCTTATTTCATCAGTTTCTGCAGCGTTTTCAGCAGCTCATCCACAACTTCGTCATTCCCGGCACGGATACCATCCGCCACACAGGTGCGGATATGGTTTGCCAGCAGCTCACGGTTGAACGCGTTCATCGCCGCCGTTACCGCCGCCGACTGCACCAGAATATCCGGACAATACACTTCGTTTTCCACCATCCCACGGATGCCCCGAATCTGCCCTTCGATCCGGTTCAGTCTGTGGACCAGGCTTTTATACTCTTCTTCACTGCGATGCTTTGTTTTGTGTGCGCAGCAGCAACACGGTTCCTTCTTTTCGTTTTCCTGCATTATATTACCCTCCCATCACATGCAAGGTACCCCGGCGGGGTATATTCACTATATACCCCGCCGGGGTACCTTGTCAAGTAGATAATATAATATTTTTATATTATTTTATGCGAGAGTTTTTACTATAGCAATTTTTAAAATTAAAGCGGATATCCGCATGAACAAAACCACCCTGAACAGTCAGAAAGAGAAACATTCCATGCTCTCCTTGCGGAGAGCGACCACCCGCGGGCAAGGTGCGCCCGTGGGCGTCCCATATTTCTATCCACGCTCTCCTTGCGGAGAGCGACACCACATACCGGCTGCCCATGTCCAGTTGTCAATATTTCTATCCACGCTCTCCTTGCGGAGAGCGACCGGCTTCGCCTCTTTTATACTCAACCCCGCGATATTTCTATCCACGCTCTCCTTGCGGAGAGCGACGCGCGACTTTTAACATTGAGGCTTTTGCCCTCTATATTTCTATCCACGCTCTCCTTGCGGAGAGCGACTGGTATACACGATGCCGCCAATCATGCCGTTACATTTCTATCCACGCTCTCCTTGCGGAGAGCGACTTCCGCAGCGCGCTCCCAAGCGATGACGGGAATATTTCTATCCACGCTCTCCTTGCGGAGAGCGACGTGAACGCATTTACGCCGCTCTTAGTCTTACGGTAATTTCTATCCACGCTCTCCTTGCGGAGAGCGACTTGAGCACATCCCCAACCTTGTGTGTCTGTGTCTTATTTCTATCCACGCTCTCCTTGCGGAGAGCGACCGTGTTGGTGTTAGGGATGCCGACCTCCGTATCAAATTTCTATCCACGCTCTCCTTGCGGAGAGCGACGTAGCCGGTCAGGACTTGTATTACGTCAAAGCCATTTCTATCCACGCTCTCCTTGCGGAGAGCGACCGTAGCGCACAATAGGAGGGAAGTGGAATACATATTTCTATCCACGCTCTCCTTGCGGAGAGCGACCAAAAGTCTCCTCAATAGCGCGGGTGGTCATGTATTTCTATCCACGCTCTCCTTGCGGAGAGCGACTGCTCTCCGGCCTTGCAAATATACTGGTTATTTCCGCTATTTCTATCCACGCTCTCCTTGCGGAGAGCGACAGCAATATAGCCGATGCCGTACAAGACGTACAAAATTTCTATCCACGCTCTCCTTGCGGAGAGCGACAGTCTCGTCCCTGGATATGCAGGGCCTGCCTGACTATTTCTATCCACGCTCTCCTTGCGGAGAGCGACGGGGGAGCGGTACCACCTGTATTGCGGCGCCGACATTTCTATCCACGCTCTCCTTGCGGAGAGCGACCAGCTTAACGCGCACACCCTCAGCGGTCACTCCCATTTCTATCCACGCTCTCCTTGCGGAGAGCGACACCCCGGTTTGCGGGCCGCGCACAGCGCAACCCGCATTTCTATCCACGCTCTCCTTGCGGAGAGCGACTATCTCCGCCCAGGCCCTGCAGCAGGGTAGCCGAATTTCTATCCACGCTCTCCTTGCGGAGAGCGACTCCGCCAAGTAATTCTTGCGGAACCATTTATCTTCATTTCTATCCACGCTCTCCTTGCGGAGAGCGACTATTTTCATGTAATCTTTAACCCCTGTAGCTCTTATTTCTATCCACGCTCTCCTTGCGGAGAGCGACCCGTTTTGCTGCAAATTGATGTTGCTGTCAGTGTTATTTCTATCCACGCTCTCCTTGCGGAGAGCGACGGTTTTACCGGTGCCGCGTCCACCGACAACATAGATATTTCTATCCACGCTCTCCTTGCGGAGAGCGACCTTGACTTGACATTTCATCAAAGAAGATGTATCATATTTCTATCCACGCTCTCCTTGCGGAGAGCGACGGATGTATGAATATCAACCCACCAAGTCTTGTTAATTTCTATCCACGCTCTCCTTGCGGAGAGCGACCCCCGTTCGTGATGTTATCCAGTGGGAGGGAATATTTCTATCCACGCTCTCCTTGCGGAGAGCGACCTATTGGCCCTCAAGTAATCGCTGATCGCGTCGGTATTTCTATCCACGCTCTCCTTGCGGAGAGCGACGATCTGTCAACGGAATAAGTTCCGGCAGAGCCGAAACATTTCTATCCACGCTCTCCTTGCGGAGAGCGACAGCCGAAACAGCCAAAACATCAAACGCAGACACAACATTTCTATCCACGCTCTCCTTGCGGAGAGCGACCAATGGCCGGGCGGATAACATCAAACGGAACAAAAATTTCTATCCACGCTCTCCTTGCGGAGAGCGACGATACATCGGGAGCAACGTACCTAATTTTTCTAGCAATTTCTATCCACGCTCTCCTTGCGGAGAGCGACAATACGAAGTACCAGCGTTTTGATCATTAGAAAGCATTTCTATCCACGCTCTCCTTGCGGAGAGCGACCTCGTTGTCACTGCCTTCCCGGGCAGTGCGGATAGATTTCTATCCACGCTCTCCTTGCGGAGAGCGACGACAAGATACCGAATCAAGGCAAGATAGACCAACATTTCTATCCACGCTCTCCTTGCGGAGAGCGACATCACGGACGGGTCAATCTGCTTAGATTCCAAAATTTCTATCCACGCTCTCCTTGCGGAGAGCGACAGCACCTCCTTAATACAACCTAATAATACACCAATTTCTATCCACGCTCTCCTTGCGGAGAGCGACGCTAGCATCCACCGGCCTGCACCAGGCTTTCAAGCATTTCTATCCACGCTCTCCTTGCGGAGAGCGACGAACAAGATTCTGTTGATGAGGTGTTGACTAATGAGATTTCTATCCACGCTCTCCTTGCGGAGAGCGACTGAAAACGCCTTGCGTCAGATTGTCAATAGACGTATTTCTATCCACGCTCTCCTTGCGGAGAGCGACTGAAAAATTTAGCGATTCAGGCAGCGTGAAATAGTATTTCTATCCACGCTCTCCTTGCGGAGAGCGACCCGTCTGTCATGCAGGAGATTGCACAGCAACGTATTTCTATCCACGCTCTCCTTGCGGAGAGCGACCTTTATTACTTTGTCTGTCTTTTATGACTTCTCAAATTTCTATCCACGCTCTCCTTGCGGAGAGCGACACGCACCCAATCACAATCCTTGTTCGCGTAGTAGAAATTTCTATCCACGCTCTCCTTGCGGAGAGCGACCCGCGAAAAACGGAAGTACCCGGAGCGATATGGATTTCTATCCACGCTCTCCTTGCGGAGAGCGACAACCTATGGGATGCGCACCGCGTCAAGGTATACAAATTTCTATCCACGCTCTCCTTGCGGAGAGCGACAATTTGAACCTCCCATCAAGCCCCATAGACAAGAACATTTCTATCCACGCTCTCCTTGCGGAGAGCGACTAGTGGAAGCCGATACAGGCGAACATCTTGAAAAATTTCTATCCACGCTCTCCTTGCGGAGAGCGACAGTCACCACCGTAGTAGTGGGCCCTTCGAGGGGGATATTTCTATCCACGCTCTCCTTGCGGAGAGCGACGCGTTGTCAATTCAACGGGGACAATGGGAAAATCATTTCTATCCACGCTCTCCTTGCGGAGAGCGACCTTCTTCGACGCAGTGCAGATTGTAATTGTCGTAGTATTTCTATCCACGCTCTCCTTGCGGAGAGCGACAATATCAATAGCTCTGTTAATACTGCCGATAAAATTTCTATCCACGCTCTCCTTGCGGAGAGCGACTACACGCACCCAATCGGCGTCTTTATCGCTGAAATATTTCTATCCACGCTCTCCTTGCGGAGAGCGACAACAGAATCCGACACAGAAGAGAGAAGCCAAGACATTTCTATCCACGCTCTCCTTGCGGAGAGCGACGACGGAAAACGGAAGTACCCGGAGCAATAGAAAAATATTTCTATCCACGCTCTCCTTGCGGAGAGCGACGCAAGGTGCCGATTTTGGGCATAAAATGAGAAGTATTTCTATCCACGCTCTCCTTGCGGAGAGCGACCTCGTCAACTGTAATAGTAATTTTACGCAAAAGATTTCTATCCACGCTCTCCTTGCGGAGAGCGACGCGAGTTGAATTCCAGTTGAATTTCATCAATCAAAATTTCTATCCACGCTCTCCTTGCGGAGAGCGACATTCTCGGCGCGCTCTGGGTTTTGTCGACCCTGATATTTCTATCCACGCTCTCCTTGCGGAGAGCGACGAAAATCCGATGATAAGTGTTGACAAGATACCGGATTATTTCTATCCACGCTCTCCTTGCGGAGAGCGACCATTGCGTTGAAGAAGTATCCGGCGATACTTGGGCATTTCTATCCACGCTCTCCTTGCGGAGAGCGACCGCCATCCGAAAATGTCAGATCATCCCCATAATACATTTCTATCCACGCTCTCCTTGCGGAGAGCGACGTATTCTCTTCCGGCGCTAAAGCTGATAGCGTGACATTTCTATCCACGCTCTCCTTGCGGAGAGCGACGTTGAAAAGGTTCCCGCCGATGTGTACTATCAGGCATTTCTATCCACGCTCTCCTTGCGGAGAGCGACGATGACTTCGAACCATCCACAACGCGAAGATTGACATTTCTATCCACGCTCTCCTTGCGGAGAGCGACCACCTCCTTATAATTTAATAATACAGCGCACAAAAAAATTTCTATCCACGCTCTCCTTGCGGAGAGCGACTGGCGGGAATGTCAGACAAGTTGATAGGGTCAGTATTTCTATCCACGCTCTCCTTGCGGAGAGCGACAATCCGATGATAAGTGTTGACAAGATACCGGATCATTTCTATCCACGCTCTCCTTGCGGAGAGCGACATCGGCTTCCACTAATTACGCTGCCTGAAACGCTATTTCTATCCACGCTCTCCTTGCGGAGAGCGACCAGCGCACAAAAAAAAAATCAACCCGGCAAGTCATTTCTATCCACGCTCTCCTTGCGGAGAGCGACAATACAGCACACAAAAAAAATCAACCCGGCAAGTCATTTCTATCCACGCTCTCCTTGCGGAGAGCGACCGTAGTAGTGGGACCTTCGAGCGGGACCAACTGCATTTCTATCCACGCTCTCCTTGCGGAGAGCGACGCTAGAAACACATCAATAGCTGGACGGATCACATTATTTCTATCCACGCTCTCCTTGCGGAGAGCGACAAAACGATTTCGGCAGAAGTTGGCGGAAGCAATCATTTCTATCCACGCTCTCCTTGCGGAGAGCGACTCTTTAATCTTCCCGCCGGTTGATACATCATCAGTCATTTCTATCCACGCTCTCCTTGCGGAGAGCGACGCAAGTCAAACAAACTTGCCGGGCAAAATTATAAAATTTCTATCCACGCTCTCCTTGCGGAGAGCGACCATCATCAGTTAAAGAATCGGAATCCGGGTCAACAATTTCTATCCACGCTCTCCTTGCGGAGAGCGACAGAAACACATCAATAGCTGGACGGATCACGTTAATTTCTATCCACGCTCTCCTTGCGGAGAGCGACCTATTTTAAAGGTCTATGGCTATGGAGATAATAAATTTCTATCCACGCTCTCCTTGCGGAGAGCGACGTTGACAATGTGTGTTTTTTGTAGTATGATATACACATTTCTATCCACGCTCTCCTTGCGGAGAGCGACCGGACAAACCTTGATAAATTTCATAAGGATTTAACATTTCTATCCACGCTCTCCTTGCGGAGAGCGACATAGATGAGCATTTAGTTCTTTAACACTAGAAGCCATTTCTATCCACGCTCTCCTTGCGGAGAGCGACAGCAAAAGTGCACAAAACAGTGGGGCACTTTTGCGCATATGAAACAAATTTTATGGGGATTGCATCTTCATGCTGACAGGCAAGGCTGTATTTTACCCTTTCTGCCCCTGTTTTTTCCATATTTTCTGGTGCGAAGGAACCGGGAATTTTATGATTGCCTTCCCCTCGCACTAAGCAAACAAGATTCCATCCTGATCAAAATCCGGGTGCAGACCCACATGCTCGACTTTGCTTTTGTAATGGTTTCCCAATTGATAAAAGCGCAGGCTGTCCGATTCCGAATCGATCAGTTCGGTCAATTTTGCTTTGAACATCGTGTATTGCGCGGCATCCAGCAGGCACTCAAATACGGAGTTTTGCACCCGCTGGCCGTAGTCTACACAGACTTTTGCTACTTTGCGCAGCCTGCGACGGCCGGCGGCTGTTTCGGTGTTGACATCATAGGTTACAAGCACCAACATAACGGCACCTCACTTCCAGAAAAACGGTGGGTACACTTCCAGGTCGCCGCGCAGAGCACGGGCCAGCAAAAGCGCCTGAACATAGGGCACCAGCCCCCAGGGCAGTTTTTCTTTCAAAAACGGATGGGTGATCTCTTCCTTCTTTTTGTTCTGCCATGTGGTCAGGAAAGCTTTGCGGCCATCATCCGTCAGCAGTACGGCACCATTTTCCTGTTTTTGCAGGTGTTTTGCCGTGATGATCTTTTGATTGATGCAGCTGATGACCAGCCGGTCTGCATAAACCGCCCGCAGTTCTTCCATCAGGTCAAGTGCCAGACTTTTGCGGCCGGGGCGCGGGCGGTGCATAAAGCCAACATAAGGGTCCAGGCCCACAGCGGTCAAGGCGGATGCACACTCCCGCGCCAGCATGCTGTAGGCAAACGAAAGCAGCGCATTCACATTGTCCAGCGGTGGACGGCGGTTGCGGCCCTCAAACACAAAATCCTGCTTTTGCTGCAGAATCAGGTCATTCAGGCAGTCAAAGTAGCGCTGGGCTGCCTCGCCTTCCAGGCCGCGCAGCTGTTCCGGATCATCGCTGGTCTGTATCAGCGGCAGCGCGGCGGCCAGCTGGGTGGAGGTGCGTTTCAGTTTTTCGACCGGGACACGCTGGGGATGATCGCGGGTTGCGCGTTCCAGCACCCAGCGTGCGTTATACACTTTACCAAGGATAAAGCTCCGGGCATAGCGACAGCTCTGGGCCGGGTCATCCGACACGCGGTACTGCGTCTGACGCAGCAGCACATTGCCGCGTTCTTCCCCCACGGTGCGGGCCTGAAATCTGCCATACGGGTCAAAAAAGCAAAGGTCAATGCCCCGCCGGGCACAAGCTCCCATCAAAGCGGGGCTGGCACCCGCGTAAGTAAAGCAGACGATGCCTTCCAGCGTATGCAGGGCATAGCGGTGGGTTTCCTGCTTATTGCGGGTAACAACAAGGTTTTCGCCATCCAATGTCAGGTAAGCGTCCTCATTGATGACAAACAGGGTGTTGAGCAGCTTTCTCATGGCGCGCCCTCCTCAATATGCTCCCGCAGATACGCCGCCGGGTCTGCCTGCTGATACAGCGCCGGCAGGCAAAGCTCTTTCAGTGAGCAGGCATTGCAATGCTTGCCGGGTTTGCTTTTTGGGGTATAGCCGCGCGCAAACAGGCGGTTCATCTCATCCGCCATGGTCTGCGCGGTGCTGCGCAGTTCCGGTGTCAGGGAAACATGTTCCCGCTGCCGGGTTTCTTCATAAAAGATTTCCCCTTCCGGCACCTCGCACACCAGCATTTCTTCCAGCGCCATGGCCTGTGCGCAGAGCTGCAAACGGTCGGCATCGTTTACCTTGCTGCGGCCATGCTTATATTCCACGGGCATGGGCTGCCACAGGCCGCGGCGCCCCTGCAATGACACGCCGTTTGGATCCTTGTGAAACTCTACCACATCGCAGTCGCCGGTCAGTTTTAAGCGGTGGCTGACTACCCTCATACCGCGGGCGATCAGCAAATCGCCGCGTTTTTCCGTCAGGGTAACATCATGGCAGCGGGTATGTTGCAGGCGGCCTTCGGCGGTGCGCTGGTTTTCGGACCATTGTTGTTCCAAGTACGCAAGTGCCCATTGGCGGCGGCAGAATGCAAAGTGCTGGATGCCAGACATTTGCAGATAGTCATCAGTATTCATCATACACTTCCGGTGTCAATCCGTTCAGGGTATCGCAAGTAATATTATAATCTTCCACCCGGTGTGCTTGTGCCACACTTTCTTTTAGCTCCACATGCAGACAGCGATGGACCTTTGCCGAAGAATACTGTCCGTTTTTGCAGTTATGACGCCACCAATACAGGCGAACCACCTCCATACTGCCATCCGGGCGGGCAGAGGAAATATCGTTTTCAAACAGTGTGCGCAGCGTTTCTTTGATGATTTCTGCATCTTCATCTGTAAAGCCGGTCTTTTCTGCCAGCTGGCAGTTAATGCTGCCAAAGGTTGTGTACACGCCAAAAGCCACACGGTGCTTCATACCCATGGTATCGCTTGATTTCTTTTCGCCAGTCGTACCGTTCACGCTCTTTGTGATCTGGATATCATCGACATCAATCGGGTCCACGCTGAAAGCCGGATGAATAGATACCGGGCCGCGCACGCCAACGGAAACACCATCGCCCTTAGATTCTTTTCCCTTAAAGGCAAACACCTGGCCAAAGCTGCGCACATCCAGCCAGGTTTCACAGGCAGCCTTTGCATAAGCATCTTTATCTTTTTCAGCCTTTTTCACTGCTGGGCAGCCGTCTGCACGGTCTTTCAGGCTTTTGAAGCCATCATTGCAGCGATCGTCCGACTGGACAAACACATTCTGGCCAAGGTCCATCATGCGGTTGCGGATCTTGCGTTTCAGGCACACATCCGAAATTTCACCCAGTCCCTCATACGTTTCGCGCGGGCGGTTTCCGTTCAGCGGGTCACCGTTCGGGTTCGCATGGTTTACAGCAATCACAAGTGCAAAGTCGATTTTATTCTGCAGCACAGCCATCTTTTATTCCTCCTGCTTTTTTGCTTTCGCTTTATATTCTGCATTTTCGGCCTTAAAGTCCATCATCTGGTCGGCATAGCCAACCAGATACAGCTCACCAAGTCTTTTGTTCGTAAAGTTTTCTGTGCCAATCTTATGTAATAATTCTTGCATCATCGCATACCTTTGGCTATCCATTCCGTTACGGTTTTTCATTCTGTTCAGGTACGGATTTAATTTTTTATCTAAAAGAAGTGTTGTTGCTGCCGGGTGCAGAGCAAACGCGGTTCTTAAACGCTCTGCATTTGTCAAACGTTTTTCGTTCTCATTTCCTTGCTGAATCAACGCCCGTCTTTCAATCTGTTCTGCACAGGCTAAAATTCTCCCAAACAAATAGTTTCGGTCTTTAATGGTTTCATCAACATTCATCGGATAATCCACCTTCTTATTTCTATGATAGTACCCACGCACAAGGGCGCAGGCAATGTTTTGTGTTTTTTGTTGTTCCCAATAATCCAGGCCAATGCTGTTTGTTGCCCGATCTACCGCGCTGATCATCAAATCCCGCGGGAAGCGCTCCCCATTGGTAATACAGGGAATCAGTCGTTCGATTGTGGCTTGTTTCAGCTTTGCATCCACTTTTTCGCCATAGGCTGCTTTTGCAATGTCCGCCGGGGCAGGCGCACCAACAAAGACAACTTTCTTGATCTTGGGCTTTTTGCCCAGTTCCGTCGGCTCCTCTACACTGCGGTATTCCAGCTGCCATTGGAACGTATCGTGCCAATCCTTTATATTGGCAAGCAACTTAGAGCCCTGCAGTTCCTGATAGTACCGGATGGACAACCGGCCAGGTGTAGCAGAATCCAAAATCATGACCGCCGTTTGGGAATTGTCCTTCAACTGGTGCTGATACCCCAGAATGGCCCGGTTAAACTGCCGTGCAATTTCTTCTTGGGTATCCGCAGGCAACCTTTCTGTATCTTCCTCAAAATCGTCCCAATCATCGCCTGCTAGTGGATTATATTCCTGGGCAATATCGAGAGTATCCCCCAGCACATTGGGTACTGCTTCGTTCTGTGTTCCCCAAACAAGTACAGTCTGGTCCCCTGTATTTACCCCTTGCTTGCTGACCAACCATCGCAAGGCGCTGTGTGCCTTTTGGGTTGTTTCATAACCAATCGAAAGTGCCTGCGCTGCATCCGCAAAGCGCCCGCGGTAAGTATAATTCGTATTGTCATTGCTGGATATCAGCTTTGCACGGTCACCTGGGTTGCGGATCTTATACGGGCTTAATGTAGAAACCGGCATTTTGATTCCCTGAACTGTGCAATAGTCAATATCTTTTAACTGTGTTTCATAAAAGCGGATAAAGCTTTCTCGGACTGTTGTATCACGCGACAAATCAACATTGTCAACGCGGAACCGGACAAAAGATTCCGTCTGGTCACTACCGGTCAGCGTATCCAAAATAGGGGGCTTGTCTTCTTTGTTTCCCTGCCATTTTGTTGGCAGAGTTCCATTTTCATCTATAAACAAAATATTTGCCTTGACCAGGTCTGCGATCAGGCATTCTTTTTCCAGGTAGTGCAGGACTGTACACACAGCCGGGTGGGCATAAGGAGATGTACACCACGCTTGTAACTGCTTGTGGTAAAGCGGCCATCCGGATTCTTTACTACCACCAAAAGTGGGATAATCTGCCGCAATATATTGCAGTTTATCCACTAGCGGGTGCGGCACCATGCCGGATGTCCGCGCCGAAGATTCCTCTGTGCAAGGAATGATCGTTGTCCTTTGATCTTGTGCCAGCAAGCCTGCATACTGAAAGTTTCCGTCCTTGTCCAGCTCCACTTCAATGTTGACCTGCTGCGTCGTGTGAGCCACCGGCAGTAGTGGAACTTTCCCAGGCTGCTGCTTTCCAATTTCTGACACGCTATTCTGGTAGGTTTTATAGCAATAGCTAAGCCAGCTCATTCCTGTATCACCTCCCTGTACAAATCATCGCAGTCGCTGACTGTTTCACCCAGCGTAAAGGTCTTTATCTTTTGCGGGTGGATATCACGCACAATTTCGCATTCTTCCGGACGGCAAAAACAGATTTTTCCGTTCTGCATTACCGGGTGCCAAAAGCGTTCCTGCATCACGCCTTTCCCGTTTTCGTCCGCATAGGTAATGCCGTGCTCCATTAGGCCTAGGTCCAGGGATGAAACATCATCATAATGCCCTTTTCCCAGGCCAAAAATGCAGGGTTCAATATACCCCTGGCATTCGCGTGTTCCCAAAAAGATATCTCTTCTGCCGCCGCGTTCCAACATACGCTTTGCAATAGCGTAATGTTTGTTTTCATTGCGGTCTTTTTCCAAGTCTGGGCGATGTTCGTTCCATTCAAAATGTGCCCGCACCTGGTAGCAAACATCGGAAAGGTACGTATAGATGGAAAGATCGTTTTTTCCATTGTTATACATAATGGGACGGATGCCTTTGGATTGTCTTTCAATCGGGTTCATCACGCGCAGTTCATCAATTACCCAGGTGAACGTTGGTTTCCAATAGCAGCTTTCATAAATGCCCTTCAATGCCTGGTAGGTGGGCACCGGGTAGCTGAATTTTTCGCCGCCTACGCGGGTAATTGGGTCGCTGAACAGTGCATAACGCCCATATACCTGCATGGATATTGAATTTTCGTATTGCAAAGTCTAACCCTCCTTGTTAAGCAAATTGTATCGGCATAAATCCGGGGCTTGTCTGAATTCCCTTTTCGTCATCGTAATATTCCTTGTTAAGAATTGTCACTGCCCCTTCTTTTACTGTGTACAGTGCGCCTTGATCTGCCAGGCGTATTTTTTCATTTGTTGTAATACCAACGGTAAAGCGTTGTGCGTCCCGCAGCATTTTGGGGGTAAGCGGTTTACTGGACGAAAGTCTTGTTGCCATATCTGCGCCATCTTCCCCATAGGGAACCACCACCGGCGTTGTAATGTCCTCCAAAGCATGGAAATTCCTTTCTGCCGTGGCAAACGCCTGCCGGAGCAAGTAATTGGGGAACTTTTGTTTTCCTGTTGTCTCTTTCCAGGCTAGCACACTTTCCTGATTATCTGACAAAAGGTCAAACAAATTCACTGTTTTTGGGGGAATGTACCCCTTTAATTCAACCGGATCGCCCATCCGTTCCTGTTGTTGGGACTCTGCATAATAAAGCTGGTAGTACCTCAAAATACTTTCCGGCTCTAACAGGTCCGCATCCCTTTGTAATTGCTGCAGCAGGTGCCGTGTGGCTTCCCTGCCGTTGCGCAGTTCCGGAAGTCGATCCAGATTTTCCAGATTGTAGGTTTTAACAAGATACACCGTGCGGCATTTCCTTTCCGCATTGCGGTTGCATCGGCCGGAAGCCTGGGCCACACTGGGCAGCGCAGCCATACTTCGAATGACGCAATCAAAGCTTACATCCACGCCTGCTTCTATCAGTTGGCTGCTTACACAGATCAAACGTTCCTGACCGTGTAAGGTGTTTAATTTTTGCTTAACTTCTGCGATAACATCTGCACGGTGCTTTGCACACAGGTGCGTGGTCAGGCAGTAAAGTTGTGTATGTTCCGGCTGGCATTGTTTCAAAGCCTCAAACACCTTTTCGACCGCCGAACGGGTATTCAAGATGACCAAAATGCTGCCATTCTCGTCTTGCTTGCTCCGTACAAATTCTGCGAGTTCTCCTGCCTGAAATCCATTTCCTGTTTCGGGCACTTCAATCTTTGTCCTTCGGAACTGCGCAAAGCGCAGCTGGTAATCCGGGACCAGGTCCACCGGCGATGCAAACCGCAAAGGGTTTGCTACTTCGCTTAGCGCTGGCTGTGTTGCCGTACACAAAACAACAACGCACCCCAAATAGTACGCCAAGAAATTTGCCGCCTGGTTGAACAAGTATGTATGGCAAATGGGCAGGGACTGTATTTCGTCAAACACCAAGATAGAATTTGCCAGTGCTGCCATGCGGCGCACATTCTGCCGCCTGCTGCAAAACAGGGTTTGCAGCATCTGTACCATAGTTGTACATATCACCGGCGCTTCCTGCCAGCGTTCCAGCTGGCGGAGAACTTCGGGGTTCTCTGTATCCAGCACCGCATCCGTATGGTGCTCCAATAGATATTCACTGCCGCCTAATGCCTTTTTGAACTCCTGTACATTCTGTCCGATAATCGATCGGAACGGTGCAACATAGAAAATATGCCGGGCCGAAAGTTTTTTGGCCGCATGCACACAATATCGCAGCCCGGAAAATGTTTTTCCTCCGCCTGTTGGCACATACAAGCGGTAAATGCCCAGCTTTGCACATTCGCCTGCTGTCTTGCATTGCTCCGAAATTTCTGCACGCAAGGTATCTATTTTATGTCGGGGCTGCAAATTGTTCAGGAACGTTTCAACATTGCTTTCTATCAGATCCCATGGCGGAAGCTGCTCCGGGGGAAGGCATCCTTCTTGATTATAATAGTTGCCTGAATCCAACCAGTCTGCATCGATCAGGGCTGCAAACAAAAATCTGTGTGCCAACCCCAACATGACCTGATAGATACAAAGCCGCGGCTTCTTTCCTTCCTGCGTTCGGATTTTCCGCACAAGACATTCTACCTCCTGCGCAGCTTTGGCAAACATTTGCCGTATCTCTGTTTCACTTATGCAATCCGCAAAAAAGGCCCGGCAGCTTTCTTCATATAGCTCTTGAGCCTGCTCTGAATACATATGTTTTATCCAGGGTTCTACTCCACCCAGGTCGAAAACATCCATACGTTCAGAGTGATGGGATCCGATTGCCAATGCTGCCATTTGCGCAGTCAAGCGAGAAGGTGGTGAAGCTGTTTCTCCGCCATAATTTTCCCATAGCCACCGCATTCCGGCGCTGGAATGATTGATTTTTTCGTTTGTCTGACCTCTCAGATGCTTTTGCACGTTGATATGAGATTTCCCAGCGTCATGGAGCCAGCCTGTAAGACGGCCCAAATTTTCAAGTCCCAGCGGCTGGCACGCCCGTGCGCAGTACTCGGCCACGTTTTCACTGTGTTGCTTTAGGGATTGTATTTTCCAGACGCCATTGATTTGTTTGGTATGACCGAGTAACATGGTAATCATCTCCTTATATTTTCATTTCGGATTATATAAAAGTTTCAAAGTTTCATTTGTAATCAATATACCATCATAAATAGGACTCTGTCAATCCTCTTTACTAAAAAATTTGCTTTTCATGATAAAATCATGTACACTACTTTATGTCAGAAAGCGACCTTAAGGCTTTCTGTGGATAGAAATGGATTTTATAATAGTTCCACATTTCTTCTTATTCCTAGCCGTCACAGCCCGACTGTGGCGGCTTCTTTGTTTCTTTTATTATAGCAGATCACTCATCCCATAATTCGGACTTTCACTCCAGTTCTGCAATCTTTGTCATACTATCCAAATTTATACATGTAGAATTGTTAGCTATTCCCATTAGCAGATATTTTTGATAAAATAAGATATTATAGGGTTTATGAATTCACTTTCTTATATTACTTCTTCATCTTACCGAAAAATCATTTACGCAAGGAGTGAAAAGCCATGAAAAGGAAGTTATTCTCATTTTCTGCCAGTGTTATCACCGCAATAATGCTTACCGCTTGTGCTGCAGCGCCAGAAAACAAACCTGTTTCCTCCGCTGCTCTTTCCCCGACCAGTGAACCTGTTGCCACAGCTATACCATCCACTAGCAATGCCAACTGGAAGTTACCGCCGCAATATGATTTTGACGAGATGATTCCTCTCTTCTCCCGCGAAACCCACACTGCCGGTTACGCCGCTGCCCGAAATCTGTACGCTGTGCGCAAGGGCGAACGCTGGAGCCTGTTTAATGCTGCCAACTGTAATGCTTTTCTGGAAGATTTGTCAGAAAGCATCCCGTACCTGTATGGTGAGCAGGAGCTCTCCATTGGGGTAGATGATGCATACGATTACCAGAAGCTGAATGCCCTGGAAGAACAGATTAACCAGGAGCTGGTTGCCCAACAAATGCCTTTTACAACCATGCTGGGCGGGCACGGCGGGTATGGCATCCAGTGGATTTTAGGTGACAGCCAGATTTACCGTTCTGCTATTGGTGTCTATACATTTAGTGGCACGCCCATCGAACAGGTGTATGCTCCTGATTTGGTTGGCATCCAGCAAGGCATTTGGGATGATGAATATGCCGGTTATCTTGTTGACAATTCTGCACCTTTTGCCGTTGCGGATAAAAACGGTACAATTTTAACCGATTTCGACTACCAGGATGCCTGCATGACCGGTGAATCTTTAATCGCGGTAAAGGATGCAGCCGGTAACTGGGGATATTGCGACCAAAGCGGTGCTTTAGTAATCCCCTGCATTTATCAGCCGCAGATGAGTTTGTCCATCATGAACGAAACTGTTGAATATCCTTACGCAGACTTATCTGGCATGGTAGTTGTGAAAAATCAATCCGGACAAAAGCTAGTTCTGGATGTTTACGGCAATGAGATAATTTCCGCTGGGCAATATGAAGATTTAGCCCCCGCGCGCGATGGCTGCGTATGGGCAAAACAGAATGGCCTTTGGGGCTTGCTGCAAGTACAGGATTATACCGAAAACAATGCCGACATTATTCTGCCGGATGGATGCGTTGCACCAGATGTAACGCTTAGCCGAATTGATAGCCTTTGTACCTATACCACTGCTGATCATGGGCTGGTTATGCGTAAAGGTCCCGGTACAAATTATGAAAAAATGGATAATATCCCCTACGGTATCATCGTATGGGAATGCGGCTATAGCAGCAATGTGCCTGACTGGGTTGTTGTATATTACAATGGGATTTATGGTTGGGTCAGTGATGAATACTTGGCTACCACTATTTATTTCACCAGTAAATAATAAATAAAAAGCAGGTGTTCATGTAGAAACGATATCGTCCTCCACGTGAATACCTGCTTTTTATAGCTTCTTTTATTATATCCGTTCTGTGCCGCTATTTGTCTCTGTATGAAATAAATAGCCGCTATATGCATTTGAATGAAGTGTTCTGTTTGTTTTTTTTACCTAAAAGAATCGCGTAGGAGGCTCTCTTAACTAAAGAGCCGACCTCTCACACCACCGTGCGTACCGACCGGTACACGGCGGTTCAACCGCATAAGTGCAAGGACTCGTAGTAGCGCCTGAGGATACTAAAATATCCTGCTTCTTCGAGTCTTTCGTTTGCAATGGAACCTTTTAATACAGGACTACCGGCGATACGCCAATACCCCAGTCTGGAATTGCCCCACTGGTACTATTCCAAAATTCTTCGTTTGAGTTTCATTACTCATCGATATAATCTTTATCGAACCACTCGCCTAGCGAGTGGTTTTAGACATACAAAAAGAGCACCTTAGCTTACGCTATGGTGCTCTTCCTGGTGACCCGTGCGGGAATCGAACCCACGTTAACGGCGTGAGAGGCCGCTGTCTTAACCGCTTGACCAACGGGCCATAATAAAAAAGAGAAGCCGGCATCTACCTATTTTCACAGGCCGTTTCCAGCCAACTATCTT
>OBAM01000813.1_pt1 | contig 23717 bp, 22 predicted proteins | sample 1517751 | NCBI WGS metagenome assembly OBAM01 (sample SAMN04571703, study PRJEB22368) | human gut metagenome | biome: human gut; material: stool | host: Homo sapiens | place: Luxembourg | collected 2012-10-18
CCCATGCATAAACCGGTTCATCATACGCATCTGAAATCATCACATTTTCATCATATGCGTCCTGAACTAATACCTGCTCATCCCATGCTGCCTTCGTGATCACTGTTTCATCCCATGCTGCGGAGTCCTGAACCCACACAGTTTTATACGTTGCATCATGATGGACTACCTTTGTTACTGGCACCCAAGCGTGTGTATGAGCCGTTGTCTGCGGCTGTGTTTCTGGCGTTTTGGTCGGTGCTGTCGTACTCGGGCTTGTCGTTGGTGTACTTGTTGTCGGAGCAACCGTAGTCGGTATAGTTGGCTTAGTCTCCGGTGCTTTAGTACTTTCCGTTTCTTTTGTTGTCTGCTGACTTGACTTTGTTGTCTCTGATTCCGTTTTCGATGCAGAATGTTTCTTTACATCCTCACTCGCAGATGGACTTTCATCTATCTCCGACTCTGTTTTCCCTTCGAGTGACTCTGCGGCACTTTCTGTTTCTCTGACTGCATCTTCTGTGTCCGATTCGGACACACCCTGCTTATCCTGATTACTTCCCAAGTGCAGTACTAACCAATGATTTGTCTCTGACTGATAGCTGATTAGTGGCAGACGGTTATACTCCTCAGCTGCATATGCTACATCTAACGTATCCTTTTGCAGCTGACCATCTATTGTCTGATACAATGTAACATCGGCATCCTCTGGAATCTGCAAATTAAAGTCATACAGCGAATCAGCTGACTGCTGATTCGAAATAAGATCATACAAGGCAATCGAATCATAGTCCTGATAGTCAGTAGTCTGTGACAGCAACTGTGCAATGATTGGCTCATCCATGCTAATTCCTGTTATGCTATAATCGTCCCCTATAAAATCATTTAATGCAAACAATACTGTGTCCGATTCGGACACAACTTCTGAAAACTCTTCTGTTGACTGCTCCTCAGAAGAGTTTTCTGTCTGCTGCACATCCGCTTCCGACTTAACAATCGGTTCTAACTCAATAATCATATATTGATCTAGCAGCTCCGTCTCTTCTGCCGGAATCATCTGCACAGTAGGCATCACAAGAGATACTGTCAATGCTGTAACTGCTAAACCGCTAATTCTTTTATCGCTCAATTTCTTCATCTTGCTCCTCCTCTTCCTGCTTTTCTATGACATTTCTACCAACCGTTTTTTTGCTTTTATTCTGTGTCTTCTTAATAAGGTCTTCGGTTCTATAGCTATGATAGCCTTCATATTCATAACTATGATCAACACCCTTCATGAACATCTCTCGATCATCAATTTGATCGGTTAATGCGTTTTGAAGAAGCACCTTTATCTCTATATCTTTGATAGGACTTCTCTCCATTGCCAGAAGGTAATCTTCTTTATCAACTTTGCTCCAATCAACGACTCTTCCAAGTTTCCTTTTTAAAATCTGATCCAGCCAAATACGGGTACTTCGTCCATTTCCCTCTCGAAACGGATGCGCAATATTCATTTCAACATACTTTTCCACAATTTCATCAAATGTAGACTGTGGCATTTTTTCAACATTTTTCAACGCTGCATCCAAATACATGACTGGTGCAAATCGAAAATTTCCTTTTGCAATATTAACTGTTCTAGTTTGACCTGCAAATTCATAAACATCACAAAATAGCTGATTGTGAATTGCCTGCAAAGCTCTATAACTTCCGGGAATCATTTTATCAAGCATTCCACTTTCAAACAGCTCTGCTGCCTTTGTTTTACTGATTCGCTCCTCTTCCCTTGCCAATTCTGTAGAATCAGTAATTCCTAGTTTATTTTTTAATGCTGCCATTTCTCGCTCACCCTTCTGTGTCCAATTCAGACACACTCTCTGTTTCCTGCTCCACAAGGGTATCCAAAATTAACCATCTGCCACATCCTGTCGATTCATAGGATACTGCTCCATCAGTCACTTCTAACGCTTCTGAAATCAACTCACCATCTGCATTTAAACGATACAGTATGACGCTTGCATCCGGTTCAACATTCAACGTAAATGTAATCTCCCCTGTTGGAGTAACTCTTTCCCCATTTTGATATGCCTGCGCGTCTGTGATCTCGAAGTCCTTTACCTGCACATCAGGGATCACATTTTCCAACAACAAACCGATAATCGGATCATTCGAACTAACCTGCTTGTACGCAAATTCTACGTTTTCTTCAAAACCAATGATTTCTGGCATTTCCTCCGACTGTGTTTCACCTGTCTCCATCTCTATGTCTGATTCTGACACGCTTTCCTCTGGCATTTCTTCCTTCGTTTCTTCTACCTGATCCGACGGATCAGCTAACTCTATGATAATGGTTTGTGCGCCATCTGGTTTATCCTGGCATCCTGCCATCCATGTACATCCAACCAAACCAATTAGACTACAAATCAATGTTTTTCTCATCCTGCTCCTCCTTATCTTCTTCCAGCGGTACGATTGCTAATCGGTATCCTACTGGAACCAACAGCTTATTCATTGCTCGGACAGTTGGCATCAGCTTTCCCTTTTCATAGCGATTAATCGCTGATCGAGACATACCCGTGATTCTCTCCAGTTCAGATTGACTGACACCACTTTCTTTCCTAATCCTGCTGTAATATTCCATTAGCCGTTCAATCAGCTCTTCTACAAAAATTTCATTTTCTTCCATGACAATCCCTCCTAACCATAGTGTAGCTTATAAGCCTCACATTGTCAAGAGACATTTTCACCAAAGATGGAAAAAGCACTGTCGTTTCCGACAATGCTCCTTCACCCGCTTTGGTTCGCATTCACTTAATGCAATTATACTATACAACAACTATTTCCTGCCATCAAGTACAAAATCCTGCCACGAACTGCCAAAAAATGCCTTTTTCTGCCAATCCTGCCAAACTATTGACTTTAGTATTTGGATGTGATATAATTTTTGTCTTTTTTTCAAAATGCAATATGTAAACTTTTCCGCTTTTTTGTCCCTTGTTAAATTTTATTTTCCCGCTTGCGGGATCAATACTTCCGCTTTTCTTTTTTCATCCGGGTTGAATTTTATCCAACTTGCTTTTTTCACCTTTCCTATTTTTATTTTCTTCCTAGTAACCACAGGAAGCTTTTTTCGGATATGCTAGGCATAGCCGAAGCGCAATTTGCAATAGATATGATTCTTTAAAAGAGGGAGGATAAAGAAAAAAGGAATAAATATATACTGTAGAATCTCAGCTTAAAAGCCTTGATTTTACTTGCTTTCTTTAAGTTTTAAAATACACAACATTAGAATGAAGTTATCCACATTAACCCATGAAATTAGAATAATTATTTTTTTTTATGCGCAAAATTAGAATGGTTTCTGAAAATGTACCCCAAAATTAGAATGACTTTTTTGCCTAAATGCAGCCCTTTCCCCCTTCGAGATTGAACTGCATCCACTATGTCTCCTCTTTCTTTATAATATTTCCTTAAATCTATGTTTTACTGTACGCAAAAAAGACTGTCTTCATTCAGGCAGCCTATTTAAGCCTATATTCTCTTTACCTTACATCACTGGCATCATATCGTCTAACTTTTTCAATGACTTTTTTATGAAATTGTCATTAAAGTCATTTGCTTTCTTGTAAAAGTTTGCGATTTCCAATCGTAAAATCTTGTGTATGTATTTAGGATTCAGTTTGCCAGTCATTCCTCCCTCTTTTGCAGTACCAATTAAATATCCAAATAAATCCGAAGGTAATTTACCTGCTTCCTGCATGGCTTTAATATCTTGACGATACTGCTTTGCTAGCTCTGCTGTATCCTTCTTTGCCTGCTCATCTTCTTTTATTTTATTTCGATTGCAAGCTGTGTGTACCTGCTGTCCATACTCCAACTCGGTATCTGTAGCTGATCTCCAGTCTCGATCCACAATCTCACGACGGATAGTGATCAGATACATTCCATTCTTGATACCGATATAAAACAATGCTTTCAGTGCTGTAAGATAGTTTTTCAAAGCGCGAAGTTTACACCCAAGAAGCTGTGTCATCTTCTTGCGAAAACTCTCTTTCGCTTCTTTGTAGGTTCTTTGACCAGATCTACAATAGATTAGCAAGCGCATTGCCACAATTTTTTCATTTACTTTCAATTTTGAGAATTTTTCCGATGCGAATAAGCCATCTGCAACAGACAGATAGCCCTCTTTTTTTACTTCCTCGATATTGCTACAGTCATTACCTACAATCCGTATATCCCAGTCAATATGATCTGCTTTCCATAAGGTGATTAACCCACAGTCACGCAATTTATATAAACCCGAATAAAAAGTCTGATATGAAAGATCCAACGCGGCACAAATATCTTTGTAGTATACACCTGATACTGTGCCATTATCGGTTTGATATTGGCACAAATGTAGAAAAATGCTTAATTCAGAGTTCGTCAACTTTGCCCCCTCTAACTTCTTTACAACACCTGCGCGGATCTTTCTCATTTGCTTATCACTCCTTTCTTTTTATTTTGCTTTTTGAGCTATTGTACTTTCAAAGCGATTTGATTCATACCATGTCTTAATTGTTTCTAACCCTTGCTTTCTCAAGCGATGGATCGTTCGTTCTGACAAGCCTGGTCGTTCTATTTCCTTATACAGTTTGCGGTTAATGTACAGCTCTCTTAAAACACTTTTTTGTTTTTGTGGCAAATGCAAGTAGCACAAATGAATCTGCTGCACCTGATTGTACAGTTCCAGTACTCTTTGGAGTTCGGAACAAATTGCTTCCTGATATTCCTTACGCTGCTTTTCAACTTTCTGATATACTTGATCGAGATTCATCTGATTACTACTTTTGCCAACAATGCCGTACTGGGGGCTATGCAGTTGTGTCATTTCGATTAGATCATTCTCTGCATCATACTCTTTTGTTAATTCATTGATCTGCATCCGATACATCTCCAGCAGCTCATCGTGATGCATCAACATTTCCGTTATTTCTTCGGTTGTGAGCATAGTTTCCCCTTTCCCCATTTCTAGTTATCTAATCAAGTTCGCAAAATATTCTGCCAGCTGTCTATGCATAGCCTTCCATTCTGTTTCGTTGCCATCTCCTCGCTCATACAATGCCAGATAGTCGTGAGCCAAGCTCTGCATCAAATCATTTTCTGTTGTTGTACTACTTTCCTTTTTTGCTACATCATCTACCGATACTGCAACATCAATCTCTTCATTAGTATCACGCAACTCAAACCCCTCCGAAACATAATCATCTACGCTGATCTGTCCTGGCAGTTGCTCCTCCTCATGCTGCTCTGTCCGCACGATCTTTCGGCTTTCTGACTGCTTGCATTGTGTTGTGTCCGATTCGGACACGCTTCTCGACTCTGCTGCATCCTGCTTTTCTGTTGCCTTAACAGTCTTTTCTTTCTGCAACGTGATCTTTTCGCCTGCGTCGATCTGCTTTGCTACCATCTGCTGCTCTTCCGGCTTCATTCGTGCAAGTTCATCTGCCACGGAAATGCCTATCTTTCCAGCTTCCATTGCTTCTTTCAATTCCGGCTCAAGATGCTGGTTAATATGCTTTAATCTGGCGACATTTGTCTCTGACAACCCTGCTTTTTTTGCGACCAATTTGCGAAGCACTCTCGCTGTAACTGTTTCTCCTGCACCAAGTTTTACGCCTGTTATTCGCGCAAATTTTGCTTTCTCTCCTTCTGATCCTGATGCTAACTCTTGCAATAATTGCTCCAGCTCCGTAATTTCCTGCATTTTAACATATGGTGTTTTTTCTCGCTGAGAGTTCGTCACAATTAAATTGATCCTTGCCATCAATTCATCGCCATCTTGTACATGACACGGGAGCATCGCATACTGTGTACGTCCCTGCTCTACCAGATACTTTGTGGCAGTCCAACGACGATGCCCAGCAATGATTTCATAGTGTCCCGGTGCCTTTCTTCGCACCAGAAGAGGCTGCAGAATGCCCCCTGCAAGCTCAATTGCATCTGCTAGATCCTCAATTTCCGAAACAGGATAAAAGTTATATGCAGATGCCTCAAGACAAGCATAATTGATATATTGCACTGGATAACGCTGCTGTGTTGAGCCAGAAGCTTCCGGCTTGTTTTTCAATCCTGTAAGTGTATCAGTTAGCGATGCCATATCCGCATACCTCCTCTGTTAGATCCATCATATCCGCCGTGACCCAATGGAATTTTGCTTTCTTTGCTAGCGGTTTTTTGCGATAGTTAGCCGCATCTACTACAGTTGAGTAGCGCACCAGTGTTTCGCAGAGCGGATAATCATATGTCTGTACCAGCTTTGTCAGAAAATCCTTAGCTGCTCTTGATGGCGCAAATGCGTTAATCACAACATGCGCTGCCGATGGATCTGCAAGCTTTGACATCGTCGTATCAATTCCTTCGATGGAAAAATTATCCAACTTGATCGGGATAATAACCTGATCGGATGCTTGCACGGCTGACTCCGTCAGTCGCGAAAATGCTGGCGCACAATCCAAGATGCAATAATCATAATGTGCTTCGTATCCCTGCAACAGTGCTGACATGGTCTGTGGCTGTGGTGTAAGTGCCTCACTATAGATATTGCCAGGCAAGATATCTAATCCTCTGTATGCTGTACGATAGATACAACGCGGCTGTCCTCCCAATGCCTGCATCAAGCCCTTTTTGGTGAGATCGTAGCGGCAAAAAAAGGAAGATAAGTTGCCCTGCGGATCGCAATCTACCAGCAAAACGCGGTATCCCATAGCTGATAAGTTATAGCCAATATTGGCTGCTAGTGTAGTCTTTCCAACGCCACCCTTGTTGTTGTAAAATGCAATTGTCTTCATAGTTTTTCGTCTGCTCCTTTGTTAATTTGATAGTTATTGCAATTTGCCCTTAGTTACTGCTCCCTTTGTCTAGTCCCAATGCACTTGCTTTCGCCATTGGCGGAGCTTCTTCAGTTCTTTCTTTAGAGACTCACTCTCTTCTGATTCAACATCATCTTTCTGGTATTCTGTCTTTCGAAAGTTCTGATAACGATTCCAAAAATCAAGAATCACTCTTTCTTGTTCTGCTTTGATTACTTTTTGTTCGCGAATGCGCTCTTTCTGATCTGATTCCCACTCGCTTCTTGTCTTGTATCTCGGAGTTAAATCTGCCGAAATCACAGTTTTCCAACTATAAAAGACTCCACCTGCTTCTATGTATCCAGTTTCTAGTCCTTTTTCCAAGCTTGTGATTTCTTTTTTGCAACTTTCTAGTTTTTGCTGTGCCTCCAGTATTTCATCCAGCTGGTTGCTCTGAGCCAACCAGCCAAAAAAATCTGCTCGCTCAAAAGCACTCCACCAGTGATTTGCGAACCAATCTTTTGCCATGGTTCCCTCGGCTGTCCCCCATCTATCACTTACACAATCTAAAACAAACTGAGATAGGATCGTTTGCATTGGCACATTGACCTGTCCTGCTAGTTTGGCAAACTTGCGGTATTGATCCTTCGGGACGTGTACTGTGATAATTTGTTCTTCCATTTGTCACTCTCCTGTCAATCTACGCTGTGCTTCCTCCGCACTATATGGCTCTCCAGTTCTTGCGATCTCGCGATAAATCGTTGCTCGATGCACATGCAACTGATTTGCAATTTCATCCTTTGAGTAATCCTTCTTTAAAAGCTCCTCGATTTTTACTCTGTCTGCATATTTCAGTCTTTTGAAACGCTTTACTTCTTTGCTTTCCATGATTTCCATTCCTTGATTTTTTCCAATTCATCTGCAAGTGGCTGTACATTTATTCCTTTACTTTTGTACTTTTTATATTCGTCCTTGATTAGTTCCCATGTTGTGACGAGTTGAGAATCAATCGCCAGTACTGCCCCATAATTTTTCGCGAAAGCTCTTGGTAGTTCGTCTATGTAATCTTCTGCTTCTTCCACAAGCGTTACTATCTGTTTAAGCTTTCCTTCCTCCGCCAAATACGCCAAAAAATTATTTTCCTTGTTTTGGTCTAACCATGTTCGCAAGTTAACATCTTCGGTCGCATCTACCATAAATGTCTGTACTATATCTTGTACACTTTTCCCAGTAGTTGCTGCTAACTGACATACGGCTTCGCATTGTTCCGGTGTTAATGCAATATTTATTGGTCTGTTTGTAATCATATCTTATACTCCACACTTTTCTGAGCTTGATCGGCACTATATTGCTGATCGTCTCTCATAATTTCCCATGTAGCTTCCAATTCCTTACTGTTTGCAACTCATCAATGAGAGGTTTTGCTTCCTCATTTTCTTGCTTATATTGGATGTACTCCCCTTGAATTAGTTGCCAACTTGTCTTCAGCTTTTCTTCAGCAATCGAGACTGCTCTATTTTTTCCCTTTGCGTAAGCTTCTGAAAGGTCTGTCTGATAGGATACCGTTCTTTCGATCAATGATGTCATCAATTCAAGCTTTCCTTTTTCTGACAAGTATGCAAGGAAGTTTCTTTCCTGCTTTTGCCCAAGCCAGTCTTGGAGCACTTCATTTTCTGGTAACTCTTCAGCAAATGTTTGTACTACCTTTCCAACCGTTTTTCCGGAACTTGCTGCCACCTGACATAATCTTTCGTATTGTTTTTCGGTTAATTCTATTGCTACTTTCCGAAGTATCATATGTCTATGCCCCCACATTCTTTTGCGCGAGATCAGCACTATACGGCTGACCGCCTCGTGTAATCTCTTGATAGATAGCCCCTCGTGTTACTCCAATGTCTGCTGCAATCTGAGTAACTGGCAAATCAACCTTTAGCAGCAGTTCGATTCGTTGACGATCTTTCCATGTAATGGATTTAGCTTTTTTTCTCATCAGTACAAATCCCCTTTCTTTTTTATTTTTCTGCAAAATAAAAAGCGCTAAGGATTTTGTCCTTAACGCTTTTTTGTTCTTACTATATTTGGAATGCGCTAGGATTTTGTCCTTTCGCGTTCATTATAAAACTTACCAAATTTTTTAAAGTTTTTTTCGACCCGGAAGTTTACGAAGGGTGGTTCGACGATTGGCAACACTCTATTGACAGGATGCCTGTTCTTTCTTATACTTATATATGTGATTTAGAATTACTGATACCAACGAATTGCTCCGTTGCAATGCAACTCTCGCAATTCTAAAAACATTCGGTATCGTATATATATAAGAAAGGTTGGATATTATTATGTGGCTGGCTGATAACTGGAAGGACTACGAAGTCCTTGATACCTCTAACGGAGAGAAACTTGAGCGCTGGGGAAATTATCTTCTGGTACGTCCGGACCCTCAGGTTGTATGGAACACACCTCACACCAATCCGGGTTGGAAGAAAAAGAACGGACATTATCATAGAAGCAGCAAGGGAGGCGGTGAATGGGAGTTTTTCTCTCTGCCGCAGCAGTGGAGCATTCATTATGGAAAGCTTACCTTCCAGTTAAAGCCATTCTCTTTTAAGCACACAGGCTTATTCCCTGAGCAGGCTGCAAACTGGGATTGGTTTTCTAACCTGATTCAAAATGCAAACCGTCCTATTAAAGTACTTAATTTATTTGCCTACACTGGCGGTGCAACACTTGCTGCAGCAGCTGCTGGCGCTTCTGTTACTCATGTAGATGCTTCAAAGGGCATGGTTGCCTGGGCAAAAGAAAATGCAGCATCTAGTGGACTGTCTGATGCACCGATTCGCTGGATTGTTGATGATTGTCAGAAATTTGTTGAACGAGAAATCCGACGCGGCAATCACTATGATGCAATCATCATGGATCCGCCATCTTATGGACGCGGACCTAAGGGCGAAATCTGGAAAATTGAGGATGCTATTCATCCACTCGTATCACTGTGTTCACAGCTACTTTCTGACAAACCACTATTTTTCCTTATTAACAGCTATACAACCGGTTTTGCTGCTTCTGTCTTAACATATCTTCTTGGACTTGAGGTTGTAAGCAAATTTGGCGGTCACGTTGTTTCTGATGAAATTGGTCTTCCTGTAACACAGTCTGGTCTTGTTCTTCCATGCGGTTCATCTGGTCGCTGGACAAGTATTTAATTATCATACATAAAAAAACTGGTCTCCCATGGGAGGCCAGTTTTTTGTCTACTTATAAATTATTGTGGTACGCTCTGGAACAATGTCTGTCCCTCACCAAGTGGAAGATATCCAGCGTTTCCTGATGCATCCTCTACGTAAAGATAAAATGCACCTGGTTCATTTGCCGCCTGGATCAGCTTTCTTGGGAATACTTGTGTTCCTGTGCCAAGTAATACCGCTGGCGCAGCATCTGCTGCTGCCGAACTTAACAAATTCGTATCTGCTGCCAGAATATAATTAAACTGTTCCTGTGATGTCAGATCAACAAGCTCATATTCGTAGTTTCCAGTTGTCTCACTTAATGCATCCTCTGCAATCACACCATCTTTTAATTCATATGGAATCTTGCAGACATAACGGCCAAGACTGTCAATAGAAATTGGGCTTGTCACTGCTAACGTAAATCCACCATTTTCATCAAATGTTCCATTTGCGGAAGAAGGTGTAAGTACATGGGACGTATTATACAGGCGCGCTGCATTTCCATATCCGTTAAGCACGGTAAATGTTCCATCCTGCATAAGCGGTGTAGAAAGATCGGTTCCGCTTAATACACGAAAACTGGTAACAGAGTTGTCTGCACCTGTTCCAACAACTACAATATTAAGCTGATTATCGGATGTATTTAAATCACATACCTCTACCTTATATGCTGCACTGATTCCTGTACCAACTGTATAATCGGTACCATTCACATTGACGATAAGGCTGGTTGTACTTCCATCCTCTGCTACCTCAGTACGATATTTGAAGAAGTCTGCTGCACCATCTCCATTAAGATCTGCCGTATAATTAGTTCCTTCTGCTGAAAGTGTAACTGCTGTTCCATCTGAAAATGAAATCTCTGTAGCTGGATCAGCCGGCTCTGTCTCTACCTGCGGAACTTCCTGCGGCTGAATCTGATTTAATCCTGTATAAGAAGATTTTACCACACCATTATGAACATTAAGTGCACCATCTTCAAACTGCATTCCATCCTGAGTCCATGACACATTGATGTAACTTGGTGTTCCTGCTGCATCTGTAAATGCAATCTGAATCAAATTACCAACTGCACTTGAACGATTCCAGAAATGAAGGTCTGTTGGTTCTGCACCAATCAGTGCGCTTACCTGTGACCAGATATCCTGTGCCCCCGGCATCGCATCAAACTGACTCTTTGCCAATTCCTGTGCTGCATACTCACTATAGCCTCCGTCAGAAGCAAGCAGATATGCAACTCCATTCATTCCATTGTCTAACTGTAAGCTTACGCCATCTGATACAAATACACCCGGAAGCAAATCTGCTACCATATAGCCATTTGCACCATCTGCTCCATAAATGCAGGAATATGATTCTCCTGTTGAAGTGGTAACGCTCAAAACAAACTGTGTTGTGCCATTTGCAATAGCATTAACACTGCATGATGCAACATCAGTGATTGGGAAAATCTCAACTGCATTGGAAGTAGAATCCTCTCCATTGTACCAGATTTCCTTTCGTCCACCTACATCAACAAGTGCAAATGCTTCCTGAACACCATTTCCATTAAAATCGTAGAACATATAGCTGTTTCCTACAACGCTTCCACCAGAATCTGCAGAAATTTTTGCAAGAATATTTTCTGCATTTCGCTCCGTTGGTGCTTCCGGCGTCTCATCTGGTGATGGATCTGGTGCTGGTGTCTCATCTGGTGACTGTGCTGGTGTCTCATCTGGTGACGGTGCTGGCGCTGGTGTCTCATCTGGTGATGGTGCTGGCGTCTCATCTGAAGATGGAGCCGGGGCTGGTGTCTGATCCGGTGATGGATTTGTGGCTGGCTGCTGCTCTGAAGACGGGGCTGGGGCCGGTGTCTGCTCTGGGGACGGGGCTGGAGCTGGCGTCTGCTGCGGCTGCGGCTGTGACGCTGCCTGCTGTGCGGTCGTCGGCTGTGTTGGAACTGTCTGCTGCGCAGAGCTTGATGGCGTGGACGCATTATTGTCAAGTGAAAGTGAAGTTCCCTCAACTACCTCATCTGCCATATACTTCATATAATTCCATGCAAAGCTTCCCTTTACACAAATTGCCTTCTGAACCTTTGAAAAAGCAAGGTTTCCAATCTCTTCAACTGATTCCGGAACTACAACTTCTTTCAAAAGCTCAATATCAGACAATGCAGAATCATCCAGTTTCTTCATTCCATCTGGAAGCTTTAAATACTGAACTGACGTATTGTTCTTAAATGCATGTGAACCAATTGAAGTTACCGAATATCCGCCGATTTCTGCCGGAATACGAACAACTTGTCCCTGATCATTGTACTCAACAAGCTTTAACTCATCATTTGAAAGCTCATAGACATTTCTTCCGGAAGTAACCTTGTTGTCTTTGATTTCAACTACTTCAGTTTCTGTCTCCTTTTGAGTTTCTTTCTGTGTTTCTTTCTTCGTATCCGTATCCTGTATCTTATCTACTGTATACGGAATCTGCTTATTGCTCTTTTTTCCACTGCTGAAAAGAAGAACAATCAATACAATCATCGCAGCAATCAATGCAATTACTGTGACAATAATAACAACAAGAATACGATTTGTTTTTGGACGAGCCGGTTCATAATCATCATTGTCGTAATCATCATTACCGTAGCTGTCATCCTCTTCGTCATAATCGTAATCATCATTCAGATTTTCTTCATAATCATCATCTGAATCTGAATCGTAGCCTTGATCTGGCTGCTCTTCATAATTGTCTTGTACCTTGACTTTAGAGGGGCGTATCTTTGTTCCGCAAATTGGACAAATCGTGCTTCCCTGCGCTAGTCTGGCACCACATTTCGGGCAAATCATATGCTTCTCCGTTCTGCCGCATTTTTGCGGCTTTTTTTAAGTTATCGTCTGCGTGTAACGTAAACGATAACGCCTTTAACCTTTCGTATCATACCATAAGTATGAGTTTATTTCAATGTTTCAAATATCCAAAAACATTACATTTCTTTTACAAAACTGCGTCAATCCACGCGTTCCTTTCCCCAGAAAAATAATGCTACTGTTCCCGGGCCGGTATGAGTGCCAATTGTAGCACCAATCGGATAAATTTCAACTTTTCCATTTAAATTAGGAAAGCGGCTCTCAACAAGCATTGCAACAGCTTTTGCGTCATCCATACACTCTGACTGACAGATATAGCATTTGCCCGAATATGCCAAACCTCCCTCGGCATTTTCTTCCATCTTCTGAACGATACGCTGAATCACTTTTTTCTTCGTGCGCACCTTCTCTCTTGCTGTCAAATGTCCCTCATAGTCCACATTTAACAAAGGACAGATTCCAAGCATACCTCCAAAAAATCCAGCTGCCTTTGATACTCTTCCGCCTCTGATAAAAAAAGTAAGATCAGAAGTAAAAAACCAGTGCTGCAGTTTCTTTTTATTTTCACACACCCATGCATACAATTCATCTATACTCTCTCCTGCATCTCTTCTGTCTGCCAGAGTATCTACTAACAAACCATAACCTGAGGAAGCTGCCAATGAATCCACTACATAAATTTTTCTGTTTGGATATTCTTCTCTTACCTGTTCTGCTGCAATACATGCTGAATTGTAGCTGCCTGAAATTCCGCTTGAAAGCGTTAAATGAAGGATATCCTTTCCCTCATCAAATATTTTTCTAAAAAAATCTGCATACTCACCGATACTAACCTGTGATGTCTTTACATCCTCACCTGCAAGCATTCTGCGATATAATTCTGCCGGAGGCATCGTCTGACCAAGATCATCCAGATAGTCCGTTCCTCCTAGTTCATAGTGAAAGCACACATAGCGGATTCCACGCTTATCAAAATATTCCTTCGTCAAATCAGCTGTAGAACAGCAGCTGATGCAATATTCTGCCATACTCATCTCCTCCTTATAATTAAAGCATTAAAACAGTTACAGTATATCTTTTTTGCTTTGCAAATACAAGTAGCGTTAAAGAGAAAATGCACCGTTTATCATTCCTTATCTTTTTTTCAGAAAATGTTCGCGATTAGGATAAATTTCCCTAAACACCTCTAAAGCAGCTCTTTGAAGCGGCTCAAATTCTTTTTCCATTCGCAGACTATGAGGTGCATCAAACACAATTCTGCTTATTTGTTCAGCGATCTTTCCTGCAATGCTTTCATCTGACAGCTGTCCCATTCCAAAAATAACAGAAGTAAAGCCACGTCCTCCTGTACTAATCTCAATATATTTTCTGCATGTGTTTTTTAACTCTAAAAAAATTATTTCCTGCTGAGTCTTTGGCTTTCTTTCAAATTCATATAAATTCAGACCAAGAATAGCTTCTATCGCAAGCCTTTTCTTTCTGCCTCCCAAATCCATGCTTCCACTTTCTACAATATATTTTAAATTCATAAGATAACCAACAAACATATCCTTCCTTGGCTTACCTTTTCCATATCTGGTCTCCCAGAGCTTCATTCGAAGTTTATCTTCTTCACTTATGGTTTCATTTTTATTTTCCAGAAGCATCTGCTGTCTTTTAAGCGGATCTGTCTGTTCATAATAGTTTATCAGCCAATCTTCCATTTTCAATCTTTCCTTTCCGAAAATGAACCTTTTTATTGTTCCATAAATGATTCCACATTTTCTGCCGTCACCTTTTGATACGGCAAAAAGATATATCGTTCATTTTCCAGATCCTCCTTTGGCGGTGTCTGACCTTGAAACAGTGTCATCGCAAGACGCGAAATCTGCTCAGCTTGTCCATGCCTGTCATTATACACAGTCCCCTGAATGGTGCCTTTTTGGACAGCATCCAATGCACCTTCCAAACCATCTATTCCAAAAATCATCGGACGTCTGTCTTTATCATAATCAAGTGCATCATACGCAGCAACTGCACCAAGAGCCATCTCATCATTATTAGAAAGCACTAGTTCAATCTCGTCTCCATATTGATTAATCAGCTGTGTCATCTTATTTTCAGCTTGTCCACGATTCCAGTTTGCAAACTGGAAACTTAGTCTTTCTAATATAATGCCCTGTTCTTTAATTGTTTTTACCACACTGTCTGTTCGAATGATTGCATCCTGATGACCTGTCTCACCCTCAAGAAGTACATATTGAATCTTTCCGTCCTGATTTCGATCTACTGCGTCATTGTCTCGTATCATATCTGCTGCAATCTCACCCTGCATCATACCAGACTGTCTGGCATCTCCACCTACATAATACAGCTTATCCCACTGCATCAAATCCTCTCTCACTGGCTCTCTATTAAAGAAAATAACAGGTATATTTTCCTTTTTTGCCATCTTTATTATATTTGACGGCTCTGTCCTGTCAACGAGATCAACAGCAAGTATCTCACAGCCAGCATCAAGCATTTCCTTCACAACTTCATTTTGAATCTTCTGATCATTTTTTCCATCCCTTACAGTCATAATCACCTTTAGAGAATCTGACTCGTATTCTGCCAGATCTTCCTTCAGACAATCTGTAAGCGCATTAATAAAGGGGTCATCCTGCGTGTATAGCACAACACCAACACGAAGAACATCTCTTTTTTTCTCACTATTCGCCGTACATCCTGTCAGACACAACAACATGCATCCGATCAGAATACTTCTTATCTGATACTGTTTCATTGAAATCTCCATTCCTTTTTGGCTGACTATATGCAAATTCTCAATCATACGTATGAAGAAAATGCTGTACCTCTTCTCTGAAAATATCTTCTTTATGCAGCAGATGATACTCAATCGTCTGGTTGTTAATCGTATACAGATGATTTTTCAGCACTTTTGAAATTTCTATAGCGCTATGATATCCCATTCCATATCCATCTATCGCAATCAATCCGTCAATCACAGAATCATCAAGATAATATACACACTTTATACTATTTCCAATCCCATAGATTTTCGTGTCACTCTCTTTTTTCTGTGCATACATCCCTGCTACCTGCTCTAAGGCACTTGTGTCAAATACAATCAAATAGTCAACTGGCTGCTGCTCTTTTAACCTCTGTGTAATTTCCATATCATATGTGATATTCATATCAAACTGAATCTCACATCCCGTATCAGAAAGCACATCTAATACACCCTGCATACATTTATCAGTACAGTCTGTTTTCTTAAATCCGCTTATAATTCCAACAGTTTTGCCTTGAATATTATTTTGATTGCGGCTTAATAAGTCCTGTGCCAATGTATATCCCATACGGTAATAGTCCGGCGTAATAACAGGCAAATCAGAATATTTTGATATATGGTCTTCCTCTTTTTCACGCAGCGCATCATTTGCTACAAGAAGCATTGGCTTTTGTACGCGAATTTCTCTAAGCATATCAATAGTATCCCTGCCCGGCGCCGCCTGAACAATAAATGCATCAACCTGATTATCCAGCTGATCATAAATCAAGTTCTTCTCCTCATCTGCATTTTCAATTTCATCTGTATTGCAAATAATCAAATGTATATTTGCGATTCCAGCTGCCTGCTTTAGACCATTCATAAAGGAGTTCCATTTTTCATCACCTGATTTTTCAACAATAACTGCTACACGCTTCTGAGGCTTTTCATCTTCAAAAATCAGATGCACACAAAACAGCAGTAATATGCCAAGACAAATTTCTGCTAACAAAAAAGTAGTTTTTGTTTTTTTCATGATTCACCCTCTTTTCTGACTGGCTTTCCCGGAGTCTCAAGCACTTCACAATTTTCCTTAGTGTATGGCACAGCAGGTAAATGAATCGTGACCGTTGTTCCCTCATCTGGTTCACTCTCCACAATAAGGCCATATTTATTTCCAAACATCAGCTGAATACGCGTGTGCACATTAATGAGTCCTACACCAGAACCATGTTTGGGTCCTTTCTGATTATCTTTTAAAATATTTTCTACATCTTCATGACGCATTCCCATTCCATTATCCGTAACTGAAAGATAGATTTCTGCATCATCTTTCCAGCCTTTGACAATAATTTTAGGCTGGTCATCCTCATCCATATTTCCTACACCATAATATATAGCATTTTCAAGAATCGGCTGCAAAATAAGCTTTACCGTACAAAACGGATAAATTTCTTCTGAAACATCATATTCTGTCACAAAACGCTCCTTGTAACGATACTTTTGAATATTCATATAATTTTTGCAGTGCTTTAGCTCATCCTCAATACTAATAATCGTTTTTCCTCTTGACAAACTGATTCTAAACAGCTTGGCCAGCTCAGATATCATAAAAACTGCATCCTGATTTTTATTGGCCTCAACCATCCAAGTGATAGATTCCAAAGTATTATAAAGAAAATGCGGGTTGATCTGACTTTGCAGTGCTGCCAGTTCACTCTTTCTTCTCTCATTCTGCTGCTTCACAATTTCTTTCATTAACCGCTCAATTTCTTCATACGAATGCTGGACAGATTTTCCAAGATGACGAATCTCATATGAGCCTCCAATATAGATATCAGGCTTTTCCCCAGCCTCATATGCCCTTACAGATGCATCCAGTTTAAGAATTGGACTTGAAATTCTTTTCGACACAATGCGATTGACTAAAAGAAGCATCATGATCAACATAATTACAACAATTACCATATAAATACGAAACTGCTCTCGGCTGTCTGTCATAATATCCTGCTTTACAATACCTACCATCTTCCATCCCGTATATGATATAGTGCTTACAATTGCAGTCTGCTTATCTCCACTTGGGCTGCGCAAATTTTTATATACACCATCTTCATTGCTGCATACAATACTGAAATCTTCCTCAAACAATCCATTGCTGATTTCATTTGCATAAGGATGATAAATCAGATTTCCTTCCCCATCACAGACATAATAATATCGCCCCCTGTTTTGATCATTCACCTGATTCATCATTTCCTCAATAAAGGAATATTTCATATCAACAAGCAAAATACCATTTTCAGGTCTGTCTCCATCAATACCGTCTACCGCACGACTTAGGGAAATCACCCAATGATAGCTCTTTGCATCATCCTGAAATAAATTCTGCATATGAGGCGTTGAAAAGTGCATATTTTCAATTTCCTCTGCTGCATTTTCAAACCAAGACTGCCAAAGCACCTCTATGCCATCCTTCTGCAGCGTAACTGGCTCTGCCACAATAAGATTTCCTTCCATATCATAAAGCGCAATACTCTGTATTTTGTCCTTATTAAAATCATATAGAAAACTCAGCTGCTGATTAAACTCCGGACTAGACACATCAAATGCCTGTATAATATTATATGTGACAGTATCTGAAATCTGTCTCATATTTTTCAGATACTGCTCCATGGAATTGACTGTGCTTTCCATCAGGTTTTGTGTGTTGCGAACTTCATTCTGACGCATAGCCATTTCATATCGATTGTAAAGCAATAACCCCATAGATATAGACGTAATTACCGTCATCAAAGAAAGAACCGTCATAATGACAGACTGAATATCTGACACTTTTCTTTTTTTCATACTCATTTTCCCATATGCTCTGTGCGATATTTTGAAGGCGACATTCCATACTTGCGTTTAAAAACATATCCAAAATAGTTTGCGTCCTCATAGCCAACATGTTCTGCAATTTCATAATTTTTTTCATTTGTTTCAAGCATCAGATGAACAGCCTGCTGCATTCTGTAATCTGTCAAATATGTAATAAATGAAATGCCCACTTCTTTCTTAAAAATAGAAGAAAAGTAGGAATTTGATACACCAAGCTTTGAACATACGGTATCAAGTGACAGATCTGCATCTGCATACTCATCACGAACAATATTTTTTGCTTCTGAAATAAGGTAACGCAGTGAAGAATTTCTGGCATTTTTTAGTTCATCACTGATCGATAGTGCTACTCTGACAAGCCAGGCCATTAATGCACTTTCATCCATCTTTGTAATTTCTTCATACGCATTTTTGATTTCTCCGGCATGATCTTCAAATTTCATATGATTATTTCCACAGAAACGATATAGATGCCCTACAATTTCCAGCACAGTAAAATTATACTGCATAATTGTTTTTGCATTATCTTTTAGTTCCTTCACTAAAGAAAAAACTGCATGTTCAATATCTTCACGTACCCCAATATGAACTGCCTTGAACACATCATTCATATTAATATCATCTGGCTGCATGGAAAGTCCCTGCCCCTTCGGTGCAATATCTGCAATATTGATAGAACAGCCTGATCCGTAAATAACACGATACGAAAGTGCTTCCCATGCCCCTTCATAGGAAAAACGAAGATTTGATACTTCATTGCACACCTTACCTATTCCAACAGTAACAACTGCACCAAAAAAGCGGTCTGCCCATTTGCAGAAGCGGTCACAGTCATCCGTCAGTCTCGTGATTTCATCTTCTTTGCCTAAATTTGCTACCATAACAATATTTCCCAGATAAGAAAAATATCTGCAGTCCCATTTGCCGCGGAATTTTTCCTTTACTTCTCTTTGTACAGATATCGAAAGCAGAAGTGGTGTCATCCCGTCAGGAACATGATTTTCTGATGTATGGAAAACAGCGCAGCAAAAATATGAACCTGGCAAAGAAATCTGATAATCATTTAAATATTTATTTATTTCACTGTCCGAAATGCGTCCCTCCACAAGAGAACAAAAGAAATTTGTTTGAAGTACAGGAAGGGAATCTGTGTAGTACTGCTCTAGCTTTCTGACATTTAATTTTTCTTCTCTCTCTTTATCGAGTACGTTTTTTAATCGTTTGAGACATTCAGAAAGCTCATTGGCATTGATCGGTTTTAATATATACTCTTCAATTTCAAGATGAACTGCTTCTTTGGCATATTCAAACTCGTCAAATCCAGTCAGAATTAAAATTCGCACGCCTGGATTCTCTTCCTTTAAATTACGTGCCAGTTCCAATCCATTCATATATGGCATTTTGATATCGGTAATGACCACATCTGGCTGCAGTTTTTCTGCTATTTCCATAGCTTTTACACCATTCTGTGCTTTTCCGATTACCTCAAATCCCAATTCTTCCCAATTAATTCTTTGTTCAATTGCATTTCTGACTTCTTCCTCATCATCTACAAGAAGTACTTTATATGTAGTCATCTATATTCCTCCATGTTTACTAAGAAATCTTTCTGCATTTACAAAAAATGGCACGAACTTCTTTATAAATAGATTCGTGCCATCTTCATTATACTCTTTTTTTACCAATTTTCCACTAGTAATATTATTTTTTTATACATTTTTTGTGCATTACTTCTTCTTTACGTACTTGAGACAGTCGAGTGTAACTGCTACGAGAATGATAATACCTTCAAAGATAAACTGAAGGTTTGTATCAATACCAAGAATAGTAAGGGAATAAGTCAGTGCAGTAAAGATCAATACACCAGTTACAACACCAGAGATCTTACCAATACCACCAGTAAAGGATACACCACCAACAACGCAAGCAGCGATAGCATCCATATCCCATCCTTGTCCATAAGCTGCACTACCAGAACCGATCATACGATTACATTCCAGCCAAGCACCAAATCCATACAGGATACCTGCAAGAACGAATGCGCCCATTGTTACTGCAAATACAGAAATACCAGATACAGCAGCTGCTTCTGGATTACCACCAACTGCATACAGATTCTTACCAAACGTTGTCTTATTCCAGATAAACCATACAACTGCAACTGCAACAACTGCCCACAGAATAATGGTTGGGAAATTTCCAATTTTTGGAATAAACATTGCCGGGATGGAAGAATCAATTGCTCCAAAGGATACGCCCTTTGTTGCATATGTTACAAGACCAAAGATAATAAGCATGTTTGCCATAGTAGAGATAAATGGATGCATCTTAAATCTTGCCATAAAGAAACCTGCAATTGATGCAAATCCAGTTGTCAGAATCACACATACAAGCAGTGCAAATATTGCACGAGCTGGTGCAGGGATTCCGGTGAAGTCAAAGATATGGCCAAATACACCGCCCGTATTAATACCATTGTGCATAATAATGGTTGCTGTTACCATACCCATACCAACCATTCGGCCTACAGAAAGATCAGTACCGGTTAACAGAATCAATCCTGCTACACCAAGAGCCAGGAAGATACGAGGTGATGCCTGCTGAAGAATATTCAAAATATTAGCTGTTGTCAGAAGCTGCGTATCCTTTACAACTGGTGTTATAAAGCAAAGTGCGATAAAAATCAGGATAATTACAATATAAAGTCCGTTCTTATAAAGGAACTGCGGTGTGTTAAATGTATACTTGTAATTTTCCAGTTTCTGAAGCTTCTTCTGTCCATAAGTAAACTTTGACATACGAAGCAAATCAATCAGATGATACTGATGCACAAATGCCTCATGCTTTCTGTCCTTGATTTCCTGAAGCTTTGACTCATGCACCATCTGTGCATCATAAAGACGATTCTTATATACATACTTCTCGTCTTTAAGCTCCTGCTTATCTGTCATGCCGGAAATTGTGCGCTCGTGCTCTGCTTTGAGATTTGCGCGAATCTTTTCATATTCTGCATTCTCAGCTTCCTTTTGAGCTGCACAACTTGCTGCAACCTTATCGTAATAATCTTTCTTAAAATGAGTCTTCAAATAAGATTCTGCATCTGCAATCAGCTTGGAAACTTTATCTTTATTTGCAGTTTCTACCTCTCTTGCCTTTACAAGAAGCTCCTGATCCTTTCGGATAATTGCATTCTGCTCCTCTTTTGTATAATTCTTATCTTCCTTTGTTAAAGAGATATGTGTCTTTAATGCCTGCACCTTATCAGAACCATCTACACGCAGGGCATCTATCTGTGCCTGTATTTTACCAACATATTCATCAATCGGCTTTAAAAGCTTTGCTTCCTCTTCTGCCGAAAGATATCTCATATCATTTGCCATAGCTCTCGTACTCCTCTCTATTACAAATACTTTGCACTAAGTCTAAGCAGTTCTTCCTGATTTGTTTCCTTGGTGTTTACAATTCCTGCCAGATGACCATTTGACATTACACCGATTCGGTTTGTAATTCCAAGAATCTCCGGCATCTCAGATGAAACAACAATGATTGTCTTTCCCTGCTTAGCCATATCAATAATCAGCTCATAAATCTCGTACTTAGCACCAACATCAATGCCTCGTGTCGGATCATCCATCATGAAAATCTTTGGTGAACGCTCCAACCATCTTCCAAAGATTGCCTTCTGCTGATTTCCACCAGAAAGGTTTGCAATCATATCATCTGGTCCCATGCACTTTGTATGCATAATACGAATTTCTTCTGCAGTTGCTCTTACCATTTCATCCTTAGATAATGCAATGCCAGATTTATACTGATTCATATTAGCAATTGTTGTATTAAAGGTGATATCTGCTTTTAAGAATAATCCATCAGCCTTACGTTCCTCAGTAATTAACGCAAATCCATGATCCATTGCATCTTTTGATGAATTGAAATTCATCAGCTTATCATCATAGTAGACACGTCCGGCTGCTCTTGTACGAATACCAAATATTGTCTCAAGAAGCTCTGTACGACCCGCACCAACCAGACCATATAAACCAAATATTTCTCCCTTTTTTACATCAAAGGTTATATCTTGAAGCTTCGGTGCATATTTCGTAGATAAATGCTCTACTCTTAAAATCACATCACCCGGTGTATTATCAACAGGCGGGAAACGATTATCTAATGATCTTCCTACCATAGCAGAAATCAACTCATTCATGTTGGTATCACTACAGTTTTTAGTCATTACAAGAGCACCATCTCGAAGAACAGAAACCTGGTCACAGATCTCAAAGATCTCATCCATCTTGTGAGAGATATAGATCAGTGAAATTCCCTGTTCACGAAGCTGTCTCATCATCTTAAATAATTTTTCAACTTCTGGTGCTGTCAGAGATGAGGTTGGCTCATCCAAAACAATCACCTTTGAATTATAAGAAATTGCCTTTGCAATTTCACACATCTGTCTCTTTGAAACAGACATTTTTTTCATCGGCTGTGAAAGATCTACCGTAATGCCAAGCTTACGGAATAAATCAGAAGCCTCTTTTTTCATTCTTCCCTCATCAATTACTCCGAGGGATGTTTTCGGGTAGCGACCCAGGAATAGATTGTCAATTACATTTCTTTCCAGACACTGATTCAACTCCTGATGAACCATTGCCACACCATTTTCCAAAGCATCCTTTGGACCTGTAAAGCTAATCTCTTTCCCGTCTAAAATTATTGTTCCTTCATCTTTTTGATACGTACCAAAAAGACATTTCATCATTGTCGATTTACCTGCACCATTCTCACCCATCAAACCCATGATTGATCCTCTCGGCACATCCATGTCGATATGCTTTAGAACCTTGTTCCTTCCGAATGATTTGCTCATGCCGCGGATCGACAAGACGATATCCTTATTACCTTCTGCCATATCCTTACTCCTTTCAGAAAAAGAGGGTGTCAGAAGTTCTAACACCCTCGGACCTTTTGCTAGCAAAAAATCTCTATCAATTACTGCTTAAGGAGAGATGTATAAGATGCTGCATTGTCTGTCTTAACCATATTGATTGCGAATGCATCATACTCGCCTGGATTACCAAGACGGTTTGTAATGTTAGACTCTGTCTGACCATCACCACCAATGTATTCAACCTTTAAGTTCAGCAGATCATCATAGTTCTGAAGAAGTGGCTGATAAGTTGAGCTTAAGAAGTTATCAGAAGCATTGTAGATATTTAACCATACCTTC
>OBAM01000836.1_pt1 | contig 23101 bp, 30 predicted proteins | sample 1517751 | NCBI WGS metagenome assembly OBAM01 (sample SAMN04571703, study PRJEB22368) | human gut metagenome | biome: human gut; material: stool | host: Homo sapiens | place: Luxembourg | collected 2012-10-18
GGTTGGAGCTACTGTAGCTGTTGCTGTTGCTATCGAAGAAGCTTGTAAATAATTTACAAATTCATATCAAAAAGTCTTGATTTTATCAAGGCTTTTTTATTTTATAGGCTATTTTGTATAAATAAATTATTACACTTTGAGTACTTCTATTTTTAGGGCTGTTTTACATTTGACACCTTTTCGACACCTTTTCGATACCCTAGCGTTTTTTTGAACTATACAATTTTAGCTTATTTTTATTAAAAATTAGTGTTTAGGGTGTCGAAAATATAAGCAAATTTCTGTTTGTTTTACTCATGTGGAAAGACATAAAAAAAGAACCTACCCAAATTAATTGAGTAGGTCTTTCTGTTCGGTTAATAAATAAAGTTGTTGAAACATTTTTTGAAGAATAGATAATATTACATTTTGCTTTTTCTATTAACTAATACAATGAATGTGCATATATATTATACATCAATTTACACCTTTTTTAAATAGTCTCCACTTACCCATCCTGATGGAATTCTTGCAAAACCATTTTTCCACTCTTTTACTGTAACATGAGTACCATATCTTAATGCTCCGTTTGATTTAGCATGTTCTTGTGCATTTTTAGTTAATTTGTTTTTAGGAACAATATTGTAATTAGTTCCTGCTCCTTCTCTTACATATAAACCTGATTTAGCTGTAACTTTATATGTTCCTAAAGGTTTAGAAGATTTCTTTCGATTGTAAACAGACTCTAATTTTGCTTTAGATTTTGACCCATATTTCCCATCTACAGTTAAACCATAATCTCCTTGGAATTTTCTTAATGCTTTATCAGAGTCACTTCCGAAATCTCCATCTGCACCATATGATCCGCAAGAGTAACCTACAGCAATCAACATTGTTTGCATTGTCTTAACATCATTTCCTTTATCACCTTTAGAAAGATATGATTTAGTTGCTGTAGAAGTGTTAGAAGTAGCGACTGTACTTCTTGCTCTACCGCTTACTACAATAACTGTGTGTCCTTTAGTTTTAGTTACAAGAATATCACCATTGTATAGCATTCCTTCACCATTAACAGATTTTTTAGCTTCAAACAAGCCACTTGCTTCTAATACACTTGCTTCATTAGCTGTTGTGATATTCCCAACGTCTTTGCCAGTAGCTTGAATGATACAAGTTCTAACAAGTGAAGAACAGTCACATTCAGTAGCTGTAGCAATTTTATCTAATGAACCATATTTTTTTAATTGAGTAATAACTCCGTTTCTTTCATTTTGGTCATAACCAATTTTATTATTGTCGCAAGCTTGTTTCATAGCTGTAGCTAAAGCATTTGCATGAGCTACACTTTTTGCTCTTAACACATACCAACCTTTTTTATGTGTATAGTATGCTTGTGTTGAGACTTCTTTTCTTGTTTGATCACCAGTCTTTCCATTTTTTAAATTACCGTTTTCATCAATTCTAGCTGAACCAACAATTAAACCCATATTTCATTGCCTCCTATAATTCAATATTTTCCATAACTGCTCTAGCTTCTAAAACTGCAGTATAATTTTTCATAGCTTTTAATTGTAAATCATACGTGCTTCTAGGACATGTTGGTTCAAAAGATAAACAACCTTTATCCCAGTTTTCAATCATTCTATTTAAGCCATTATATCTAATAATAAGTTGCTCATATTCAGCTTTAAATCTCTCTTTGTAATCGCCACTAATCATGCCAATAGCTGTTTTAGGTAATGCATTTACATCATATTCTCTATAAGAATCATCAAATGGCTTTTTAGGAGACCAGCTTTCATAATCGTTAGAATACTTAACTAAATATCCTTCATCATTAGGATCTTCATCTTTTAGAATAGTCCATCCACGATATTTGTTATAATCTCCTCTTGTCATTGGCTTTGCTTCAATTAATTTAACTCCAACATATTGTTTCATTGTTTTATCTCCTTATATTTAAAATTGTTCATTACTACCGTTTTTTCTATCGTTTAACAACCTTTTTTTTCAATTTTTGGTTTTTAACCATAATAAAAGAGAGCTATTCGCTCTCTTCAACTATTCATTTTTATTTATACTTGGCATTTCATCAGTAAATGTTTCAAGAAATCTAGTCACTTTTTCATTAACCCCTTTAAACATTGGAAGTCCAATTAATGCCCAATTTTTTAGAATGCTTAACAATTCAAAAACAATAAATAATAAAGCAAATACATCACTAATTCCAATTGTGGTGATACCGATTGCTTTAAAGATATCTAGTATTTGTGATGGCAACCACGCAATCAAATCTAAATGAATTAGAAAATCAAGTACAACTAAAAAAAGCAAACATGCAATCATGCTTACTTTTCTAATCATTCCATCAATTCCAATTGTAGAGTTTGTCTTTTTCTCTTTGAATGATCTCATTACACCTAAGAATAAATCAAAAATAATGACAAAAGCAACAAGCGCCAACATTCTATGTGCTTGTAAATAATTAAACAACATTTCCATTTTTTCCATTTTCCTCACCTTCTAAACTTCTAACATAAATTCAATTGACATTAATTCTCTAGGAGTCAACTCAGCTTTATTGATATCTTCTACAGTTACTTTTCTAATATCAATGTTGATATCTTCATCTTGAAGTTTTTCAATTTCTTGTAAAGCTTCTTGCAACTTGTCTTCTGGAATGTCATATTGACGTGTTGCTTCATCAATGATAGCTTTTCCGTCTTTATCCTTATTTGCAGCTTCTTCTAATACTTTCGTACGTGCATCATCATAAGGCTTTAATTCATCATCCAATAATTTAATATTTTTTCCTACACGATATGCTACTACACTAGACATACCAGCCGTATTATTTAACTTTATCAATACATTTCTACTGTTTAAAATATCTTTAATTTTCATATACACTTTTCACTCCTAATTTGTTTTAATATATTTCAGTATCGCATACCCTGTCACATCAGCAAAACCATTTGATTGACCGACCTGTAATATTAAATTTGTTTTAGTCACTTGAACAGAGATACCATCATGATCGTTATCTTTATGTGCACGTGGCATCATATGATTTGTTCCATCATTAAACATCACAAACAAGTCGCAGCTCAATATCCTGTGCAAGTTTGATATGTTATGTGCTACGTATTTATCTTTCGTAAATCCACTCACATATACTACCTTGCAATATATTTTCTTACCGTCAATCCAGTACTCCCCTGTCCACTGCTCATCAGTAGAATACTTAAAATATACATCTTTTTGTTTTACATAAACTTTTCCTAGAATATCGTTTTTCAATTTTAAAAAGTTCATTCATTTCAATATTTACTATTTATACATCAACGTAATAAACCGTAGCAGAAACAGAAGCATTATTAATACCTCCAAACCCATATATATTACTTCCTAAATGCATATATTGTAAGAATACAATATAGTACTCGCCATCAATGATCCATGGAATAGTTGGATATGAGCAATCGATAGAAATAATTTTCGAACTTGTAGATTTCAATCCAGTTTTTAATGTTGCTCCTGAACCACTGTTTCCTGAAATTTGTATAGATTTCAATTCTATACTTTTTCCGTTTGCATTAACTACATCTTTTGCTCGTATTTTGTTTCCCCATAATTTAACATAGTTCATATACATGCTAAATTAATTAGTCTGTTGTTTTGGTATATCTCAATGTAATATATCCATAAAAACCACTCCACCCACTACTAGTTTGAGCATATAAAACACTGTTTCCAATTCGTATCAAACTTATATACTCACTGTTTTCCTTTGAATTAAATGCCCATTTATGATTACCCGCTATCCAAAACGAATGATTAAAATCAATAGCACTAAAATCACCAATATTTTGAATATTATGAGGGATAGTGATTGTTCCTGAATCACCTGAAGTACCTATTTTTTGATATATAGTTTTAGTATAGATTTTCTTACCGTCAATCCAGTATTCGCCAGTCCATTGTTCGTTGGCAGAATATTTAAAATACACATCTTTTTTCTTGATATATATTTTCCCTAAAATGCTATTTTTTAATTTTAGAAAATACATATCAACCACCACCAAAACAACGTGTGCGACTAATTAAATTAGGCACACCTTCTTTCGTTGAGGAAATGCAATATCTAATAGTAAATATCGCACCCCCCCGAAGATTTTAATAAATTCTTGCATAAGCTATTTCCTCCTTAATCATCATCATAATTTTTAGTCAACCCAAACATATATACTTGTTCGTTATTTATCTTAAATGTATACGCCTTTGCAATAACTTCTAAAGAATTCGAAGCGGATATTTTTAAAGAAGGTCCTGAATTATCAACTTCTATAGCTCCAACAGAATTGGTTGAAGCGTTATAAAAATTCAAAAGTCCTCCGGAAATATTTATGCCTCTTTCTAAAGATGTGTTATTTGTATCTCCATAAGCCTGATATCCAATATCAATCATTCCAGCATACAATTTTGTTCTATATTGCATACTATCTGCCTTATTATACTGAACCGAACTTAAAGATGCGTCAGACGTCAATGACATCTCATTCCAAACTGACATTCCTCCGTCACTTGAAGAGATTTTAGTATCTTCAATTTTCCATCCACCAATGGTTCCACTTGTGGCAGTTAAGATACCTCCGGAAGTTACTGAAAATGTATCATTAATCGATATTGAGCCTGCAGTAATTGCGCCTAGGTTTGCCGATATAGCACTTAGCGAATCTACTTTTAAATTTTCAACAGAAATATAATGAACAACCCATTTTGAACCGTCCCATCTTTTGATTGGATTGCCTGACGCAGTTTGCCACAACTGCCCTGTTACAGGATTAGACGGAGCTGTTGGGGAAACAGTAATAGCATCATTACCATCTTCCCCGTCATTTACTCTAATTAATGTAATAGAGCCTCTAGCTTTTACAGACATAATTTATCCTTCTAATTGGACGGTATAGTTACATCTTGAATCTACGTCTCCGGCTTGAACTGTTAAAGTTGATCCAGAAGCTGTAGAAGTAGTAGCACCATCTTTATACCATTTGATTGTTCCTAAAGCAGTTAATGCTGAACCAGTTACTTCTGCACCTCCTTGGTAAACTCGGGCTGTTAATGTTGTAGCAATATCAGTATTTTTAAAGATTGTCCCATTCGATGATGAAATTACAATTACTAAAGCATCTTTACCATTAGTTCCATTAATACCTTGTCTTGATACAGAGTAAGAAATAGTTTCATTTCCATCACTATAAGTTACAGTAGTTCTTGTCCATAAATAAGAACCTTGAGCTACGGTTGGAATAGTTTCCGCCCAACTTCCGGTAGGCGCTGTAGTACCATTTGTGCTTGATTGATAAACGATTTTTGTACTAGTAACTCTAACTGATGTACCGTTAATAGCATTACGAGATACTGAATATGCAGTAGTCGATTTACCATCACTATAAGTTACAATAGTTCTAGTCCATAAATATTGACCAGCTGCAACAGAAGGAACCGAAGTACCCCATTCTCCTGTAGGTGCTGTAGTACCACTTGCACCAACTTGATAAGTGACTTCAGTCGATTTAATTGTAACTGATGTCCCGTTGCTTCCTCTAAATGCAATAGACCAACTAAATGTTTTATTAATTGTAATTTCCCCGATTTTTACAGGAATGATAACACTTCCACTTTTAGTTAAAGCGGATGTTGCTGTAATAGTTAAAGTAGGTACAGGTGTTTTCCCGTCGCTGACAATTGATAAACCTGTAGGACAAGTCACATCCCCAACTTCACAATTTACAACATTTTCTCCTTGTAAAACTTGAACTTGACAAGTTGCTGTTTGTGTTCCATCAACAGCCGATGTAGTTCCTAAAAAAGTATGATTCTCATTCGTTAATACAACGGTAAAACCATCTGTTAAATCTATCAAATCAATTTGTGCACTTGCTTTAATTGCCATTTTATAATCTCCTTTTATCAATAATCAAAATCACAAGTAAATGTACTTTTAATGTATACATCCCTTGTTGTTATAGTCAAAATAAAGCCATTATCACTAATGCGTTCATCTGTTGATAACAGCTCTTTAAATTCATCTTCATTCATTCTTTTTACTTTCCAAATGATCCTTGCATTTTTACCAAAAATATTATACATATCATTTGAATTTTCAATTCTTTTATCTCCAACGATAATTGACACGGTAAAAGTTGTAGAGATATCGCTGTTTTTAAATGATGTCCCGTTTGAACTGCTGACATGTAATACAATTGCGTCTTTACCATCTCTTAAATTGATACAGGTAACCTCACAAGTTGCTTTTACACTATTATTGATATAGCCGTCAAAATAGTATGTCTTCTTATCTATAAAATCCGATGATTTGACTAGTAATTCCTTTTCTTTTGAAAGTATCTCTCCATCTTGTGCATACCATATAATTTCAAATTTTGAAGTGATATCAACTCCATTGTTCTTAATCAAAGCTGTTAGAATCGTTTGATCATCATCGTTTTTAAATAAGATACCATTGTTAGAAATAATATTTGCATCATAAATTTTATTTTGTGCTATTAGATCCTTCATCTCGTTTAACAATGAAGAATTAACTTGAGATTCAAGTTCCTCAAAATTATCAAATGTCGTTTTACAATTATCTTTATTTACAAAAGAAATTTGTTGCTCAGTAATACGGGCCTTTAAATACAAAGTTGGTTTGTATTCACTGTCTTCAATAACAAATGTATCCCCTATATCAGCATCAATATAGCCATCAACTGTATACGATACCTGAGGTATGCAGTTCTTTTTTAATTGTGCAAGAGCTTGGCCATATAATGTGTTTACATTATCCGTATCATAAGTCCATACTTTGCAAATATAACGACCGTTTATATCAGCCATCAATGTTGAAGGGAATCTGTCTCTTGCTTGAGGAGCTAGAATTTCAATAGTTCCTTTAGGGCTAGAATATTCTAAATTTCCATTTGCGTCAAATTCGCTTTTATCAAGATCCGCTAAAGTCAAATCATTATTGCCTGTTGGTCTAATAGCAGTGTATAACTCAGTAATATCACTTTTTTTCGATATTCCTTTTATATCATTTCCATATTTGATAGTACCTTGTTTTGTTTTATCGGAGCCAATCCCTTGATGATTGTCATCATGTTCTCTATAGACATTCATGACTATTCTTTTAAGTGAATAATCCTTATCCAATTCGGTTACAAATTCAAGCTCAGTATCAAATACATTTGCTAGAGAAAACAGTCTGGCAAGAATAGTATCCGTACCTTCCCATTCGTTTGTTATACGTTTGTCACTGACTTCATTTATTCCTATTTCAAAAGGCTTTTCAAAGTTGAATGCTGTAATATACTGCTCAAACGACATTGCACCAGACGCCTTATACGAACCTGTTTCTTCATTTGTTAATTCAAGAGATAAACCATATGCAGTAACTGTTGTATATATCTCATCTCTATCAACATCGACAATATTTAAATAATATCCTTTATCTTTATATAAAAACGATATTTTGTTTCCTACTGTCAAAAATTGAGCATCCTCATGATCAGTAAATGTTTTGAATGAATAAGTATATGCTGCACCTTTTAAATAAGTGTGTAACTCATCATCCCAATAGTGCATTGCTTTTTCAATTGAATTATCAAGAAAAGCGCATACTTCATCATATGCGCTCAAAACTGCAATTCTAATATATTCCATTTTCTACAACCACGCCTCTCTTATTCTTACTTTTACTGTCGGCTGAGTCTTAGTCCACTCACTCACATGAAATTTTATTTTTGTTTCTCCTGGAGGAATCTTGAAATAATTTGTTCCAAGAATTTCTTCCTCCTGTTTTTGCATTCCGTTAACAAAGAAGTGCGATGTATCACCTTCAATTGTTATGACTGAGCCTTCAGCAAATCTATTAGGAACATCTTTCCATTTTTCAACATGCATTTTTTGAAATCTAAACGTATCAAAACCATAGTAATGCAATCTAGCGTGATTATCATATTCTTTGATACCTATTTGAACCTTTGTGCATTTCATGTCTTTAACTTCAGGAACCGTAAATTTGTAATAACTTCCCCAATAAAAGAAAGTTAGCAAATCTCCTTCTTTTCTTAAATCGCAATGTCCCCAATCACTATACCAAGGATTTTGAGAATGCAAATGTGACGTTGTGTAATACCAAGTTCTTAGCACTTTCCAAGGCATTTTTGGGTCTTTTCCATTTGTATCTTGATAAGCAACGAGTTGATAACAGCCTGTATTTCCTGATTTATCTGTTTTAAACCAGTTACACCCTGCTATGAGATTGTTATCTTCCGTTAGAAAAGCGATAGACATTTCTCCAGTTTGTCCCATTGCACCAGCATAAAAAATCAAATGGAAATACGAATACCAATTCTTGCACCCTTTTTCTCCATTTGAATCTAAAGGAAATTCAAAAGTTCTAAGCCCACCACCAGCGGTGTTATATGGTCTGCCTGGATTATTAAGAACGAGATAATCCTTGGTAAAAGTTCCATAATCCCCGTCTGTAGAAATTCTTCTAACACCTAGGGCGCCATTTGAACCGTATTTAGGATGCATTACATCATGCCCTCCTACATCATCAGGAGCACCGATTATATCACTTAAATTTGCTAAAGTTTCATTTTGCTCATAGTCTTCTCCGTCAGCTTCTTCTATTTTTCCAAACTCCATAACACCATGTTCAGATACAATTCCTAAATATCCTGTTTCGGCATTGTTGGTTACTTCATAATCAATAGTAGCTGATTCAGTTCCATTGTTTTGAACGTTGACAACCAATTCATCATCTTCAATAACACCTTCAAACTCTTTTAAAACAGTTGAATATTTGCAAGGATCAGCGCAATAGATTTCAAACTCACCGATAACGCTATTTTTCCCGGGTTCGATGTCTGTATTTCCTTCTTTTGTTCCAATAAAATATTTATCAGGTTCATCGTTGAAAATGATTTTAACTTGTTCTGCACTTAAAATTTGATTCATTCTATTGAATGCTTCTCTAAATTTTCTATCAGTATCACATATCAATTGAAATTTTACTATGATTGTACGAGATGGATATGTCTTATATTGATATTTAGAACCACTAATTCCATCAACAGAGGAACTTTTAATAGAAGCGGACAATAATTCACGTCCGCTCACATTTAATGTTCTATACCCTTCTATTTCGTTTTCAAGATAAACTCCGTTATATGACATTGCTTCAGCTGGCAGAAACGTTTCTACAATATCATCTACATCTATGAATTTATAAGACATCAGTTTTCACCTCTCAATTTTTTTAGAAATTTTTCATCTTTTTTAGCATTTTCCTGATCGTACTTGTAAGTTTCTTTACTTAACGTTTTTCCATCCATTTCATTTGTAATTGTGAAATAGTATTCATTCTTGCTGTTATCTCCGCCGTTAGAATTAATATAGTCGTCATTGTAATCAACGTAATGTTCTACGCTTGCAACGCCCATATCTCCAGCAAACGAATATTGCATTCCTAGATTACTGATATCACCAACATACGATTGTACAGTATTGAATATTTTTTGAGCTTGATTTCCAATCAAACGAGTATAACCACCGATACCTTTAGCAACACCAGTATCAAGCATTCTACCTACCCATTTACCCCAACGGGATGGTGAATGAATTCCAAAGAATCCTAGTACCTTATCTTTGAATGAACCTAACACACTTTTTGCAGCGTTCCATAACTGACCGGCAGCACTAGAAATCCCTTTAGCAATTCCTTTGATGACATTAACACCAACTTCCAACCAGTTTGTATCCTTGAAAGTTGAAATAATTTTCTTAGCAACCTTAGCCACACCCGAAATAACATGAGGTATTGCTGAAATCAATCCTGAAACCAACTTCAAGATGATTTGAACACCTGCAGTCATGATTTGAGGGAGATTTGTAATAATTGCGCTTAAAATCGCTCCTATCAACTCAACTGTAGCATTGATTATTTGCGGTAAATTATTGATTAAACCATCAACTAATGTATTGATGATTTCTACCGCACCATTAAGGATTTTAGGAAGATTTCCACTGATTGTATCAATTAATGTTGTGATAATTTGGATTGTTCCTACGACTATTTGTGGTAGCATTTGAACGATACCAGTTGCAATATTTTGAAGTATTTGAACGCCCATTTGTATCATTGTAGGCAGTTGGGTTTGAATTGCTGTTGTAATATTGGTAATCATAGTTTGAATTCCTACCAATATTAAAGGCATGTTATCTAAAATACCTTGTGTAATGGAAACGATGAATTGTAATCCAATTCCAAGCAATTGAGGTATAGCATTTAATATTGCACCACTTAAAGTACCAATAATCAATAATGCACTTTTAACAATTGATTCAGTGTTATTTGATATACCTTTAACGATTGAATTTAATATTTGCATACCTGCATTTACAACAAGTGGTAATGTTTTGGCTATTCCGACTGATAAGTGAACAAGTAACTGTGCTCCTGAACTTGCTAGCATAGGCATTTGACTAGTAATTCCTTTTACAAAATTACTAACGATTCTTGGTGCTTGAGTTACAACAGTTGCAATCATCTGATCAATTTGACTTCCAAATTGATTATTTACAATTCCTAAACCAGCAACAACCAACCCTAGGATAGCTGCAGGCCCTACTGATTTCATAGCGATTGCAAATACTTTAGTCAATCCTGTTGTCATTGTTGACATAGCTTTCAAACCAACATTAGTACCCGTTTTTAGTCCTTTACCTATGTTGTTTCCTAATAATCTAGAAGATTTGCTGATTTCATTCGAAACAGAATTAAACACCTTCCACATTTTAGGAGCATCACTAGAAAACCTACCTGTAGCACTTTGAAATTTGAATGACACTTGAGCAATCGAATCACCCAAACTGTTTACTTTGTCTTTTCCAATAGACATGCTACCACTCATTAAATTTTTAAAATTATCAATACTTGATCTTGTTGAGTCAGGTATTAATTTTGAAAATTTATTTTTTAAGTTATCTAGATATGGTGATGATTTGTTTAAAGCGTTCGATAAAGTATTTCCTAATGCTTTTGATTTTTCTTGAAGTGTGGATAGAGTTTTATTTAATTTAGGAATTTTGTTATTGAGAGTATCAAACCCTCCACCTAGAGCTTTTATATAATCAACACTTCCAGTCGCTACTGTCAGTCCAGCTAAAATAGATCCTGTCTGCATAGCTAATCCCTTAAGGTTATCAAAATTTGCAACAGCCTGTACTAAACCTCCGTTAAACTTTTTAGTACCATCATCTAATAATGTGTAGCTTCCGAAAACTTTGTTTATTCCTTTTTTGACATCATCCAACATTTCTTGAATTTTAGGCAACCCTGAATTACTCAACATTGTATCGATAGCTGAAATCGTTCCTTCCATGCCGCTTTTAATAGCAGTTTGGATATTAGCAAACGATGTCTTAATTCCACCACTTGCTTCTAATGCCATTTCAGCAAAACCACCTGTTCTAGTAGAACATTCAATCAGGGCATCATTTAATTGATCAAATGTAATTTGCCCAGATTGTAACGAACTATATAATTCATTAGAAGAACCGCTTGCAATTCCAAGTTGCTTTGCTGTTTCACTTAATGCATAGCCCATTGTTTCTTGTAATGTTCTCCAAGACTGCATATCAACAGTCCCTTTTGAAAGCATCTGTATATACTGTTCCATACCTCTTGATGTATCTGAAACAGAAGCCGAACTAGCCAGAAAAGCATTGTTCAAAGCTAATGTTGTATCAGTAGACTTATCTAAATTACCTGTTAAAACAGTAAGTCTTTGTGACGTTTTGACGACATCATCTAAGGCTGTTGGTAAACCTTGAATTCCTTCTTTCAACTTAACTGTCGATTTATTCGCTTGTTGTGTACTATATCCGAGATTAGTTAATACTTTCGGATATTTTGTTAATGTATCATATCTATCAATTGCACCACTGACTGAGCTTGTTAGCATATTAGCACCTGCAGATAATGCTTTAAAAACACCTATACCACTAGCAATTTTCATAATGGAACTTGTGGCACTTTCACTTGCAGTTTTAATTCCTGCAAGACTGCTATTAGCTGTTTTCATAGTGCCTGTAAAGTTTGAATCAACAGCACTAAGTACGGCCTTTACACTATATGTTTCCAATAATTATCACTTCCCTTCTTGTACTTTTATTGCTTCTCGAATTCTTGAAATAAGAGAGGAAGTATCTTTTTTGTTATCCAACTGATTTTCGATTTTTTTACGATTAAAGAATTGATTAAATGTGCGATAAAAATATCTACCGCTTTTTTTCCTAGACTTAGCTTGTCGAATGGCCCACGCCAACAAGAAAATTTGTTCCTGTTGATCAACAAGCTTATATTTAGCACCTGACATCAAATACTTATATTCATTAATCGTTAAGCGATTGATTTTATCAATATCGTTGATATCTAAATATCTAAAACAGTTCTCTACTATTTTTTCATATGTTATTCTGTCGCTTGAATTTGAGTTGCTTCCATCGCTTCCAATCTTTCTTGTTCTTTTTGATAATTTTCTAACAGTTTCTCTGCTTTCTTCTTTGTAGCATTCGACTTTTTTAGTTCTTCTAGCACATCGTCAAAAAGAGAATCGATATTTGTTTCTTCATCATCGATATAGTTATCAAGTTGATCTTGAGTAATTCTTGGATTTTCAGTCATATTTGCTACAAACAAGCAATCAGATAAAGTAACGGTATTCCCTGTCAATAAATTAGGAATCAATGTTTCCAATCCAATTCCAAATTGAATCCCATCTTGTTTGATTGATGATTTTCCGTCTAAATGTCTCACAAATCCAATCCCAAATTTAAAGTTGTATACTTTTTCATTAATAATTAATTCCATTTCTTTTTCTCCTTTAAATAAAATAAAAAACGAGTATTTCTACTCGCTTATTCTTCAGCTGTAACATCTTTGAAAACATATGATGCGATTTCTTCTTGCTCTTTTGTCAAAGATGCATAGCCATCTGCACCATTGCCGTTTGCTCCAAATGTTAACGATACTTCCACATTGCCATCCGCACTTGAAGATGTTGAGCATTCTGTTAAAAATCCTTGATAATATTTAGCTTTATATTTTCCTTGATTAGTGCTTTCTCCTGGTTCGGCTAAATTTACTTCCCAGCATTCAACTAATTTATCACCTAGCATAGCTTTTTCTAATTTATCAATCATTTCGTCACCTTTTGTTAATAAAGATGTACTTGTAATTTCAATTTCAGCAGATCCAGGTGTACGAACATTTCCGTCTTTAGTGGCTGTTGAATCAGCATCTTTTGAAGCAGTTCTTTCATTTTCAGTAGTGAAAGCCAACGCTCCTGCAGATTTTGTTTTTGAATCTTCAGCAACTCTAAAGAGATAAACTAATTTCTTCCCTGAAACAGTTTCAGGAGAAGTACCTGAAAACATTTGTAAATCAATTTTTCTATTCACTTGTTTTTCCTCCTTGTATTTTTTTGGCTTTTGGTGAGGACTTGAACCCAAATTCAATAATGCAATGCATAAGTGGTGTTGATGTAGTAGTATCGGTCAAGATACGTTGATCTGCATTCCTTACATCCCACTTATAATTACTCGTATATTCAAGGCTTCTTGCCAGTTGCTTAATTGTATATGCCATTTTTGAGACAGTCCCTCTTTTTTTAGGTGTATCATTCCATATATGGATTGTCTGATAAACATCATTAAAGATTGCTGTCTTATTACCTAAATCATCAGTTTGTTGACTGTCGGCAATATAGATAAAAGGATATGGGGTATTTTCAGGAGGCATATATCCATCAAAAACCATATCCCTGTATATTTTTTTTAATTCCACTAAAAAGTAGCTGAATAATTCTTGTTGAGGATCCATAACACACCTCATTTCATTAATTTCTTCAAATCTCTTTTGAAGATTTCTTTTTGAATGTTGAAAGATGGCCTTACAAAGGGCTGGGCCGACATGAAACGTGTTCCATATTCAGGATAAGGTGAATAGTATGTTGTTGGTTCAACCGTTGCTGTTAAATTCAAATCAGTAAATGTACATCGAATACTTCTTTTTGTTGCGCCTGTCGAGTATCCTTTAACAAAAACTGCATTTCTTGTCATTAAAGTTTGCAATTCAGCACCATTCTTTTTTACAACTGTTCTGGCATCATTGAGAGTAGCATTTTTTTTGAGTTTAGCCTCCAATTCCTTGATGCCTGTAATCTTAATACTTCTACCCATTTTGTACCTCATGAACGATAAATGAATGTTTATTTCTAAGTTTTCTAGAATAATCCACTCGATAAATCTTATTATCAATTCTAATAGAATCGTAGGACTTATCATAATGGTTTTGAATATGAATCGTTTTGCTTCCTTGCTTGATAGAACCATAAACAATTTGCATTGTTTCAGTCCTTGTATCCATGACAGATGCCATTACACAGGTTTCAGCTACTGTATCCTCTCCATAATCTCCGGTAGTAGGATCATACTCACCTTGTGTAACTTTTTGAAAATAAATAGGAGTGTCATATCTCATAAGAATTTGACAACTCCTTTTACTTCGTTCTTTTTATTTTTCCAAACTTCTATATCATCTAGATACCCCTTGAAATCATTGTCACTGAATGACATGGTTTCTCCTTCAACAGAATGACTTGTGACTCCTTCAGAACCAATCTTGTTATATCTAACAATTGAAACTTCAGTAACAATATATTCTAATTCAGTTGGTACTTCTTCAACATCCAATAGTGTTTTTAAACGATTAGTAGTAAGACGAATAATCACATCTAATGTCCTGTTAGGTTTTTCTTCAGGAAATCCCAATAACGCAGTTACATCATCAATGATTGCCATAACTATTCACTTTTAGCTTTTTTAGTTGTTTTCTTAGGCGTTTGCTTTTCATCTTCTACTTTATCATTTTCTTCAATGTTTTTTTCTTCATCCTCAATATAAGTGATGAGTGGTGTTTCTAGTTTATTTTTTGATGTTGCCAATTCAATGATACGTTCCCTAGATGGTTCAAAACCATCTCTAGGGTACATATCACCAGCATTGTAAATATGATCATCATCTGTTAAATCAACGAATCTTTTAATTGCAACATACATTAAGCAGCTTCTCCTGGAGTGATTGTTCCTTTGAATACGCCATCAACGTATTCAACAAAGAATTTAACACCACACATTAATAATGTTTCAATTGTTGCATTGTCTGTTTTAGAAGTGTGAACCATACCCACTAAACCTGTTGTATCACTTGTTAAGCCAAATGTATCAGCAACATCCCCATTGTTTGTTGGAATATAAGCACCCGCAATGTTTTCTTTGGCAGTACCATATACTGTACCTTTTTCTAATTCAGGTGAAACGATGACATCACCTAAACCTAAGAAATTCTTTAAGTATGTGAATCCATAAGCAGTTTGTAAAGTGATTTCTTTTGAACCTAAATATTCAGCAATATCATCTGTAGATACAAAATAAATAGGAGTAACTGTTTCATCTTTATAATGTTTAACTAATTCTCCCCACACTGCAGATAAGGCAGATTGTAAAGTTTCGCCTGTTGCAGTACCAGTACCTTCTTTCAATGTTGAATAGAAAGTCTTTTTGATTTGACCTTGAATTACACCAACCATTTTTTCATCAGTTTGATTGATAGCAATATTACGTCCTGAACGTTGAATTGCTTCTGCAGTAGTTGATTTACGATATTTTTCTAATACTAGGTCAATGTCTTTGACTTTCTTTCTAGTTACTTTAGTTAAACCGATTGTTTCACCTTCTCCAACTTGAGGAGCAACTGTACCAACCTCCATTTTATAGATTTTGATTGTTGTTCCTGAAGACATTGGTGTTAATTCAGTAACCCCTAATAAATCTTGTAATTCATTGATGTTTGAACTGATTCTAGAAGTATAATCGATAGAAATCCCTGGTTCTAAATCAGTTGTAACTGTTGTATTTGTTGGTGCAGCAAATAATTGTAAATTGAATTGTTTTCTCATATACTCTTCTCCTTTTTTTATCTAAATAATTCAGGATGTTCAGCCATTGCTTTTTGACGTTCAGTTCTATTTTTGATTTTTAAAATATCTTCTTTTGTCAATTCTTTTGAGCCATCCTTTAATCGAGGTGTTTTTCCCCTTAAAGCTTCAGCTACTGCTTTTTGAACAGCATCATTGAAGTTTTTTACAAAGCTTTCTACATTTGTTTTTGTTGTTTCAGCATCTTCAGCTACTAGATTTACTAATAATTCATCATTAACAACGATTTTTGAATCGTTTAAGATCCCTCTGGCAACCTTTGTCATTGCTCCAATAGCTTTTTCTTTTTCATAACCGGCGATTTTCTTTTGGAGTTCTTCTATTTCATGTTTTCTTTTTTCTTCTTCGGTCATGTTTTTTAATCGTTCAGCTTCTGCAGCTTTTGCACTTTTTTCTTTTTGTCTTTTTTCCCATTCGGCGAATTTTCGATTGATGATGTTGTTTACATCTTCATCAGTGTATTTTTTTTCTTCTTTTTCATCATCACCTGATTTATCTTCAGGATCGTCAGTTCCACCTGAACCACCTTCTCCGCCATCATCAGCGAATAACTGTAAATTGAAGTTTCTTTTATGGGATAATTTTAATAATTCTTCTAATTCTTTTTTCATTTTTTTATCTCCTATCCGTATCTTTTAGAGAGTTACACGCCTGCTCTTCTCCGTAGCTTAAAGTTTCCACGCCTGACTCATCCATATCTTTTAAAGTCATAAATGCTTGGACAAAATAAAAAGCGCCACATGCGCTAATTTTTGATTTCTAATTGTACATAATCAGGGTAAGTATGACTTACCTCTCTACATCCAATTACAAAGCCATTAACTAATGTAATTGACTTACATGTCGGATGATATACACCTATATATCCCTCTCCTTTTTCTAGAGAGGTTTTTATTTTATCTTTGGTTAATTCTTCCAAGCTATAGCAAAGTGTCTGTAATAGCGTAGAAATTGCAGAACAGACAATATCATCACCACATGTGTTGTAATTGGCATGGCCAATGCATTTAATTGCTATATGTTCTTTAGAAATTCCAACTGTAATCTTGATCATATAAGTTCCTCTTTAAGAAAATAAAAAGCAATCATCCTTGATTGCCATATTTTTTCTTGTTTCTTTCCAATGATTTTGTTCTGCTTTTAGGTGGCGGTACATAACAGTCATATTTCTCATGACGGATACGTCCACAAATCATACACATATACTGAATTTTCTTAACAATAACATGCCTTTTCTTATCAAAATATTGAATAGTGCGATATTCAAACTCTTGATGATGATGTGGTCTTAAACCTTCAGCCATAGAAAACCTCCTTTCTCAAAAATTGAGTACAAAAAAAGCAAGTCGTTTAAACTTGCTCGTTAAATATATTCAGTTTCTTTAAATATCTTTTGAAGTTTAGGTGCTTGTATTGCTAACCAATCAACCATTTCTTCATTGTGCCACTTACAATTTTCATGAAGTCCCGATTCACATAAAAAAGCATGGATTAACTCATGCCTTATTACTTGCTCTCTATATTTAGCTACATCTTCAATTTCAATTTCTTCATATCGGAAATCTGTAATAACTATCTTTTTTGAAGTGTAATCGGTATATCCAAAATTGTTTTTTAATAATGGATCATTATCACAATTACTCTCAATAATTCTATATTCAGTTCCCAAAACTGAAACTTCTTTTAAAATTTTCATAAATACTCCTTAATTTAGCTAAAATAAAAACCGACTACTTGTCGGCTTGATTATATCAGTTTGTTAAATATCCATTTTCATATAAAAATAGCATTTCATCAGTGCTAAGGTAATCAAAAAGTGTTTCAATATGACCATAATCTTCTGAAACATCTTTAGGGATAGCGGGTTTAAATTCTTTAGGAATAAAACCTAACTTATCACATATTCTTTTATATTCAGTTTCAATTGCTTGTTTATTCATTTGATATCACCTCTATTATTACCCCTGCATCTTCAAACATCTCTTCTACTCTTTTAGTATATCCATCTTTTTGTAAAACATCAAGTGCCAGAGAAGCAATATTTATGTTGAATTTATCACTGTTTTTTATTAGATATTTATATATATTACCATTATGACAAACAACAAGTCCAAACAAATATTTTCTTTTACCTGCTACCACTAAATCATTTATGCTTGGTACACTACTTCCTGGATGATTATGCATACCAATAATACTATAATCGTCAATTTCATCTAAAAACTTAGACATTTCTTTAGTAGGAACACAACTGAAATCAATGTTTCTTTTGTTGCTGATAAGTGTTTTACCGGTTTTGGTATCAATGTATGCTAAGTCTTCGTATTTTGTTCCTGATCTATGTTCAAGAATCTGTTTTGCAAGATAATAAACATTTCTATTAACATTTTTATCATTTGATAATTTATCAAATTGTCTTCTAAACTTACTTGAATTCAACATATTTTTACTTACTACAGAATTTTTATAAGACACTTTCTTACTTGATTCAGTCTCTTTAGTATTCTTTAAAGTTTTATATTCATCAAATCTCAAACTATGTTTACCACTAGCAAGTCCGTCCAACCATTCATTATAGATTTTTCTATCCATATGAGGTCCTGTTGAACAATGACAATTAGGATGCATTGGTGGAGCGTTGTCTCCAACGTTCATCCGATTTATTGGAAAAACCTTACCATCTAACGCTCTACAAGTATCACACGCATCACCGATTCCACAAGTTATGTATTCATATTCATCAAATCCATTTGCTTCATATGATTTTTGTTGTGCAGCAATTTGAACTCTAGCAAGTTCAGTCCTCATTAATCGTTGTGCATCACTGATTTTAACATTGAAACGTTTTCTTAATAGTCTGGCTAATTCATTAGGATTTTTTCCTTGGATAAGTCCTGTTGCTAGCAAACTTTCAAGATCATACTTTAGCAAATCTTGATGCATCCAAATCCTATCGCTGAATGTTGCATTGTGAAATGATGCGTTGACAATTGAATGTACTGTATCAGCATTATCTAAAATTGTTGGTCCTAAAATACCAGCTTGTCTTTGTATTTCATCAAGTGTTCTATTTTCAAGAAGTTCATCCATGTATTTTTCTAATTCATCATGGCCACTCACTAAAGCTAGGCCAATATTCGCTTTTAACAATTCAAGTCTATTAACTTTCATTGTCAAATTGTAAAGTTTCATTTCAGCATTTGCCTGTTTAGAAAAATTCTTTTCTTCAACATACTTTTTAGCTTTTCTTGAATAAGCTTCCATATCCAAATTAGAAGCTCTTTTTTTAGTTTCGGCCAATGTAATGCCAGTATCTTTTGCATACTTAGCATAGAAGTTATTGATTTCAGATTGCACTTCATCCATCATTCTTTGATAGATTTCTTTAATCTTCTTATCATACTCTTTTTCATCTTTGATATTCTTCAAGCGTTGTTTTTCTTCTCTTAAACGCCAATATTCAGCACTGTTCATCTATTATTTGAACATCCTTTTATCAACAATAGATTCTTTAGAAGTTTCATCTTCCTGCTTGATTTTTTCTTTTTCTTCTTGAACATCTTCAACGATTGAAAGAGAAGATAGTTGAGTATCTTTAGAAACAACTCCTTCTAAGTTTTGAGCAATTTGAGTTTCTTCAAGTACGTTTGCTGGATAGTTTTGACTAAACTTATAAGTAACATCAACCCATTTATCTTCATGAACTGTGTTGATTGGGTTACTGAAAATCAGCTTATATCTTCTATCTAAAGCACCAGTGAATTTTCTTTCTTTTGTTTTGGCTAAGTTTGACATAGAAAGCAACTTATACTTAAGAGCAATTCCTGAACTTGTACCAAAGTTTTCATCGTTGATATTAGGTGTCATAGACATTTGAAAAATCAATCTTTCTAGACGGTTAATAAGGTTTTCTTGTGAATCATCCGCATTAGGCTTTTCAAGAAATCCTACATCAATCGTATTGGATTCTTCATCAAAATTAATGATCCTGTTATTTCTAATATGAATAATTCCGTCTTTATCAACTTTTGCACCGATAATTTTTAGATATGCATCCGCAAAGTAATCAACATCATTTGCCTTTTCACTTATTGCTTTATTGTAGGCATTGATCATTGACCACGTACTTTCGAAAGCACTCATACGTTCAGCGTTTTCTATATATTCAGTAACTGGAACACCATCAAAGCCATGAAGCGAACCTTCATCAACGAAGTGCATACCACTTTTATTACTGAATTCATAAACGTAAGAATCATCACTCAAATAACCATGCATAATACTATTTGAATCGTAGTAATATGTAACGAAAAACCTTGGCTCTGGAACGATTGAATCATCATATACGATAAATCCTTTGGTTGGTTCAATGTACCTGATACCCACCTCTGCATTTTCGTTGATAAAATACATTTCATAACATTTGCCATAGATACTGCAGTTTTTTGAAATCTCTGCGTTGTTATCATCTTGATGATTTCTCTTATCCAATTCATTGATGTAAGTAGCAACCTCTTCATCTGTTGATGATACCTTGATTGGAATACCAATAAAAAAACCGTTAAACGTATCTACTATGTATTTAGCGAAGTTTACGATTATACGGTTATCCGGTTTGTATTGTGGTTTATCCTGGTACATCATAATTGGATAGAACCCTTCATATCCATCTTTTAACTTTTTATATCTTGAACCATTTAATTGCTGGTGCTTAGCAATGTATTTATTCAAATGTTTGATATCCATTGTTTCATCATCAGAAATGGTAAAAATTTCATCTTTTGCAATTACCTCTAATGTCTTCATTAAATACCTCCTTCCAAATCAGTGTTAAGTCCTGAACCTTTTAAAATTGTATAGATAAAATATCTGATAGCATCCATTGCATGGTCATTTTGCTTAATTGGAGCATCTTCTCCTCGAGCACTTGCTTTAGGATCCCATGCATAGACTGAAAATTCCTTAATTGTATTTCTACATTTGCTAAAAAACTTAATTTTGCATTGATTGAGCATTGTACTGACCAGTCTAATACCATTTGATACATCATTCTTAGCTTTTTTGACCCTAAAGCCTCTCTTTTTTAGTTCAGCAATAAAAGAAGCTGCAGATGGATCTACGACAATTTGAAATATTTCTCTCCCATTAAGAAATTCAACTAAATCATTTGCATATTCACTATCCGTTTTTTGAACTTTCCTGTCACGTCCTGAATAGTAATATTCATCAATGCAATACCAAATATCATCAGTTCCTTTGTTCCAAAGCAAAAAGACCATGGCATTTTGAGTACCATAGTCACAACTGACATATCTATAACTTTTACTGTCAATCAAGCAATTACAATCATCAACAATATGCTTATCTTGGTTAAACATATCGTAAATGATACCTTCTGCAATAGTCCAAAGTCCTTTGATATACCTGTCGTAGAAAACACCGCTCCATTGACTTTTGTATCTTTGTTTGATTTTCTCACTCAAAGAAAGATTGTCATCCATTGTAAAATGTAAGTAGATGATATTCTTTTCTTTTGCTTTATCAATCCAATTTGTTTTGAACCAATGAAATGGGCCATCAGGGTTACAGTTAAACCACCATTTAGAGCCCTCAACGGAACAACGAGCTGTCGCTTGGTTTACGAATGATTCAGGCATCAGTGCCACTTCATCAAAAAAGCAACCAGCCAATGTGATACCTTGAATCAAATCTTGAGAGCTTTCATCCTTACCGCCAAACACGTAAAAATAATTGGTTACACCATTTTTACTAATTTCAACCATGTTATCAGCTCTATGATCCTTTAATTTGTAACCTCTCGACCAAAGCATCAATTTTAAAATATTCAAAACGTTACGTCTGAATGAACCAATCGTCTTTCCGCACATGCCAAAATTGCACTCAACAAATGTAGACATGGCCCAAATCACATATGAAAGAGACATTGAAACAGTTTTTCCTGATCTGATTGAACCATCAGCGATAATTCCATCTTTATCTTTAGCTGGTGAATTCTCAGTCCACCAATTCAAAACTTTACGCTGTTTTTTGCTAAAAGGTTTGAATTTGAATACTGTTCTAATCTTCTTCATCTTCCCAATCCTCTTTTGCACTAGCGTTTAATGCTTCCAAGAAACCATCATCTATAATCTCTTCTTGTTCATCGTCAATTGTAATCTTTCTTGTTTGTGCCTTAATTAAATCAATCTTAGCTCTTTGTTCTTCATTGGCCATGTTCATATGTTTAGACAGCCATTCAAGAGCTCTAAGAGAATCTGACATTTTAATTGCCTTGCCGTCCAATTCATCAGAATCTAAAAAAGCAATATCGATGTACCTTTGAACAATATCGTTAGGATCCAATAGAATATCGGTATATAGTTCTTGCTTTAGTCTTTTAATTTCTTCTTGAATTTCAGGTTTTTTAAACCATCTTGATGCCATCACACAAGCACTGTTATATTTAGCCTTGGGTTTTACTTTTAAGTAAGCTTTTACTTTGTTATGATATTTCAAATAATAAATACAAAAGAGCTGATGTTCTTCATCCAGGCTTGTTTCTACTATTTTTTCAGCTATTTTTTTGCATTCTTTTTTAGTGTGCACACTTTTATTTTGGGGTGCACCCTTTTTCTTCTTTTTTGACCATTCATAACGGCGTGACCATGACTTGACAGTATTGATTGTCGTACCATATTTTTTAGCGATTTCTTTTTGCTTCATGCCGTTTTTATAGTCTTCAAACGCTAACTCGTGTTTTTCCAAATCATGTCACCACCTCCATTTTTTTATTTATAGAAATAGCAGTTAAAACTGCTGTATTGTTTTTGAAAAAGAAAAAAGCTCCCATAAGGAACTTTTTAGCAAGGGGTTTAACCAATATGTCTGAACTGTGATTTTAAATTAAATGGGATTGTTTCATTTCTTTAAAAACCACAATAGCATAATAGCATGGAAATAAGGGTTCAATCTAGGTCCACTTTGGGT
>OBAM01000846.1_pt1 | contig 22900 bp, 23 predicted proteins | sample 1517751 | NCBI WGS metagenome assembly OBAM01 (sample SAMN04571703, study PRJEB22368) | human gut metagenome | biome: human gut; material: stool | host: Homo sapiens | place: Luxembourg | collected 2012-10-18
AGCAGAAGGACAACACGCTGATCTTTATCGACGAGATCCAGGCATACCCTCATCTGTTGACTCTGCTGAAGTTCCTATCCCAAGATGATCGCTTCACCTATATTGCCAGCGGATCTTTGTTGGGAGTGACATTGTCACAGACCACATCGATCCCTATGGGCAGTATCCGTAAAGTTCGGATGTTCCCTCTGGACTTTGAGGAATTTCTCTATGCCAACGGACTGAACGAGTTTGCCATCTCTGCCATGAGAAAGAAGTTCGAGGGACTGGAAGCACTGGATGAGCCGACCCACAACAAGATGATGGATTTCTTTCGGAAATATCTGCTGGTCGGCGGCCTGCCGGACGCGGTCAATTCCTATCTGGAAAACCACAACATTCAGCTCGTCCGTGAGATCCAGCAGGAGATCCATGATTACTATGCCGCCGACGCATCCAAGTATGACGAGGAGCGTAAGCTGAAGATCCGCCGTATCTATGACCTGATCCCCTCCAACATGGAGAATAAGAAAAAGCGTGTCGTAGCACAGAGCATAGAAGATAAGAAGGGAAAGACCTTCGCAGATTATCAAGACGAGTTCGAGTATCTAATCAGTGCAGGCATTGCCCTCAATGTGCAGGCCATCTCTAATCCGGTATTCCCGCTGGTCGAGTCCACCGGAAAAAATCTACTGAAGCTGTACCTGAATGATGTGGGTATCCTGACCGGCATTCTTTATGGCAATAACATCCGAGCTGTGCTGGACGATGAAGCCAGCATCAATCTCGGCTCCGTCTATGAAAGCGTCGTTGCCAGTGAACTTATCGCACATGGTTACGAACTGTTCTATTATGATAACCGCCATAAAGGTGAGGTGGATTACCTCATCGACGATTATGCCACGTTATCCGCCGTCCCCATTGAAGTAAAGTCTGGCAAGGACTATACCATCCACAGTGCGCTGAACAACTTCGTGAAGAATGAAGACTATCATATTCAGAAAGCCTTTGTTGTGTCCAATGAGCGAACGGTCTCTACGAAGGGAAAGATCATCTATATCCCCATCTACTATATCATGTTCTTCCAGCACGGTCTGGAGGATAGCGAAGCAATGCAGTTTTAAGTCAGGCGACAATGCCTTGATTGCGGCCAGCATTTAATATCAAAGCAGCCAAACAACTAAAGGCAGTGGGCTATATTGTAGCCCGCTGTCTTTTTCTCCGCCTATTTCAATAGACACAAAAACAACTACAACCAAGGAGGTAGCACTATGCTGTCAAACAAGAACACCAAGAACGCCAATTTTCTCTTTATTGTTGATATGCTGAAGGATCTCCTTGCACAGGAGTTGATCACAGAAAAGGAATATGCCAGGGCGAAGAAGTATTATATGAAGCTCACCGGCGCAGACATAGTATTAGCGCACTGAAAATTGTGCATAAGGTCAATTCTGTGCTGTTCCGATTGTTTTGATAGCTATTCAATGTGACTTTCAGTATAATGTGGTTTGCCAAAAGTGGTTGGTATCATAATATGATACCAACCAAAAAACGAGAGAGGAGGACACCGAAATGCCTGAAGTACGGCTCATCACCCCTATCACAAGACAGAGCACAAAGAAGATGCAGGTCGCAGCATACTGCCGAGTGTCTTCCAACTCTGCCGATCAGCTCAACTCCTATGCCGCACAGATCCGAGCATACAAAAAATGCATCGGAGCACGCGACGATTGGGAACTGGTGGACATCTTCGCCGACGAAGGTCTCACCGGAATGAAAAGTGAAACCCGCGATGAATTCCAACGGATGATCCGCATGTGTGAGCTCAAGCAAATCGACCTCATCATAACGAAGTCCATCTCCCGCTTCGCACGAAACACAAAAGACGCGCTGGCCTATGTAAGAAAACTCAAGCTGCTGGGCGTGGGCGTCCAGTTCGAAAAGGAAGGCATCTCAACGCTCTCCATGGGCGATGAGATGCTTCTTAATACCTTCTCTGCTTTGGCGCAGGAGGAATCGCAGTCCATCTCCATGAACCAGCGGCTCTCTATCGTCAAGCGCATGGAACTCGGTGAGTATGTGGACAGCAACGCTCCCTATGGATATCGGCTGGTTGATAAGATGCTGGCCGTGTATGAACCGGAAGCTGTCATCGTCCGGAACATCTTCACCCTGTACTTGCAGGGCTTCTCCACGAGCGAGATCGCAAGAGAGCTGAACAAGCTCAACATCCCTACCAAGTCCGGGAAGGAAACCTGGCGTCCGAGCCGTGTAGCATATATCTTAAGGAATGAAAAGTATATCGGCGATAGCTTCTATCAAAAGACCTATCGTGAGACGACAGTTCCTTTCAATCAGCATACCAATCGTGGTCAGGAAGACCGTTTCTATGCAAAGGGGACCCACCCTGGCATCGTCGATAAGAATGTATTTGATACTGTTCAAACCCTTATCGAAAAGCGCAAGGAGAACTTCTCCAAAGTAACAACACAAAATATATACCCGCTTACAAGCCGCATTCAGTGTTCTGAGTGCGGCTCTTTCTATAGGCGCAGAATCGTGTCGGGCACCGTGAAGTGGGTATGCTCCCTTCACAAAGATGACAGTACAGCCTGCAGCTCCAACTACTACAGCGAAGAACGGATCTACGACGGCTTCATCTCCATGGTAAACAAACTGCGATTCTCGGAAGATAACATTCTCGGGCAGGTCATCAGCAGACTGGAGATGACGCTGGCAGCTATGAAGCGGAACAATACAGCCGCCCGAGACTTATGTCGCCCGATGCTCTCAATACAACGAAGCCAAAGTGGGGACTGAAATCACCGAAGGAGAGAATGAACTATGGCTGTAACAAAGATACCAAAGAAAACCGTTACCCTCATCGAGCCAAAGCGATCCTTCATTGTAGATAAGGCACAGCATCGCCAAAAGCGTGTGGCAGCTTACTGCCGGGTGTCTACCGACAGTGAAGAACAGCTCACATCCTACACCAATCAGATGAAGGTCTATACGGAAATGATTGCCTCCAACAAAGAGTGGGAATTCGCAGGTCTGTATGCCGATGAGGGCATCTCCGGCACGAGAGCTGACAAACGGCCTCAGTTTCAAAAGATGATCGAGGACTGCCACAAAGGGAAGATCGATATGATCATCACAAAATCGGTCTCCCGATTCGCACGAAACACGGTAGACTGTCTCGACTATGTTAGATCACTCAAGGAGATCGGTGTAGGCATCTACTTCGAGGAACAGAACATCGACACGCTAAAAAGCGACAGCGAGCTGTACCTGGTCATCTACGCAGGCTTCGCCCAGTCTGAATCCGAAAGCATCAGTAAAAACATCACATGGACACACCGCAAGAACTTCGAAGACGGCAAGCCCATCTTCATGTACAGCCGTATGCTGGGCTATCGGAAGGGCGAGGACGGTAATCCCGAGATAGTTCCCGAGGAAGCTGCCATCGTGCAGAGAGTCTTCGATATGTACCTCTCGGGCAAGTCCACCGATGAAATATCAGAAATCCTGCAAGCTGAGAAGATTGTCATACCCGGAAAGAAGCTGACCTTCAGTAAATCCATGATTATCCGAATGTTGAAAAACGAGAAATACTGTGGAGATGCCATTCTGCAAAAGACCGTCACCATCGACCCGATCTCCAAGAAGCGAAAGGCAAACGAAGGCGAGGCACCCATGTGGCTTGTGGAGAACAGCCATCCGGCCATCGTTACTCGTGAGATATTCAATAAAGCCCAGGAAGAATCCGCCAGAAGAAAGGCGAAAGCGCCCGTGTCACAGAAATCAGCCATGACGGCCTCTGGCAAATATTCCAAGTACGCACTCACAGAAGTCATGATCTGCGGGGAGTGCGGCAGCCGGTATAAGAGGGTCACATGGAACATCCGCGGAAAGCGTAGAATCGTGTGGCGATGCATCAGCCGCCTGGACTACGGAAAGAAATACTGTACCGAATCCATCACAGTGGACGAGCAAGCCCTCCAAAGAGCCATCGTAAGAGCATTGAACCGATTTAACGTGGAGGATGAAGCGACCTACCTCTTGCTGATGAAATCCACCATAGGAGAAGCCGTTGGGATCAACGGAAGCTCCGATGAAATCGACCTGCTGGAACGGCGGATTGATGCCCTGAATAAGCGAATGCTTGACCTGGTATCCCTGAGTGTCCAGGAGGGTGACGATGCGGAAAACCATGAGGATGACTTCAAGAACATATCCACACAAATCGAGCAGCTAACCAAACGCATCACAGCAATCCGTGAGAGCGAGAGTGAGAATGGCGATTTTCAAGCAAGGCTCAAGGAAATCCAGGACATCATCGACAAGCGGAGAGAGAATAAAGATATCTATGATGACTCCATCGTAAGGCAGATGGTAGAATGTATCAAGGTCTACCATGACGGCAGGCTCCAGATCATCCTCGGCGGTGGATACGAACTTGAAGAATACTTGGAAAAGTAAAAAGGTGAACAGCGAATAAGCGGCAAAGGCTTATTCACAGATTCATTTACTCAATGTTCTCATCCATATGCCATTGCCGGGGGCTGAAACTAGGGGCGCATCTGATGATGAAATTGACAGAGAATAGGAACTAACGCATAGTAACAATAGTAAACCTACCCGTGACTGAATAGGAATACTCAGCTACGGGTAGGTTCATTTCTATTTTATGGAATAATTCAGATGAAACAAGTCATTTATGGCGTGACGAATGTTGACAGCATCTACGCCGTAGTAATTCAACTGCATAGCATAGAGTATATATTCCATATACATCAAATCCAGAAGGGATAGGCCTATAAATTCCTTGTCCAAGTTACCGTGGGCAAAATTATTCCGTTGGGAGGATAGCCGATTTCCCATTTCGGAATATTTTAATTCCTGACCATTTCTTTGATATAGGTGTTTACCAAAAATACCTATAATATCGTCAATTATCTTCCCAGTATGAACGATTTCGGACTCAAGACTATCCGACCTCACCCGCCGTTGCAGAAATTTATAAATACTACGCTGCTTCCTGCCGTTGGCCTCATTCAGTAGCCTTTGAATCTGCCCAGCCACAGCATCTTCCGCTTTAAGTGTAGCATCACTCTTTGTAATCCCACTGGGAGAGCGGCGGCGGAACTCCCACTCAAACGCAGCCATAATCATTACAAACCTGGAGGCATCAATAGATCTTCCGCTTCGGTAGCTTTGGGGCAGGTGGCGAAGGTAAAGTGTTCCATTTGCTATATCAGCCAGAATTTTTCCTTCAGCCCCTGCAATGTACTCCTGCTTGATATATCGACCGGATTTCAGTATTTCTGGTTCATCATCGCCAGCTTCATTAAGTACATACATAGTCGCAAATTCCTCATATTTGCCACCATCCGCAGGCGCAGACAATGCAACTTCGGGAAGAAAAGTGTTTTTCCTGTAGCAAAGATACTGCAGGAATTGTTTTGCAACAGACCACAACCTAAAAATAAAACGGTAATCATTGGTGGGCGCAAATTCAAAAAGCATGGACGAGCTGAGAGTAATGGGAGGTTCATTCAACTTTGTGCTTAGCTTTCTGGAAATACTAAATTCTACAGAAACCTGTATGTTGTCAACCATAAAGGTTTGGGGTTCCGTTGTAGTTTCATCAAAACTCTGGGTTGTAACAGTAAATACTCCCGTCTCATTAAAACTTTCCACATCTATTGCATAGCCAAAACCTTGGGTGACTGGATGGATACAGTTAACCACAGGACTGGTAAATGACATTCTGGCGATACTGCCACGTCCGTACCTACATCTGATGTAGGCTACAATGGGGACAAATAAAACAGAATTTTGGCTTCCAACATGTCCCCCTTGCTTGGTTATGAATACGAAAGTAGTTCCAGTTTCATTGCATTTTCCGGTTAGGTACGGCTCATCCATGGTTAATGGGTCTCCTCTTGTGTAGACACCTTTCGCCAAAGGAGTCAGTACCCAGTCCATCTGAATGATTTCCCTTTTATCGGCCGGGGGAACCAATCGCAGCTCCTCACCACTAAATATGAAAGTAAAGTCAATATCCTTATATTTACATATTCCGGAATATGTATTGGATTCAAAAGCCATGGAATTCACCGCCTTTCTTGATACAGGAATATTATATTGGATTTTCTTCTTTTTTACAAGCAGATCATCAAACTGTACCGAAGAGAGAGCCATCCCAAAAACTGAGCCAGATCAGCGGAAGCCTCCCTACGAAAAAAACGTATATCTTTTTCGGTTCGCAATTGAAAGGGCAAGAAAGACATCCGACCACAACGGCTGAAGGCAAAGAATATAAAAAATCCGAAAAAGCCTTGTCACAAGCGGATTTTTCTAAAATCCGGTGATATCTTTTTCGGTGCTACGAGCCACCAAAACAGCCGTTTTCTTATCGAAAACGGCTGTTTTTTTCGGGCCCATGGCAAAATTTCGCCGTTGTAGGCGGAGTTGCGTTGTCATTTGCCTGCGGATAAGTTATAATCATGCCATGGGACGCGAAACGGGACGCGCTACGGGAGGACGCCTCCTATCTGGTACAGACCAGCGCCATAGATTCCCTGTCCGCATTTCCGGGAGACGATACGCTGGCGGCGGCCATGCGGCTGTCCGCCTCGAGGCACCCGTTGGTGCGGGGGTATGCCTATATCTGCGTGGGAACGGCAGGGCGTTTGTTGGGCGATGAGGAACGCGCAGGCCTGCGAAACCGGCTGTCTGCCATACGGGAAACCGATACATTCGCGAAAATCTGCCTGCTTGAAAGCCTGATCCATCTGGGAGATGAAACGCCGGCGGCCGGGTTGATCCGTATGTTCGGCCGGTGCAATTACCGGAACCAATGTGCCATCCTGAACAGCCTGTCGGACGTGTATCCGGAAATCAGCCGTTCATCACAAGGGAGAATCCGGCGATTCTGCCAGGAGCTTGCAGACCGGGATATGTGTGCGGCTGTCCAGGAGGCGTATGACCGGCTGATTCGTATCAGCAGGCATCGCCTTTAAGCATCACTTTGATCAGGATGGGATAAATTGACAATGTATCATATATGGACGTTAGATAATTGGGAAAAGAACATGGATTTAACAAGAGAAGGCCATAGAAGCGGGCTGAGACTGCGGTTTGATAAAGGCACAGACGACGAGGTGCGGAGGGCCTGTAAGGAGTTCGCCGTATTTTTGAGGAAAGAATATTTCTTTCCGTTAAGAGTTACCGTTTACGTAAAAAATGCTGTTCGCCTCACTGCCATGGATGGAGAAAAAGTGACCGGTACCTTCTGGAGCATAGAGGATGATTATACAGTCGAGCCGTATATACGCATTGCCGCCGGCGACTATGACGACCTGTGCCGGAAATGGGGAAGGGACAACGCTCTGGCGGCGATACTAAACACCATAGCACATGAATTGACACATTATTTTCAATGGATCAATTCCCTGCAGCTGACTCCGATCGGAGAGGAAAGACAGGCCGCCAGATATGCGGGGTATATTCTGGATGAATATGCGGAGACAAGGGAGCATCCATAAGGCGTGGCGTTTCCCCTGCGGAGTCCGTTGACTTTGCGCATGACATGCACTATAATTCCAGCTGCAACGAGGAGAGCACGATGGATACAGATATGACTTTTCTCATGGATTCCCAGGCGAAGCCGCAGATCGCGGAGGAGCCCGCAAAAATTTCCCGCGAGCAAATGCTGGCGGAATTTGCTTCCGACTATAAGAGGATGGCAGAATGATCTGGATATCAGCAGAGGATGTCATTCTCATTCACAGCCGTGCCATACAAGGCAGCAGCAGGTGCGCATACTGCAGACGGCTGTTTTTCTGACTTTATTTTCTCCGACAAGCTGAACGGCTGTGCCCCTTCGGGCACAGCCGTTTTTGCGCAAACACGATATTGATGCTTTTCTCCAGCTTTCACGCCGTCAGTCCAGGACGTATACGGTGCAGTCCCGCCGGCCCCAGTCGCATGCCTCGGAATAGGTCCTGAACCAGAGGTCGATCTTGTTGCCCTTGATGGCCGTGCCGCAGTCGGCGGCGGTGGCCATGCCGTAGTGCCAGGAGCCCTTCACCGTCTGGACGTACATCCGGGTGCCGTAGGGGAACACGGACGTATCCACCGCGATGTTGCCCACCGCCGTGGGACGGCCGGAGGCCGTGCGGGTGCCAATGGAGTACGCAGTGGCGCTGCACACCAGGGTCCGGGAGAAGGTCATGGTGTCGCCGGAGGCGAACAGCAGATAGCCGGAGCCGTCGCCGTTGCTGTGCACGGACACCAGCCGGTCGGACCGCTCCACCGAGGACACCCGGGTGCCGTATTCCACGATCTCCTCCACGGCGCCGTCGGTAACGGTGTCCGTCAACTCCGTGGACACCACGCGGCCCATGCGATAGGTATCGGTGTAGGTGTTGGTGATGGTGCCGGGCACACCCTGCTGCATCACCCGCTCGGTGCCCTTGGCCAGGGAGTGGTTCACCACCCGGCGGCTGCTGTAGCCCACGGACAGCTGCACCGTCCGCTGGCGGGTCATCTCCGCCCGGAAATAGATGGATGGCTGATCCCCCGTCAGGTCGATGAACACCATCTCGTCCTCGACGGGCTCCATATGCAGCCGGTGGAGCAGATGGTCCACCGTTTCGCTGCGGGTCTGCACGGTGCGGGTCTCCTCCTCACCGGTCACGGTGACGTTGTGACCATGCTGCAGCAGCAGCTGGGCCTCCTTGGCGTTGTAGTCCACCCGGGTCTCCAGAATGCCGAAGCTCATGCTCCGGCTGGGACGGCCGGAGATGATCTCCGTTCCGCCGTCTGCGGTAAGCACCACATACACCCGCCGCGGCTGCACCGCGTCGGCCATACTGCTCACCGTCACCATGCCCAGCACGGTCACCGCCACCATGACCAGCAGCAGCACCCGGCGCATCCGCCAGTGCTCCCGCACGGCCACGGCGGAAATGGCCCGCCGGACTCTGTCTTTCATGTCTTTCATATGCCCTCCCAAGAGGTAGATTTCCGGCATGTGTACCGGTTTGTAACTTTTGTTACTTTTTCAAAATATGGTAGGAGTATAGCACTTATACCCACTTTTGTCAAGTTTTATGCCATTTCCCGGATTTCGTTCACCACAAAGCCGCCACTTTTGCTCCATATGACACACCCGGGTCAGCTGTCAATTGGGAAATTCGGTTACAAAAAGTTACGAATAGAAACAAAATCGAACCGTTGAAAATGGCAGACAAATGTGGTATGCTGAAAGAACTTGTATCATAAAGGAGAACCGCCATGCGTCCTGCATTTATCCCCGTGGGGCAGATCGTCAACGCCCACGGCATCCGGGGGGAGGTCAAGGTGAACCCCCACGGCTTTGACCCGGAGTTTCTCACGGAATTTGACACCATTTATATAGACGGCCAGCCCGTCCGGGTCCGCAGCGCCCGGGTCCACAAGTCCACGGTGCTGATGGCCCTGCCCGGGGTGGATGACATGGACGCCGCCCTGGCCCTGAAGGGCAAAACCGTGTCCATCCGCCGCACCGACGCCCATCTGCCCCAGGGGCAGTATTTCGACCAGGAGCTGGTGGGCCTGCGGGTCATCGACTGCGCCACCGGCGGCGAGATCGGTGTCATCGACCGGGTCCTGATCTACCCCGCCCACCGGATCTATCAGGTCAAGGGCCAGCGGGAGTATCTCATCCCCGCCGTTCCCGGCGTGTTCATCGAGAGCACGGACCCCGACGCCGGTGAAATGCGGGTGCACCTGATGAAAGGATTGGCCACCGATGAAAATTGACATCATGACCCTGTTCCCCGACGCCATCGATGCCATGATGGGCCAGTCCATCATGGGCCGGGCCCAGGAGCGGGGCTATATCCGGATCACCGCCCACCAGATCCGGGATTACACCACCAACAAGCAGATGCAGGTGGACGACTACCCCTATGGCGGGGGCCGGGGGGCCGTTATGCAGGCGGACCCCCTGTACCGCTGCTGGGACCACATCTGCCAGGAGGCGGGCCAGCGGGTCCACACCATCTACCTCTCCCCCTGCGGCCGGGTATTCAACCAGGAGGTAGCCAAGGAGCTGAAGGCCCGGTATGACCACCTGATCCTGGTCTGCGGCCACTACGAGGGGGTGGACCAGCGCTTTCTGGACGAGTGCGTGGACGAGGAGATCTCCATGGGAGACTTCGTGCTCACCGGCGGCGAGATTCCCGCCATGGCCGTGGCAGACTGCCTGTGCCGCATGGTGCCGGGCGTTCTGCCGGAGGAAAGCTGCTACACCGACGAGAGCCACTGGAACGGCCTGCTGGAATACCCCCAGTATTCCCGCCCGGAGGTTTGGCATGGCCGGGCCGTGCCCCCGGTGCTGCTGTCCGGCCACCACGGCAACGTGGACGACTGGCGGAAAAAGGAGAGCTACAAGCGCACCATGGTCCGCCGCCCGGATATGTTCGCCCGGTTTGACGAGACCCAGCTGACCACCAAGCACGACCGCAAGGTCCTGCAGCAGGCCAAGGACGAGCTTCGCCAGGAGCAGGAGGACCAGGCATAACGTGCTTGAAAGCCCCGCCGCTTTGTGGTATCCTTGTGCTGTATTTTTTGTATAAAGGAGACGATTCCGTGACCAAGCTGCGGGACAAGCGGCTGTTTCTGCTGGATATGGACGGCACCCTCTACATCGGCGACCGCCTGTTTGACGGCGTGCCGGAGTTTCTGCGCCATGTGCGCTCCATGGGCGGCCGTTACCTGTTTCTCACCAACAACTCCTCCCGGGGCGTGGAGGGGTACATCGAAAAGCTCCGCCGCCTGGGCATCGAGTCCGCCCCCGGCGACTATCTCACCTCCGTGGACGCCACCATCCGGTATCTGAAGGCGGCCCTGCCCGGGAAAACCTGCTATATATTCGGCACGGACTCCTTCCTGTCCCAGCTGGACCGGGCCGGGATCCCCGTCACCCGGGACCGGGAGCAGGCGGAGGTGCTTTTGTGCGGCTTCGACACGGAGCTGACCTTTCAGAAGCTGGAGGACGCCTGCATCCTGCTGAACCGGGGCGTCCCCTTTGTGGCCACCAATCCCGACTGGGTGTGCCCCACCTGGTACGGCTCCGTGCCCGACTGCGGCAGCGTCTGCCGTATGCTCACCACCGCCACCGGCCGGGAGCCGGTGGTCATCGGCAAGCCCCAGCCGGAGATGGCCCTGCTGGCCATGGAGCGCACGGGCTTTTCCCCGGAGCAGACGGTGCTGCTGGGGGACCGGCTGTACACCGACGTGGCCTGCGGCGTCAACGCCGGCATCGACACCGTGTTCGTCCTGTCCGGCGAGGGCACCATGGCGGACATCGACACCTACCGGATCCATCCCACCTGGGTGTATCCCGATATCGGTACTCTGTACCGTGAACTGGAGGAAACCGTATGAAACTCAACTATAAGCGGACCGTTTTCGTGGGCTTTGCCTTCTTCCTGATCTGCTCGTTCTGGCAGGCCTATGACAACACCATCCCCCTGATCCTCACCAACAAGTTCGGCATGAGCCAGGCCTGGTCCGGCGTCATCATGGCTCTGGACAATGTGCTGGCCCTGTTCATGCTGCCCCTGTTCGGCGCCATCTCCGACAAGCACCACAGCAAGTGGGGCCGCCGGACCCCCTTTATCGTGGTGGGCACGCTGGTGGCCGCCGTGATGCTCATCGCCCTGTCCTTCGTGGACAATGCCCAACTGAAGCACCTGTCCGATGTCTCCGCCATTGACGATCCCGCCGCCCTGGAGCAGATCTATGACCGCCAGGCTGATGAGACCCTGCTGACCCCCGGCGGCGACAAGTTCGTCCTGAGCCAGAGGTTCACCCAGGAGGAATTCTGCCAGATCCGCAGCCAGGTGGAGCAGAACGGCAGCACCGTCACCAACCCCGATTATACCAACTATGTGGTCCCCGCCCGCCAGGCCTGCGCCTGGGACGCCACCGCCAAAAGTCCGGTGACCCTGGTGTTCTTCATCGTACTGCTACTGATCGTGCTGGTGTCCATGGCCGTGTTCCGGTCCCCGGCGGTGGCCCTGATGCCGGACGTGACCCTGAAGCCTCTGCGCTCCAAGGCCAACGCCGTCATCAACCTGATGGGCTCCGCCGGAGGCATTCTGGTGCTGGCCCTGGGCATGGTGTTCGCCACCTCCGCCGTCCGCAACTCCCTGATGAGCTACACCGGCTATTTCGCCGTCATCGCCGCCATCATGCTGGTGGCGCTGGTAATCTTCATGCTCACCGTCCGGGAGAAGGAGTGGGCCTATGAGATGCAGCAGCAGGCCGTGGCCCTGGGCATTGAGGAGGAAACTCAGGAGCAGGAGGAGGCCGCAGGCGGCCGCAAGCTGTCCGTGGACGAGGTAAGGTCCCTGATTCTCCTTCTTCTGTCCATCGTCCTGTGGTTCTTCGGCTACAACGCCGTCACCTCCAAGTATTCCGTATATGCCAGCAACATCCTGCACAAGGACTATAACCTGACCCTGATCATCGCCCAGGCGGCGGCCATCGTCTCCTATCTGCCGGTAGGCTTCATCGCCTCCAAGGCAGGCCGGAAAAAGACCATTCTGGCCGGTGTGGTCATGCTGACCACCGCCTTCACCGTGGCCGCCTTCCTCAACGCCGAAAGCCCCACCATGCTGATGAACGCCATGTTCGCCCTGGCGGGCATCGCCTGGGCCACCATCAACGTCAACTCCTTCCCCATGGTGGTGGAGATGTGCTCCGGCGGCGATGTGGGCAAATACACCGGGTTTTACTACACCGCCTCCATGGCCGCCCAGGTGGCCACGCCCATGCTGTCCGGCCTGCTGATGGACCGCTTCGGTATGCATGTGCTGTTCCCCTACGCCGCCGTGTTCACGGCTCTGGCCTTCGTCACCATGCTGTTCGTCCGCCACGGCGACAGCAAGCCCCAGGCCAAGCGGGGCCTGGAGGCCCTGGACGAAATGGAGGACTGACGCCGGATGGTTGCTGTTATCATTCTGCTGGTGCTGCTGATCCTGGGGGAGCTGTTCACCCTGACGCTCCAGTGCCGCCGGGGCCACAGCGCCTGGGGCCTGCTGCGTCTGTTCCGCTACGCTCACCGGGGCTATCACGATAAGCCCCGGGTCCCCGAAAACTCCATGGCCGCCTTCCGCCGGGCCATCGAAAACGGCTTCGGCGCGGAGTTGGACGTTCACCTGATGAAGGACGGCCGCCTGGCCGTGATCCACGACGCCAGCCTGAAGCGCACCGCCGGGGCCGACGTGCTGGTGGAGGACCTGACAGCGGAGGAGCTGAAAACCTACCGCCTGGAGGGCACCGATGAACAGATCCCCCTGCTGGAGGAGGTGCTGGAGCTGTTCCAGGACCGCACGCCCCTGATCATCGAGCTGAAGGCCGAGCGGGGCAACCATGCCGCCCTGGCCGAGGCCACCTGCCGCATGCTGGACCGCTATCGGGTCCACTACTGCATTGAGTCCTTTGATCCCCGCTGCCTGATCTGGCTGAAGAAAAACCTCCCGGAGATCGTCCGGGGCCAGCTGTCCGAGCAGTTCCTGCGCCACGGGGAGACCGCCGGTCACGGCAAGGCCACCATGTGGCTGCTGGGAAATCTGTTCTCCAATATTGCCGCCAAGCCCGACTTCATCGCCTACCGGTTCTCCGACCGGGACAACCTGTGTCTGCGCTGGTGCCGGAAATTCTACCATGTCCAGGAGATCAACTGGACCATCCGAACGAAAGAGGAGATGGAAGCCGCCGAGGCCCAGGGGAACCTGGTGATCTTCGAGTGCTTCGATCCGAAGGGATAATGATATGAGAGTCATCACCGGAACCGCCCGGGGCCGCCGCCTGAAGGAGCCCCAGGGCATGGACATCCGTCCCACCACCGACAAGGTCAAGGAGAGCATGTTCTCCATCCTGCAATTCGACATCGAGGGCCGCCGGGTGCTGGACCTGTTCGGCGGCACCGGCCAGCTGGGCATCGAGGCCCTGAGCCGGGGCGCGTCGGAGGTGGTTTTTGTGGACAAAAGCGCCGCCGCCCTGAAGCTGATCCGGGAGAACCTGGAGCTGTGCGGACTTTCGGACCGGGCCCGGGTCCGGAACGGCGACTCCCTGGCCTATCTGCGCAGCGGCGAGAAGTTCGACCTGGTGTTCCTGGATCCCCCCTATGACACCGGTCTGCTGGAGCAGGCTCTGCAGGATATCGCAGGGTTTGACATTTGCCGCGAGCATGGTATAATAATGGCGGAAAGTCCGGCAGACGCCGTTTTGCCCCCCTTGGCGGCCCCTTACCGCCTTTATCGGGAGTACCGCTACGGCCGGATCAAGCTGACTGTCTACCACCGCCAGGGAAACGAGGAATAACCCCATGAAAATTGCGATCTACCCCGGCAGCTTCGACCCCATCACCCTGGGGCATATGGATATCATCCGTCGGGCGGCCCAGTGCTTTGACCAGGTGTATGTCTGCGTGCTGGTCAACTGCGACAAAAAGCCCATGTTCTCCGCCGACGAGCGGGTGGACATGATCCGCCGCTCCGTGGCGGACCTGCCCAATGTGACGGCGGAGCACTACAGCGGCCTGCTGGCCTCCTATGCCCGGGAAAAGGGGGCCTGCGTCCTGGTGAAGGGCCTGCGCAACGCCACGGATTTCGACCAGGAGTATCAGATGGCCAGCATCAACCGGGGCATCTGCCCGGGGCTGGAAACGGTTTTCCTTCCGGCCAGTCCCGCCTATCAGCATTTCAGCAGCACCATGGTCCGGGAAATGATCCGCTACGGACAGCCTATGGAACAATATGTGCCGGCCCCGGTGGCCGAGCAGTGGAAAGGACGGTCATAAATGGAAGACAAAAATGTGCAGAAGCTTCTGGACATGCTGTTCGGCATGATCGACGAGGCCAAGGGCGCCACCTTCAGCTCCGAAAAGTGCGTCATCAATCGCGATGAGGCGCTGGACCTGCTGGACGAGATCCGCAACAAGCTGCCCGGCGAGCTCACCAAGGCTCAGGAGCTGATGAAGTCCAAGGAGCAGTATGTGGACAAGGCCAATCACGAGGTCCGCCGCATGCTGGACCAGGCCCAGGATGAGGCCAAGCGCCTTCGGGAGCAGGCCCAGGCCGAGGCCAAGCGCATGTTGGAAAAGGCCCAGGAGGACGCCAAGACCATCGTCTCCGAAAGCGAGACCATCCAGCGGGCCCAGCGCCGCAGCAGCGAGATCATCCGCCAGGCCGAGGACCGCAGCCGCCAGCTGTACCAGGTGGCCAACACCTACACCGAGGACGCCCTGCGCCGGACGGAGGAAGCTATCCAGGCCGCCCTGGACGAGGTGCGGGAGTCCCGCGTCCGCTATCGCAGCGCCTCCGCCGAACAGATGCAGGCCTGCCAGGAGAAGCTCAAGGCCGACCCCGTCAAGCCCTCCTCCGAGGAGTGACAAATTTCCCTGTTCATTTTTGTGCTTTTCGCTGAAATTTACTGGTTATTCTGCCAAAAGCCCGCATGCTGGTGTCTTGTCAGCCTCCGGGATGCGGGTTTTTGGCGGCAAAATAGAACAGCCGTTTGAAAAAGTGCAGGAAATCCCTGGAAAAACCCATAATTCCGGGATTTTGAGCGAAAAAGTGGGTTAAAATACCCCTTGAAAAATTTTATATAGCGTTATATAATAAAGACACATATCTGATGGTGTCTTTTTTTTGATTTCGATGTGGGACAAAATGGTGGCAAAACCCATGATTGTGTGGCGATAGCCCACAGTTTTCCCACAAAACAGCGCCGAGGGGAGGGAGAGCAGGCATGAACGGTCAATATGCGCACAACATTGACGCCAAGGGCCGTCTGTTTATCCCCACCAAGCTCCGGGACGAGCTGGGCGGCACCCTCCACGTCACCATTGGCCAGGATCACTGCCTGTCCGTCTACTCCGACGAGGGCTGGGCCCGGTTCAACGAAAGTCTGAAGGGCAAGAGCTTCACCGAGATCAAGCGCCTGCGGATGATGTACGCCTATATGACCGACTGTGTCCCCGATGCCCAGGGCCGCATTCTCCTGCCCGCCAAGCTGCGGCAGTATGCCAACCTGGAAAAAGAAGTGGTCATCATCGGCATCTTCGACCGGGCCGAGATCTGGAACGCCGCTCTTTGGCAAAAAATGGAGGACGAGGCCTTCAGCTCCGGTGAGCTGGAGAAGGCGATGGAAGAAATGGGGATGTGAGCCATGGCATTTGACAGAAATGAAGCCGCCGATGTGGCCTTCGGCCACCGCCCCGTTCTGCTGGACGAGTGCATGGAGGGCCTGGCCATCCGCCCCGGCGGCATATACCTGGACGGCACTCTGGGCCGGGCGGGCCACTCCTGGGAGATCGTCCGCCGCCTGATCGCCGGCGGCCGCCTGATCGGCCTGGACCGGGACGAAACCGCCCTGGAGGCCGCCCGTCAGCGGCTGGCCCCCTACGCCGATCGTGTCACCCTGGTCCACAGCAACTTCAGCCGGGTGGCGGAGGTGCTGGATGAGCTGGGGATTCCGGCGGTGGACGGCATGCTCTTTGACCTGGGGGTGTCCTCCCCGCAGCTGGACGACGCCCAGCGGGGCTTCTCCTATATGCACGACGCCCCCCTGGACATGCGCATGGACCGCACCGCCGACCTTACCGCCCGCACCGTGGTCAACGAATGGTCCTATGAGGAGCTGCGGCGGATCCTGTATGAATACGGCGAGGAGCGCTACGCCCCCGCCATTGCCCGGCGCATTGTCGCCGCCCGGGAGGAAGCTCCCATCGAAACCACCGGCCAGCTGGTGGACCTGATCAAAAGCGCCATGCCGCCCCAGGCCCTGCGGGAAAAGCAGCACCCGGCCAAGCGGAGCTTCCAGGCCCTGCGCATCGCCGTCAACGGCGAGCTGGAGGAGCTCACCGCCATGCTGCGGGGCGCGGCCAGCCGTCTGGCCCCCGGCGGACGCCTGGCGGTGATCACCTTCCACTCGCTGGAGGACCGCATCGTCAAAAAAACCATGCAGGAGCTGGCCACCGGCTGCACCTGTCCCCCCAATTTCCCGGTCTGCGTCTGCGGCAAAAAGCCCACGGTGCGCCTGGTGAACCGCAAGCCCATCGTCTGCGGCCCCGCAGAGCTGACCTATAACCCCCGCGCCCGCAGTGCCAAGCTGCGTGTGGCGGAAAAGCTGTAAATTTTCCTGTTTTTGGAAACGATTTCAACATACGAAAGGAGCTGCCCGACCATGGCGGAGAATACGAGAAGGATGAACAACGAGCCGGTTTTCGGCAGCCTTGCCTATGATCTGAATACCCTGAACTGGGGCGAGTTCGACGGCAATGCCGTCCGCCAACCCCAGGAACAGCCCCAGGAACCTCTGCGCCGTCCGGAGCGCCGGGAGCGTCCCCGGCAGGAGCCCCGCCGCCGTCCGGCAGCCCGTCCCCGGGAGCATGCCTCCCCGGTTATGCTGGCCGGTGTGGCCGTGCTGCTGATGATGGCCGTGGTGCTGATGATGGGCTATATCCGCCTGATGCAGGCCAGCCACGACGTCACCGTCAAGCAGGCCCAGCTGCAGCAGGCCCAGGAGGACAACGTGGCCCTGGGCGTGGCATACGAAAAGGCCTTTGACCAGTCCGCCGTCAAGGCGGCGGCCCAGGCCGCGGGCATGACCAAGCCCACCACCGACCAGATTGAGTACATCGAGCTGGGCGGGGCGGACATGGCCGAGATCTGTCGTCCCGAGTCCACGGGACCCCTGGCCCAGGCCTGGAACTGGGTAAAGAACGGCGTGGACGCAGTGGTGGAATATTTCCGCTGAGCGCCGCCATATAGTTAAGACGCGCAAGGAGTGAGAAGGAATACTTCTTGCTCCTTGCCTTGGTATTCCGGCGAAAGGAGCAGCCCATGTTCAGACCCAGAAAGAGAAAACCCAGCGAAAAAAAGCAGCGTTCACCGGAATTTTATGCCCGGCAGGCCACCCGCACCGTCCGCAGCCGCACCTTCTGGCTGATGCTGGTCATGGGCATCCTGCTGTTCGTGATCCTGTTTTTCCAGCTGTACCATCTCCAGATCACCCGGCACCAGGAGATGCAGACCCGGGCCCTGGACCAGCAGACCCGCCAGACGGTGGTCTCCGCCTTCCGCGGCACCATCTACGACCGCAACGGCAGCCAGCTGGCGGTGTCCGTGTCCACGGAGACGGTGTTCCTGTCCCCCAAGGACCTGAAGGAGCAGCTGGACGCCGAGGAGGAGCGCCTGGCGGAGATCCGTCAGAAGAATGCCTCCCTGGCGGAGGGGGAAACGCCCCTGTCCGAGGAATCCCAGGTCCACTGGACCTATGATTCCCTGGCCGCCAGTCTCTCCGGGATTCTGGGCGTGTCCCAGGACACCATCCGCTCCTGCATGGACCGCACGGACTCCCAGTATGAGGTCCTGGCCAAGAAGGTGGACGAGGACATGGCGGACCAGATCCGCCAGCTCATCAACGACACCGATGTCCACGGCGTTTACATGGTGGCCGACGCCAAGCGGGTGTACCCCTACGGCTCCCTGGCCTCCCATGTCCTGGGCTTTGTGGGCACCGACAACACCGGCCTGTATGGCCTGGAATCCCGTTACGACAAGTACCTCCAGGGTCAGACCGGCCTGGTGGTCACCGCCAAGGACGAGCGGGGCAATCCCCTGCCCTATGAGTATGAGCAGTATTTCGCCGCCGAAAACGGCCAGGACCTGGTCCTGACCCTGGACGCCAACGTCCAGTATTACCTGGAAAAATATGTAGGTGAAATGGCTGACAAATACGGCGCGGAGCACGGCGCCACCGGCATCGTCATGGACGTGAAAACCGGCGGCATCCTGGGCATGGTGTCCTATCCCACCTACGATGTCAACGACGCCTTCACCGTTCAGAACGACCTGTTCAAGAAGAACCTCACCGACACCTCCGACCAGCTGCTCAAGCAGTGGCGCAACAAGGCCCTGAACGATACCTACGAGCCCGGCTCCACCTTCAAGATCCTCACCATGTCCGCCGCCATGGAGGAGGGGCTCATCAATATGAACACCACCTACACCTGCACCGGCGGCATCCACGTGTCCGATGCCACCATCCACTGCACCGGCACCCACGGCACCCAGACCCTGAAGGAGGCGGCGGCCCACTCCTGCAACCCCGCCTTCATCACCTTCGGCCTGCAATTGGGCAACGAGAAGTTCTATGAATACATGAACGACTTCGGCCTGATGAACGGCACCGGCGTGGACCTGGACGGCGAGGCCACCGGCGTTTTCGCCAGCCCCGAGAACTTCACCCAGCTGGACCTGGCCTGCTACGCCTTCGGCCAGAACTTCAACGTCACGCCTCTGGCCCTGATCGCGGCCCAGGCCGCCTGCGTCAACGGCGGCTATCTGCACACCCCCTATCTGGTGGAGCAGATCGTGGACAGCGACGGCAACATCACCTATCAGCACGACAACACCCCCGTGCGCCAGGTGGTCAGCGAGGAAACCAGCGCCCACGTCCGGGAATGCCTGGAATACGTGGTGTCCGACGGCACCGGCCGCAACGGCCAGGTGAAGGGCTACCGCGTGGGCGGCAAAACCGGCACCGCCGACAAGGGCCAGACCGGCGACCTGGTGGTCTCCTTTGTCAGCTTCGCCCCGGCGGACGATCCCCAGGTCATCATCCTGGTGACCATGGACACCCCCAGCCGCAGCGCCGGTACCTCCGTGTCCGGCGGCAGCATGGTGGCCCCCGTCAACAGCAAGATCATGGCGGATATCCTGCCCTATCTGGGCATTGAGCCCACCTACAGCGCCGAGGAGCTGCTGGGCGCGGATACCACCGTTCCCTATGTCATCGGCAGCTCCGTGGCCGACGCCAAGAGCCGCATGGAATCCCGGGGCTTCACCTGCAAGGTGGTGGGCGCCGGCGACACCATCACGGACCAGACCCCCGCCGGAGGCGCGGTGATCCCCGGCAAGTCCACCGTCATCCTCTACGCCGGGGCCGAAAAGCCCAACACCATGTACACCGTTCCCCAGCTGGTGGGCAAGACGGCGGCGGAGGCCAACGTGGCCGCTACCAACGCCGGGCTCCTGGTGCGGTTCAGCGGCGCCACGCAGACCACCTCCGGCAACATCCGGGTCCTCAGCCAGAGCCTGGAGGCCGGGCAGCAGGTGCCTGCCGGTACGGTGATCACCGTGCAGCTGGGCGACGCCAACATGACAGACTGACGCGGAAAGGAGCGCCCTTTTGTGAATCTGTGGGACCTGCTGACCGGCGTGCCCATCCGGTACGCCTCGGCGGACCTGCCCCGGGACGTCACCGGCGCAGGCTATGATTCACACACGATACGGCCCGGCCAGGTGTTCGTGGCCATCCACGGAGCCAACGCCGACGGCCACGATTACACGGCCCAGGCCCGGCAGCGGGGCGCGGCATGCGCCGTGTCCGCCCACCCGGTGGAGGGGCTGCCCTATGTCCTTGTTCCGGACCCCCGCAGGGCCCTGGCCCTTATGGCAGGAAATTTCTTCCGCCACCCGGACCGGGAGCTGTCCCTGATCGGCGTCACCGGCACCAACGGCAAAACCTCCGTGGCCTGGCTGACGGCGGGGCTGTTTCAGGCCCTGGGCATCCCCACGGGCCTGATGGGCACCAACGGCTGCCGCCCAGCCGCCGCACCACCCCGGAGTCCTGGGAGGTGCAGGGTCTGCTGCGGCAGATGGCCGATTCCGGCTGCACCCACGCCGTGATGGAGGTCTCCTCCCACGCATTGGCACTTGACCGGGTCCACGGCTTGGCGTATACTATAGCCGCTTTCACCAATCTCAGCCGGGACCACCTGGACTTTCACGGCGCCATGGAGGACTACGCCGCCGCCAAGGCCGCGCCGCCGCGGTAAACCGCGACGATCCCTGGACGGAGCGCATTCTCCGGGACTGCGCCTGTCCCGTATATGACTACGGGCTTCACGGAGGCCGCCTGCTGGCAGAGGACATGGACCTCTCCCCTACCGGCGTCCGGTTCACCGCCCGGGAGGGCGAAGTCTCCTGTCCCGTGTCCGTGTCCATCCCCGGACTTTTCACCGTGTACAACGCCCTGGCAGCGCTGTCCATGGCCCGCCTGTCCGGCATTTCCCTGCCGGACGCCGCCGGTGCTCTGGCCAAGGTGCCCGCCGTTCCCGGCCGCATGGAGCCGGTATCGGCCCCGGGGCTGGGCTGCCGCATCTTCATCGACTTTGCCCACACGCCGGAGGCCCTGGCCAAGGCCCTGGAGGCCCTCCGGCCTACGACCCCGGGCCGCATCATCGCGGTGTTCGGCTGCGGCGGCTGCCGGGATAAGGGCAAGCGCCCCCTGATGGGGGCCGCCGCCGGGCAATACGCCGACCTGACGGTGCTCACCTCCGATAACCCCCGCACCGAGGACCCCCTGGCCATCATCCGGGATATCCTCCCGGGGCTCAGCGGTCCCCATCTGGTGATCCCGGACCGCCGGGAGGCCATTTTCCGGGCTCTGGACCTGGCCCGCCCCGGCGACACGGTGATCCTCTGCGGCAAGGGCCACGAGACCACCCAGGAGACAGGCGGCCACCGGCTGCCTATGGATGAAAGACAGATCATTGCAGAATATATAAACGGAAGCTGACCCGCGTCCCCTGCGGGACGGGAAGGAGAGAACATGATGGAAATCATTCTGGCAGGCGTTGTGAGCCTGGTCATCACCCTGGCAGCAGGCAAGCTGCTGATCCCCGCACTGATCCGGCTGAAGGCCGGGCAGAGCATCAAAGAGGTGGGCCCCACCTGGCACAAGGGCAAGCAGGGCACTCCCACCATGGGCGGCCTGATGTTCATCATCGGCATCGGCATTGCCATTCTGATCCTGGGCTGGAAGGGCATGCTGGAGGGGAACTTCACCCACCTGTATGTCTATGTGTTCGCCCTGGTGTTCGGCGTCATCGGCTATATCGACGACTATCAGAAGGTGAAGCACCACCAGAACACCGGCCTCACCGCTCCCCAGAAGTTCCTGCTGCAGCTGGCGGCTGCCGTGGCCTTCCTGTGCCTGATGCGCTACGAGGGCATGCTGAGTCCCAACCTGTATATCCCCTTCTTCAACACCCATCTGGTGCTGCCGTGGGTGGTGTATATGATCTTCGCCGCCTTCGTCATCATCGGCACCGTCAACGCCGTGAACATCACCGACGGCGTGGACGGCCTGTCCTCCAGCGTCACGGTGCCTGTGGCCGTGTTCTTCGCGGTGCTGGGCGGCCTGTGGCAGGGCTTCGGCCAGCTGGGCGTGTTCGCCGGCGCTCTGGTGGGCGGTCTGCTGGGCTTCCTGTTCTATAACCACTACCCTGCCAAGGTGTTCATGGGCGACACCGGCTCCCTGTTTCTGGGCGGCGCGGTGGCGGCCCTGGCCTTTGCCTATGACATGCCCCTGATCCTGCTGCTGGTGGGCTTCGTCTATCTGTGCGAGACCCTGTCCGACATCATCCAGGTGACCTATTTCAAGCTGACCCACGGCAAGCGTATCTTCAAAATGGCCCCCCTCCACCACCACTTCGAAATGTGCGGCTGGAAGGAGACCAAGGTGGTGGCGGTGTTCGCCGCCGTCAGCACCATTTTCTGCGTCCTGGCCTATCTGGGCGTCATGGACCGCTTCGGCGCATAACCTGAAACCTGCCGGAAAGGAGGGAACCGTATGGCCCGCACCAAGAGTAAAAAACGCCTGGTAGGCACCTGGAGCACCCAGCAGCGCCGGGAGGCCATGGAGCAGTCCAGGGAAGCGGCCCGGGGCCCTGTGGACCTGCCGTTTCTGCTGCTGACCCTGCTGCTGACGGCTATGGGCATGGTCATGGTGCTGTCCGCCAGCTTCCCCTCCGCCTATTACGAGACGGACGGCCAGAACCCCA
>OBAM01000847.1_pt1 | contig 22890 bp, 29 predicted proteins | sample 1517751 | NCBI WGS metagenome assembly OBAM01 (sample SAMN04571703, study PRJEB22368) | human gut metagenome | biome: human gut; material: stool | host: Homo sapiens | place: Luxembourg | collected 2012-10-18
ACAATAGCTTATTTTTTCTCTATCTCTCTCTTGGGCTTTTAGAAAGTCAGAGCGACTTTTATAAAAGATTTTTATAAATTCCGTATGCTGCCGTCCTTGGACTTCTAAAAGAATATTCTCTTCGGGAAGAAAAAAATCAAATCTATAATATCCATGATGAAGGTCACTAAAAGTTTTCTCTTTTATAAATTTGACTTTTTCTTTGTTGAGAATTTCAATTACTTTTTTCTCATAAGATGAAACTTTATACATTTTCAAAAATCCGATACCAGTCGCACTCATTCGCCATCTTATCACTTCTCAAACGAACAGGGCGCGGATGCCTTAGACCATAACTATCAGCCATAACTTCCATTGCGGTAATTTCAATGACTTTTCCAAGATAAGACTTCCAATTCAACAGAATTTCCTCTTCAAGTCCGCTAAGATTTCCGACTTGGACTAGTTTTCCATCTTTATAGGCTCCAATTTTTAGAGAGCCCGCGCCGCCTAGAAAATACATTTTCGTAATTGGTTCGATGGGGTCTCCATCACTATAATTCTTATAGAGCGCGCCATCGACTTTCTCACCAGTAGATAAATTTTCCCAATACTTCCAACTCATAAGCTCCTTTCCATTGTAAAGACGAGTTGGCGGATTTGCTCCCATAATTACTACATCCAAGGTCTCTTGAAGTTCTTTCTTTACTTTGATTGTCATATGCGCGGGAGTCCGTTTGAAATAGATTGGACAGTCCTTTCGGGTAATTACTACTCCTTCTCGGCCAGAGGCCAAGTAGTCTTGGAGGCAATTCCACAGTTCCTTCCCATTATAATACTTGGCCCATTCTACATAGGGAGAAGTCAATTCAGTAGAGATTTCCTCTAAAAGTTGAAAGCGCGCAATAGCTTTTGTATCTACCAAATTTACTCTATTATAGGCACAAATATCAAAAATATAAAAATGAAGTTTTTGTCCACTCTCTTGACGAGCAATACACTTATCTTTGAGGCATCCCAAAAGAGAGGTAATATTTTTTGAGCCCTCATGCCCAGGAAGATAACATTCACTTAGAAGGATGGTTCCATTAGGTAGCTGTGCCATAAAAGCTTGAAGTTGGGGAACCCACTCAATTTTATTTACAGCTTCGCCTTTTACATTTTTATTGCGGGCTACCATAAAACAATTTCCATCTTCATCCTTTATGAGACGCTGATAGTAGCCATCAACTTTCAAAGCGCCATAATAATCTCCACTATAAATAGCATTTACTACTTCGGATTTTCGCTTTTCCTCAGAATAAGAGGCAGGAATACTCCAATACTTCATGCTTTCTGAATTGACCCAATCAATATCACCAATAAATCCCTTCACAATTTTCTCCTTTCAAAAATAAATCCGTAAATTTATAAACTATTTTTTCCAAATCTTTTAGAGTTCCATCATTATGTATATAAGTATTATAAGTGTAGTTATGAACATTGGCATCAGCATGGTTGGATTGAACCTGTTCATCAACTTCAATTCTTTCTACTATCAGAGTTCGCGCGCCAATTCTATCTACAAATTTTTGAATTTCTTTTGGTTCTCTGCACATTATGAAATAAAGACATTCTTTTTCATTATATCCCAACTGCTTCCAAATTTCTTTACATCCCTCATAATAACTAATAACATCTTTATAAGGAACGTCGTTCCATTGGGTCAGAATATCTTTTAGGTCTGATAAAAATTTTCTATCTTTAGGGGTTTTTTGACCATTCCAACCACAAAACTTAGCAACTTCTTTTACTAAATCAACTGTGGAAATAATTCTACAACTATAAGGGCCAACTCTTTCTTCCATTAGTTTTTGAACCATTTCACAGAAAGTATCCTTTCCCGCCCTAGGTTAAGGAAGGCCGTTGACAACAACGACATTTCTCATTCAACCACCTCTTTTATTATTATATATAATTATACTCCTTATATATAGTCTATATAGGGCTCCCACCTATTTCTTACTCTATATCGTTTTTGTTTCTTTTTATATAAAAAGAAAATTTTCCTGCTTACAGGTTTATTTATATCATAAATCCAGACAAAAAGCAAATTTTAGACAAGAGTATTCCTTGCAATAACTGCGAGTTTATCAACCTTATCATTCCAATCGTTTTTACCAGTATGGCCTCTTACTTTTTCAAAAGTAAAATTTTCATCCTTGAAGAACGGAATAAGTTGAAGCCACAGAGTCTTATTAGCAACCGGTTCTTTTTTGGAGTTCTTCCAGCCATTTCTTAGCCAATTCTCGTACCACTTCTGCGCCCAACAATTATAACAATAAGCGCTATCAGTTCGGATTACAACTTTTTCAGAAGGGCGGGCGTGTTTTGCCCATTTACATCCTTCAAGAATTGCAATTAGTTCACACATATTATTTGTTGCTATCGGGATTGGTTCTAACCAATGGTTGATTCTCTCTTCATTCTCTACTACGATAAAAGCCGAGCCACCAGGTCCAGGATTACCAGAACAAGCGCCGTCAGTATAAATATAAATCACTTATAGTATTCCTCCCAAATTTCATTCGGAGTGGCCTCAATTTCCGTAAAGGTAAAATCTAAAAACTTCTCGATGTCAATTCCCTCGGAAAAACCCTTCGCGCGCTTGGTGCGCCGAATATCTTTGGGGGAAAATAGATGTTTCCAAAAACCCATTCCTAAAACAATCTTTTCACCATTATTGATATTGCTTACAAGGCGCGCCACCTCAAAAATATACATATGAGTATGATTAGTGGGGTCAAAATTTTTGAGTTCGATTTTATTATCGTGCCGCTTTGCATAGGACATTAGGTTTGTAGCTGTTCTGCTTACAGCTAAATCATACATTTGAAAATTTACCATAATATTTCTCCTTTTACTTTTTATATTATAATTATATAATAAAATAGCTAAAAATTCAAATTTATTATATACTAATTTGACTTTTGAGAAATTTGTGTTATTTACGGGCGTGTGCGCGCGTTTTATATAAAGGTATAAGAAAAATTTGATTTTTTAGATTTTTTGAGGTATAATTTTTATAGAAATGAAAGGAGTTGAAATATATGCGAGTTTCGCCAGATGATATTATTAGATTTAACAATTTGTATTTGGAGCTAAAAACTTACGCTGGAGTAGCGAGAGAAACAGGATTCTCTGCTTCGACCGTAAAGAAATATATTATAAAGGATTATACTCCTGTTGAAAAGGTAGAGACACAGAAGTTTAGTGGAGACCTCCCCGAATTTGTTCCTGAGATTTTTCGCAAGCAGGATTGGACTTCTTTCTTGGATATGACCGAGGCAGAGTATGATGAAGTAAAAGAACTATGGAAGGAGATGTCTCTATGAAGAAATATTTTTACTTAGAGGAAAGTCCTTATATGAAGACCTATCAGGCTATCTATCTCAATCATGGAAATTTTCCTTTTGATGGAAAGATTTATGGGTCTTTCAACCTGATGCCGGCGCGCCTTTTAGGTCTTACTTATGCTCAGTATCTTCGTTTTTGTAGGGATGTGCTTGGCGCGACCTTGGTTGGGAAGAATAGTAAGTATCCCGTAGCTTATTTTCGTCTTACTCCCGAAGTTCAACAGTTTGTGAAGTTGTTAAATAAGCGAGCAGAAATGGCGATTTTTGAGCATGACCATCCTTATGATTTAGAGGTAAAGTTGGATGGAACAATTATGAGAAAAGGAGAAGACGAATGATTTTTTCTATTGATAAGTTGGCGGAAGTTAATGACTATAAAGTTTATAACAATCTTATGGAAAAGGTAGATTTTCCAGAAGAGCCAATGGAACTCATAGACGCCATGGGATGGGTTCAAAATCACTCTTCAAATAAAGAAAAAGCATTATTTTCAAAGCTTTTTAGCGATTGGCGCACTTATGTAGGAATGGAGCCTCTTGAAGTAGAAAAATTCGAAGAGGTTTTTGAAATTGTAAATAGTCCTATAATTTTGAGAAGCCTTTATACAGATTCTAGTTCAAGAGTTCAAGATAGTGAGAATGTGTCTAGGTCAAAGTATGTAGCTTTCAGCAAGGACGTCAAAAACAGTGAGAGAATCTATTCTTCAGTAAATGTAGAGAATGGTCAGTATATCAATGCTTCTTTCAATATACGGAGCAGTATGGAAGTCAATAATTCCTCAAAAATAAAATATAGTCAAAATGTTTTCAATAGCGATGAAATTTCAAATTGTTATGGAGTCTATTCTTGTAAAAAGGTAGAAGATAGTTTAGGAATTTTCAATGTTTCTACTGGTAAAGAAATTTATTTTTCTACTGATTTGGAAAATTGTTCTTATTGTCTTTTTTGTAGTAGACTAAAAGATAAAAGCTTTTGTCTTTTCAACCAGGAAATTGGCTTAAAAGACTGGTTTGTGATAAAAGAGTTATTATTGAATGAGTGGTCAGAGGAAGATAAGAATTTTTATAAAGTTACTTCTTTTGAAGATGACGATAAGAAATGGTGCGGTTTTAGGGCTTATATTAATTATGGTGCTGGTTTTTCTTATGTAGCTCAGAGAGATTTCTTTCAAGGACTTTCTTCAAAATTCTTGAAGTATATTCATTCTATGCCTTATTATAATGAATGGCTTCTTTATCAAATTACCATGAATCCAAAGATTTTAGAAGAATAATAATTTGAAATTTTTTCTAAAATAAAGTATTATATATTTGTAAAGTTTGAGAGGAGAACTTACTTAGAGATACCGAAAGTGAAAGTTCTCTTTGGAAGCTTTCGGGAGAGGCGGATACGTCCAAATCTTCCTTATAGGGATATAGCTCAACAGGTCAGAGCCGGCGACTTATAATCGCCAGATGTGAGTTCAAGTCTCAATATCCCTACCATTTATGCTGGTGTAGCTCAGAGGCAGAGCGGCGCACTTGGGTAGTTTCGTCTAAGAAAGACACCTAATAAGGAAATGTGAGTTCAAATCTTACAATTACCACAATAACGCGCAGGTCGAGATTTCGAAATTCTCCATCAGCTCCATTAGAGTAGGCAAAACTCAACTGTGGACGGTTCTAATGGTGGAACCCAGACGGATAGTGCTGAGCATCACTGTATAAACTGCTCGTTGGATATGCAGAGTAAACTCAGAAGGTCTGAGGCTCGCCTGCTAAGCGATGTGTACTGAAAGGTATCAGCTTCGAATGCTGTGCTCTGCGCCATTTATTTTTATAAAGAGGAGGAATGTCTATGGATATTGATGATTTGATTTTCGAGTCCGAATATGACCGGAAGAAGCACAGCACAAAGTAAAATTTGGATAATACATAAAAGTATTATCCCCATTTTATATAGGGAGTTAGTGGACAAGTGGACACAATCGGCTTTGACCCGATAGAAAAAGGAGCATTACCTTTACTCCCTGCCATTTTTATCAAAGTTATGGAGAAAATAATGAATGGTTCTATTTATAAAATTACGAATGATGTAAATGATAAAATATATGTCGGGAAAACGCTCTTAAATATTCAAAAGCGATTTTCTCAGCATAAAGCAGAAAGTCTTAGGAATAAAAATGAAAAACGACCCCTATACCGGGCCATGAATAAGTATGGATGTGAACATTTTTATATTGAGCTAATTGAAGAATGCCATGTAGAGACATTATCTGATAAAGAAATTTATTGGATAAATTTTTATGATTCTTATAAAAATGGATATAATGCGACTCTAGGAGGAGATGGAAAACAAATTTACAATTATGAAGCAATTGTAAAAGAATTTCTATCTGGAAAATCAACCAAAGAATTAACAGTAGAATTTGATTGCTGTATTGACACCATAAGAAAAGCTTTACATTTAGCAAATATTGATATAAAAGCTGTTTCTTTAGAAAGGTATCAAAAACAATTAGCAATGAAAAATAAAAAAGGAGAGACTGTTAAGATTTTTTCGGGTCGGAAAGAAGCAGTAGAATGGCTAATCAAAAATGAATATGCTCAAACGAAAGATTTTCATAATATTTCTATTGCTATTGGTCGAGTATTAAATGGTAAACGGAAAAGGGCTTATGATTTTTATTGGGAGTACATTTAGCCAGTAAAAATTTGAAATTTCTATAAAAATAATATATACTTTTTATAGAAAGTAAGAAAGGAGATATAAAATGTCTCAATATCTAAATATTTTTTTGAAGTCAGATGGGAAATTTATTCCTATCAAAGACTATTCTCGTTCTACTTATCTTTATGATGAATTCCATGCTCCTTATGGAAAGATTTGTGAATATAAGGCCGAGGAGCTTCGTGAAATTGGCGTTCGTCTTGAAAGTAGAGCTAATGACACTGAGAAGTATATCCAGAAATTGGAGGGTTTGATTGCTCTTATTCCTAATTTTCAGGGGCAGGAAATGGAGGAGAAGATTTCTGCTATTTTGGATTATAAGTCTCAAATTGAGGAGGAGAAAGAAGAGCTAAAAATTCTTCGTTCTCAAACTTCTGTTTGTTATTTTCTAGCAAGCATTGCAGAAGATTATGTTCCTGTTTATGCGGGAGTTGAGATTGCTGACCCGACAGACCAAGATATAATTTGAAAAAGTTAGAAAAATTATATATAATATATATAGAAAGTTGAGAGGAGAATAAAAATGATTCAGAGAGATAAGCTTCATTATGAAAATCGTCTGGCGCGTCTTATGACTAATCCGGTTGAAAATGCCAATCTTATCCGTAAGGTTCGGCGCCAGCTACGAAAACAGAAGTAAATAAATATGCCGGCGTACTCAAGGGGTTGAAGAGTTCTGTCTTGAAAACAGAGAGGGGTGTAAAAGCTCGCGAGCGTTCGAATCGTTCCGCCGGCGCGGTATCATAGAGAAGCCTTCTCGTGGCGATACTGTTTTGACTAATTCTCTAATTTTATATGGGTCAGTAGTAAATCGGCGACTACGGCGGACTGTAAATCCGCTTCCTTCGGGAGTAGGTGGGTCGGCACCACCCTGGCCCACCATAATTGGTACAACACGACTGTAACGGCTCCCGCGGTTTAGAGTTGTATCCCGTTTCTTAGTTGAAGCGTGAAGTGTCAAGAGAGCCTCACCAGACGAGCCATATGGGCACCACCTAGCGGTGAAAAGATATGGGACACTCGTCAATTATTATATGCGCCAATAACTCAGTTGGTAGAGTAACTGGCTTACATCCAGTAGGTCGGCTGTTCAAATAATGCCGATGACAAGGTAAGAGGTAGATTATCCACTTATTTTTTTAAGACAAGTACAATCTTGAAAAATAGTGCCAATTACTACTTAGTTGGAGATCTGTGCTTATAATTCAATGGTAGAATAGCGGTCTTTTAAACCGTCTATCCCAGTTCAATTCTGGGTAAGCGCACCAGATTATTAACAAAGGGAGCATTAGAGTAATTAACTAATGAGTAATGATTTCTCCTAAAATCAATCTTTGTTAATATATAATTTATTAGGAGGAATTATAATGAATACAAAAGATAAGGGTAACATTGGTGAAGCAGTTATATTAGCAGAATTTATGAAAAAAGGAATATCAGTTTCTATTCCTTTTGGAGATAACGCAAGATATGATTTAATTGCTGAATTTAATGGAAAATTAAATAAAATTCAAGTAAAGTATTGTAGTCAAGAAACTGAAAATCAAAGTATTGCTTGTAAAACTGCCAGTTCAACTAATCATACTACCAATAAACATTATACAACTTATGAAAATGATGTTGATTATTTTGCTTTCTATTTAGAGCCTTGGGAGTTTTGTTGTTTAATTCCAATAGAAAAAATTGGAAATAGAAAAACTATTACTTTAAGAAAGACGAAACCAGCAAATAATCAGAGTAATTATTGGGATTGTTTCAATTATACTTTTGATAAAATTATTAAATAATATACTCATTCGGGCATTCGAGTTGCCCAAGACGCACCACGCCAGTGATGGTGAACAAATTAGCGCACACTGGGGCATCAATAAAACGCGCGATGTGTGGGTACTGGTAGAAGACCTAACTTACCTACCAAAAACTTGAAAGTTTTCTAAAAATAATATATAATATATACATGAAGTTGAGAAAGGAGTAAAAAATGAATTCCAATACCAATTCACCTAAAAAGATGACTCCTTCCCAACTCGAAGGATGGCTTGCAATTCGTAAGAAATGCGTACCTCAGAAATCCAAAAAGACTTATACTCGTAAAGAAAAGCACAAACAAAAATTTGAAAATTCCCAAGATATTTAGTATAATATATATATAGAAAGTCGGGAGAGGAACTTCAAACTTATTCCTTTCTTTTGAAGATTCCTCTCCCACCGAGCTCGTAATGCGACTTATGACTGTTATCCGGTGTAGTTTAAGGGTAGAACAACCTAAGCATTGTACTGGCCAAGCCTTGTGTTGGATATGAATGTTGGTTCGATTCCGGCCTCCGGGTAAAAAGTTCATAAACGGTCCCAAGTCCGTGAAAACGCAGAGGGCGAGACTAATAGTGAGGATATATTAGCGCTGATATAACCTCCAAATTTTCGGAGTCGGGAACCTCTTGAACAAAAATCGTTCAATATACACTCGCTCCCAGCTATGGATAGCGTCCATAGGAACACCATCTATAAAGATATGCCTGGGAAGATGGAGAAAGAAAATTGTTAGTCTTGAAAATATGGCGCCGTAGTCCAATAGGCAGGAGACGACGAACTCAAAATTCGTACAGTGTGGATTCGAATTCCACCGGCGCTACCACTTAAATATCAATGGAGTTTTTATGGAAAGACAACCTTATACAAAAGAATGGTTAGAAAAAGCCTGCAAAGAAAGCTATTCACTTAGAGAGGTTTTGATTAAAGCAGGTCGGGCTCCTCAAGGTGGAGGTTCCTATTCTTTATTAAAGAAAAAAATTCAAGAATTTAATATTGATATTTCACACTTTACTAGTAAGGGCTGGATGAAGGCTCCAAATAGAGACGAAAGATTTCCTAATGCTGGTTCCAAAGAAAAATATAGTTTAGATGAAGTATTTAAGAAAAATAGCCCTGTTACTCAAAAAATTTTAAGAGGATATGTTGAAAGACATAAAATACTTGAATACAAATGTGAAAAATGTGGATGTGATGGGAATTGGTTAGATGGAAAAATTAGTTTAGAACTCCATCATAAAGATGGTAATAATACTAATAACGAGATTAAAAATTTAGAATATTTATGTCCGAATTGTCACGCTTTAACTGATAATTACTGTGGTAAGAATAAAAAGAAAATATAGGGGCATACCAGTTCGAATCTGGTTGCCCCTACCATATGCGGATGTAGTATAAAGGAAGTATATCAGTTTTCCAAACTGATGGTGCGATATCGTAATTCGTCATCCGCTCCAAGGGTTGTCTCGCCCTTAGTCAAAAAGAGACTATTTAGAAAGTTCGAATAAACTTTCCGCTTCCTATTTACGAAGAAAATGGGGTCCTTTCCAGTGGCGACAAGTAGAACTGGCGTTGGGAGTCATCGAAAAACTTCCCCCTAGTTAGTGGTGCTAACTCACAGACAGTGGAAAGTATCCTGTGTGAATTTGAGGCTTTCTCGGCATGGTCACCTGGTCGTTAGAGTAGATTGACTATCTATTCGCTGGTGGCTTGAAAGACTCTTTTCTAATTTCTTTGAGGGCGCGGTGTCGAAAAATTAGACGAAAGTGGAGCTATCGTATAATAGGTCGCCTTGGACTGCTCAGTATTATAATTGTTGACAAATGCGGGAGGGCACTCGCAGTAAATGACATGGTAAGGGACAAGGACCAACTAACTGGACATTTACACTAATCAAAACTGAGGTGCGGATTTTCTACTCAGTGGCTACAACGACCAACTCAAGAGTGTCGGGTGTCGGGTGTAAAGTAGGTTTTGGTTAGGATAATATGAGGAGTGAGTAGTTATTTGGCGCTATGGACGAATTGGTAGAGGGTGTTCTTTATGTCGATGGGTATTTATAAAATAACTAATTTATTTAATGGAAAGGTTTATATAGGTCAATCTATCCATATTGAAAGACGATGGAAAGAACATTGTTTCTTTTCTGCCAATAGCTTGATTGGAAAAGCTATTCAGAAGTACGGTAAACAGAATTTTTCTTTTGAAATTTTAGAAGAAGTCCAAGATGAAGAAGATTTAAATGAATTGGAAACGAAATATATCAAATTTTTTGACTCGTTAGCTCCAAAAGGATATAATATTGTTCTTTTTGATAAAAGGGAGGGGCACCATCAATTTAATCATTATAGTCTAGAAATTTTATCTGAGATAATAGATATGATTAAAAATACCTCGGCTTCGTTTTCTGAAATAGCTAACAAATACAATTTGAGCAAGAGAATGATTTATTTTTTAAACAATGGAGATTTTCATAGAAAACCTTCAGAGAGTTATCCTTTAAGAGCCTTTTCAAAACCAAACAAAAATTATTGTATTAGTTGTGGTAAAGAGATTTCACGACGAGCTTCTCAATGTTCAAATTGCCTTCATTTTTCTCAAAGAATTACTATTCGTCCAAGTAGAGAAGAATTAAAAGAATTGATTTATACAACTCCTTTTACGAGTATTGGAAAGATATATGATGTAACAGATAATACTATAAGGAAGTGGTGTAAAGCATATGACTTACCTTCGAAAGTTAGAGAAATAAAAGATTATTCTGAAGAAGATTGGAAAAAGGTATAAAATTTGCTCGGTTGGTCAAGTGGCTAAGACGCTGGATTTTCATTCCAGAAACAGGGTTTCGACTACCCTACCGAGTACCAAGCCACCTATTGGGGTTCTCGCGTGAATATTATTGAACAAGCTGCCCGAAGATGGAAAGCGACTAAAACGATTGACCCACAATCGTAAAGAGAACGAGGCTTACATAAGCAAAAAGTAGGATAATGCTTATAAAAAATCCAGCACAAGGTTGGTTGACGATAGCAAGATGCTATACAAAGCGGATAATTAGTGGTCGAAAGTCCGCACGGTTGGGTGATGACCAGTCCCAACAAAGCTCCCGTAAGAGACCTGGTCTTACTTTCAAATTTATCAAGCCGAGGGTGCGGAAGGATTGGGAGAGCGAGTGAGGCTAGCTCGAAGTAGGCTTGAAAATTTGAAATTTTTCTAAAATTTATGTATAATATATACATAAAGTTGAAAAAGATATTGCGGTATAGAGAAGTGGTTATCTCGCTGTCCTCATAAGTCAGAAATCGCTAGTTCGAATCTAGCTACCGCAACCATGGACTTCCACAAGTCCAGATAAACTGTGGACTCTCGTAGAGGATGGATTTATAGGATAAACTATCACTGGCGTCTAGTTTGGATGATATGTGGCATAGTCATTTGTAGAGAGTATACTAAATAAAAACGAAAGTAATCCTATGGTTGTATTTTGAAAACTAAACAGCTTGATTATAACAATAAGGCACCTCGGTGAAGACATAAGACCATGTGGCCGAGACATTACCTTCGCTTTTGGGCGTACTACGCATTTTTATTCAGAGGGATACCTTTGTTTAGATGTGCTTCGGAGAATCGTGAGATTTTCTGATTGCGGAAGGCTGAACCAACCGCTGTTAGAGGTAATGGTGCTGAAGTAATTGCTGATAAAAATATTGTCTCATCGCTATCGCAATAGAAAGCTAAACGTTAAAAGCGTAAGCTGAATCCAAGTAAGGGTATAGATTGGTCGTCTATACTAAACCTTGGAAAAGACCAATAAGATAGTTTGCTGTGATGGTATGGAAACATACCTATAAGATGAGGTCAAAGTCCGAGTAGCTAAAAGCAAAGACTCTTGTGAAAAAGAAATTATTATTGAAATTTCTGAATGGTTAGTGAAAGGTGCGAGTAGCCAATCTCGTATAGGAATTGATACTTTGTATCGGGGCAAGAACTTATAGAGCGACGGCTCTATGGGTCAGACTTGTCTCCCTATTGATTGAATATATCAGAAAGTTATGGAGGTAGGGCGAAGGTCCGCCTTGTGGTTATAATCAAGTTGTTTAGTTTTTATTTTATGAAAGAAGGGATTTTTAGTATGAAGTATTATTCTGAAACACTAAAGAAGATTTATGATACCCAGGAAGAACTAATTAGCGCCGAGTGCGCTTATAAGAAGAAGCTTGATGAACAGAAGAAGAAGGAGGCCGAAGAGGCTGAGCGTCTAACCAAACTAAAGGCAGAGAAGGAAAAGCGTCTTCAAGAAATTGATGAAGCCAGAGAAGCTTATAATAAGCTACTGAGGAATTATTGGAAGGATTATGGAGATTATGACATTGGTAGTGCTTTTCGTAGTCTATTCAATATTATTGGTTTTGACGAATAATTCATAACTAATGGGTCGGAACCTATACGGCGCCGACCCTCTTTTTATAAGAAAGGAGATAAAATGAAAGTTTATTTTGAAAATTCTCAGGGGAAGATAAGAGAAATTGGAGAGGTAGACAGTAAAGAAAAAGCTTTTGAGATAATCAAAGATTTTCTTTTTGAACACAATTTTACTTCTTATTATACTCGATATTGGGAAGAGAACGACTATTTGAAAATTGATGTCGGGAGTCATACAGAATTCTTTTATGTAAGTAAAGACTAACTTAGTAGAAAAAAGGATAGAGAAATTTACTTTTGAGTAGAAAGGAAAATCTATCCTATGGAGGATATTTTTTTATGAAGAGATGCGAAGAGCAGATGGTATTACCTTTAGTCCAGATTCCGGAAAGCGCAAACTACTCATTGCCGGACGAGACTCTTTTAGCCTTTTACCATGATTTAGACGAGAGAGTTTTTTGGATTAGCGATGAAATCAGTGCTTATACTCTAAATCTTGCTCATTATATTTTGAAATGGAATCGGGAAGATAAGGATATTCCTATCGGAGAAAGAAAACCCATCAAACTTCTTATTCACTCTCCTGGGGGTTCATTAGATGTGCTAGGAGTTCTTTATGACCTAATTCGACTTTCAGCTACTCCTATTATTGGGATAAATATGGGTCAGGCATATAGTGCTTCTGCTATGATTCTGTTGGCTTGCCATAAACGTTATGGTCTAAAAAATTCAACAGTTCTTTTTCATAAAGGTAGTTGTAATGGAGCCGGAGGCTCATATGAAGAGCTAAGAGCTTTTATGGATGAGTATCGACGCCAAGTTGAGCAACTTTCAGAGATTATTATAGAGCGCACTATTTTCGATAAAGAAGAAGTAGAAGAAAAAATGAAAAGCGACTGGTATTTGAGTGCTGAGAAATGTGTAGAGAAAAAAGTCTATGATGGAATTATTACTTCTATTTATGACCTAATCTAAGGAGGCACAATGAATTATACTGGAATTTACTACTTCTTTTTGCCAGAAAATGATGACCTCGCGCGGTTCTACGAAAACCCTAATGAATTTGCAGATAGGCTAAGAGAGAATCAGTACTTGATTCTTGGAAATGATAAATGCGAACCCATTGACTTTTACAAGAAAAGAAATGGCTGGCTTGAAAGGGTTTCTTATCCAGTTTTTGAAAGTCAATTTTGTGGAGTAATGAAACCTCGAAATCCTGAGCAAAGATGTGCCATGGACCTTATTCATAGCGATGTCCCAATCAAGCTTATAACAGGCCCATTTGGCAGCGGCAAGACCTTCACTATGGTTGAGGGAATGATGGAGGCTCTTCAAAAAAATAAATTCGAAAAAATTATTTTTATTCGAAACAATATCCAAGTAAGAGATACAGACGCACTTGGCGCGCTTCCCGGTGATGAGCTCGCGAAAACCCTCCCCTATGTAATGCCAATGGCTGACCATTGTGGAGGAATTGAAGGACTAAAAAGTTTGATTGATACTGGCCGTCTTGAAGTCATTCCTCTTGGATTTTTACGTGGGCGTAGTATTCGCAATTCCATTCTCTATTCTATGGAAAGTGAAAATCTGACAAAAGAGCATATTCAACTAATAATGGGTCGTATCGATGAAGGTTCTCAGCTTTGGATGGATGGAGATATCAAGCAGAGAGACCGAAGTTCTTTTGAGAAGAGCCAAGGTCTTGAAACTATGATTGAAAGATTAGCTGGTAATCCAAATTTTGGGTATGTAAAATTAGAGAAGTCAGAGCGTTCAGAGGTCGCGCGCATGGCAGATTTACTAGATTGACCAGGAGTTTTCCTGTTTATAATATATGGGGAGGGCCTCGGCTCTCCCTAATTTTTTAGGTGATGAAGTATGGCTACACCAAGTAAATTTAGAGAAGTATTAGATAGAAACAAAACGTTAGCTGATTGCTATGTTTATTATAAACGGTTAGAGACTGATATAGATGATAACCCACAATTAGCAGTTGCAAATAGGAATTTGATAAAAGCCATTACAGATGGAGTTCAGTCAGTAGGGGCCAGTTATATAGGAGCTCAGCAATCAGTAGGAGCCCTTCGTCGAATGGCGAAAAGTGAAGCTCAAAAAGAACAGCGACTACTAAATACAGTATTCAAGACAAATGTTGTTGTTGATTGGGATGACAAAACTCAAGTAAAATCACTAATAGGTACTTATAATAGCTGTCTGAATCTAAAAGAAGTTTATGAAAGAAATTTATTTCTTATAAAGAATTCTAATGGTGCCAAAGGAGTTTTTAGTTTTTTTGCTACCTATTTTAGTAAAGTTTGGGATGAAAAGTGGCCTCAAATGGCAGAAGACATTGCTCAACATATTGACTTGAACAAACCGCAAAAAACAGGGAAATATATCAGAAAAGTTATTGACGATAATATGTCAGATATTATTGTTCGAAGTTTAGAGCTGATGTTTTCGGCTAAGAATGAGTTGAAGTCAATGCCTGAAGAAATGCAAAATGCTTATAATCTTTTTTTGACTAAAATTAGAGACTTACAAACAGCAGGAAGCCTTGCTCAAAAAGTATATCAAGCATATAATCTTGATAAGGTCAAAGAATATTTAGTAAGTCAGCTAACTGGTAATGATTTCAAACAACTAAAGAATGGTTTGAGTCGTTCAGAGATCGAGAAGTCATGGAATAATAAAGGGTCTCAGCAGGCTGGTATCTTTTTTGAACATTTAGTTGATACTATACAAGGAGAAATTGGGAGAGAACTGTCAAAAGGTAAGAATATACGAGTTGAGAATTTTCAGACTGGCTCATATGGCGCGACTTCAGTTTCAGCAGATAATATAATGAGTATTGGAATAGACCCAGCCCTGATAGAGGAGACTTTAGAAAAAGCCCGAAGTTCAGGTATGAAAAAGCATATAGAAGCTTTCAATGAATTAGGAGAAAAGCTTAGTAATCTGAAAGATGGATTCCTTATTTATACAACAGATAAAAACTATACACTAAATAAAAAGTTTGAAACTTATTTTGGCGGCTATGGTGCGAAAAATATAAGCGCACGCACTACATTAGATGTACTTGCTCCAATAGTCAAAAATGCTAGAACCTTGGTTGGCATGGCCTTACAGTTAGGAGAGGGCGCGCTGGCTAAGGAAAATGAATTGATTGATGAAGAAGTTTTGTCTCAGATGTTTGCCAAACAAATAGCTTACTTTTTATTTGATGACCATCAAACAATTGGGGAAATTCAAAGAGATGTTGGCGCAAGATCGATTCATATGATGGATATGAATGGAGTAATGGTTCCTCTTTCCTTTTTTATTTCTCTTCTGGCAGATAGTATTCAGTATGGAATTATGAATCCAAAAAAGATTGCCCAGGTAAAGTTTCATGCTCCTAAGATTCTTTTCCCAACGATGGCAGAACAAAAAGCCTATACTCCAGCTAAAAATGACCCTGAGAGTGCTTGGAGAAAGCAAAAAGAATATGCGTTAGATGAAACTAAAATAGAATTTCGCTTCTTAGGTGGATTACGAGATATACTGAAAGAATATGTATGAGATAAGGCTCGTCTTCGGACGAGTCTTTTTTCTTTATAATTTGAAAAATTCTTATATTTATAATATAATATATATAGAAAGTGAGAAAGGAGTAAATAAAATGGATTTTCCCTCTCGTCAAACTATTCATGAGGTAGCGCGGATTCTAAATGAATGGGGAATTACCGATTTCTTCAAAGACACCTATAAACAAAACAGTAATCGTTTCAATATTTGGTGTTTGGAACTCTCCAAAAATACTAATCTAAAAGTGTCGAATGGATACACAAAAATTGTAGTGAAATTCGGGGACGATGATTGGGTTATAAAGATTCCTTATAAGACCCCAATCAACTATTGTCATCTTGAAGCGGAAAATTATGCTCTGGCTCATAAGGCTCATCTCACTAACTTTTTTGCCCCTTGTTATTTCTATGGAGTAGTTGATGAAATTCCGATTTATCTTCAAAGACAAGTAGATAAAGAAGATATGACAATAGATAGCGAGTGTTGGAATTACGCATATAGCAACAATCCCCAAGAAGAGGAAGAGACTGATGAAGATTATGCCGATAGAATCAGCAGCTATGTTGACAATGATATGGATGATTATGAAGTAGTTGAGGCCATTATTGGAAAAAATCGAAAGCTTTTTGATTTTATTTATGAAAATGACATCAATGACCTTCATAAAGGAAATTTTGGATATTTGAATGATACACCGGTTATTTTTGATTATAGTGGTTTTTGATAAGAAAGGAGAACAAGAAAATGAATTATGTCTATGTCAAGTTTAGTGGTACGGTGAAGAATTATCTCTATAAGACTAAGTTGAATCTCATTGAGGGCGCGACCTATAAGATTGTTGCTGATGGGATTACGACCTATGCTAGTCCTGTAAAGGTTTGTTCTATTGTTCCTACTCGGCCTAATTTTGACGGTATTATTCGTGAGATTACTACCGCCGAAATTATTACTGCTCCTCCTCGTCCCAAGGTAAGTGCGAAGTTTGTTATCAATAAGGAAAAGGGCACGACTGTTGCTCTTTGGAAGGATGGAACTAAGACTATCGTGAAGTGTCAGGCTGGGGATTCTTTTGATGCAGAGAAGGGAATCGCAATGTGCTTTATGAAGCGATATTTCAAGAACCGTGGATGGTATAATGAGTGGATGCGTGAGGTTCTGAAAGAAAATGGCTTGGCTGAAGAGAAGTGAAGAAGGCTATTGCCTTCTTCACAACCATAAGCTCAGTCGGCGCCAAGTACACGAAAAATGTACGAATCCACATCGAGCAGGTTGTGTGAATGGAAAGAAATGCAGTCATTTATTAGTGATAAGAAAGGGGATGAATACAAAATAATGGGATTGCTTGTTATGCTTATTGGAGTTAGTGGATGCGGAAAAAGTTCTTTCGCAAGAGATTTCTCCGAAGGATATGATGATACTGAAGTTTTCTCTTCGGATGCAATTCGAAAAGAAGTATTCGGAGATGAAAAAGACCAGACTCATAATAATGAAGTTTTCTCTATTCTTCATAAGCGAATTATTGCTTCTCTAAAAGAAGGAAAGGTTTGTGTTTATGATGCCACAAATCTCAATCGAAAAAGACGAATGACTTTTCTTCAGTCTGTTTCTGATATTCCTTGTGAGAAATTCTGTGTTGTTTTTGCTACTCCTTTTGAAGTTTGTATTGAACGAGACTGTAAAAGAGGGCGGTCGGTCGGAGCAGAGGTTATCCGACGTCAAGTTTCTCAGTTTCAACTTCCCATAAAAGAAGAAGGATGGGATAGTATCAAAGTCTTATATGAAAAAGATAAGTCTATTTATAAGAATCTTTGGGACTATATTCCAAAGGAAGAAGTTTCTCATGACTGCCCGCCTTGGCACTTGGAAAGTATTCAATCTCATTTACGTAGAGTTTTGATTGAGGCGTGTAAGGAGCGCGCTGACTGGGCAATGTTGCTTGCTGCGCGGTACCACGACATTGGAAAGTTCTATACCAAAAGTTTTTGGAACTCAAAGACCAAAACTAATGGAGAGAAAGCTCATTATTATGGACATGAGAATTGGAGTGCTTATCTGGTTCTGAGTTCTTATGATTGTGCAACTGCTGGAGAACTAACTAGTGCTTACTTCTATGCAGTAGAGCTAATAGCTTTACATATGGAGCTATACAAAAAGAACAGTTCTATCTTAGAAATATTGCCGGAGGACGAACTCGAAGATTTGAAACTTTTGAAGAAGTATGATATTCTTGGAAGTGTGAAAGGAGAGATTTGATGAAATTTTTTGGAACTTATGGTTGTAGTGCAGCCGGTTCTATTTATAATATTGCTATTGAAGCAAGAGATGCTGAAAGCGCGCTAAAGTTTTGCTATGATAGCGCGGTAGAGGACAGGGATAGTTATGAAGGACTTTATAGAGTTGAAACTTGGGTAGAGATTGCCGAGAATGAGGGCTTTACTGTAGAAGAGATGTCTTCAAAAGAAGAGAACTATATTGATGACCTATATACCGAGTCTATTGAGAGCGATATTATTTATAATGTGGTTCCTTTTGATATAAATAATGAGGAGCATTTAGAAACACTAAAAAAACAAGAATGTGAATTTTGGCAGGCGTAGAAAGAAGGATAAAATGGAACTTCAAAAATTTCTAATGGAGCATAAAGACGATTGGGAGGAAATCCTGGATAAAGAACCTTATTGTCTAAAATGGAATAAGTGGAAAGGTTTCGTAAGTTTCAAGTATAACCAAATTCAGTCTGATTTTTCTAATCCGATTGTCCGTGAAGCGCGAGGTGCTGTCTTCACCGAAGGCACTTGGAAGTGTGTGTCCAGGGCTTTTGATAAATTTTTCAACTATGGGGAATCTAATGCTTCTGCAATTGATTGGGCTACCGCGCGAGTTATGGAAAAGATTGATGGTTCATTGATGCGTCTTTTCTACTGGAAGGATAAATGGTATCTAATTACCAATTCTGGTATTGATGCGTATACGGCGCCGACTGGTGATATCAATTATCCAACTTTTAGGAGTATTTTTGAGGAAGGACTTTGGAATCGGGGATATAATCTAGAGGGATTCTGTAATAAGTTGGATGTCAATAGGACTTATATGTTTGAGTTGGTTAGTCCATACAATCGTGTGGTAATACCTTATGATAGTATTCAGATTTATTATCTTGGGGAAAGAGACATGAATAATTATCAGGAATTTTATTGCCCCGAAAAATTTCTAGAGCTTTACCATCCTCGTATTTATAACTGCTCTAATCTCTCCGATTTGATTAGAATGGCGCAAGAGCTTCCTTGGGATAAAGAAGGCTATGTCGTATGCGATAAAAACTTCAATCGTATCAAAGTCAAGTCTCCCCAGTATATTCTTGCTCATTACGCGCGCAACAACAATGTAATTACAGAAGAGCGACTAATGGAAGTAGTCCTAAGAGGAGAAATTGAAGAGTTTTCTTGCTATGCAAGTGAATATCTTCCCAAATTACAGGAACTTCAGAAGAAAAAATCTACTTTACAAGCAGAGGCTGAACTCCTTCGTTCTCTTCTCCAGTCCCAGTTCCATTTTACCTCCCGAAAGGAGTTCGCCTCCACTGTAAATAAAATTTCTAACCCAGTAATTCGCCAGTTTTGTTTTAGTGATAAGACTTGGGAAGATATGACCAAAGATTGGTCTGCAAAAAAGTGGGTTGAGAAATTGAAGTAAAAGATAAAACTAAAGGAGGATAAGTCTTATGACACGTAAAAGCTTAGTTCTCCTGTTGGCAATTATCTCATTTATCTGCCTGGGTTTTATTGCCCAGGCTAATTTTTTTATTACAAAAATTGATGCTATTGAAAGAGAAAAAACTAACTTGTCAGCAGAGAATACAGAACTTTCAGTAAGTATTACTGAAAAAGAGCAACAAATCCAAGAACTTGAGGAACGCAATCGCGCCTTAGAAGAAGAACTTCAAACTAAAATAGTTTATTTTGAGGAAGAAGAAATTCTAGCGAAACTTCTGTGGTGCGAGGCAGGAAACCAGTCTTGGGAAGGGCAGGTATATACTTGTTCTGCTATTCTAAATTATTGTGAAAGAAACGATACCTCAATTTGGGATAGCGCGCATAATATAAATGCTTTCGAGCCCGCGCCGTATGTTGATGATGCTGAACCAACAGCGACGCAATATGAGGTTATTTATTATGTATTGAACGGAGGGAGAATTCCTGATATTTGTTGGTTTAGAACTGGTCAATATCATGATTTTGGGACTCCTGTTGCAAAAGTTGGCGACCATTACTTTTCAAAGCCATAAGAAAAGACCCTACACCTTAGAAGTGTAGGGTCTATTTTTTACTTTGTCAGAAGATTCCAAAGGTCATCTATTGTTTTTAGAGGAATATCATTCCCATTTTCTGTTACGGCGCCCGGCTTCCATTTTTCTCCGAAGTTTAGTTCCCACATCCAGTAACTAATCCAAACTGGGCCTTCAGATATTTTGTAATTTCACTTTCAATTTCCATAACAGGACTATTTACAAAATCAATACCATAGTCTTTGTATAAATTACAAATATATTCGCTATGGCTCTTTACCGCATTGATAAGTTCTGAAAAATTTTCTTTGGTCATAAATAATTCCTCGCTCTTTATAAATTCTTTATATATTTATTATAGCAGAAAATTCGACTTTTTCAAGTTTTCACTAAAAAGTGGGAAAAGAAAGTTTCTTTTCTAAAATCTTGAAAAGAGGTTGAATAGTTTCTACTTATAATTTGAGGAATGAGTAAGGAGGAATTTATATGCGATTACTTGATGAACGCACCTACGCATTCCAATGGGACAGCAATATCTATGTTGTTCTACCAAAAGCAAACGTAGGTGATGAAGTCCATTTTGCTCATCGGAAGGATAAGAGATCATTAGTAGTAATAGCAAAAGAGATTGACACAACCGTGGTCGCAATGGTTCCTAACTTGCTGTTACAAAAAGCCGGCTTTATTCAGATTTATCATTTTATAACAGATGAAAAAGGAAATAGAACCGTAAATAGAGAAGAATTGAAAGTCCTTGAAAAAGAGAAACCTGATGATTATTTATATGAAGAATCTCAGGTCTTATCTTGGGAATATTTAGATAAAAGAATTACGGCTCTTGAAAAAGGTGGCACAGGCTCAGGAGGCATCGGAACAGAGACCACTGTTGGTGGAGTAAAAAGTTCTAATGAACCTAATAAGATAAAAATTCTTGAAGATGGAACAATGGAAGTCAATCCGATTTCTTTTGAGAAGCTATATACCGAAGAAACAGGTGATGTAGTTATCTCAGGAGGAGGGGCGTAATTTTAGAAAAGGAGGATAAATGAGTTTATGGCAACTCTAAACATCCGCATCCAACTTCGCAATGATACGGCTGAAAATTGGACTACTCAGAATCCAATTTTGCTAAAGGGCGAAATGGGTGTAGAAATTGATACTGGAAAAACAAAAATTGGTAATGGTACCGATCACTGGAAAACTTTGAAGTATTCTGGTGTAGATGAGGATACCATCAAGGGAATTATTAATAATAATCGTAGTGCTTTTACAGAAGTAGTTCCTAATGAGGGAGAGACTGATGCTCAAGCGCTAGCACGCGTCATTACTAATCCCAAGAAGGGAGATATGGCAGTCGTATACCGCTTATATCCATGATGGCACAGGCTTCAAGGCTATGGACGGTAACTATTCTGCTGAGAATGTTTATTTTGACGAAGATTTTACCTATACTGCTAATATTGGCGTTCTTACTGTTCCTGGTTCTGGCTCTGGCATCATTCAAGCCTCTGGTAAGAATGTAAAGGAAGTACTAGCTGGTATTCTTGCTAAGGAGAAGAACCCCTCAGCATCCGCTCCTGCTGTAACCATTGGAACTCAAACGAACTTTGGCACTTTTGAGATTGGTACGAAGAAGAATCTTGTATATGGCGCCACCCTAAGTGCCGGTTCTTATACCTATGGTCCTGCTACCGGTATTACTGCTAAGACTTGGGAAGCTACTTGCACTGGTGTAGCAGGTTCTAAGACTACTGCTAGTGGTACTTTTGAGAATGTAGTAGCTGAGGCTGCTTCTAAAACTATTACTGTAAAAGCTACCTATGATGCTGGCGCAATTCCTGTAACAAATCTAGGAAACCCCTATCCCGCTGGACAAATCAAGGCCGGTAGTGCTTCTAAGGTCTCTGGTAGTTTGGTTGGTGTCCGTTATATGTTCTGGGGTCCAATGGCTGACGCTTCAGCAGAGCTAAATTCTGCGAATATTCGTGCTTTGGCTCATAAAGAAGAATCTAAGGCAAAGACACTAGATGTTTTTGGACCTGGAGATAAAGCTGTGAAAGTGGTAGTAGCTGTTCCTGCTGGTCGTAAGATTACTAAGGTACTACTAACCAGCTCCATGAATGCAGATATTACTAGTGCTTTTGCTAAACAAACTTCAACGGTCAGTGTTGAAGGAGCACAAGGATACGCGGGAACAGCATACGATGTATATGTTTATCAACCCGCTTCTATTGATAAGGGAGAAAGATACGCTATTACTATTGGGTAATGAACTATGAAAGAAATTGACTGTAAAGGAAGAGAATACGAAGAAATGCCATTAGGTAAAGCTGAAAATCTAACTGATAAAATTTTTGATAGATTAACAGCGAAAAGAAGAGTTTGGCCAACTAATGGAAGGAAAGGCCAAACTTATTGGTTATGTGAATGTGAATGTGGAAATAAAGTTATTTCAACCAGAACAGATTTATCAAGAGGACACTCTCGAAGTTGTGGATGTTTGAATAAAGAAATAGTCAATAATCAATCTACAATTTCTCCTGGGGATATAATAAATGGTTTTACTTTTATAGAAAAAGACCTTTCCAGAAAAGGAAACAGTAGAGCTTATTATTGGAAAGTAAAATGCCCTCATTGTGGGAAAATTTACTCAGCAAGTCCTTATTCGATTACTTGTACTGGTATTCAAAGTTGTGGATGCTTAAAGATTTCTAAAGGAGAAGA
>OBAM01000852.1_pt1 | contig 22846 bp, 15 predicted proteins | sample 1517751 | NCBI WGS metagenome assembly OBAM01 (sample SAMN04571703, study PRJEB22368) | human gut metagenome | biome: human gut; material: stool | host: Homo sapiens | place: Luxembourg | collected 2012-10-18
CCCTTATCCGGATTATAAATTTATGACGACGCTGTACTCCGACCGGTATCTGCCGAAAGTCGGAGAACTATCTAATAACCTACGAAATTTCGACCGCGACCGGATGCTGCTGTTCGATGAAAAAAAGGTGTTCGACATGCTCATCCGCGAGGGACTGTTTGGACAGTACAGCAATTCGTTCCTCGTGATGACAGGACCCATGACGGATATTGTATACAGCCGTTTTTCCAACGACAGGGCGGAGCATCTGAGCATCCGCACGGATATTCTGGAAAAGGACGGAAAACACACTGTCCGGAAATATCCGGCAGCCTCAGCTGCTGCGGCACATATTGAAGCCCTGGCAGAAAATGAATGCGTCTTCACAGAACGGTTTAAAGGCAGCACCCTCTCAGTCAACCGTCTGGAGCTGAAACGGAATCCGGATGGATTGCCCTTTGCGGAAATCGAATATCTCGAAAATAGCCGGACATTGGAAGAGCTGCTGGATGAGTGCTTACAGAACAATGACGAAGCCGGTTTTGATAAGCTGTTTGACCGTTACTGCAAAATCGCAGCGTGGAAAGCGGAGGGGACGAAGCAGGATTATGACCTGACCTTCCCGAATATCTGCGTACAGGGTGATATCTGGACGATGATCGATTACGAGTGGACGACAGACAAGCTGACGCCGCAGCAGATCATCAGCCGGGCATTGAACTGCTATGGTCAGGAGGATCCGGTTCGGATGGAGCATCCGATTGTGAAAAAGCATCTGGAAGCCCTCGGCATCGGCAAAGAGCAGATGCGGGAGCTTTCGGAAAAAGAGCTGGCGTTCCAGCACTTTGTCCTGCAGGAAAAGGACGGGCGGAGCCGGACGGCTCTTGGGCAGCTTCGGCATCTGATCGGCAACCGTGCTGTGCCGTATCAGGAATTTTTCGCCCGGGCGGACCGCAAAAAGGTGCAGGTATTTGAAGACTTCGGCGCAGGATATACACCGGAGCATTCTTATTATCAATATGATGCATATGAGGCGGACGATCTGATCAACGCCAGGATCATCTGCAAAGCAGGTACAAAAGCGATTCGCTTAGATCCTGCGGAGCTGCCGTGTCTGGTACAGATTCATGGAATCGAATGGCGCGGAAAAGCGCTGACGCGGGCACAGCTGGATCAGTGCCTGTCGACGAACGGACAGGTGCTTGCAGATACCCCGTCCCATGTTCCGACGGTACTGTTTGAAACAGGAGATCCGAACATCAGCGTTCGGCTGGATTGTCTGGACAACGAGGCGACGGATGGCGAAGCACTGATCATCCGGGCACAGATCGCATGGCTGTCGGCGGAAATGCTGCAGGATATTCAGGCGCGCCTGGCGGCAGCGGCAAGGAGGAAAGGTTTTTGGTTTCAAAGATAAAAGAAGCAATTCAGGATAATCTGGTAAAGAGAAGATACCGATGGTATCAGGAGCAGATTCAGAAACAGACGCTCACCTATGACGAGTGGATTCGGGAAAAGGAAGCCCAGGAGGACGAGGCACTGCGCGCAGAGCACAGGGTAGAGCACGCGGAGGTGATCTCCTACGATGAGTGCCGCGCGGATTTTGATGTGCGGCGGTATGCCCACGGCGCGACGCCGGCGGACGTCCTGATTTTCCACGCGCCGGACGCAAGCCCGGACACGAGATGTATTTCACATGTGCTCAGCTGGTTTGAAGCCCATCCCGAAACGGTGATCGCCTACGCGGACGAGGATGAAATCGACGAAGCCGGTAAGCGCAAAAATCCCTGGCTGAAGCCGGACTGGTCGCCGGATACACTGATGTCCTGCTTTTATTTCGGCGGATTCTTTGCGGTGCGCAGACAGGCGATGGAGAACTGTCCGTGGCTGGCAGATGAGAACCCACTGCGCAACCTTTATGACCTGGTGCTGCGCCTGACGGAAATCGAGAATGGAACTGCGCATATCGACAGCGTGCTGTTTCATCATGAAAAAATCGAAGTCTGGGGTATGGAAGAGACGTATGATGATCTGAAAAAGGCGGCATATGTAAGAAGAGGCTGGCCTCTTACGCCCTCTGGGAAGGTTTCGATCATCATCCCGACCAAGGATCATCCCCATATTTTATCGAATTGCATTCATTCTGTCCTGGAAAGTGGAAACTACCGGGATTTTGAGATCATCGTTGTGGATAACGGAAGCAATGAACAAAACCGTGCAAGAATTGAACGGATGCGCGACATGTTGAAGGAGGATTTCCGGTTCGTTTATCACTATGAACCGATGGAGTTCAATTTTTCCAAAATGTGCAACCTTGGCGTGTCCCTGGCGACCGGCGATTACATCCTGTTATTGAATGACGATATCGAAATTACGCAGGACAACTGGCTGGAAAAGCTGATGGAAAAGGCGGTTCTGCCGCACGTCGGCGCGGTGGGCGCAAAGCTGATCTATCCGGGCACGGAGATCATTCAGCACGCGGGCATCACCAACATTCATCTGGGACCTGCACACAAGCTGCAGTTCCGCTCCGATGCGCTGGAATTTTATTTCGGGCGCAACCGCATGGCGATGGATGTCCTGGGTGTAACCGGAGCCTGCCTGCTGGTGAAAAAAAGCATTTACGATCAGGCGCAAGGACTGTCTGAGAACCTGCGTGTCGCGTTCAACGACGTGGAATTCTGCTATCATGTATATGAAATGGGCTATTACAACGTGGTACGCAACGATGTGACGCTGACGCATCATGAATCCTTAAGCCGCGGTGCGGACGACAGCACGGAAAAGCTGCGCCGTCTGCATCAGGAACTGAATTTGCTCTATGAACTGCACCCGTCCTTATACGGAACAGACCCGTTCTATCACAGATATCTGGTAAAGGATGTGCTGGATGCGGAATTTTATACGGGCTGCCGTTATGATTTTGACAAAAGAGTGGAAAAAGTTTCCCCTGAGAAGATCGAGGGTGTTCTGGAACCGCAGTGGCATAACGAGGTGCTGCGCATCGGTGTGGAGTTCGCCGGGGACCTTGGGCGCTGGCAAAGGGGCGCTGCAGGAGCAGGAACTGGCGACTGGATGATCCAGGGCTGGACGTGGGCACTGCAGGTTGACAACTGTCGGTACGATTTTTCCCTGTTGTTAAAGAAGGTGGAGACCGGCTATATTGCGCCCGGCTCCAGTACGGAAGCACTTCCCGAGGATCGGGGCGAGGTCTGGAGGATTCCCTGTACGAGGCAGTTCCGCCCGGATATCGACGAAAATCTGCACGGAATTGTCCATACCGAGCTGCCGGGCGTGTGCGTGACCTTCGATCGGGACAGCCTGCCGGAGGGAGACTACCTGATCGGCTTTTTGTGGGAAGATACCTGCTCGCGGCAGAAGCTTTACCGCTTCAGTCCGGAAATGCTTACAGTGAGGAAATAATAAAATCATGGAAGAAAAAAAGGACTATCAGGACGCTTACGAGAAAGAACATTATAAAGCCGTTTATCTGGCAAACCGGGTCGCTGAGCTGGAGGATCAGGTGGACGATCTGCAGTTCAAATTGAACCGCATCAAAAACAATCCGATCTGGAAAGCGTCCGGCCCTGCCAGAAAGTGCATGCATTTTGTGATCCGCCAGAAGGACCGTTTGAAAAATTGCGGCAGTCTGTCGGGCGTGATTGCAAAGGTGCGCTATAAATCCTGGGAAAAGAAGGCGATGACCCATTACGGCACCCAGAGCTTCCCGTCCGCAGAGGAAAGACAGAAGCAGGAGGCGGCTGTCTTTGAACGGATGCCCAAGATCAGTATTCTTGTTCCGTTGTGGAACACGCCGGAAAGCTTTTTAACCGAGATGATCGGCTCCGTCCAGTGGCAGACCTACAAAAACTGGGAGCTGTGTCTGGCGGACGGTTCGGACGATGCGCACGCCTATGTCGGCGAATACTGCAAAAGGCTGGCGGCGCAGGATTCGAGAATCGTTTATCAGAAGCTTGCCAAAAACGAGGGCATTTCGGGCAACACGAACGAATGCTATAAGCTTGCATCCGGCGAGTTTATCGGGCTGTTTGACCACGACGATATTCTGCATCCCTGCGCACTTTACGAGTATGTAAAGGCGATCAACGAAAAGGATGCGGACTTTATTTACTGTGATGAGGCGACGTTTAAGAGCCCGGACATCAACAAGATGATCACGATGCACTTCAAGCCGGATTATGCGATCGACAACCTGCGCGCGAACAACTATATTTGTCATTTCAGCGTATTTTCCAGAGAGCTGTTGGATGGCACGGAGCTGTTTCGGACAAAATTTGACGGCAGCCAGGATCATGACATGATTCTGCGCCTGACGGACAATGCGAAGCATATCGTCCATGTGCCGAAGCTTCTGTATTATTGGCGCTCCCATGCAGGCAGTGTTGCGGGCAATATCGAGGCAAAGCCTTACGTGGTCGAAGCAGCGAGAGGCGCGGTTGCGGATCATTTGCGCAGACACGGCTTCAAAAACTTTACAATTACGAGCACTCGCGCGTTTGAGACGATTTTTAAAATCAGTTATGAAATTATCGGGGAACCGAAGATTTCTATCATTATTCCGAATAAGGATCATGTGGAAGACCTGCGCCGCTGTATCAGCTCCATTGTGGAAAAATCGACCTGGGAAAATTACGAGATCATTGTAGTGGAGAACAACAGCGAGACGAAGGAGATTTTTTCCTACTATGACGAGCTGCAGAATAATCCGCAGATCCGCGTGGTGACCTTCGAGGGTAAATTTAATTATTCGAAAATCAACAATTTCGGCGTCTCTCTTGCGACCGGAGACTATGTGCTGTTGTTAAACAATGATACGCAGGTAATTACGATCAACTGGATGGAAGAGCTTCTGATGTATGCGCAGCGCCCGGACGTCGGCGCAGTCGGCGGAAAGCTTTACTATGGGGATAAAACGATCCAGCATGCGGGCGTCGTGATCGGGCTTGGCGCGCATCGGACGGCAGGACATGTGCATTACCGCCAGAAGCGGGAAAATTTAGGATACATGGGACGTCTGTGCTATGCGCAGGACATGACGGCAGTAACCGGAGCATGTCTTTTGGTGAAAAAATCGCTCTATGAGCAGGTCGGCGGTCTGGACGAGAGCTTTGAAATTTCATTAAACGATGTGGACTTCTGTTTGAAGCTGCGCAAGGCTGGTTATCTGAACGTCTTTACGCCCTTTGCCGAGCTGTATCATTTCGAATCGATTTCGAGAGGATTAGACGATCAGGGAGAAAAAGCAAAACGGTATAACGAAGAGTCCGAACGCTTCCGCAACAAATGGAAAGCTGAGCTGGAAGCCGGAGATCCTTATTTCAACCCGAATTTTTCGTTAGATAAATCTGACTTTTCTTTACGGGTCTGAAAAAATAGTGTATACTGACTTAAAGAAGATGCACTGCAGCCAAGGGAAGACTGACAGGCAGGGACGTAAGAGACGGCAGGCATCAGAAAAGATGGAGGTAGCAAAAGCGATGAATTACATGGATCAGTACAAATTCTGGCTGGAGGATTCCTACTTTGATGAAGGAACCAAGGAAGAGCTCCGTAAAATTGCAGATAATCAGGCGGAGATTGAAGATCGTTTTTACAAGGATCTGGCGTTTGGTACCGGCGGTCTGCGTGGTGTGATCGGAGCCGGAACCAACCGGATGAATATTTATACTGTCAGAAAAGCAACACAGGGTCTGGCAAACTACATTTTAAAGCAGGGCGGCGCTGACAAGGGCGTTGCAATTGCATACGACAGCCGTTATTATTCTCCCGAATTTGCAGATGAGGCTGCACTGTGCATGGCTGCAAACGGCATTAAGGCGTATGTATTCGATGAACTCCGTCCGACACCTGAGCTGTCCTTTGCACTGCGTACCTTAGGCTGTATTTCCGGTATCGTTGTAACGGCGAGCCACAATCCTCCGGAATACAACGGCTACAAGGTTTACTGGGAGGACGGTGCACAGGTAACTGCTCCCAAGGATCATGAGATCATCGACGAGGTAGAGCATGTAACCGATTTCCATACGGTAAAAACCATGTCCAAGGACGATGCCATTGAAGCCGGTCTGTATCAGTACATCGGCGAAGAAATCGACGTTGCCTACATGGAAGAGTTAAAGAAACAGATCATTCATCCCGAAATCATCAAAGAAGTAGCGGATGAACTGAAAATCGTGTACACACCGTTCCATGGTACCGGCAACAAGCCCGTCAGAAGAATTCTGGCTGAGCTGGGCTTCAAGCACGTTTATGTTGTTCCCGAACAGGAACGTCCCGATCCTGCATTTACGACGCTGGATTACCCGAACCCTGAAGATCCCAAGGCATTTACCCTGGCATTAAAGCTTGCAAAGAAGGTGGACGCAGACATCGTTCTGGCTACTGACCCGGATGCAGACCGTCTCGGCATTTATGCAAAGGATTCCAAGACCGGCGAGTACATGCCCTTCACCGGCAACATGTCCGGCATGCTGATTGCAGAGTATATCCTGCGCGAGCGCACCGCTACCAACCGGATGCCGGTTGATCCTGTTATGGTATCCACCATCGTTACGACCAACATGGCAGCAGCGATTGCAGCAGATTATAACGTAGAATTAAGAGAAGTCCTGACCGGCTTTAAGTATATCGGCGAGCAGATCAAATGGATGGAACAGGCTGGGAAAGGCCACTATGTATTCGGTCTGGAAGAGTCCTACGGCTGTCTGGCAGGCACCCATGCAAGAGATAAGGATGCGATTGTTGCAGTAATGTGTCTGTGCGAGACTGCTGCATGGTGCAAGAAGCACGGCATGACCTGCTGGGATCAGATGCTTGCACTGTATGAGAAATATGGCTACTACAAAGAAACCCAGTATGCCATCACCCTGAAGGGAATCGACGGCGCAGCCCAGATCTCCGCAATGATGGATAAGCTTCGCAGCAATCCTCCGAAGAATTTCGGCGACCTGCAGGTTGTAGAGATGCGCGACTACGATAAGGATCAGGTTAAAGATATGGCAACCGGCGCGGTTCGCCCGACCGGACTTCCCAAGTCCAACGTTCTGTACTTTGAACTGACCAACAATTCCTGGTGCTGTGCACGTCCGTCCGGAACCGAGCCCAAGATCAAATTCTATATGGGCGTAAAGGGAACCAGTCTGGAAGATGCACAGGCAAAGGTTGACAAGCTGACCGCTGACCTGAAGGCAATTCTGTAAAAGAAAAGCCGCAGCACCAGCAGCGTATTTTGCAGCAAAAATGCAGCGTGCGCTCTGGCGCAGGGGTTATATCACGAATCAAAAGGACACGGCGCGTGCCCGGTGTCGGAGTTTTCCGGCGCTTGGGCACGCGCAGGCGTCTGTAGCAGGAAAAGGAGTTCGACGGATGTCTGTTTTTTCCCTATCCAATCTGAAAAAAACCTGGTATTATCTGCAGAAAAACGGAATCAGAAATGCCGTGTGGGCGGTGTTGGAGCGGATTGGGCAGGAACAGGAGGTCTATACCTGGCAGGAGCCGGACGAAAAGACACTTTCGTTCCAACGGGAGCATTCTGCTTCCTTGCGCATCAGTATCGTCGTTCCGGCATACCGGACGAAAAAAGAGCATCTGGAGGCGATGCTTAATAGCGTGTCGAGGCAGTCGTATCCGCACTGGGAGCTGATTGTAGCGGATGCGGGAGGCACGGCAGAGTCTGTACAGGCCTGGGCAAAAAAGAACGGAATCTGCCTGCGGAAAGCGGCAGATGCATCAAATCTTGCAGAATGGATGGATCAGAGCATCATGCTCTGCACCCTTTCCGAAAACAAAGGAATTTCCGCCAATACGAACGCAGGAATTGAACTTGCGGCGGGAGACGCGGTCGGTCTGCTGGATCACGACGATCTGCTGACTGCGAATGCGCTCTGGGAGATGGCGGATTGTCTGGAAAAAGAAAAAAAGCGCGGAAAACAAAAGCTTGTGCTGTTTTCCGATGAAGATAAATGCGACAAAGCGGCGAGCCGCTTCTATGAGCCGAATTTCAAGCCGGATTTTGACGGGGAATTGCTTTTGACCAACAATTATATCTGTCATTTTACGGTGATCGAAACGGCATTTTTGAAAGAATTAAAGCTGCGCAGCGGATTTGACGGGGCGCAGGATTACGATCTGATGCTGCGGGCGTATGCGGCAGGCGGACAGTTTGTGCATGTGCCGAAGGTGCTGTACCACTGGCGCTGCCATGAAGCGTCTACGGCGTCGAACCCGCAAAGCAAGCGCTACGCTTACGAGGCGGGGCAGCGTGCGCTGGAAGATTATTGTCTTCGAAAAGGCTGGAAGGCGACAGTGAGCGGGCTGAAACATCTTGGCTTTTATCGGGAAGACTATGAAGACAGTGTATTTTGCCAGCGCCCGGAAATCGGGATTTGGGCAAAGCCTCTGCCGGGCGGCAGGGATGTTTTTGGCATCCGGCATCCGAAAGGCTTCCTGGTGAGCGGACTGTATGAAAACGACGGTTCGATGCGGTATGCAGGGCTTCGGAAAGGATATTCCGGACCGATGCACCGTGCAGCGCTGCAGCAGAGCGCACCGGCAGCAGACCTGCGCAGCATGGAGGTTTGCAGCGCATTAAAGGAGCGTTACGCGCAGACGATAGCGGAATTAAAAGAAGCCTGCCAGGGGCTTCCGACGGCAGCGCAGGAAACAAAGATCCTTCAAAAGAGTATGGAATTTTGTAAAGAAGCGACAGCGGCAGGGTATGGGATTTTATGGGATCCGCAGGCGTAAGCCGCAGATAGAGCGCACCGCGGCAGGCGGCTTTGTTGCTGCGTAGGCAGGCAATCCGCGCTCTGAGGCTCTCCCTCGCGCGGACGGCAAACACAGGAAACATGAGGAGCAAAATCGGTGGATGAAAACGACCGTGGTAATACCGAACTATAACGGAAAACATTTTCTGCAGGACTGTCTGGACAGCCTGCTTCAGAGCACAGTGGAAATCGCCGTGATCGTTGTGGATAACGGGTCGACGGACGGAAGTGTTTCGTGGATACAGGAGCATTTTCCGCAGGTGAAGCTGATCTGTTTTTCGGAAAATAAGGGTTTTTGTACGGCAGTCAATACCGGAATTGAAGCTACTGCTACACCGTATGTTTTTCTTTTAAATAACGATACAAAAACCGATCGCTTCTGTCTGGAACGTCTGGAAAGGGCAATGGAAGCGGATGAGAAGATTTTTTCAGTCGGGGCGAAGATGCTTTCGATGAAGGAACCGGAGCTTGTCGATACGGCGGGGGATCTGTACTCGGCATTTGGCTGGGCGTATGCGATTGGCAAAGGAAGGCCTTCTTCCAATTACACAGCGCCAAAGCGCGTTTTTTCCAATTGTGCAGGGGCGGCGCTCTACCGCAAGGCACATCTGGAGCAGATCGGAGGGTTTGACGAGCTTCATTTTGCATACCTGGAAGATGTGGATATCGGATACCGGGCGCAGATTTTCGGGCTGAAAAATGTCACAGAGCCGGCTGCAGTCGTCTATCACGCGGGGAGCGGTTCTACCGGTTCGCGGTACAATGCGTTTAAGGTGACGCATTCTTCGAGAAACAATATTTATCTGATCTATAAAAATATGCCGCTGCTGCAGCTGATCCTGAATCTGCCTTTTTTGCTGGCGGGATTTTTGATGAAACAGCTGTTTTTTATGAAAAAAGGATTTGGAGCGACTTACGCAAAAGGAATCCGGGCGGGAATCTGTCTGTCTGCTTCGAAAGAGGGACGCGCGCATAAGGTCCCCTTTGCAGGACGAAATTTTCTGCATTATTGCAGTTTGCAGTTACAGCTGTGGGTCAACCTGTTTCGGCGTGTGTAAGCGGTGACTGTGGGCGTACACAAGTGTTACGGTTTGCCTGCGCGATTCGTAAAAATCCTTGTGCTTTGCTGGAAGGTATTGTATACTACATTTTGAATATGGGGACGAGCCGTAATGATAAAGGATAATCAACGTTATTTGAACCGGCTTCATGTTGTTGTAGATGCCGTGGTTACAGCAGCTTCCTATCTGTTGGCCTGGTGGCTGATGTTCGGGAGCCGCTTTGCAGATAAAGAAATAGGTGTACTGGACATGGGCATATATTTTTCCGCCCTTTATTTTGTTGTGCCCGGTTATCTGATCCTTTATTACTGGAACAAATTGTATACGCCGAAGCGTGTACAACGCCCGGAAAATGAAATACTGAATATTATCAGGGCGAATCTGATCGGAATTGTCCTGTTTCTTGCAGGGTTATACCTTGCCAACTCCATCGACCGCGAGCTGCAGCATTTTTCCCGCGGCATGCTGGCATTATTTGCTATCATCAATACGATTTCGGGAATTCTGGTGCGTGCGCTGATCCGTAGAATCCTGCATCTGATGCGTAAACGCGGTTATAATTTGAAACACATTTTGCTGGTGGGGTATTCTCGTGCGGCGGAAGCCTATATCGACCGGATTATCGCCAATCCCCAGTGGGGCTATATGGTGCGGGGCATTCTGGACGATAATGTGCCGAGAGGCGCGGTTTACAAGGGAGTCAAGGTGCTTGGTTCCATCGATAACCTGCCCTTTATCCTGCCGGAAAACAAACTGGATGAGATCGCTGTGACCCTTGCGCTGCAGGACTACGACCGTCTGGAAGAGATTGTCAATCTCTGTGAAAAATCCGGCGTGCATACGAAGTTTATTCCGGACTATAACAGCCTGATTCCGGGCAAGCCTTATACGGAGGATCTTGGCGGACTGCCGGTCATCAACATCCGTTATGTCCCGCTGAGCAACACATTAAATGCGGTTGCAAAGCGCGCTGTGGATATTGTCGGTTCGCTTTGCGGATTGATAGTGACGTCGCCGCTTCTTTTGATCGTAGCAATTTTGATCCGTGCGACGAGTAAGGGACCGATTATTTTCAGTCAGGAAAGAATCGGACAGCACAATCATGCGTTTAAAATGTACAAATTCCGTACAATGTATGTTCAGGACACTAAGGAAGAAAAGAAGGGCTGGACGACAAAAAACGATCCCCGCGTCACAAAGGTGGGGCGGATTCTGCGCAAGACCAGCATTGATGAGCTGCCGCAGCTGTTTAATATCCTGATCGGGGATATGAGTCTGGTAGGTCCCAGACCGGAGCGCCCGCAGTATGTTGAGAAGTTTAAGGAAGAGATTCCGCGCTATATGATCAAGCACCAGGTTCGTCCGGGGCTGACCGGCTGGGCGCAGATCAACGGCTACCGGGGAGATACGTCGATTCGCAAACGAATTGAGTATGACATTTATTATATTGAAAACTGGAGCATGAGCTTTGATTTCAAAATCATGTTTTTAACTATTTTTAAAGGATTTATCAACGAAAACGCGTATTGATTTGAATGCGTGAAAAAAACACAAGGAGAGGAAAACATGTCAACAGGTACAAATAGTTCTAAGAGAGCACCGCAGAGAAGTGGCAGTTCCAGCAGCAGAAAAAAGATGTCTGCAAAGAAGCGTAAGGCAAAACAGAGAAGAAGAATCATCTTCTTTGCAGTGGAAATCGTAGCGTTGATCGTTTTACTGATTGCGATTGTCGGCGTCAATATGGTAACGAAGATTGACAAGATCAAGATCAATGAAGAAGATATTGTGGTAAACCCGCAGGTAGAAAATAATAAGGAAATGAAAGGCTACCGTAATATCGCACTGTTTGGTGTGGATTCCAGAAAGGGCAAGCTCGGCAAGGGCTCCCGTTCCGACACAGTCATGATCGCATCTATCAATCAGGACACCGGAGACGTCAAGCTGGTTTCCGTTTACCGCGATACCTACTTAAATCTCGGAACGGACAGCTACAATAAAGCGAATGCGGCATATGCGCAGGGCGGCCCGGAGCAGGCGATCAACATGCTGAATATGAACTTTGACCTGGATATCACAGAATATGTGACAGTGGGCTTTGATGCGCTGATCGAGACCATTGACGAGCTGGGCGGCATAGACATTGACGTGCACGATAACGAAATCGACCATCTGAACAACTATCAGCGAAGCATGTTCGTAGAAAATGAAAATGATGCGCTGAACGAGAACATCGTAAAGGTTACGCATTCCGGTATGCAGACGCTGAGCGGTCTGCAGGCAACCGCATATTGCCGTATCCGCTATGTCGGCGATGACTTCGGCCGTGCAGAGCGTCAGCGGAAAGTGCTGATGGCATGTATGGATAAGGCAAAGACCATGAGCCCGACTACTCTGGTATCGATCCTGAACAAGGTGATGGAAAATGTATACACCAACCTGGATGTGACGGAAATGGCTTCCATCCTGTCCGACGTTGCAAACTATCAGATCGTAGCACAGGGCGGTGTGCCATTTGAAGATAGTCGTGCAACCGGCACAATTGGCAAGAAGGGTTCCTGCGTTATCCCGCTGGATCTGGAAACAAACGTTGTCAAGCTCCATGAGCTGCTGTTCGACGTAACCGAGTACGAACCTTCCGATCAGGTAAAACAGTACAGCCAGAAGGTACAGGCAGACACCAGCCAGTATATGAAAAAGTAAAATATGGATTCTGTAAAAGTAGATGTTATTATTCCGACATTTCACCCGAAGGAACGTTTTCTGGCGCTGGTGGAGCAGCTGGAGAAGCAGGTGCTTGCGGTGAACCGGATTGTAATTGTAAATACCGAAAAAAAAGCGTTTGAAGCGCTGATGGATTGCGACACATTTTTAAAAGAGCATCCAAAAGCGATGCTGTTCCATATCTCTCAGGATGAGTTCGATCATGGAAAAACGCGGAACCTCGCTGTTTCCAATTCGGATGCGGAGGTGTTTGTCTGCATGACGCAGGATGCACTTCCGGCGGATGCGTATCTGACGCAGGAGCTGTGCAAGGCCTTGTTTTCCGATGAAAAAATCGCAGCCGCCTATGCAAGACAACTTCCGGAAGAAAATTGCAGCCGAATGGAACGCTATACGAGGCAGTTCAATTACCCGGAGCAGCCGTCGGTCAAAACAAAGGCGGATCTTTTGAGGCTCGGAATCAAGGCGTATTTTTGCTCGAACGTCTGCGCCGCCTATAAGCGCGATATTTTTGAACAGCTCGGCGGATTCGTGAATCATACGATTTTTAACGAGGATATGATTTATGCTGCCGGAGTGATTCAGGCGGGCTATGCGATCGCCTATGCAGCGGATGCGAAGGTGATTCATTCCCACAATTATTCCGGCTGGCAGCAGTTTACAAGAAACTTTGACCTCGGTGTATCCCATGTGCAGTACCCGGCTGTGTTTGACGGTGTGCCGCCGGAGGGCGAGGGCATGAAGCTGGTCAAAAAGACCGCCGTTTATCTTGCAAAAACCGCACCGTGGCTTCTGCCGAAGCTGATCTGGCAGAGCGGCATGAAATGGCTGGGCTACCGTTTCGGTAAAAAATACCAGAAGCTTCCGCCTGGGCTGGTTCGCTTCTGCAGTTTGCAGAAAGGCTACTGGAAGCAGGAGAAAGAATAAGACATAAAAAGTCGTTTCCGAAAAACTCCGGAAGCGGCTTTTTTCACAGAATGGACACAACTATTCGGTATACTGTCTGCAGAGCAAGCAGACGCACCGGATACGGCAGCGAATGAGAAAAGAGGTCACAACATGGGTTACGGATACGACCCGGAAGAAACAACCGGACAGGAGCATATGGACGACACAGCGCCGGAGAGCGGCGGGCAGGAATACACGGACAGTGCACAGAAAACGGATGCGTCGGATATGTCGGCATACAGTGGCGTGTCCGATGACACATCGGCATATAGCAGCGGAAGCACGGGTGCGGCGGATAACGCACAGAACGCATCCGACAATACGCAGGACACATTCAACAGCGCATCGGACGCTGACCAGGGCGCGCAGCCATCGCGCAGCCGCTACGAATATCAAAATTATTATAACGACAGATACCGGGGCGATGATTCAAAACAGAAATATGGCTATCAGCCAGGCGTACAGCAGACGCCTGCGCCCAAAAAAAGAGATTCTGCAGGCAAATGGATTGCTGTTAGCGCACTTGTTGTCATCTTTGTTTGCGTCTGCATTGGAATCGGTTTGATCGGAGTTTATTCGATCCGATCGGCAAATCAGCTGGATTCCGCGTCGGTCGGCGTTTTGGAGGTAGCTCCGGATGCAGGAGATGATGCAAAAAATCAGGAAGATGACGGAAACCATGCAGCAACAGACAGTCCCGAACGCTCTGAAGCAGGACGATCTGGAGATTCGTCCCTGACAGAGGATACAACAACGGGAGACGGACAGGTTGCTGTAGCATCGGAAATTGCACAGCAGCAGAGCGCATCTGCAGTTGTAACGGATGTAACGCAGGTTGTAGAAGCGGTAATGCCGGCGTGCGTTTCGATTACGAATAATTTTACACAGACGGTACAGGATTTCTGGGGACAGACTTATTCCCAGGATGAGACGGCAAGCGGTTCCGGGATTATCATTGGAGAAAACGAGCAGGAGCTTTTGATCGTTACCAACAATCATGTAGTGGACAGCACAGAGCAGCTGTATGTTCAGTTTATCGACGGGGAAACCGTAGAAGCGCAGGTAAAGGGTACCGATGCTTCCGCAGACCTTGCAGTCGTTGCAGTAAAACTGGATACCATTGCGAACAGCACAAAACAGGAAATCTGCATTGCAAGGATGGGAGATTCGGACAGCCTGAAAATCGGTGAACCGGCCATTGCGATCGGTAATGCACTGGGCTATGGACAGTCTGTGACGACAGGCGTTATCAGTGCACTGAACCGTAAGATAGAGAACAGCAATTCCGAAGAAGGAACTTCTCTGATTCAGACGGATGCAGCGATCAACCCCGGTAACTCCGGCGGCGCGCTGCTGAACATGCGGGGCGAGGTGATTGGAATTAACTCCAATAAGATCGGCGGCTCGTCAATCGAGGGAATGGGTTACGCGATTCCGATTTCGACGGCAAGACCGATTATTGAAGATCTGATGGAACGCCAGACGCGGACGAAATATTCCGAGGAAGAGCGCGGATATCTTGGAATTTCCTGCATCAATGTGACAAGCGATTTGTCCGAGAACTTCAGTATGCCCCAGGGAATTTTTGTGGCGCAGGTTTATTCCGGAACCGGTGCGGAAGCTGCCGGATTGGTGCGCGGCAACATTGTGGTGGCGTTTGACGGCGTAACCGTTCAGAATCAGGAAGAGCTGACGAAGCAGATGCAGTATTATAAAGCTGGGGAGAGCGTTGAAATTACGATTATGGTAAATTCAGCAAACGGTTATCAGCAGAAAAACGTGACAGTTACGCTTTCTTCCTATGACCAGATCAATGCGGCGAACAAGGCTGCACAGGAAAGCAAACAGAGATAAAAAACGGAACCGGGATGGCTGGGCGAGAGCTGCAGTCATCCCGGTTTTGCGAATAGCGCGTGTGAACAGTAGCCATTTCTGTACAGGAGACAGTTGTTTAGAGAAAGTTTACTTGTCTCAGGAACGATCCTGCATTATACTTTTGATAGCAGAAAGCGGAAGATGAGGTAACCGACTATGGATGAAAAAGAATTTGAAGATATTTGTTATATTTGCCGCAGACCGGAAAGCAAGGCGGGAAGAATGTTTCACCTGCCGAATAACATCTGTATCTGCGACGACTGTATGCACAAGACGATGGATGCGGTAAGTCAGTTCGATTATCAGCAGATGATGAATAATCCGATGTTCATGAACATGTTGAATAATCCGTTCAATCCGTATGGAGATCCGACAAAGTCGAATGGAACGTCAGGACAGAAATCTGCAGGCGGTGGAAACGAAAAAAGCGACGCAGAAACAACTGACGCACAGGATGGAAGCAACGCATCCGACAACACTGCCGCTGACATTCTGGAGGCATCCGATGCGGACGACGATTCCAAGAATGACTCCGACGAATCCTCGGGCAACAGAAGAGGCTTCCCGAACATCAGCTTCATCAATCTTGCGGATTTCATGAACGACGGGATGCCGCAGAAGCAGAAGATCAAGAAAAAAGGAACCGGCACAAAGCCGTTGATCGATTTAAAGTCCATTCCCGCACCACATAAGATTAAAGAGCAGCTTGATCAGTATGTGATCGGTCAGGAATATGCCAAAAAAGTCATTTCCGTAGCAGTTTACAACCATTATAAGAGGGTTGCCACCGGCACAATGGATGAGATTGAAATCGAAAAGTCCAATATCCTGATGATCGGACCTACCGGCAGTGGTAAGACCTATCTGGTAAAGACGCTGGCGAAGCTTCTGGACGTTCCGCTGGCGATTGCGGATGCAACCTCCCTGACAGAGGCGGGGTATATTGGTGATGACATCGAAAGCGTCGTGAGCAAGCTTCTCGCTGCAGCGGACAACGATGTGGATAAGGCGGAGCAGGGCATCATCTTTATCGATGAGATCGATAAAATCGCACGCAAGCACAACACGACTTCCCGGGACGTCTCCGGGGAATCGGTGCAGCAGGGCATGCTGAAGCTGTTGGAGGGAGCAGACGTGGAGGTTCCGGTCGGTGCGAACAGCAAAAACGCGATGGTTCCGCTCACAACAGTCAATACGAGAAATATTCTCTTTATCTGCGGCGGCGCGTTCCCGGATCTGGAAGAGATTATCAAACAGCGGCTGCGCAAAAAGACCTCGATCGGCTTTGATGCGGAGTTAAAGGATCGCTGGGATAAAGAAAAGGATATCCTTTCCATGGTAAAAGTGGAAGATCTGCGGACATTCGGCATGATTCCGGAGTTCTTGGGCCGTCTCCCTGTGATCTGCACACTGGAGGGCTTGAACCGGGATATGCTGGTACGGATTTTGAAAGAGCCGAAAAATGCGATTTTGAAACAGTATCAGAAGCTTCTGGAGCTGGACGAGGTGAAGCTGGAGTTCACCGACGATGCACTGGAAGCGATTGCAGACAAGGCGATGGAAAAAGATACCGGTGCTCGTGCGCTTCGTTCGATTATTGAAGAATTTATGTTGGATATCATGTATGAAATTCCGAAGGATGACAATATCGGACGCGTGACGATTACCGGAGATTATATCCGGGGAACCGGTGGACCGCTGATTGATATCCGCAGTAACGGTTATTCGCTGGAAGAGCGGGATCAGATGAAACAGATCGCAGCGGCGGAAACGAAAGAAGCTTGAACTTTGAACTGCATGAAGAAAATGTTCGAAAGCTGAGAGTTCAACGGAATACTACAGGAACATATCAGCAATACTGCGCATATGCTGATATAAAATCCGCAGGGCACAGGGGGAAAAATCTGTGTCCAAAGGAGACAGATGAACTGTCGGGAAAAAATTCTTTCTGAAGATTATATGAGTATTTTGCTGGACTATGTGCCGGAGGAAGCGGATCAGGAGGACGAAGCCTTCTGCTATCAGCAGGTGGATGGAACTCTGGGAATTTATTATCTGGATCGGTCTGCGGTGCTGCCGCTTTCTCCGGTCAATTACCTGTATCGCTACCTTCCACAGTTGTTTTGCCTCGGTGCGTTTCCAGCGGCGGGAAGTCGGACGTTTCGGGCAGAACCGTTGGAAGGCTCCGGGATTCTGGCACAGCAGCGGCCCCCGCTGGAGTTGACGGGGCGCAGGGTAGTGATGGCGTTTATCGATACCGGGATTTCTTATGAAAACCCGGTATTTCGCTATTCTGATGGCAGCAGCAGGATTCTGGCGATTTGGGATCAGACAGATCAGAGCGGACAGTCGCCGGAGGGGTTTTTATATGGAACGGAATACGTCCGGGAACAGATCGACCGGGCGTTGGAGCTGGAAGATCCGCACAGCCTGGTGCCGGAAAAAGATGAAATTGGACATGGAACCGCAGTGGCGAGCGTCGCGGCGGGAAGCCGTCTGGAAGAGGGCAGCCTGTTTACCGGTGCAGCGCCGGATTGCGAGATTGTAGCAGTCAAGCTTCGCCCGGCAAAACAATATCTCCGGGATTATTATCGGATCGCGGACAAAGAACCGGCATACAGCACAGACGATATTCTGCTCGCTGTGAAATATGTGCAACAGTTTGTGATCCCGCTGTACCGTCCGATTGTGATCTGCCTGGGGCTGGGGACGTCCTTTGGAAGCCACAGCGGCGTTTCGTTGTTTTCGGAGTATTTGCAGAGGATCGCGCGAAGCGTTTCACAGGCGGTGGTGATCGGGGGTGGAAATGAAGGAAACACGGCGGGCCATTTTCGGGGGAGACTGACCGAAAATCAGCAGCAGGTGGAGCTTCGGGTCGGAGAAGGCGTCACAGGATTTACGGCGGAGCTATGGGGAAGTAAGCCGTCAGTGTTCCGGCTTGCGGTTCGATCACCCGGCGGGGAGCAGCTGCCGGAGGTGGAATTTGGTCTGGGCAGCACAGTGGAATACACGTTTGTCTATGAAAAGACGCGGATACAGATTACAGATACTGCAAACGAACGCAATACCGGAGATCAGTTGATGCTGATCCGCTTTACAGCACCGTCTCCTGGCGTCTGGACATTTTTAATCCGTGGAGCACGGGTATTTCCGGAAAGTATTTTTGATATTTGGCTTGCACCGCAGCAGTTTCGAAGCGGCGAGCTGTTTTTTCTGGTTCCAGACCCGGATGTGACGCTCACAGTTCCCTCCTATACGACAGATGCGGTGACGGTCACTTTTTATAATAGTGAAAACGGAAGCTTTTATTACCGCAGCGGCAGGGGCTTTGGCAGAACCGGGGAGATCAAGCCGGATCTGGCGGCGCCGGGCGTGGAGATCAGCACGGTAAACGGCCCCTACAGCGGCAGCTCTATGGCGGCTGCACTTACGGCAGGAGCCTGTGCGCAGCTGATGCAGTGGTGCGTTGCGGAGAACAATTACCCGAGGATTTCCGGAAGGGGAATCCAGACGTTTCTAAGCCGCGGTGCGCGGGAACAGACACAGGAAGAATACCCGAGCAGAAGATGGGGCTACGGACAACTGGACATGAGGAGGACATTTGATGAAATTGCAGGAAATTATCCGGAATAACTACAAATTTGCAGGAATCGCTGCAGCATCCTTCCTGATTGACGAGGGAATGAAAAATTACGTAGAAGAATACGACGTGCTGGATACGCCGAAGGAAATTTTAGATGGAAAGGCAGTTCTGCGGCGCTATCACAACAAGGGCGCATTTTTAAATTTCGGAGAACAAAAACGAAAGCTGGTGACATTGCTGTCCGTTCTTCTGACGGTGGCAGTGCTGGTGGTGTTTGTGCTGACGCTTGGAATGCGCGGGAAAAAGCTTTTGAAGGCCGGGTTATCGTTTTTACTGGGCGGCGCTTTTTCTAATACCTACGACCGCGTGATGCGGGAATATGTCGTGGATTACGTCAGCCTGAAAACAGGAATCGCAGCGATCGATCGCGTGGTATTCAATCTGGCGGATCTTTGCATCCTGATCGGCACGATGGCGGTGGTGCTGGGTACGTGAGGAAGCTGAAAAATTGTTAATGTTCACACGCGCCATTCGCAAAAGCGCATCTTCGATGCTTTCCGCTGCTTTGCAGCTCTTTTTGCTCATAAAATGGCGCTCCCTTCGTACCCTTCTGCGTTCCGATTTTCGTGTAAGCACGGAATCGGAACGCAGAAGGGTACGAGTGAACTGTAACAAAAATCGCAATTTATAGTTGACAAAACAGGAGAGACTGATTATTATACACATAAACATAGCAAACAAATAGGTTTAAAGAAACGGCGCATATATGCACAGTTTCGGCAGCATCGGATATTTACAGAACCAAACGATTTGTGATATGATAAAGGCTGATGTGTGATGGTTCGGAAATCCGAACCTAATCCTGAAAAACCAGGCATCTGAGAGGATGCTGGGAAGGCAGAGTGATAAAAGTGGAACCAATGATACGGATTGCAGGCGTCAGTAAGACGTTTTCTGTCAAAGACAATAAGGTGGAAGCACTGAAAAATGTCAGTCTTGACATTGCAAAGGGTGATATTTACGGCATCATCGGTATGTCCGGCGCAGGCAAAAGCACGCTGGTACGATGCTTAAACTTTCTGGAACGGCCCACAGAGGGTACTGTTTATGTGGAGGGACAGGATCTTTCTACCCTGGATGCAAAACAGCTGCGACAGCTGCGCAAGCATGTTGCAATGATCTTTCAGAATTTTAATCTGCTGATGCAGCGGACGGTTCTGGATAATGTATGCTTCCCGATGGAAATTGCGGGTGTGGATAAAAAGACAGCCCGGGAAAAGGCAAGGGAATTTTTAAAGGTAGTAGAGCTTTCCGACAAAGAGAAAGCATATCCGGCACAGCTGTCCGGCGGACAGAAGCAGCGAGTAGCGATCGCAAGGGCGCTGGCAATGAACCCGACGATCCTGCTGTGTGATGAAGCGACCAGTGCCCTGGATCCTACTACGACAAAGTCAATTCTGGCTTTGTTAAAGGATATTAACGAAAAATACGGCATTACGATTGTGATCATAACACACTCCATGGAAGTTGTTCAGGAAATCTGTACCCATGTGGCAATCATTGATGCAGGAGAGCTGGCAGAAAATGGTACAGTGGCAGATGTTTTTGCAAGCCCCAAGTCCAGAGCTGCAAAGAAGCTGGTATTTCAGGGGGATCAGAAGGTGGCGATTATGAAGAGCCGCCGCTGCATCCGCATCGTATTTACGAAGAACTCTTCTTTCGAACCTGTGATTGCGAACATGGTTCTGGAATGCAGGGCGAGCGTCAATATTCTGATGGCGGATACCCAGGATATCGGCGGAATTGCAACCGGTCAGATGATTCTGCAGCTTCCGGAGGAAAATCAGACCGCAGACAAGATGATTGCGTATCTGAGAGAAAAAAATCTTACAGTAGAGGAGTTGAAGGATTATGTTGAGTAGCAAGGAAATTAGCATGCTGATCGAGGCTACCGGCACATCCGTCTATATGACGCTGGCCTCTACCCTGATGGCATATGTGATCGGTCTTCCGATCGGAATTTTACTGGTTGTATGCGCACCGGGCGGCTTGAAGCCCAAGGCTGTGCTGTATAAGATCCTGGATTTTATCGTAAATATTACGAGATCCATTCCGTTCCTGATTCTGATGCTGCTTGCAACGCCGCTGGCACGTCTGGTGACAGGCAAATCCTATGGCGCAAATGCGACGATCATTTCCCTGACACTGGCAGCAGCACCGTTTATTGCCCGTCTGGTGGAGTCTTCTCTTCTTGAGGTGGACAAGGGTGTGATTGAGGCGGCTCAGAGTATGGGTGCAAGCATCTGGCAGATTGTTTTTAAAGTGCTGATCGGAGAGGCGAGAGTTTCTCTGATCGTCGGTTCCACGATTGCACTGGGGACTGTGCTTGGCTATACTGCAATGTCCGGTGCCATCGGCGGCGGCTTAGGGGATGTGGCGATCCGTTACGGCTATTCCAGATGGGATACCAAAATCCTTCTGGCGACGGTTGTACTGCTTGTTATTCTGATGCAGATCATTCAGATCGTCGGCAGCCGTTTATCCAAGAAACTGGACAGAAGACTGACCCATTGAGGGGCAGGATATTCTGTTTAGTCATAGAGTGGTTCCGGATACCAGAAAATCCGGCCGAGAGAGGAGAATATTATGAAAAGAAAAGTACTGGCACTGGCATGCACACTGGCACTGAGCGCAGGTCTGCTGGCAGGCTGCGGCAGCAGCACAGATACTGCTGCAGAAGCAGAGAGCACTGTAGCAGCTGTTGAAAGCACCGAAGCTGCAGAAGCAGAATCTACCGAGGCAGAAAGCACCGAGACTGCAGCAGAAGTGGAATCCAAAGGTACCATTACGGTAGCAGCAACTCCTGTTCCTCATGCAGAAATCCTGGAGGCAGCAAAAGATCTGATGGCTGCAGAAGGCTGGGATCTGGAAATCGTAGAATTTACCGATTACGTACAGCCTAACGAAGTAGTGGAGAGCGGCGATGTAGATGCAAACTACTTCCAGCACGTGAATTACTTAAATAGCTATAATGAAGAAAAAGGAACGCACCTTGCGATCGCAGGCAAGATCCACTATGAGCCTCTTGGTCTGTATCCCGGCAAGCAGAGCGACCTCGCTGCAATCACAGACGGCGCTGAAATCGCGGTTCCCAACGATACAACAAACTGTGCAAGAGCGCTGCTGTTACTGGAGGCAGAGGGTCTGATCAAGCTGGATCCCGAAGCTGGTATCACTGCAACAGAGAATGACATCGTTGAGAACCCTCACAACATCAAGATCGTTCCTCTTGCAGCGGAGCAGGTAGCCCGTACTCTGGAAGATGTTGACTTCGGTGTTATCAACGGCAACTACGCTATGGAGGCTGGCCTGACCAGTGCAGATGCAGTTGCTCTGGAGTCTGCTGATTCCGAAGCAATCCAGCAGTATGTAAACGTGGTTGCAGTTAAGGAAGGCAACGAGAACAACGAAGGTGTACAGGCACTGGTAAAGATTCTGAAATCTGATGAGATCAAAGACTTCATCAACGAGAATTATAAGGGCAGCGTTGTTCCTTACGACGGAGAATAATTTCCGCTAAGGACAGCCTTGAATTTGTAAAAGCGATGAACGAAATGAAAGAATGGAATACGTTCGGTCTGCTGTGAAAACAGCGCCGATAGAAAACTGCCATCTGACGGGAAACTGCCGGGTGGCAGTTTTTTTATCGTATAGGAAACTTCGTTTCCATACGATAAAAATGCTCCGCGCACATTCTATCGTCCATGACAATTGCATGTTTGCAGAGCATGGATTCTATTGTTTTACCTGAAAGGTAAGATGTGATATAATGAGCACGAAAGAAAAACAAGCGACGCCGAAGGCGGCATTTGTTTTTCTTGTGCCATTAGAGA
>OBAM01000870.1_pt1 | contig 22655 bp, 15 predicted proteins | sample 1517751 | NCBI WGS metagenome assembly OBAM01 (sample SAMN04571703, study PRJEB22368) | human gut metagenome | biome: human gut; material: stool | host: Homo sapiens | place: Luxembourg | collected 2012-10-18
GCTGCCGCAGATGCCTTCTGCTGTAGAAGCCTCCCTGTCGCCAATCACATGCACCTTCCAGCTGCCGTTTTCCCAGTTTACATGGTCAATGGCACCTGCCACACCTCGCATGCCGCAAGAAAGCCCGGCGCCCTCAAAAGCCGGTCCCGCCGCTGTCGCACAGCAGATCAGGCGTTCCTTATGAAACAGGACGATCTCGCCGTTCGTCCCCACATCCACCATCAACCGGGGGCTGCCCTCGGCTGAGACGCCATCCGTTTCTCCGCAGCTGATATTCGTGTCAATTGCTGCCGCAGCTTCTTTGCGGCTGCCGTCCGCTCCGGGTATGCGGTCCGTTTCTGTAAGACCCGATCCAAGAATCGCTGTCGTAATATCCGCACCGACAAACGCAGACATGCAGCGCGGAAGATATACGTCTGCTTTCCGGCAGCTCAAATCCAGTGCTTCTCCTATCGTCCACCAGCCAAACAGCTCATCCGCTTCAAACGGCGCCCTTGAGAGGCATCTGGGATCCTTCTGCGTCAGGAAATACAGCATCGACGTATTTCCGGTAATGATAACTGTCTCAATAGCCTCTGCACTTTCTCCTGCGTGTTCTGCCAGCTCTGTAAGCAGGCGCGACACTGCCTCCCGGACGATTGCCGCAAGTTTACCTGCTTTTCCCTCCAGAGAAGCTTCCATCCGGCTGATGACATCCGCTCCGAACACGGACTGGGGATTCCATGCGCCCATCGTTCCGACAGCCCTGCCTTCCCGATAGAGGACGGCTGCAATTGTCGTTGTACCGATATCCACCGCCGCTCCGAGATGACGGTAGAGCCGCGCGCCGGGCGCGGCTTCTGCAGACGTCGCAGCGCTGGTGCGCTCTGACGGCTGCGCTGCGACGGCGCGCTCTGACGTCGGAGCAGGCGACATGCCGGCGGCATGGGCAACTGTCGGCGCAGACGGCGTGCTTACACAAATGGTCTCATCCCCGTCTGCTTCCTGCCGCAGCGCATCGATTTTCCCGTCCGGCACCGCTTTCAGAAAGCAGGCAAGCCGGATTCCCTGCGCAAGACGCTCGGCTCCAAGAAGTTTTTGTTCCGTCTCGGACGGCGCTGCAAAACCTCCCTCCGCATACACCATACACTTCCCGCAGGCATGTCGTCCGCCGCAGGGCATCTCCACACCATGTGATTTTTTCAGCAAACTGCTGACTGTTGTTCCCAGCTCTGTGAAAAGAGCTTCTCCATTGATCCAAAAACGGATTTTTTCTCTGTTGTCTGTCATTTTTTATTCTGTCCTGTCAAACAGGCTCCGAACCGTCTGTTTTCTGCCTGCCAGCCAACAGTCCGGTCTCCTATTTATCCTTTGCTTCATATGATGTCGGGGTCAAAAGCCCCCGACCTTGATGCCTGCGGATTGTTCCGTGCTGCGCACTCCCACAATCCGGAGGGCTTCCTTATTGACTGTATTTCCAAAATGATATCCCATCGCACCGATAGATGCAAGCGGATTTGTCATCTCAGTCGCAGTGTTGCCGCAGAATAAAATCAGGGCGTGCAAAAAATGATTTCTCATCCTTCACACGCCCTGATTATTTCCGATAATTCTTTATTTTTCCGCGAAACACGCAGATAATTTTCATTCGCCCTTTAACAGGCTGCTGTCCTCGAAGTAATTGATCTTCATCGCTGCCTTGACATCCTTTAAGGTTTCCGCAGCCTTTGCTTCTGCAACCTCACTGCCCTTTTTCAGAATGTCGTAAACATCCGTCAGATGCTCTTCCCAGTATTTTCTTCTCTCACGGATCGGCGCAAGCTCAGACTGCATAACGTTGTTTAAGAACTTCTTCACTTTGACGTCGCCCAGACCGCCCCGCTGATAATGTGCTTTCAATTCGTCCAGATTCTGGTAATCCGGTAAAAACTCTGCAAAATGCTCCGGTCTGCAGAACGCATCCAGATAGATAAATACAGGGTTTCCGTCTACGTTGCCGGGATCCTCCACACGCAAATGGTTCGGATCTGTGAACATGCTCATAACCTTTTTCTTCACATCTGCTTCTGTGTCAGACAGATAGATACAGTTGCCAAGGGATTTGCTCATCTTCGCCTTGCCGTCGATGCCGGGCAGTCTTAAGCATGCCTTATTGGAGGGCAGGATGATCTCAGGCTCTGTCAGGGTGTCCCCGTAAACGCTGTTGAACTTATGTACGATTTCCTTACACTGTTCCAGCATCGGCAGCTGGTCTTCGCCAACCGGAACGGCAGTTGCACGGAATGCAGTAATGTCCGCAGCCTGGCTGATGGGATAGCAGAAAAATCCAACCGGAATGCTTGCTTCGAAATTACGCATCTGGATCTCTGCTTTAACGGTAGGGTTTCTCTGTACTCTGGAAACCGTTACCAGATTCATATAGTAAAAGGTCAGCTCTGTCAGCTCCGGAACCATCGACTGAATGAAAATCGTTGCCTTTTCCGGATCAAGGCCGCATGCCAGATAATCCAGCGCTACCTGTAAAATGTTCTGACGTACCTTTTCCGGATGCTCTGCATTGTCTGTCAACGCCTGTGCATCCGCAATCATAATATAAATCTCGTCAAACTGACCGGAATTCTGCAGTCTTACACGCTCCTTCAAAGAGCCTACATAATGGCCCACATGAAGACGTCCTGTGGGGCGATCCCCCGTTAAAATAATCTTTTTGCTCATATGCCTGTCCCTCTCGCTTCTCTTGGGATACCACAGTGCTGTCTGCAGCCTGCCGCATCCTGATAAACCTGCAGTCTGTTGGTTTCAACAGCTGCAGCTCTTTCCAATTATATCCCGTAAAAAGCACAGAGTCAACAGTTGCGTATATTCGCATCTGTTGACTCTAAACAGGTTACAGTTCTGTGGTTCAACCTGCGCCGATCAGTCCTCGTGTTTCGCACTGCGCCGCTGGATCCACTTTACAAGCTCCACGATGGGAACTACCAGCACACTCAAAAGTAGTGCAACGAGATACTCTGCAGGCTCCACACTCGTAAAGCCAAATGCCCCGGCAAGCAGCGGGATCTCACACACTGCAGTGGTTGCAAGCAGCGAAACCACTGCCGCTCCAAGCAGAAGCCAGTTTTTTGAGCCAAGCTTGAAAATACTTCCTCTCTGGGAACGCATATTCATGCTGTGGAAAATTTCCGCCATTGACATTGTGACAAACGCCATCGTAGTGCCATGGGCGCTGTTTGTGATGGTCCACTCTCCGGTTTCCATGAAATGTCCGATAAAATAGGAAACCATGACAAGTACTGTTACCAAAAGTCCCTGATAAGCAATATCAAAGCCCATTCCATCTGCAAAAATCCCGGCCTTCGCATCTCTGGGTTTGCGCTTCATAATGTTCGGCTCTGCCTTTTCCGTACCAAGTGCCAGCGCCGGGAAGCAGTCCGTTACAAGATTGATCCACAGAAGATGCACCGGCTGCAGAATCGTAAAGCCCAGAAGTGTCGCAAAGAAAATACTCAGCACTTCACTCATATTGGAGCCTAACAGAAACTGGATTGCCTTCCGGATGTTGTCATAGATTCTGCGGCCCTCTTCCACCGCGCCGACAATCGTTGCAAAATTATCGTCCGCCAGCACCATATCTGCCACATTTTTGGTAACGTCCGTTCCTGTGATGCCCATTCCGATGCCGATGTCCGCAGCCTTGATGGAGGGCGCGTCGTTAACGCCGTCACCGGTCATTGCCGTCACATAGCCGGCATTTCTCCAGGCGTTTACGATACGGGTCTTGTGCTCTGGCTGTACGCGGGCATAAACGCTGATGTTCCGGAACTTCTCTGCAAATTCTGCATCGTCCATTTTTTCCAGCTCTGCTCCGGTCACTGCCAGGCTGCCATCCTGTAAAATACCAAGCTCTTTTGCAATCGCTGCTGCCGTATCCACATGGTCGCCCGTGATCATAACCGGTCGGATACCCGCTTCCCGACATTCGTCAATTGCTGCCTTTACCTCCGGACGCACCGGATCAATCATGCCGCACAGTCCCAAAAAGCAAAGCTCCTGCTCCAGCAGATCCGCATCCTCGCTTTCCGGTTTTTTCGTCCAGACTCTCTGTCCACATGCCAGCACACGCAGTGCCCGATCTGCCATGGACTTATTTGCCTGCAAAACCTTTTTCCGATATTCTTCTGTCATGGGCAGAAGCTGTCCATCCTCCAGATAAAATGCACAACGGGTGAGAACCACATCCGGCGCCCCTTTTGTAAACTGAATGTAATCGTCCTTGCGTTTATGGACTGTGGACATCATTTTCCGTCCGGAATCAAAGGGAGCCTCCATCACACGGGGCATACTCTGTTTTAAAAGATTCTTATCCTGCCCGATCCGGTTCGCCCAGACAACCAGGGCAGCCTCCGTCGGTTCTCCTGTCACGCTACCGTCTGCATCCAGCTCTGCATCACTGCACAGTGCCATTGCTGCCGAAAGCTCCTTCTCTTCTGCTCCGAAGGAATCTACAACTGTCATCTGGTTCTGCGTCAGCGTTCCGGTCTTATCCGAGCAGATCACCTGGGCACAGCCAAGGGTTTCCACTGCAGTCAGCCGGCGGATGATCGCGTTTCGTTTTGACATGTTCGTTACACCGATGGAAAGTACCACTGTCACAACTGCCGCAAGTCCTTCCGGGATCGCCGCCACTGCAAGGGAAACCGCAATCATAAAGGAGTTCAACGCAACCTCAAAATTCAGGCTGCCTGCCCGAATCATCTGAATCGCAAAAACCAGTACGCAGATTCCGATCACCAGCTTTGTCAACACCTTCGAAAGCTGTGTCAGTTTTCTCTGCAGCGGTGTCTGTCCTTCCTGTGCCTGAGACAGCGCATCCGCAATTTTTCCCATTTCCGTATCCATACCAGTGGCCGTTACGACTGCCACAGCACGTCCATATACGATCGTGCTTCCCATATAGACCATATTTTTACGGTCGCCAAGGGGCACATCCCGTTCCCCGTCTGCCAAAAAGATCTGATCGATCAGCTTCGTGACCGGCACGGATTCTCCTGTCAGTGCAGCTTCCTCTGCTTTCAGGCTTGCGCTTTCCAGAATCCTTGCATCCGCCGGAACCGCATCCCCTGCTTCCAGACAGATGATATCCCCCACCACAAGGTCTTTGCTCAAAATCGAGGACATTTTCCCGTCCCGCACAACCTTTGAGGTGGCCGCTGCCATGTCCTGCAGCGCTTCGATCGCCTTTTCCGCCTTGCTTTCCTGATACACACCCAGCACGGCATTGATCAGGACCACTGCCAGGATAATGATGACATCCGCAAAGCTGTCATTTTCCAGGACTGCAAGCACACCGCTGATGGCCGCTGCCGCCAGCAGGATCACGATCATCGGATCTGCCACCTGTTCCGCAAACCGGCGCAGCAGGGATTTTCCCTTCGCCGCTTTTAACTCATTTGCCCCGTTCTGCAAAAGCCGCTCTGCCGCTTCTTTTTCCGTCAGACCGCTTTTTTGGCTGTTCAGCTCCTGCAGTACCTGTTGTGAGTCTTCACAATAATACTTCATTCTTTTTCCTCCCGATGGTGTTTTTCGTACAATAGATCTCTCACTTCGTGATCGCTCTATTGTCTTAAATCACAAAAGACCCAAATACTGCTTTTCAAAAAGAAAACAGTATCTGAGTCTCGCAATTTAAAACAAGCCAGATCGGCATAGGATCGGGGTTGTTGACTTGTTACGCTGATGCAAAGGCGATCCGCCGGCTCTGTTCCATCCCGGCAGCTGCACTTGCTGCGCTCGCTACTCCCTCACAGGGAATTTTGTTTAGCAGTAAGGTTATCATATGCAAAGTCTTCTGTCAATATACATGCCGGTAAAGTTTTGGTGAAATTTTTGTCCTCTTTCGCTGCGGTTTGACCGGAAATCCTTGTTTTACAGCCGTTCCACCAATGTGCCGCCTGCGCGCAGCATCCCATTCTCATAACCTCTTGCAAACAGCACGCTGCCCTCTGTCTCCACATCGGTCTCTTTTCCGGATGCATTCAACACAACCCGGAGCCCGCTGCCCTCTGCCCCGGTTTTGACATATTCCACCACCCGGTCAGAGCTGTTATTATTTTCAAATGTGATTTCCATGCTGCGGGCCGCAGGCTCTTTTCGAAGGGCAATCAGCTGCTTTACCTGCTCCGTAATCTCTGCATAGTTTCCCTGTTCGATCTGATCCCAGGGCATACAGCGTCTGCAATCCGGGTCAGCGCCGCCCTCTATCGCGATTTCCGTCCCATAATAGATGCAGGGACTTCCAGGCATTGTAAAGAGCATTGCAAGCTGTTGGAAAAAGAGATCCTGATTTCCACCTGTCTGATGGATCAGCCGATCTGTATCATGGGAATCCATAAGGTTAAACAAAACCTCTGTCGTCTGACGCATATAACGCACCAGATTTTCATGGATCGCCTCTTCCAAATCCGATTTTGTCTTTTCCGGCTGATACCAAAACTCCCGGATGGCTGCAGCAAAGGGATAGTTCATAACGGCGTCGAATTCGTCCCCGCCAAGCCACGGCATTGCGTCATGCCAGATTTCCCCCAGCAGATAAAAATCCGGTTTTAACTGCTTTGTCATCTGCCGCAGCTCACGGCAGAACAGATGGGAAATTTCGTTTGCAACATCTAACCGAAGTCCGTCAATGTCAAATGTCTCAATCCAATAACGAACGGTATCCAGAAAATAGTCCCGCACCTTTTTTTCACTCGTATTGAGCTTTGGCATCCGCTCCGCAAAGGCAAAGGAATAATAGCGTCCATCCCTGGTGCTGCCCTCCTGCTCCCGACAGGGCCAGCGATTGATCATAAACCAGTCATAATAGGGGGACTTGGGTCCCTTTTCCATCACATCCCGCCACGGTAAAAAGTTACTGCCGCAATGGTTGAATACACCGTCCAACATCACGCGGATGCCTCTGTCATGGGCCTCCTTAACGAGCAGCTTCATAGTCTCCTCATCTCCGAATCCCGGATCGATTTTCCGGTAATCTGTCGTATCATATTTATGACTTGAGGGAGATTCAAACACCGGCGTCAGGTACAATCCGGTAATACCAAGCTCCTGTAAATAAGGAAGCTTTTGACGGATCCCATCCAGATCGCCGCCGTAAAAATCGAGATTATTTACAGTATGATATCCCCAGGGCTTTACCCAGTCCGGATCATTTTCTTTGTTGCCGTTGCAAAAGCGCTCCGGAAAAATCTGATACCAGACCGTCTCCCGCACCCACTTCGGCGTCACGTTGATATCCACCGAATTCATCCACGGGAACGTAAAGCACTGTCCCAGCTGTCCGTTTTTCACATCCTCTGGCGAATGAAAGCCATCTTCAAAATAAAAGACCCGTTCTGCTCCTGCCTGCAGCTCGAAGAAATACCGGCACCGTTTATAGGGAGGCTGCACGGGAATTTCCCACCAGAGGTGCTGGGGCAGACGCATTTTTGTCACGATCTCCTCCCGACTGCCTTCCCAAGCCTCGTTTCCGCCCAGAATACCGGTAGAAAAAGGGTCGCCATAATGAATCCAAACCTGTTCCACTTCTTCTCCGGTCTGCAGCCCTACCATCAAAATTTCCTCATTCAATGCATAGCAAAACTGCTGTGACGCTCTATGATAAACCGCTTCTAAATGAATCATGTTCAGACCTCCTTTTTCCAAGCTGCATCCTTTTAAACTGCAGCCGATCTCATTTCAATACATTTCCAGTCCATACTTTTCCTGCAGCTGCAGTAAGGTGATGTCGTGTTGAATATGCTCCGACAAAATTTTCACCATCAGCCCATTGTTGCTGACCGTACCGCTCCAGTTGGCAAATGCACCGCAGTCCGCTGTCAGTGTCATCTGCCTGTCTGTCACAAGCATCAGACGGGAGGGCTGATGTGCTGTCAGCATTCCTCCGTGGGTATAAAACTCCACATCCTCCCGGTTCAGTCCCAGATCATAAAAGGAAAACGCAACGATCCGCACGCCTTTTTCCTTTAGCCGATGGAAGGTCTCTGCAAAACAGGAAAGATCAAAATCCGCATTCAGATAAACCTCCTCCCGGGCATCCTCCAGAAGCTTCCCTGCCCTTGCCATCGCCGTTTCAAAGCCCCGGAATACGAAATGCACCTCCGGCTGCTTCGCCGTCTCATATTCTTTCAGCTGTTGCCTGGCGAGAGAAAGGTTTGCTGTCATTTCCGCCTGCATCCGCCCCAAAAGCACCTCCGGTTCCTGGGCGGCATACAGTGCTGTCTGATCCGGAACCAGCTCCACCATCCCCTTATCCAGCATGTGCTCCAGCGCATTGTAAATAGAAGGGCGTGCAATTGCGATTTTTTTTGCCAGCTGATAGGCAGACATGGGCTCAGAACCGATCAATGCCATATAAATCTGTGCTTCCAGCCTTGAAAAATTCAGATGTTCCAGTGTTTCCTGCAGCTTCATCGTTCGCTTTCCTTTCGTTGTATATTTTATGCAACTATATATAGCATAAACTTTTGCCCTATGCAAGTATTTTTTTGATTTCCTTGAAAAGGAAGAACATCCGGTGCAGATTTTTCAATGAACGCATCAATCATGAATAAAAAAGAAGCGGTCGGCAGTTCCGATCGCTCCCTCTTTCGTATTTTATTAGTTACAGTTCACTCGTACCTTTTTGTAAGCAGATTTCATGCTCGCATGAAAATCTGCTTACAAAAAGGTACGAAGGGAGCGCCACTTTATGAGCAAAAATGAGCTGCGAAGCAGCGGAGAGCGTCGAAGACGCGGTTCATGACAATAGAATGTTCGCGGAGCGTACATTCTATTGTATTGCGAATGGCGCGTGTGAACTGTAACTTTTATTGCATGCGCTGTATTTTTACAGGTATCTCATCTTTCTCACCGTCTGCACAAACTCTATATTGGTTTTCGTTTTTGCAAACAGATCCAGCACCTTATCCACAGCTTCATCGGATTTCATACCATTCAACGCGCGGCGCACCACGTTGATTGCTTCCATCTCCTCTGCACTCAGCAGCAGATCTTCTCTTCTCGTGCTGGTTTTGGGGATGTCGATGGCAGGGAAAATTCTGCGTTCAGACAGCTTTCGATCCAGCACAAGCTCCATATTACCGGTTCCTTTAAATTCCTCGTAAATGACATCGTCCATCCTGGATCCGGTGTCCACCAGTGCAGTGGCCAGAATCGTCAGGCTTCCGCCCTCGCGCATATTGCGGGCTGCACCAAAAAAGCGCTTCGGCATATGCAATGCCGCCGGGTCAATACCACCGGACAGGGTACGTCCGCTGGGCGGAACCACCAGGTTGTAGGCACGGGTCAGACGGGTAATACTGTCTAACAGGATCATAACGTCTTGTTTATGCTCGACCAGACGCTTTGCACGCTCAATAACCATTTCGGAAACTCGTTTGTGATGTTCCGGTAATTCGTCAAACGTAGAATAGATCACTTCAACGTTCGGCCCTGCCACCGTCTCCTTCATGTCCGTTACCTCTTCCGGGCGTTCATCAATCAGGAGAATGATCAGATGCAGGTCCGGATAATTTTTCTTTACCGACATGGCCACTTCTTTTAACAAGGTGGTCTTACCAGCCTTCGGCGGGGACACAATCATACCTCTCTGTCCTTTACCGATGGGGCTTAACAAATCCATGACCCGCATCGCCACCGGGCAGCCGAAGCGTTCCATTTTCAGTCTGCTGTTCGGAAAGATCGGCGTCATATCTTCAAAGTTGCTTCGTCTGGATGCTTCCTCTGTGGTATAACCATTGATCGTCTTGACATAAAGCAGGGCAGAGAATTTTTCATTCTGTGTCCGCACTCTGGTATTTCCCTCTAAAATATCGCCTGTCCGCAAATTGAACCGACGAATCTGGCTGGGTGCCACGTAAATATCATTATCTCCCGGCATATAATTATCCGAGCGGATAAAGCCATAGCCCTCAGCCATGACCTCCAGGATACCCTTTACCGTAATGCCGCTGTCCAGCTCTGTCGGGAACTTGTCGTCCTCTGGACTCTGGATCGGTGCAGTTCCGCGATTATACGGACTGTTGTAGCGCTCATTATAACGAGGTGCAGGCGCGCTCACACGGTTCTGTGCCTCTTCTGCCACAGGCGCAGCAGTACGGGGCACTGCAGCTGCAGTATTTTCCCGCGCACCATTGTTGTCGCGGCTTCCTGTCCGTCCATTATGATAAGAACCATTGCTGATGAAGCGCTTTCCTGTTCTCTGCTGCCGTCTTTCCTCCCGATCCCCTGCTTTGCTCTCCGGTTCTGTCCCACCGTCATGAGGATCCTGCTTTTCCACTGCGCCCTTCTCCGGGGTATCCTTGCGCTCTGCCGCATCCCTCTTCGGAGCATCCTCCCGCTCTGCTGCGCTCTTTTCCGGGGCATCCTTACGCTCTGCCGCGCCCCTCTTCGGAGCATCCTTGCGCTCTGCTGCGTCCCTCTTTAGAGCATCCTTGCGCTCTGCCGCGTCCTTCTCCGGGGCATCCTTGCGCTCTGCCGGGCGGTTCTCCGGGACGCTGCGTTCTGTTTTGATTTCTGCATTCTCCTGGGCATCCAACCTCAGCATCGCATCAATGACATCCGCCTTTTTCATTGTAGAAAGTCCTTTTATCCCCCTTGCTTTTGCAATCTCCTTCAGATCATGCACTGCCAGAGATTCATATTTTTCTCTCATCATTTTTCCTCTCATTTCTGCGCACGCTTTTTGCGCATGTCGAGTTTGTGTCAAGTGCGCGCAGACACAAATCTCGCGATTGAAAATTTTTATTTTTCAATCTTTACTCCTTTTACTGCCATCGTGATTCGTCCCTGATTTTCATACGGAATTCTACATGAAACGATCTTTTTGAAATGCGCCAGAACATCCCGATCCGGGAAACAGCGGTCTTTTGTCAGAAATCAAAAGTGCCTGTCATTTTAGTGAATTTTATTACACATCGGAGACACAAGTCAAACGTCTCCTTCTGTTTCGCTCATTGTATCACACTCAAAACAGAATAGGAAGATTTTTTCCTTGATTCACTCAAATAAATCAGATATGATGATATACAGAGAGCTACGAATGGCGCGTATGCCCCGACATCATCATTCCTTATTAAATAAAAAAGAAAGCAGGCAAATCAAATGACAAATCAGGAAAAAGCGCTGGAACTGCATGCGAAGCTGCAGGGAAAGCTTGAAACCGTTTCCAAAACACCCGTCCGCACCCGTGAAGACCTTGCACTTGTCTATACTCCCGGCGTTGCGGAGCCTTGTAAGGTCATTGCAAAAGACCCGGCTGCCGCTTACACCTATACGATGAAAGCAAACACTGTAGCTGTTGTTTCCGACGGTTCCGCCGTACTGGGACTCGGCAATATCGGTCCGAAGGCCGCTATGCCCGTTATGGAAGGCAAGGCTGTCTTATTTAAAGAATTCGGCGGTGTCAACGCAGTTCCCATCTGCCTGGATACTCAGGACACGGAAGAGATCATCAAAGCTGTTACCTGGCTTGCTCCCGCTTTTGGCGGCATCAATCTGGAAGATATCAGTGCACCCCGCTGCTTCGAAATCGAAGAGCGCTTAAAAGAGACTCTGGATATCCCTGTTTTCCACGATGACCAGCACGGAACTGCTATTGTTGTACTCGCCGGCATCATCAATGCCCTAAAGGTAGTCGGTAAGAAAAAGGAAGACTGCCGCGTTGTTGTAAACGGCGCAGGAAGTGCAGGAGTTGCCATCACCCGCCTGCTGATAACCTACGGCTTTTCCAATATCATTATGTGCGATAAATCCGGCATTCTCTGCGATGGCGCAGAGGGCTTAAACTGGATGCAGGAAAAGATGGTAAAACGCACCAATCTGGCTCACGAAACCGGTTCCCTTGCAGATGCTTTAAAGGGTGCTGATATTTTCGTCGGCGTTTCCGCTCCAGGTATTGTGACGGAAGAGATGGTGGCTTCCATGAATTCCGATGCTATCCTGTTTGCAATGGCTAACCCCGTTCCTGAGATCATGCCTGATCTCGCAAAAAAAGCAGGGGCACGCGTTGTCGGCACCGGACGCAGCGATTTCCCGAACCAGGTAAACAACGTTGTCGCATTCCCCGGCATCTTCCGCGGTGCTCTGGAAGGACATGCAAAACAGATCACCGATAAAATGAAGCTGGCTGCCGCTAATGCCATCGCAGCCCTCGTTTCTGACGAAGAATTAAACGAAAACAATATCATGCCAGAGGCATTCGATCCCAGAGTTGCGGACGTTGTTGCAGATGCAGTCAAGAAAAACATCCGCTGATCTCTGGCACCAAAAGCCCTACTATTCGCTGGACGCCTGGTGTAAAAATACATACGGACGGAAGCTTTACAAGGCTGCACTGGATATCGGCTGTACCTGTCCCAACCGGGATGGCACCCTCGATACAAGAGGCTGCATTTTCTGCTCTGCAGGCGGAAGCGGCGATTTTGCTGCTTCCCGGCAGCTTTCTGTAACAGATCAGTTAAATCAGGCCAAGGCACTTCTGTCCTCCAAATGGACACCGGAACCCGGCAAGCCGTCTCTGATCGCCTATTTTCAGGCATATACCAACACGTATGGCGATCCGGACAGACTGCTTTCCTGTTATGAAGAAGCACTTTCCTCCCCGGAGGTCGCAGGCATTTCCATTGCGACGCGCCCGGATTGTCTTTCCGATATCATTCTGGAGGGACTTGACCGCCTCCGGTTGCTGTATCCTGACCGGTTTATCTGGATCGAGCTTGGTCTGCAGTCCATTCATGACCACACTGCAGCAAGGATCCGCCGGGGATATCCGACCTCCGTATTTTATGATGCTGCAGCAAAGCTCCATGCCAGAAGGCTTCCCTTTATCGTCCATCTGATCCTCGGACTCCCCGGGGAAACCCGGCTTGACCTGCTGGAAAGCATCCGTGCCGTCAATCAGGTGCATCCCTTTGGTGTCAAGCTGCAGCTTCTCCATATTTTAAAGGGAACAGATCTTGCCCTGCTTTATGAAGCCGGAAAGCTTCCTGTACTGACACAGGAAGAATATCTCGATCTGCTGACAAGCTGTATCGCTGCACTTTCTCCGGATATCTGCCTCCACCGGGTCACCGGAGACGGTCCCCGCAAGCTTCTAATCGCGCCCCAGTGGAGTCTTTCGAAACGAAACGTCTTAAACGGGCTGCATGCCCTTATGAAACAACGAAATCTCAGACAAGGGGATAATTATGAACCAGGAACCTCTTACACTCTATAAACTGATCGTTCTTTATCTGCTCAACAAGGTATCCTTCCCACTCACAATGGCGCAGGTCAGCGATCTCATTCTGGAAAAAGAATATACCAGCTATCTGACACTGCAGCAGGTTATCAATGAGCTGGCGCAGGCCGGGCTGATCACTGCCAAAACACTGGTCAACCGCACCCATCTGCAGATCACGGAGGAGGGTCGCAATACCCTTTCCTATTTTGAGAACCGCATCAGTGACGCGATCAAGACAGACATCGGCGAATATCTCAAAAAAAATGAACTGGAAATGCGCAACGAATCTTCGATCCAGAGCAACTACTATAAGGCTGTCAACGGGGAATTCGAAACAGAGCTGACTGCAGTGGATAAGGACGTCAACCTGGTGACCATCCGCCTTACGGTTCCTACAGAAGAGCTCGCAATTTCCATTTGCGAAAACTGGCAAAAAAATAACAGGGAGATTTATCAGTATCTGACAACCGCCCTGTTTTAAAGTATGTTATTGCAGCATCTCCCGGATCACACTGCCATCTGTTTTTCCGAGGTCTATCTCCAAAAGTGCTGCCAATGTCGCGCCCTCATCCCAGAGCGCGATATTTTTTTCTACCCTGGCACCAGCTCTTACACTGCATCCCGACATTGCAAAAAAGGTCTGATAGTCTGCCTCACCCGGCAGATACCCGTGGGTCCCCTTCATGCCATGTGCGCAGTCTTTTTCTGCTGTCGTCAGCTGTTCCCATTCGTCCAGAAAAAACCATCCTTCCTTTGCTTCCAGCATCAGAAAGCAGTTTTCGTCTGCGCCCATATTTGCTGCCTCTTCCCGGGTCAGAATCCTTTCGATTCCAAAATTCTCCCGTCCTTTCAGCGTCTCCAGCACTTTTCTTGTACGCTTTTGCACTTCTGCATTGTTTTCTACAGACGGATGCAGATAGATATAGCAGCTTCCGTCACAGTTTTTTGCATAAGCCTTCCAGCTTTTGATCCTGCCATTGCGGACCGTCAGCAAGCCGGCTTTCCACAGTGCATGATTGACGAAGGCAACCTTGTCCACATCCTTCTGATAATGATCCCCCAGAAGCACGAGCGTCGTGCTCTCCATCTCTCCGGTTTCCTCCAGTGCCCTTACAATCTCGCCCAGACGCTTATCGTGGCGCTTAAGAGCTTCTTTTGCCTCCTTACTCTCCACGCCATAGAGATGTCTGTTCGCATCCACATCCGTCAGATGCAGCAAAAACAGCTGCGGATTGTATTTGTAGATCGTATCCAGCGCGCATGCCTGAATAAAATTGTCCAGTTGGGGCTGTGCGATTCCGTTTCGCAAATGTCCGAAGCGTTTGTTCAGATCCAGCTGATAAAACAACGGACCGTTCGTCGCATTCATCAGGATCTGATTTTGCCATTTGCGTGTCACCATAATCTCCGGCACATAGTAGTCCATCATGCTGCCTGCCGCAACAGGCCACAAAAGCCCGGCCGTCGTCATTCCCTTTTTCTTCGCTTCGTCATAAAGCGTCGTGCTGCGGATCCATTTGCGATGATAAAGCCAGTCCGGATCCTTCCGGTTGGGCTGGATTTTTGTGTTGTTCACAATCCCGTGATTTTTCGGCATCCGCCCTGTCACAATGGATGTATGGGCCGGATAGGTCAGGGACGGACACACACTGTTTACATGGCTGCACAGCGCCGCCTGTTCAAAAAAACGCTGAAAATTCGGCAGGGTCTGTAAATATTCCAGGTCCTTTGCTCCGACCGCATCAAAGGACACGATCATGACCCGCTTTGGTATCTGTTTCATTGCTCTGCTCCATCCTGCGGCTTTTGCTCTGTCTTAGCCGCTTCCCTGCGTATCCGCTGCATGTGCTCTTTGATTTTTACTTCATATCCCATCCCACCGGGCTGATAAAACTCTCTTCCGGACAGCTCATAAGGTAAATACTGCTGTCTGACATAGTGGTTTGGATAATCGTGTGCATATTTATAATCTTTTCCGTGTCCCAATTTTGCTGCTCCTTTATAATGGGCATCCTGCAAATGCACCGGAATCGCCAGATTTCCGGTTTCTTCCACCGTCTTCATTGCAGACGCAATGGCGTTGACCGCTGCGTTGCTTTTCGGCGCGCATGCAATGTAGGCCGCCGCCTGTGCCAGAATAATCTGCGCCTCCGGCATGCCCACCCGCTCTGCTGCCAGGGATGCAGAAACCGCTACCTGCAGCGCTGTCGGATCTGCATTGCCAACATCCTCCGACGCACAGATCATCATCCTGCGGGCGATAAATGTCACGCTTTCCCCGGCATACAGCATCCGCGCCAGATAATAAACCGCCGCATCCGGATCGGAGCCCCGCATACTCTTGATAAATGCCGAAATCGTATCGTAATGATTATCGCCTGTTTTGTCGTATTTTACTGCACGTTTTTGAATACATTCCTGGGCAACCTCCAGGGTCAGATGGATTTTTCCATCCTCTGAGCGCTGTGTCGTCATTACGCCAAGCTCTACTGCATTCAATGCCGCACGTGCATCTCCGCCTGCAATATCCGCCAGAAACTCCAGCGCATCCGGCTCTATCTGTGCCTGATAGGCACCCATTCCTCTCTGATCATAGACTGCCCGTCGGATCAGTTCTTCGATATCTTCCTTTGAAAGCGGCTTGAGCTCAAAAATAACCGAACGGGACAGCAGCGCTCCGTTTACCTCAAAATACGGATTTTCCGTCGTCGCACCGATCAGGATCAGGGTTCCATCCTCCACAAAGGGAAGCAGATAGTCCTGCTGACTCTTGTTGAACCGATGGATCTCATCAATGAACAGGATCGTCTTTTTTCCAAACATTCCACGGTTGTCCTTTGCCTTTGCGACAACCTCTTCCATATCCTTTTTGCCTGCCACAGTCGCATTGATCTGCATAAACTCCGCGCTGGTCGTATTCGCGATCACCCTCGCAAGAGTCGTTTTGCCCGTTCCGGGCGGTCCGTAAAAAATGATGGAGGAAAGCTTGTCCGCCTGAATCGCACGGTACAAAAGCTTGTCCTTTCCGATAATGTGCTGCTGCCCGACTACCTCATCCAGCGTCCGGGGCCGCAGCCTTGCCGCCAGCGGCGCTTCCTTTTCCTGATTGGTCTGTCTCATATAATCGAAAAGATCCATGTCCCCTTACTGCACCTCCACTTTCATGTTCGGCCACACCTTCTCAATCCGCTCGTCAGGGTAATTGATGTCAAAGAATGTGTCGATCACGCTCTTCTTTTCCGCCCGCACGGTTCCTGTGGTGTTTTCCGTGCCCGCGGCAGTCCCTGCGTCCGCGACGCTTTCCTCCTTCGCGGCGTTTTCTACGCCCGCGGCAGTCCCTGCGTCCGCACTGCTCTCCTGCACCGCCGCGCTATCCTGCCGTTCCACATAGCGTACCATGGCGCCTGCTGAAATCACCGCATCGCAGCTCATCAGCACGATAACTGCCCAGGTCGCAATTTTTGCTCCAAGGGGCGGCAGCTTTTCGATCCATCCGCTGATCGTCGGATAACAAATTTTTACCCAGACAACGGATAACAGCCCCCAGAAAATGCAATACAGCAGGTTGGTTCTCCCGCCGATATTAAAGGGCATGTCACTGTAATCCCAGAATGTAGTCCCGAGAAAAATCTCTGTAAATACGCTGCACAGATATTCATATACGCCGCCCAGCACACTGCCCGCCAAGAAAATATAACGATCCTCCGCTGCAATACAACTGTCAGAATGACCGCACCGAAGCCCCAGACAATACTGAAGGTGCCGTAAATTACGCTGGACCGGCTCATCCATACGCCTCCCGTCACCCTGCAGAACAGCGTTTCGATCAGATCTCCGAGAAATGCACAGATCATAAATACCCAGATCAGCTTATCCACACAGACGCCTCTTGCAAAGACATATCGTTCTGCCCGATCTGCCTCCTCCAGAGCTTCCATCTCCGGGTATGCACGGTTTAACCGCTTCCAGACTGCATGATAGATCTTGCCTCCGAGCTTTTGCTTGACTTCCTTTTGTTCCTGCAGAAGTCTCCCCTGGGTTTCCTTCAGCTCTGTCAGGCTCCTGCTTTTCCTGACTGCAATCAGAATCGACACCAGGTCGGCAGCCATCAGCCCAAAGCCGACTATGTCTATGATCCGCAGCACAATTGTCGGAATCATCGAAAACAGGATAAAGACCGGAGGATGCAAAAGCAGCACCGCCGTCATCACAACTGCTGCCTTGATCAGCGAAAGGAGCACACTCTTTTTCTTCCCGCCAAACAGTGTCACATCCTCGTAATTCCACAAATGCTTTTTCCAGATTTTGGCTGCGATCCCTCCGGAAAAATATTCCACAACGGACACGACCATCCAAGTGGTCAGAAACTGCAGCAGCCATTTTGTCCCCTGCTCCGGCAGCAAAAGGATCAGAATATCCATCATTATGCCGTATTCCGGACAAAGGGGCAGACTGGAAAATCCGCGGTTGCAAAATCTTCTTTCTTTTACTGCAAAAAAGGCAACCTCCAGTGCCCATCCGATAAAGCTGTACAGCAGCAGATACACTGCCAGCTCTGTGTAGGTATATTGCATTCTTTCCACTCATTTCTGCGCACGCTTTTTTCGCATGTCGAGTTTGTGTCAAGTGCGCGCAGACACAAATCTCGTGATTGAAACATTTTTTTCAATCTGTGTAACTGTTCAGTACCCTCACAGTTACACGCAAAAATCCATTCCAAATCGGCTATGCCGATAGGATTTTTGCCTTCTAGCCTAAGTCTTCTTACGGTCAGCGCAGTAAATGCGCAGACCTACTGAACAGTTACCAATCTGTTTTCGTTATAAACCTGACCATGGATTACGAAGTAGGATTGTTGGAGTGCGCAGCACGGAACAATCCGCAGGCATCAAGGTCGGTGCAAAGGCTTCCACATTTGATTATAACAACTATTTTCCCTGCTGTACATGTTGGATTTCATCCAACTGTTCGATTTTATCCAACTATTGGATTTCAGGATACCAGCATTATTTCTTCCACTGTCACAAAGACATAGCCTTGGCTTTGCAGCTCATCCACAATAAAAAGTGCCGCCTCAATACTGGAAGCATATTCATCATGCAGCAGGATAATCGCATTTTCCCGCGCTTTGGACAAGATTCGCTTTTCAACATTGGTGCTGCTTTGACTGCACCAGTCCAGGGGATCAATCGTCCAAAGCACCGGGAACATATTCAGCTCCTGTTCGAAGCCTTTGTCCCAGCTTCCATAGGGCGGACGGACAAAAATGGTTTCCGCTCCTGTTATCTCCTTCAATACCTCATTCGTGGAGATCAGCTCCTGTCGAAAGGCTTCCCGGTTATTGCTTGTCAGCTGAATATGACTATAGGTGTGGTTGCCGATCAGATGTCCCTCCTTCTGCATACGCAAAATCAGCTCCGGATATTTTTCTGCATTCTCCCCTGTAACAAAAAAACTGGCTTTTGCACCCCGCTCTGCCAGGCCGTCCAAAAGTATTTTCGTATAGACCGGATGCGGGCCGTCATCAAAGGTAAGGGCGATCTTTTTGGGCTCTACTGCATCGGATACGCCGCCAGAAGTCTGTATTGCCGCCTTTTCCTTCCCGTTTTTTTCCTCCCCTGTCAGCTGTCCTCCCGCAACAGTTCCAAAAAGCAGCAATCCAACCAGAAAAAGTCCCAGTTGAATTGCTGCCCTTTCATTTCGTTTCTCTTTTTTATGTTCCAGATGTTCCATGGAAAACCGCCTTTTCCGGTTCCTTCTTTTTAATCTATGCAGCAGAAGCCCTCTATCATTCAGAAAGGACGGCGCAGCAGCGCCAAAACCTTATCTGTCTGCAGAAGAGCTGCCGGATTTTGACGGTTCTCGTCCCCGGACTCAGCTCTGAAATTCCAGCTGCCGAAAGCTGTGCCTGAAATAGAGCACCTCCGCCACAGATGTAATCGCCCAGGAGAAAAAGTAGAGGGAGTACAGCGCCGGAATCGTATGAATCCATACAAAAATGGTATACACCCAGATCACCCGGAACACGCAGGAGCCTAAAATAACGATGACCATCGGCACAATGCTCTTTCCGATTCCTCGGGAGGCTGCGATGCTGCAGTCCATAAACGCACTGATCATATAAGAAAATCCCATGATCTTCACACGCTGCATTCCGGCATCGATTACAGCAGGCTCCGTCGCAAACAGCGACAGAAACTGTCGTCCGAAAATCAGCAGAAGTCCGCCAAAGATCGCACCTGCCGCAAAGGAATAGGTCAGCCCGACGAGATAGCTCTTTTTCATCCGTTCCCGGTTGCCAGCGCCCCAGTTCTGTCCGATAAAGCTGGAACAGCCGGTATAAAACGCTGCCATAATATTAAAAATCAGCGTGTCCGCATTCGCTGCAGCTGCATTTCCGGACACCATCACCGCATCAAAGGAATTGACGCCGGACTGCACAAAAAGGTTCGCGATAGCAAAGATGGCATTCTGGATACCGGTAGGTATGCCAAGCACCAGAATCGCTTTTCCGCAGGCCGGATCCAGTCTGAGCTTCGAAGGGTGCAGCCCACAGTCGTCCGTCCGTCGCAGCAGATGAATCACGATCAGAAGTGCAGATAAATACTGTCCGATCACACTGGCGATGGCCACGCCCTCTGCTGCCATATGGCACACGATAACAAAAAACAGATTTAAAATAACGTTTACAATTCCTGCAATGGACAGATATACCAGCGGACGCTTCGTATCTCCGGTGGCGCTCAGAATACCGTTGCCGCAGTTATACAGTGCCATACCCGGCATGCCCAGTGCATAAATTTTCAGATACAAAACAGCACTGTCCATCAGCTCTTCTTTGGTATGCAGAATTCCAAGCAGTCCCTCTGCAAAGGAAAAACAGGCTGCACCCACAAGCAGACCGACGATCAGACAGATCACAAAGGCGGAATGCACGGTTTTGATCACGGATTCCCTGCGCCTTGCACCCAGCTCATGCGCCATCCGCACATTAACACCGCAGCCCATCCCGATCAGAAAGCCGGTAAACAGCGTGACCAGAAGCGTTGTCGAACCAACTGCCCCCAGTGCCCGGTAATCCGAAAATCGCCCTACCACCGCTACGTCACTCATATTAAACAGCACTTCCAGCACCTGGGAAAATACCAGCGGGCAGCTCAGGAAAAACAGGTTCTTCCAGATCGAACCTGTTGTCATTTCTATTGCTTTTGTTTTCTTTTCTCTCACCATTCCCCTGTAAAAGCCTTTCTATCCACAGAATCTGCATCAATATGCGCTTTTTCAGGTCATTTTTTGACCCGTATCTACCACAATACTCGCAGGAGTTGATTTTGTAAAGAGAAAAAGCACCCGGCAGGAAAAACCTCCTCCCGCCGAGTGCTTCTACAGTCTGCAGCTTTAAACACTATGTTACTTTTTCTTTGCAACCAGCTCGCCGTTTTCCACTGCGATCAGGATCGTGTCACCCATCTGTACCTGATCTGCCAGGATCAGCTTTGCAGACAGCGTTTCCACATATTTCTGGATATAACGCTTCAACGGACGCGCGCCATAAATCGGATCATATGCGTTGTCTACAATGAACTGCTCCGCATCCGTGCTGAGTTCGATCGAAAGCTGCTTATCTTCCAGACGATGATTCAAGTCTGCGACAATCAGATTGATAATACCGCTGATGTTATCCTTCGTCAGAGGCTTGAACAGGATGATCTCATCCAGACGGTTCAGAAACTCCGGACGGAAGTGACCGCGCAGATCCTTCGTTACCAGCTCTTCTGCTTCCGGCTTAATCGTGCCGTCCGCATCGATGCCATCCAGCAGATAGTTCGCGCCGATATTCGAGGTCATGATCAGAATCGTGTTCTTAAAGTCCACGGTCCTGCCCTGGGAATCCGTAATCCGGCCGTCATCCAGCACCTGCAGCAAAACATTGAAGACATCCGGATGTGCCTTTTCAATTTCATCGAACAGGACAACTGAGTAGGGCTTTCTGCGGACTGCTTCTGTCAACTGACCGCCTTCTTCATAGCCAACGTATCCGGGAGGCGCTCCGATCAGACGGGACACAGAGTATTTCTCCATGTACTCACTCATATCGATACGCACCATATTGTTCTCGTCATCAAACAGGGACGCCGCAAGCGCTTTTGCAAGCTCCGTCTTACCGACACCGGTAGGTCCGAGGAACAGGAACGAACCGATGGGCTTGGTCGGATCCTTGATACCCGCTTTGGAACGGATAATGGCATCCGTCACCTTCGTTACCGCTTCATCCTGACCGATGACTCTCTTATGCAGCTCGTCATCCAGATGCAGCGTCTTATTCCGCTCACTTTCTGTCAGCTTTGCAACCGGAATACCTGTCCACCGGGAAATAATCCGGGCGATTTCTTCATCGGTTACCGCTTCGTGAACCAGGGAAAGGTCTTCCTTCTTTACTTTTTCTTCTTCCTGCTCCAGCTGTTTTTTCAGATCCGGCAGTTTGCCATAGGAAAGCTCTGCAGCTTTCTCCAGATCGCCTTCGCGCTGTGCAATCTGAATTTCATTGTTGACCGCTTCGATCTCTTCTCTTAACTTGGAAAGGTTCTCTACGCTCTTCTTCTCGTTATCCCACTGCGCTTTGCGGTTGTTGTACTCGGACTTTAACTCCGCAAGCTCCTTCTGAAGTGCTTCCAGACGCTCCTTGCTCAGGGTGTCGTCTTCTTTTTTCAGCGCAGCCTCCTCAATTTCCATCTGCATGACCTTACGGCGCAGCTCGTCCAGCTCCGCAGGCATGGAGTCCATCTCGGTCTTGATCAGTGCGCACGCTTCATCCACCAGGTCGATCGCTTTATCCGGCAAAAACCGGTCAGAAATATAACGGTTGGACAAAACGGCGGCACTTACCAATGCATTATCCAGAATCTTTACGCCGTGATACACCTCATAACGATCCTTTAAGCCACGCAGAATGGAAATGGTATCCTCAACGGTAGGCTCATCCACCTGCACCGGCTGGAAACGACGTTCCAGAGCAGCATCCTTTTCAATATATTTGCGGTATTCATCCAGTGTCGTTGCACCGATACAATGCAACTCGCCTCTCGCCAACATAGGCTTCAACATGTTGCCGGCATCCAGTGCACCGTCTGTTTTACCCGCACCGACGATGGTATGCAGCTCATCAATAAACAGAATGATCTGTCCTTCGCTCTTCTTCACATCCTCCAGCACTGCCTTCAGACGCTCTTCGAATTCGCCCCGATACTTGGCACCTGCTACCAGTGCACCCATATCCAGTGCGAAGATCTTTTTATCCTTCAGCCCCTGGGGTACGTCGCCCCGCACGATTCTCTGTGCCAGTCCTTCGACAACGGCGGTCTTGCCGACGCCGGGTTCACCGATCAGAACCGGGTTGTTC
>OBAM01000879.1_pt1 | contig 22506 bp, 20 predicted proteins | sample 1517751 | NCBI WGS metagenome assembly OBAM01 (sample SAMN04571703, study PRJEB22368) | human gut metagenome | biome: human gut; material: stool | host: Homo sapiens | place: Luxembourg | collected 2012-10-18
TCTGCCGTATACGTCTTGCGGCGCTCTTTATTCATGACAATAGAATGCTCGCAGAGCGTGCATTCTATTGTTGATTTTTGAAGTCGGGAGAATTATTCGCCCTTCTCCAGAGCCAGAGTCTTGGTTGTGATATCACAAACCTCTGCAGGTCCGTAGTACTGGATTGCACCCGGATATACATAGCAGGTGTTCTCAGACCACTCTTCTCTGTGTGCCTCGAAGTATTTGAAGGGCTTGCCATCCAGCTCAACCAGAGCCTTACGGATAACAGGCTTGTCTTCGCCATGTCTTCTCTCCATGTTCATCATCTTGGTGATGGGCATACCGCCTGCAACCCACTCAGCTGCCGGTTTGGACAGGTTGGAAACCTTGGAAAGGTAACCATTGTAACCATACTGGATCAGCATGAATGCATTGTAACCTAAGGAGTAGCAGTAATCGGAATCGAAGTTGGAAGGGAATGCACATCTTCCTTCGTAACCGAAGAAATGATGCAGTGCATTAAACTTACCGTTGTATGTGCCTGCAGCCTTTCTCTCAGCCAGCTTGTCAGCTACCAGAGCGGAGAACAGCTTCTCGGACTCGATCAGGGAAACCTGTACGTTGCCGTGAGGATCTCTCTCCAGGAACAGCTGCTGCTGAATGCCTTCCGGCAGGATTGCGAATACAGCCATGGATTCTTTAGACAGACCGTTTTCGATGAACGCATATTTTTCTTTCCAGGTAGGAAGTGCATTGAACGCATCTGCCTTGCTGCCTGCTAACAGCTCGTTGATCTCAGCGATCAGTGCGGAGAACTCGGGAACGAATTCTACAACGCCTTCAGGGATGATTGCAACACCGAAGTTCATGCCCTTTGCTGCTCTCTTTGCTACAGAATCAGCGATGTAGTCAGCGATCTGGGACAGGGACATCTTCTTTGCTGCAACTTCTTCGGAAATCAGGCAGATGTTCGGCTGGGTTTCCAGTGCGCACTCCAGAGCAACATGGGAAGCGCTGCGGCCCATAACCTTAATGAAGTGCCAATATTTCTTAGCGGAGTTTGCATCTCTTTCGATGTTACCGATTACTTCGCTGTAGGTCTTTGCAGCGGTATCGAAACCGAAAGAGCACTCGATATCTTCATTCTTTAAGTCGCCGTCGATGGTCTTCGGGCAGCCGATTACCTGTACGCCGGTGTTGTTTGCAGCGAAGTACTCAGCCAATACAGCTGCGTTGGTGTTGGAATCGTCGCCACCGATGATAACGATTGCGGTGATGCCGTGCTTCTTGCAGACTTCAGCAGCGATTGCGAACTGTTCCTGAGTCTCCAGTTTGGTTCTGCCGGAACCGATGATATCGAAACCGCCGGTGTTTCTGTATGCATTGATATACTCGTCATCAAAAACAAGATAATCGTCTTCGATCAGACCGCTCGGACCGTTCTTGAAGCCGTACAGTACGTTCTCCGGGTTGGTTGCCTTTAATGCATCGTATAAACCGCAGATAACGTTGTGTCCGCCAGGAGCCTGTCCGCCGGAAAGGATAACGCCTACAACCTGCTTCTTCGCAACGGAAGTGTTCGCACCTTTCTGGAAAGTGATCTCCTTTTTACCGTAGGTATTGGGGAACAGCGCTTTGATCTTCTCCTGATCTGCAACGCTCTGAGTCTCTTCGCCTTCCTTAACGCAGATATCTGCAATGCCGTGTCTCAGCATGCCGGGAAGCTTCGGAGCATACTCATATCTGGCTTTCTGTAAAGCTGAAATTTCCATAATCCTTCTCCTTCTTGTATTTCTACAACATTTTTTCATTCATAGTTGATTATAAGCTATTTTTTTCAAAAAGTAAACAACTAATCCCTTTTTCGCAAAGGGATGCCCATTTCCGTCCGTATTTTCTCAAATCTCCCGAATATCATACGGAGTGGTCTGATATACATAGTAGTTTAGCCAGTTTGTATACAATCCGTTGCAGTGCGCACGCCAGGAAAGGAGCGGTTTCTTCTCCGGATTGTCGTCCGGGTAGTAGTTTTCCGGCACATGGATCGGCAGTCCCTTGTCGCGATCGCGCTTGTACTCCCCGTCCAGCGTGTAACGATCATATTCCGGATGTCCCATAACGAAAATCTGCCGTCCGCCCTCAGTCATACATAAAAGAACTCCCGCTTTGTCCGATTCCGCCATAACGGTCAGCTCTTTGCAGGCATGGATCAGCGCTGCAGGCGTTTCGGTATGTCTGCTGTGGGGGATACAGAAAACGTCGTCAAATCCGCGCACCAGCGGCTCTTTGCGGTTTAACACACGGTGTTCAAATACCCCGAAAAGCTTTTCCGGCAACAGGCGTTTGTCGAGTCCGAAGTGGTAATACAGACCTGCCTGAGCGCCCCAGCAGATGTGGAACGTGGAATGGACGTGGGTCTTTGACCACTCCATAATTTCGCAGAGTTCTTTCCAGTAATCCACTTCTTCGAAGGGGATCTGTTCCACCGGTGCACCCGTGATGATCAGGCCATCGTATTTGTTGGATTTCAAATCATCAAACGTATCGTAAAATTTATTCAGATGTGTTGCAGAGGTATTCAGAGACAGATGGCTGTTCATTTTCATAAAGGTCACGTCCACCTGCAGCGGCGTATTGGACAGCGACCGAAGAAGCTGCAGCTCCGTATCCTGTTTGACCGGCATCAGATTCAGAATACAGATCTGCAATGGGCGGATATTCTGGTGCATCGCACGATATTCGTCCATCACGAAAATATTTTCATTATCCAGAATCTCTCTGGCAGGCAGATCACTCTGTATTTTAATCGGCATTTTCTCTCTCACTTTCCTGCCGCTGTGCGGCGTTTCTTTTGAAAAATTCGTCCGGACGGTTATTTTTCCAGATACTGCTTCATAAACTCTTCTTCTGTCAATACAGCTATGCCCAGCTCCCGCGCTTTTTTATTTTTGGCGGAATTGGAGGTACTGTCATTGTTGATCAGACAGACGGTTTTGCCCGTCACGCTTCCGGTTACCTTTCCGCCGAGGGCTTCGATCTTTTCCTTTAAGGCACTGCGATTTTCAAAGTGGTTCAGGCTGCCCGTAATAACAAAGGACTGCCCGGAAAGCGGCAGGGCTTCTTCTGAAAAGGTTTCCTGCTCCAGCTCCACTTCCTTTAATAAAAGCTCCAGCGCAGTTTTATTTTTTTCCTGGGCAAAAAAATCCACAAACGCACCTGCGATGACAGGTCCTACGCCATCCATCGCCGCCAGCTCTTCTGCAGGTGCAGCGAGCATTTTGTCCAGATCATTTTTATATTCCCGACAAATCATCCGCGCATTGGCAATTCCGATATTCGGGATTCCAAGGCTGTAAATCAGGCGTGCAAGATTTGTATGTCTCGCTTTTTCAACGCTCGCTTCGAGATTCTGATACGATTTTTCGCCGAAGCCGTCCATCTGCATAATCGCATCCCGGTGTCTGTCCAGATGGAACAGATCCGCATAGGTATGCAAAAAGCCTTCCGCCAGAAATTTTTCCAGCGTTGCTTCGGAAAGTCCGTCGATATTCATCGCGTCCCGGCTGACAAACAGCGTAAAAGATTTGATCTTTTTGGCATCGCAGTCCGGGTTCGGGCAGACTAACGTCTCCGTATCGTTTTCTTTTACGATTCGGGTCTCTCCCTGACAGACCGGACAGGTGCAGGGAATTTCCAGCGTACCGCTTTTGGTCAGATTTTCCGCGATCTGTGGGATGATCATGTTTGCCTTATAGACTGTAATCCGGTCGCCGATGCCGAGCTTTAATTCTTTTACAATGCTGACATTGTGAACGCTGGCACGACTTACGGTTGTCCCCTCCAGCTCCACAGGGTCAAAAATCGCAACCGGGTTAATCAGTCCGGTACGACTCGCGCTCCACTCCACCTCGCGCAGCGTCGTCTCTGCCTGCTCGTCCGCCCATTTAAATGCAATGGCATTGCGCGGAAACTTTGCCGTTCTTCCAAGCGACTCTCCGTAAGCGATATCGTCCAAAAGCAATACCAGCCCGTCGGACGGAACCGGATAATCTGTGATTTTTTCTTCAAACCAGGCAACTGCCTCCTGCATCGTGTCCGCAGTTACCGCTTTATATTCTACCGTTTCAAAGCCCTGCTTCTGTAAGAATAAAAACTGCTCTTCCCTTGAGTTTTTAAAATCCACACCCTCTGCACGCACCAGTGCAAATGCAAAAAAATGCACCTTTCGCTGCGCAGTGATCTGGCTGTTTAGCTGGCGCACGGAACCGGAGCAGAGGTTTCTCGGATTTTTGTACTGAGCGTCCACGTCTTCGATTTCGCCGTTGATCTTTTCAAAATCCGCATAGGTGATGACCGCTTCTCCCCGCAGGATCAGCTCTCCCTGATAAGGAATCTGTAACGGCACGTTGACAAAGGTTTTGGCGTTCGGTGTGATGACCTCGCCAATTTCGCCATTTCCCCTCGTGACCGCCTTAAACAGTTTTCCGTCCCGGTACGTCAACACGATAGTCAAACCGTCCAGCTTCCAGGAAAGCAAACCTTTCTGATCTCCCAGCCAGTCTGCCAGCTCTTCCCGGCTTTTCGTTTTTCCAAGGGAAAGCATCGGGCTTTCGTGACGCTCTTTGGGAAGTTCGTCTACTGCTTCATAACCAACCGATTGGGTCGGACTCGGGTCTTTTCTTCCAGGGCAACCAGCTCGTCGTAGAGCCTGTCATATTCTAAATTACTCATGATTTCCCGGTCTTCGGCATAGTAGGCTTTTGCAGCCTCATTCAACTTCGAGACCAGTTCTTTCATTCTGTCTGTATCATTCATATCGTTTTTTCTGTGCTCCTGTCTGTCCGGATCCGGAACCATTCCGATAGGTACCATTCGTGCGGCTGTCGGTGGCACTCCGGTAGGTACCATTTGTGCGGCTGTCGGAGATACTCCGGTAGGTACCATTTGTGCGGCTGTCGGCGGTACTCCGGTAGGTACCGCGCTGCTCTGCTTTGCGAGCACCGTCTGTACCTTGCCTGCGGTCAGCCGTTTTTGCGTAGCCACCTGCATTTCGGTGAGCCGGATTCTGCCCGCTGCGCTGCGTTCCTGCATTCGACGCACGACCCTTTGCCCCCAACGTCACCGTACCGGACTGAGCTTCTTTTTTCGCAGCAGGCTGCCGTTCCTTTTCCCATGCAGGACGCGCCGGACGGCTGGCATTTTTCCCAACTTCATAGTACAGCTCTTTTAACTCCGCACCGGTGACTGCACGAATATCGCCCGGGTTTAATTTCCCCAGCAGAATATTTGCCACACGCACACGTTTGATGCTTAGAACGCCATAGCCGAGGGTCTTGCACATCCGGCGGATCTGGCGGTTTAAGCCCTGCGTCAGGATAATACGGAAGACAAATTTTCCTTCTTCCTTTACAAAGCAGGGACGGGTACGCTCATTTAAATCCTTTAACAGCATACCGTCCGACATTTTTTTGAGGAAATCCCGGCTGATGGGCTTATTGACGCGGACGAGATACTCCTTTTCGTGAAAGTTTGCCGCACGCATCAGACCGTTGATTAAGTCCCCGTCGTTTGTCAGCAGTAAAAGGCCTTCCGAATCTCTGTCCAGGCGTCCTGCATAGGTTACACGTACCGGATATTCGACGACATCACGGATCGTGATCTGGGCGTGCTTGTCCTTTTCTGTACAGGTCACTCCAACCGGCTTGTAATAAGCCAGCACCACCTTTTTTTCCCGATGTCCGACCGGTTTGTCCTCAACTGTAATTTTGTCCAGATCGTTGACCCGCATACCCGGATCTGCAATCTTGCCATTCACAGACACTTTTCCCCCTTCGATCAGGACATCCGCTTCTCTTCTCGAACAGATGCCAGCCTGGGAAAGATATTTATTTAAACGGACCTTTTCAGTATTTGCCATAAATTAACTTCTCCATTCCGATAAAAATCGCAGTATACAAACATTTTAGCACACTTTCAGATTCCGTGCCAGAAGAACATGCAGGGATTTTCAGGCGCATGGTTTCCCTCTGCTACAGCAAAATCCAGTCCGGAAGTTTTTCTAACCCACGGCAAAAACGGTCCTGCCAACTCTATAGAGCTCAGCAGAACCGTTTTTGAAATTTTGTTATGAAATTCTATCCAAAACATCTGGAAGGTTATCGAAGTTTTTTGTCTTACTCGCGCTCTACGATCGCTGCACAGCCCATGCCGCCGCCAACACAAAGAGTAGCAAGACCTTTCTTTGCATCTCTCTTTTCCATCTCATGAAGTAAGGTTACCAGAATACGGCAGCCGGATGCTCCTACCGGATGACCAAGGGCGATTGCTCCGCCGTTGACGTTTAAGATATCGTTGTTGAAGCCAAGGTCATGCGCAACTGCTACAGACTGTGCTGCGAATGCTTCGTTTGCCTCAATCAGGTCGAAGTCGCCGATTTCGTAGCCGGCTTTCTTCATTACCTTGCGGGTTGCTGCAACCGGTCCAATACCCATGATGCGGGGTTCTACGCCTGCCAGCTCGCCTGCTACCCAGGTAGCCATCGGCTTTATGCCCAGCTCCTTTGCCTTTTCTTCGCTCATAACGATCAGCGCTGCCGCTGCATCGTTGATACCGGAAGAATTGCCGGCGGTTACGACACCACCCTCTTTGAATGCAGGACGCAGCTTGCTGATGCTCTCTGCCGTTACATTCGGTCTGGGTCCCTCATCAGTATCAAATACAACGGTCTGTTTTTTCTGTTTTACTTCCATCGGAACGATCTCGTCCTTGAACTTGCCCTCTGCAATCGCTTTCTGTGCCTTCTGCTGGCTCCATGCTGCAAACTCATCCAGCTGCTCTCTGGTCAGTCCCCAGTCTTCTGCAATATTTTCAGCAGTAATACCCATATGATAGCCGCCGAATGCATCCGTCAGGGCATCGCGGATCAGCGCATCATCCATCTTTCCAGCGCCCATTCTGTAACCGAATCTTGCATTATACAGAAGATAAGGAGCCATGGACATATTTTCCATACCGCCAGCTACGATGATATCCGCATCACCGGAGGCAATCAGCTTGGCAGCCAGGTTTACACAGTGCATGCCGGAGCCGCACAGTACGTTGATCGTAGTTGCAGGAACCTCTACCGGAATCCCTGCGTTGACTGCTGCCTGTCTTGCAGGGTTCTGGCCAAGACCTGCCTGAATGACACAACCCATATATACTTCATCTACCTGCTCCGGTTTGATTCCGGTTCTTTTCAGGGCTTCTTTGATTACAACAGTGCCCAGATCCGGTGCGGGAGTTTTGGAAAGAGTTCCTCCCATTACGCCGATTGCTGTTCTGCATGCGCCTGCCAGCACTACTTTTCTTGCCATAACAATGATTCCTCCATTTTCCCTTTTTTCTTTATCATACTACTTTTGAAACGCTTTTCAAGCCCACTGCACGCTTTGTTGTGGTCTTTTTTAGAAACAAAAGCGTAAAAGCTTTCACGTTGGAAGGTACTTATCAGGGCATTTTTTATCTGGTGCTCAAATGCCCGATATTTTTGATCAGCACGGAAATCGTCCCGTCGGGATTTGTGATAAATTCTACCTTCTCGGGGTCCTTATATTCTTCCATCGGAATCGTGATTTCGATGCCGGTGTCCGTCGTCAGGTGCTGCTTCTGGAACTTTTTGATCGTCGCCTCGCTCTTGGGCCTGACAACTTCTTTTTCCATGTTATATTTTTCCAGCTTTTCCTCCAGGTCTGCCTGCATCTGCGGACTGTCCTTAAAAACTTTCTCCTTGACCGCTTCGACCTCCAGGCTCCCCTTTTCCTCCAGCTCATCATAGATCGCCTGCTTGACTTCCATCTTTCGCCGGGTGTCCTCATCTCCATAGTATTTTTTGTTGACCTGTTCCACTGCTTTTGTCACGATATCCAGCTTTGTCTTCTGAGACATCGGTGCATGACATTCCAGAAACAGTTCGGAAAAGTACAGCTTCTTTTCACCATTTACTTCGAATTTTTTCTCTGTCAGCAAAATTTCTCCATTCGACAGATTCACTAAAAATGCCTCAGAAAGCTTCTGTCCGGCAGACGGCAGGATCGCTTTCTGTAAAATGATATCGTTTAAATTTTCTCCGGTTTCGGTAGCCTTCGTCGCATGGGTATAAGAAGTTTTATAATTTAATTTCAAAAATCCGAAATAATCGACGCCCTCCGCAGAAAAAACGACAACCGCAACGTCCGCCGCCGGAATATCGATATTCGAATTCATGATCCCATAGAGCTTTTCACACAATGCCCTGCTCGTCTGGACAAAATTTTCGGCGTTACAGTTCTGGATCAGCCCCATCACCTCAGATTCGTCAGAAAACTGGCAGACCTTCATATCGTCGCTCTCTGTAAATTTTTCAATATGAGCCTTTAAAAAATCGCACAGATTCGAACCCATATCGATCGGACAGTCCGAAAGCACCGGCATTCCAACCACAGAATCCAGGATATGGACAATCCCCATTTTCATAATCATATCGTCTTTTTTCATGCCAGTTTCTCCTCAATTGCTTTTGTATGCGGCAGCTGCGCCATCTATAAACATAGCAGTTCGATGAAAAATATGCAAGAAAAAGAGGCGAACGCTTTTGACGTCCGCCTCCGGAATTCTCACTTTTGCGAGCTGCCGCAGGGAAAAATCTTCCTCTCGGGATTCTTCTTATTCCGCCCGTTTTAACGCTTTTACGATCACAGGTCCGATCAGTGCTGCTAAAATAATCTTTGCAATATCACCGGGCAGGTAAGGGATAACCCCCACACCAAGACCTCCGATGAAGTCTAAGTTCAGCTGCAGGCAAAGCCATACGGTACCGAACAGGTAACATACCAGCGTTCCCAGAACCATCGCACCGAACTGTTTCCAGAAGCTTTTGCCGGTCTTCTCAAACAGAATACCGGTCAGCGGGATCATGAACAGGAAGCCGATCAGATATCCTCCAGTCGGTCCTGCAAGCTTTGCAAAGCCACCGGAAAAACCGGAAAATACCGGAAGTCCCACCAGACCCAGAAGCAGATAGATCACATAGCTGATGAATGCATTTCTGGTGCCCAGAATGTAAACGGAAAGATACAAAATAAAGGTTGTCAGGGAAAGCGGAACAGGGCTGACCGGGATCGGAATGGAAAACGGAGCCGCTATACAGGTCACCGCTGTCATCACACCGATCATCGCCATCTGTCTGATTCCAAGTGCTGTCTCTTTTTTTGTTGCTGTCTGCATGATTGTCACCCCTCCTGTCCTATCGGACAGTTTTTCTTTTTTCTTAAAAGATACTCCTTTCATCTGAAAATGTCAACAAAATCCTTGACTTTTTTGTTTCTTCTTTTGTTATATTATACAATATCGTCCTATTTGTAAGTTTTTTGTATCGCATTTTGACAGCTACGTGTCAAGGCACCCGGTGATATATCATATTTTTGGCGAAATGTCGTCAGAAAATATGAATAGGAAAAGAATCCGCACGCCGCACATACTTCCTTAGAGGATATGTTTCCCTCCTCCAGCATCCGTTTTGCCAGAGACAGGCGGTAATTGAGCATATATTCGGAAAAGGTTACGCCCATACAGGCATGGAATACGGAAGAAAAATACGATTCCGACAATCCTGCCTTCTGCGCCGCATCCGACAGCCTGATTTTTTCCCGGTAATGCTGCCGTACAAAAACCAGCGACCTGCGCACCGCCTCAGGGATTTCTTCCTCCTTTGCCTGCCGTTTCTTCGGGCTTTTTCGCAGAATCAAAATACAGATTTTTTCGATCAGATCCGCAGACATTTTTTCCCAGAACGCTTCTTTTTCTTCCTGCTCTCTTTTTAATTCCAGCAAAAGCTGTGTCATCTTCTGCATTTCCTTTTCCTGCATCTGAAAGCAAAACGGTTCTACCGCTTCTTCCAGCGCATCCAACAATACGTTCGATAACACCTCCTGCCGAAAAATCAGGTTATAGTAGCGGATATATTCCCCTGTATCCGTCATCTGTCTGTGATAATCCGATGGTCGAATCAGCTGCAGGCTGCCTGCCGCCGCAACGAAGCTGCTTCCGTTGATCAGGAACCGGCTGCTTCCTTCATAGATCAGCGACAGCTCGTAAAAATCATGAAAATGAAGCTGCTGATTGAAGCTGCTCTCCGCTTCCGAATAGCAATTCTGTATACTGAAAAGCCCGTTCGATAAATATTCCTTTGCCGGAAGAATTCCCTTTCCAAACTGCATCCCTATATTTTCTCCATTTCTTTTTGCTTCATAAATTTTGTTATTTTATGATTATATCATATATATTTTGTTATTTTAAGTTTTCTATTGTCTTTTTTACCAATTCATCCTACGATAAGTTCAGACAGCGGCAATATAATTTCGCCCGAGAAAAACAAATCCATTCATTTCAAAACACCAGAAAGGAGTTTATCCAATGACACAGTTAGAAGCTCTGCAGAAAAAATTTATCAATCTGCGCTTTGGCACATTTATCCATTTTAACAGCGCAACCTTCCAGTTCCACAACAACCCCGACATCATCGACTGGGAATACGACCATGAAAACGGCGATCTGCCCAGGCAGTTCCCGTTTGATGAAAAAGACTTTAATCCGACCGCTCCCGACTACTGCAAGCAATGGGCAAAAATCGCTAAAAGCGCCGGCTGCCAGTTCGCTGCCCTGACAAGCAAGCACCACGAGGGCTTCGATCTCTGGCCCTCCGACTATACCGATCACTGTGTGAAAAATGCGACAAACAAAACCGATGTCGTTGCCGCTTATCTGGACGCGTTCCGCAGCGAGGGAATTGTTGCCGGTCTGTATTTTTCCGTGCTCGACCTGACTGCTCAAACCGGTCACAGATCCTGCACAACAGCGCAGAAAGAAAAAATCTTCGGTCAGGTGACCGAGCTTCTTACAAACTATGGAGAAATCCCATTCCTGATCGTAGACGGCTGGAATGCTCCGTGGGGCGGTCCCTCCTATGAGATGCTTCCCTTCGAGGAGCTCGACCGCCTTGTGAAATCTCTGCAGCCCGATTGTATGCTGATGAACATCGGCTGTCAGGAAGGATTATCCGGTACCGACGTTGTATTTTATGAAAACGCCGCCGGTCAGGAAGTCGACCATAGCTTCAACGGTCCCGGCATCAGCTGCAACAAACTGACAAAGACATGGTTCTGGAGAGACGAAGACCCGACAACGCCCGTTACAAACGCAGAATGGGCACTTTCCAAAATGAAGGATTATTTCCCCCAGAATGTCAACTTCATGTTAAATCTCTCCCCTTCCACAACCGGTCTGGTGGACGAAAATCTTGCGCAGGAATTTGCCAGGATCGGTAAGACCTTCCAGATGCCTGCACCCCTGGATGAGCTTCCGGCGGGCTGGCTGAAGCGCTGATCTCTATTGACGCAAAAGAACAGGGCATTCCCGCCTTGTTCTTTTGCCATTCTCAGGGTATACTTTAAAAAAAAGCGGTCGGCACTTCCTGTCCGACCCAAAAAGTATCCTGTAAGGAGGACATTATGTCACAGACACTCGAACAATTTCAGGCCTATCAGACAAGACTCGAACAATACGATCAGGCGATTGCCCTGCTCTACTGGGACCTGCAGACCGCAGCTCCAAAAGACAGCATCGAAGCAAAGCTGTCTGCGGTAGGCTATTTTTCCACGGAATCCTTCCGCCTTTCGACGGCGGACGAATACGGCAGACTGTTAAAAAAGCTCTCTGCTCCCGAAGAATATGAACAGCTGTCTCCCGCCATGCAGCTTACGATCCGGCGAAACCTGAGAGATTTCGAACGCTTCAAGCGCATTCCGGAAGCCTTCTACACGGAATATGTCACAGAAAAGGCACGTTCCGAAAAAGCCTGGGAGGCAGCCAAGGAGGCTTCTGATTTCTCTGTATTTGCGCCCCATCTGGATAAGGTCATCTCCATGACAAAAGAATATGTCCACTACATGGAGCCAGATCAGGATGTATATGAATTTTTGGTCGGTCTTTTTGAGGACGGTATGGATACGGAAACGATCGACCGCATTTTTGCAGAACTAAAAGAAGGACTTCTTCCGCTACTTGCCAAAATCGAGGCAGCTCCCAAACCGGATCTGTCTGCCCTGCAGCAGACCTTTGACCAGGATGCTCAGAAAAAGGTCCAGGAGCTGCTGCTTTCTTATATCGGTTTTTCCTTTGACTGCGGCGCAGTTGCCGAGAGTATGCATCCCTTTACGACAACGCTCTGCCCCGGCGATGTCCGCGTAACAAACCACTATTATGCCGACAATCCGATTTCTTCGATATTCTCCGCCATTCACGAGGGCGGTCATGCAATCTTCGAGCAAAATGTCGATAAGGATTTCTGGCATACTGCCGCAGCCCAGATCAATATGATGGGACTTCACGAAAGCCAGTCCCGCTTTTACGAAAATATCCTCGGCAGAAACCCACACTTTTGGACACCAATTTACGAAAAAATGTCCGCGCTGCTTCCAGAATTTAAAACCGTCCCATTTGATACGTTTATAAAAGCGATCAACGACGTACACCCCAGCATGATCCGTACGGAAGCGGATGAAGTGACCTACGGTCTGCATATCATCCTGCGTTACGAAATGGAAAAAGCAATTTTCAGAGACAATGTAAAGACCGATGACCTGCCAGCTCTCTGGAATCAGAAAATGCAGGAGCTGCTTGGCATTACTCCTGCAAACGATGCAGAAGGCATCCTGCAGGATATGCACTGGTCAGACGGCTCCTTTGGATATTTCCCCTCCTACCTGCTGGGCTCCATTTATGACGGCATGTATCTTGAAGCGATCCAAAAGGATCTCGGAGATCTGGATACGGTTCTGGAAAACGGAAGGATCCTCGACATCACCCACTGGCTGAAGGAAAAGATCCATCGTTTTGGCAGCATGTATAACTCCAAAGAGGTTATCGAACGGGTCTGCGGCAAGGAAATCAGTGCACAGCCGCTGCTTCGCTATTTTGAAGAAAAATACAGTAAGGTGTATGAATTCTGACCAACGCTTCGAAGTCGAACTGCTTTATCTGTAACATACAGAGCGTATATTCCATCAAACAGTAACATTCTATTATTAATGCAAAAACCGGAAAATCTTTCCAGATGCCTTACGACAATACCTGCGTGTGGCGTCGGAACAGATTTTCCGGTTTTTCTAATCAGGCGATTCCATTTTTATACATTCGGTTCACGGCAGCGTTTTTAAAATCCGTCCCAGCTCTTCTACATCTTCCGATTTTGTTGCCCAGCTGGATGCAAACCGCACTGCAGCAGCTCCATTTTCCAGCTCTTCCCAGGTTTCACAGCTGACACGATCCTTCAGTGCTTCCCGCTGTGCTGCATTTAATACGACAAACTGCTGATTCGTCGGGGAATTGATATAAAGCGGACACCCATGCTCCGTCAGAAGCTCCTTGATCCTCATGGCCATATCGATCGCATGCGCAGAAATTTTCAAATACAGATTTTCTGTAAAAAGCGTATCGAATTGAATCCCCAGCAGACGTCCCTTCGCAAGCACCGCCCCCTGCTGCTTCATCAGGGTAAAAAATCCCGGAACCGTATTCTTTTTCGGGAAAACTACGGCTTCTCCAAACAGTGCGCCCACCTTTGTGCCTCCAATATAGAATACGTCGCACAGCTCTGCCAGATCTGCAAGTGTCACGTCTGTTCCCGGTGCACAAAGTCCATAGCCCAGACGCGCACCGTCCAAAAACAGGGGCAGCTGATATTCCTCACAGACCCTTCGAAGCGCCTTTAACTCTTCTTTTGTATAGAGTGTTCCATATTCGGTCGGATGGGAAATATAAACCATGCCGGGCTGCACCATATGGGTACAGCTGCCGTCCTGATAAAAGCGTTCCAGATAGTGCTTTACCGCTGCAGCCTCAAGCTTCCCGTTTTTGTGTGGGATCGTCAGCACCTTATGGCCGCCGCTTTCAATTGCACCAGCCTCGTGGACACCGATATGTCCGGTATCCGCTGCAATAACCCCCTCGAAGGGCTTTAAAAATCCCCGGATCACGGTCGCATTTGTTTGGGTCCCGCCGACCAGAAAATAAATTTCCGCCTCCGGGCACTGGCATGCTGTGCGGATTTTTGCTTTTGCAGATTCGCAATAGGCATCCTTTCCATAGCCGTAGGTATGCTCCATGTTCGTTTCCATCAGGCGCTGTAAGATTGCAGGATGTGCGCCTTCCATGTAGTCACTATCAAAGTATAGCATTGCTTTCTCCTCCTGATATTTTTGTATCTTTTTTTCTTTCCTCACAGTTTCAGCCTTCCCTTTGCTGCTCTAAGAGCTCATAGAGCGCATCGTCGCCTTCGTCGATCCACACATCCTCTTCCTCTTCATTCAAGCCAAGAAATTGTGCGAGTGTTCGGATATCATCGCTGTTATTCCATTCGTCCACATAATCATCGATTTCTTCAAACTCGATCTCTCCTGCCAGATAACGTTCTTTAAAATTTGCCATCCTGATTTCCTTTCTATAGTCGTTAATATGTTTCTGTTAATTCGTTGATCATTGTTATCAGTAATTTCGCATCCACGGGCTTTGGATTTTCTTATTTTTACCCATCTGCAAACCTCTTTTCCCATTCATCGCTATTCCTTATCAGCCTGCGTTTCGGACCCCCCACCGGATTTTATACTTCGGATGGTCTTTTCCAATAGCATCATATCAACAGGCTTTGAAATATGGGCATTCATACCGGCTGTCAGAGAATGCCGGATATCCTCCGAAAAGGCATTGGCAGTCATTGCAATGATCGGAATTGTCCCTGCCTGTTTGTGTAGGCTCCTTCGGATTGCCCTTGCAGCATCATAACCGTTCATGACAGGCATCTGCACATCCATCAGGATCATGTCATACGCTCCGGGCACAGACTGTTCAAAGGTCTCCACCACCTTTTGCCCATTTTCACAAATCGTACACTCAGCACCTTTCATTTTTAACAGCTCTGTCAAAATCTCTGCATTCAGTTCATTATCCTCTGCACATAAAAAGTGCATTCCCTCCAGGATCGCTCCATTCGGCGTTTCTTCTTCCTTTGATGACAGGAATGCAGGCCGCTCTTTTGCAATTTTCAGATCTATAAGCACTTCAAAGCAGCTTCCCTGTCCGGGTTTACTTTCTACATAAATCGTGCCTCCCATGGCTTCCACAAGATTTCTGGTGATGGCCATTCCAAGTCCGGTTCCCTGTATCTTATTTGTCACAGAGTTTTCTGCTCGGGTAAAGGCATCAAAGATCGTATCTTTAAAAGCATCTGACATTCCCATTCCATTATCACGGACGAAAAAGCGATACCTTGCATAGACCGTGGAGGCTGTTTCACATTCTTCTGCCACAAAATGAATGGCTCCCCCATCCTGTGTATACTTTACTGCATTGGACAAGAGGTTGCTAAAAATCTGCATCAGGTGAACCTGATCTCCATTTACCCACTCGTGCCGGATCTTTTCTTTTGTAATTGTAAGGGTCTGATTTTTTTCTTCTACCTGTGAATGGAACATCGCATTCAGATCCTGCAAAAGATCCGAAATAGAAAAATCCGTATACTGAAAAGCTGTTTTTCCTGCTTCGATCTTGCTCATATCCAAAACATTGTTAATGATCCCTAACAGGTGCTGCGCGGATATATCAATTTTATCTACATACTCCAATACCTTGACCTTATCTCCTGCATTATGTCGGATCAAAGCTGTAATACCAACAATTGCATTCATGGGTGTGCGAATGTCATGGGACACATTGGACAGAAAATCTGTTTTCGCCTTATTTGCATTTTCCGCTGTCTGTAAAGCTTCTGTTGCAATATTCTTTGCCTCTTTCAGATTCTGATTCGATGCTTCCAATTCCTTCATCGCCTGTATTTGAAGTTCATTATTTCTTTTTTCATATTTTGCTTTTTGATCTGCGATACTGAGTCTGGAAACACTGTAAAATAATCCGGCAAAGAGTAAAATGATAAAGCCTACCATAAACATTGTTGTAAATGATACCACTTTCTGATACTCTGTCAGGGTATTATCGACAACACCTTTTGCCACAATACAGATCAACATGGAATGGTTGCTTTCTATCGGACAGTAGCCCAGATAATAGGGCGATTTTCCACCCAAAAGCTCTACTCCCTGTTCTCTGTCTGCAAGTCTTTTTTGAAGTGTTTCTGCCTCACCTTCTGTGATAGCCTGGCTCTTCCTTAAGTGCTTTAACAGAGAATAATTCCGGAAAAATACATCTTTACTCTGATTCGTATATGTAATGTTTCCCTCGTTATCCAACAGAAACAGATAGGCATTTCCATGATATCCCTTAAGCTTTAGCATAGAATCTAATTTTGCATGATTATATGCCGTTCCAATTGCGGTATACGTTTTTCCATCAATGCGATATGGCTGACATGAAATCGCAACCAAATAAGCACCGTTTTGTATTTCTTCATGATTCCAGGCAACCAGTTTTGCAATATTATGTCCGTTCCTTAAATCCAACAGAAGCTTACTTGGAATATCAATCCGCATTTTCGTTCCGTCTGCAGTGATTGCCTTACCATTTTCCTGAAGAAACAGGAGTGTACTTTCCGATTCCCTTTCCCACGCCTCAAAAAAATTACGGTTTTCTTCTGTTTCCAGGGACAGTTCCTTTTTCTGAAGCAGATAGCCTTCCACCAAATGCAGCTGGCTATAGTATCCATTTGTCTGAAGTTCATAGGTCTGCTGCATTTGTTCCACAACAGCTCCCATACTCATTTTTCCGTTTTTCTCGATATAGCTGTTCATCCTGTTCATAAGATGCTTTATAAAGACTATGCTTGAAAGAAGGAGAAGCCCTATCAGGAACGGAACGATTACTTTTTTTCTTTTCACTGCTGCTTGTTCCATCTGCACTTTATTTTTCAACCTCTATGTAATCCTCCGGTGCCAACGGCTGCTGTCCTTTTTCCATAAATGCAGTCCACGCACTGGATAACGTCATATCCGGAAGCTGTTTTATCCTACATCCCGGAGTTGTTTTTTCCAGAATAGACCTTGTGGCATCTGTAAGAAGAATGGAATATTCCTTTTCTTTGTCTATTTTTTCCTGATCTACCACGATATCTTTTAACAAAAATCCGTTTTCTTCCTTTTGGACGGTTATTTTCATCCCGGACAGAATGGGCAATTCGTATTTATTTGTTATAGAAAATTCATCCTCTGTATGATCCAGATAATTCTCTACAAGCTTCCAAACCTGTTCCCCGTTTATTTTTGCAAAATATAGAGAGGTGTCTGAGCTCTTTGCTGTCATCAGAGCAACACGACTGCTGGTACATTCTCCCCTATAAATAGAAGCGGTGAAATAATAATATGGTGCAATAGCCAGCTGCGCATTGTTTTCAACTCGGACCGTAGTTAAAATAGAGGATGCCGCATCACGGCCATTTTTATCATTCAGTGCTATGGAATACTCCCGGTCAAAATTTACCACTGCCTTTTCTTCTGTATCCTCCGCGTTCATTGCACTGCGGAAAGCATCATATGCCTGGGCTTCATCCATCTCGCCTGACAACAAACCATGAATAGCTTCCAGACTGGCAGGAAAGGATTTTTGAGCAGAATATCGGATATAAATGGAATTACTTTTCATTTCATCTTCCAGACCGGATATATCCTGCATCATCGTCGGAACATTGGTATTCAATGAGATCACACATCTTCCATTGGCGATCAGCCTTTGTCCCTCTTCTGAGATCATGCAATCCAGCACATCCAATGCAGTCTCCAGCTTTTCCTGATCTTTTTCCAGGTCTTTATTGAATGCAATATTTAAAGACGGAGTCATATACACAAAGGCTTCCTCTGAGGTCTGGGAAAAATAAGGAATGCAGATCAGCTGCGCGTCCATCTGTGTCTGCAGCTGCTGCATAAGTGCCGGATATCCGTGGAACATTGCTGCTTTTCCTTCTACAAAGGTCTGGTATGCAATATCCGCATTAACAAGAATATCGTCTTTCACCAAATGAGAGTCTTTTAAAAACCTGCTGGTTTCTGAAAAAATACGTTTCCATAATCCATCGTCAAATTTTACTTCCCTCGATGAGGTTTCTGCGCCGCTTCGCCATTCAATTCCATCCAGACTTGTGAATTCCCCAATGGCACCTGCCTGAATCACTTCATGGGCAGACCAGTCTTCTGCAAGATCCAGGGAATAGGGTTTGATTCCATTCTCATAAAATTGCTGGCAGGCCTCTGCATATTCCTGATAATTTGACGGGATTTTTATACCATACTGATCAAACAGTGTCTTATTGGCAATGATCGTCTGCGGCAGACCACAGACAGGCAGCCATTGAATTTCATTGTCAGAATTTTTATAATATTGCAATGCATAGGAATAATACCTGGAAACAACATCATAACCGCAAAAATCCATAAGATACGGCTGTAAATCCTGTGCATCTGTTCCGGAGAACCGCCGCACCGTTATCACATCCGGCAGCTCGCCATGTTCTTCCATATAACTATATAAATCGGTATCATTGTTACCAACGATAAACTCTATGTCTTGATCCGGAAGCTGTTCATGAATATAAGGTACCAGATTTTTGATCAAAGAATTTTCCCAAAGATATACGGTAAGCGGCTCTTCTTTGGATACCGCTCCTGAAGACTCACCGCATCCAAACAAAACAGCCGCGCCGACAAGCACAGCCGTCATAAACGCAGCCAGGTCATATTTTCTGTTTTTCATGTGTCTGCTTCCCCATTTTCCCGCTTAAAGCCCGTGCTGATTACAATAGAATGCACGCTCTGCGGGCATTCTATTGTCATGAATAAAAACATGAGTTTTATTATAGCACTTCATATTTTCTCATGTCTATATTTTTGAAAACTTTTCCCTTTTGGACAGGAAAAAGGACGAAATCTATTTTGCCCGAAAACTCCGTAGATTTCGTCCTATCAATTATAAATCCCTGCATATCCCTCTTCATCAAAATAATAAAAACTGCTCGTTTTTTTCGATAACGACTCCTTCAACAAATGAACGTTTTCTTTGAACTGCCACACCAAAAACAACGCTACATAATAATATGTACGTGGTCTACACACACCTTTCCATCAATAAGTTGCACCTGCTTCATCTCACACAATTTTTTTATGATTTCCACTAAATCCTTTTTCGTTTCTCCATACATTATTTTTCTTCGAAACTTTGGAATAAAAACAATATGATATGTGCAGTTCCATCGTGTATGTGTTATACTTTGATTATCCATTTTGGATATCTCCTATGCTTTTGATATGGCCTGCGAAACCAATATCATTATAGCATAGGAGTTTTTTAATACTCTAGGTAACGCTCCGGCTTTGCCTCGGCCCCCATTTCAAATGGGGGATATAGATATTATTCATTATATTATCAGAACCTGTATCATCTGTCCGTAAATATCTCACACTATATGTTTACATATTCTTAGACACAACGAAACCAATGATTCCCACTAAACATCCGCAAATCACAAAAGCAATCCCTATTATTTTCAGGATCGTCGATACAGACGTCTGATTTTCTGCCGGAACATATATCATATGTGGATTCTCCGGATTATAATATAAGATTGTCTGCTGCCCAGAATCAGGCACAAACATTTCATTAACTTTTACATTTCGTAGATTTCCTTGCTTTCAGCATATCATTCATCCTAGTATCTGTTCTATAGATCCTTGTCTTCCAAACAGCTTATTATATACTTCGTCACTACATTTTCTCCTAAACGAGCCACAAACACATAATAGGGCAGAAATTCAAGTACTGCAATTACCATGCATAATACAGGTATATACTGCCATAGTTTATTGAACACACAAAAGCACGCAAAAAATACATCCATTGCCGCTAACGGAATCCACATCACATAATCCGCTATATTCCACACATGTTGCAGTTCAATGATCTGTTGATCCTCAAGGTATTGCACAGACCATTTATAGACATTTTTTCCTGAACGATAATATACATAATACTTCCCATCTTTTTTTATCAGATGTGTACACGGATGCCATTTGTCATGGTTACGCTCTTTTTGATATTCCATATTCAATTTTTCATAGAATTTCTCTTTCGTCTGATTCGTTTGGATTTTTTTCATTGTCTCACCCCAGCAGTCAAATATTTATTCGTAAAAACTTCACCTTCCTCATCCGTAAAACCCCCTATGAATAATTTCTGCAATATCCTCATTATTGAAAAAAAAACATTTATCCGCTCTCAGATTGCCCTCCGGATATAAACATGCAATATAGTCGTACTCTTTGTTCGACTCCAAATGTTTCTGTTTTCTCCCATAAATCATAACTCTTTTCCAGTTTCTCCGTCACCATCTAAATCCACATTCATAGCTATAGAAACACCGTTTCCTACCACTCCACCAACCGCAGAACCAACAATTTTTCCAATAGCTATTCCTGCCGGGTCTCCTCCGGAACCAACCATAGCGCCTACTGCCTGCCCCACATCATCACCATATTCGGTCACTCCCCACAGCGCCACATCAACAATGACATCAGCAATTATAGCATTTTGCGACAAACCACTATTCATTCCACCCATAATATCTGCTGCGACACCTGTAATCAATCCTCCAACACCGATTGCTGTTCCAAATGCATTTGGGCTTCCCGCATCTGATGCTGTTTTATATAATTGTATTAAATAATTAATGATTGACAATACCGTTGTCCTTGCTTTACAGTCTTCGATACTATCTACAATAGCCAGTATATTTTCCCTAAGCGTTTGTTCAGAAGTACCTTTTATCCTGCCATGATATCCATCCCCATTTTCAACCAGCCACACATTCACCGCTTCAGTTACCCGTAATCATACCCTCATTTTTCTCGTAAAAGGTATGAATGGCACGCAAACCAGCCATCAGTTCTCTCACATCAGCACACTCCTGCCTAAGCCGCTCGTTCTGCTGTTCTATAATATCTATAGACATATGGGCATGGGCATGTCCATGAATCTGATTTGTAATCTCGGCTAAATAGCGCTGTTGCTGTGACAACTCATGCCATACCTCATCAATCTCTATTATGCATTTCCGTAGTTCATTAGGATGAACCATAAAATCACATTTTTTTAAATTAGCCATTTCCCCTCAGTGCTTATTCCAATTCACGTTTCCTGTATTCTTTTGAACTATAAACCCATGATACTCAAAACACAAGCCCGTTCCATGATTCTCATGATTATCTTTCCCAATATGAATCACTAGCCCCTATTTTGTCTTGTTCTTTTTCACTCCGATCAGACAGCCAATGAATCCAATGGCAAAAACAAGAAGTAAATCCTTCATAACCGAATTTATGTAATAACCGTCTCTATACGAAATCCATAGTGAAAATCCTGTAATAGCAACACCAATAGCCATGCAAAATGCAACAACTGACCATAGAATCTGCGCATTTTCCCTTTCATCTCTACGTCTGCTTCTGTTTTTTCCCGTTTTCCTGGTATTTCTGGCATCTATCATCCCCCCCAGGATCGCACTCAAAGCGGCAACCAGCCAGTTCAGATAAGCCTCTGTCCGAATACCCGCCGGTTCAGAAGCTATAGCGTCTGTATTATCCAGGCTTGCCCAAAACTCTGTTGCGGACTCATCCGGCTCCGATAATGCTTCATATACAGCTCGTTGATATTCCTCACCATCACGGAACCAATGAATAATATAATTATATCTTGGCTTATATCCTGCCTTCGTCAATTCTGATGTTTCCTCTACATCCGTTATGTAGCCAGATACTTTCTCATAGGATGATGTACGCATAGAGCTCTGAAAATTCAAAAAGCCAATTACACCAAACACTACTGCTATCAAATACAATATATGCTGCACTTTCAATCGATACATTCCCTTTTGTATTCCTTCCCATCGTCTGATCAATAAGATAATATCAAGTTATCTCTTGATTCTCTCTTTACTGCATTTGGCATACCTGCATTTTCCGGTGTAGCCACATACTCATCCATCACATTATTCGCGGCACCCTCTGTCACCTTCTTGATAACATCTTTGGCTGCCCCCGTTGCAATTTGTTTTGCTTCATCTGCCTGAGTCACATCATCAACCAACTGATATATATCCGTAATACAGTTGATCACTGGAATAAAACCCAGTATAAATTTGATAATTTCTATTGCATTTCTAATTTCAACCGTACTCTCTCCCAGTTGTATCTCATCTATGATTTCATGAAGCGTTATATTTACATTTTTATTGCAGTTTCGCACAAATTTATATTCTCTGATTGTGCCTCCAGCTTATCTGCATCTACAAATAATGTACTCATGATTCATTCCTTCATATCTTTTCAGATAGTCACGTACGATTTCTCATTCCTACTTTTGTAGGCTATCATCTCTTCTTACAATAAGAAATTAATAATATTTATTCGTAAAAACTTCACCTTCCTCATCCGTAAAACCCCCTATGAATAATTTCTGCAA
>OBAM01000882.1_pt1 | contig 22432 bp, 20 predicted proteins | sample 1517751 | NCBI WGS metagenome assembly OBAM01 (sample SAMN04571703, study PRJEB22368) | human gut metagenome | biome: human gut; material: stool | host: Homo sapiens | place: Luxembourg | collected 2012-10-18
CGGTACGTGCGGTGCTGTGAGAGGACGGCGGTTAGTCACCGCCTCCTACTCGATTGATTTTGTCAGATGCGTTAAATGGATGATTGTGTTTCTTTCTCTCTGTCAGAAAATCTGGGCGGCTGATAATGATAGACAGCCTCATAGAATTCCAGCTCATCCTCATTCACCGGCCCCGAAGGGATCAGCCCGGTACAGTCCTGCGTAGATGCAGCATTTGAGAGAAAATCGCAGGAATCAATAATTTCCTGGTTGGATTGGGCTGATTTGGGTGGGATATTTTTTTTCATAAGAAACCTCCTTTGTAATATTAGCTATTAGTATGCACAGAAACATAAAAAATATGAAAAAACGCCAAATAAAAACAAATTTGTAAATCTGGTGCGGTAAAATAAAAAATGTAAAAACTGACATACAAAATCAGAAGGGGGAAGCAAAAGATGACAGTAAGCGTTAGCTGGTATAATATAGAAGAATTAATGGGATTTATCTTTGTATTTTTTATGGTAAGTGTGTTTGTAATGGCAGCTGCTGTAGTTATATATTATTGTGTGAAAAACTCAGATGAGATAACTCCTCTGATTTCGAAGAGAGAAGAAATATTAGAAAAAACTATGAAGAATGGAAATATAGAGATATAATAAAAATAAACGAATGAGAGGGAATGGGAAAGATGAAAAAAATCAGGTTGTGTATAGGTATATTGGCATTTGCGTTGATGATGCCGATGAGTGGCTGCTCTGTTTCGATTTCTCTTGGGACAAATAAGGATACAGAGGCAGAGAAAGAAACAGAAGAAAAAACAGAAAAGAAAACAGAAACAGAAGAACAGGAAGAGAAAACTGCAGAGCCAACAGAAAAGCCAAAAGAAATTACGGCTACTCCGACACCTGAGGCGGTGCAGGAGAAACCAGTTTCGACACCTGAACCGGAAGTGAAAGAACAGCCTGTGCAGCAAAAAACTCCGCAATATGTAACATACTATGTTGTAAACTGCAAACAGAGCATTACCTTACGTCCTGGTCCGGATGTATCATCGGGGGAAATCTGCCAGATTCCGCTGGGTGCTGCAGTAAGTTATATTGAGTCAGCAGAAAATGGATTTTACAAAATAAACTACAATGGAAAAACCGGTTATTCTCTGGCGTCATATCTGTCCACGAGCAAACCTTCCGCAGGTGCATCTTATGTGGCAGTGCCGGCGCAGACGACTACATATGGATATGAAACATATTACGTTGTCAATTGCAAACAGAGCATAACGCTGAGGACAAGTCCAAGCACAGAAGCAGGGGAAATCTGTCAGATTCCGCTGGGGTCAGCAGTTTCTTATATCAGCGCAGCCTCAAATGGATTTTATTATATTTCCTATAATGGAAATACCGGTTATGCACTGGCAAATTATCTGTCCTCTTCTTCTGGCGGATCTTATTATGATACATGCAGGGTGGTAAACTGCAAGCAGAGCATTACATTACGTCCTGGCCCAGATGTTGATTCAGGAGAGATCTGTCAGATACCACTAGGAGCTACTGTAAGTTTTGTTGGTACTGCTGCGAATGATTTTTATGAGATTTATTATATGGGAAATCATGGATATGCACTTGCATCCTATCTGGAATTTCAATAAGAATTTGGGGGAATTTCCGAAATATACAGAAAAGAAGGAATAAGATGGACTCATATAAAAAAATTATCGCAGGTATTGCAGGGATTTTTATCGGAGCGGCGCAGATCATATCTGTAAATGCAGCAACGGACGATGTGAGTGTACAGACGGATGTACCTGTGGTACAGGTGAGCAATCTGCAATATTCGTATGATCAGATGAAGCAGGATCTGGAAACCCTGCAGGAAAAATATCCGGAACAGATGCAGATAGAATCGCTGGGAACAACTGCGGATGGAAGAGAGATCCTGGAAGCTGTTCTTGGGGATGTGAATGCAGAACATCATATTTTGGTTCAGGCGACGATGCATGCAAGAGAATATATGAATACGGTTCTTGCGATGAACCAGATAGAGGATTATCTGAGGTATTCAGAAGAACGGAGCTACAATGAAACCAGATGGAGTGAATTATATAAGAAAGTCTGTTTTCATGTCATTCCAATGGTAAATCCAGATGGCGTAACGATCAGTCAGGAAGGTGCTGATGGAATTTCTGACGAAGCATTAAAAAGCCAGCTTGAAGAATGCTATCAGCGGGCAGTTGATTCTGGAAGCACATATTCCGACAGAATGCAGTACTTTTCGGTCTGGAAAGCAAATGCCAGAGGCGTGGACTTAAACAGAAATTTTGATGCCGGCTGGGAAGAATATACAGGAGCGGCGGATCCAGCTTCTGAGTGTTACAAGGGAACAAGCCCCGCAAGTGAGGCAGAGTCACAGGCCGTTTTAAGAGTTACTCAGGACTATGACCTTGACTGCTGTATCGCATACCATTCTTTTGGAAATCTGATCTACTGGAATTATGGAAGCCAGGGCGAGATCATGGAAGCAGACCAGCAGCTTGCCAGTCTGGTATCCGGCGTAACAGGTTATGAGATGCACTCAACCGTTCAGGATTCTACAGATGCAGCCGGATGCAGTGATTATTTTGTACTGAAACTTGGGATTCCGGCAGTCACGATCGAAAATGGCGGAAGCCAGTGTCCAATGCCAATTGAAGAATACCAGCCAATGTACCAGAGAAACCAGAATCTCTGGCCGGCACTGGCGGAAATGTATGGAAAATAAAGAAAGATTAACACAGATATTCAGATCCCGGAGACAATTAGAGTCTCCGGGATTTTTTGACATTACATATTTTCTCTCTGCTTCCGTATCTTCGTCGGCGTATCTCCGAAATGTTCCAGGAACATCCGCCGAAATAGTTTATAATTCGTAAATCCATGCCGTTCCAGGATCACATGAACAGGATCTTTGGTTGTGATCAGATCTTTGTAGATGAAGGAGAGCCGGTATTCATTCTGATATTCCAGAAAGGTAACTCCCATTTTTTTCTTAAAGAAGCGGCAGAAATACCCGGTCTGGAGGCAGGCGATGTCTGCGATCTCGTCCAGAGAGATCGGTTCTTTGTAATGTTCTGCGATATAATTCAGAACAGGATCAAGCCGGTCCATTTCTTTCTGGCGCTGATTGATATTCTGATGAAAAACTTTCACGCTGAAATTATGATACAGCTGAAACAGAAGCTCAAAGATCAGACTGTTAAAACGCAGAAGATACCCGTCCGGGCGGATATCATTGATGACCTGAAGCTGTTCCAGAGTAGTTTTCAGCATCATGAGTTTGGTCTTTTTGACAGGATCATCTGTCCGATAATCCCACAGAAAAAGGAACTGTCCGAGATCCGGAATATATTTTGCCATAAAATCCAACGGTATCTGCAGAAGGATCGCAGTATTTGGTGCAGTGCACTTGGTAGAGTGCAGGATATTTCCGTTGACCAGGATACAGTCACCTTCATGGATCGTGAAACTTTCGGATTCCACAGTGACATCCAGAGAACCCTCCTGCATATAAATAATCTCTATGGCACGATGCCAGTGTGTCGGGATATAACTTCCGGGATCCACGGAGGTACGGAACTGTACATTGGTCTCACCGGAAAAGTCTATGATCTCATATGAGATTTCTTTATTTTTCATAAATACCCATTCCCCTTACTTTTTTTTGTAGCGGCCATTTTGTTATTGTTTTATCACAATCAAGTCAAAAAAGAGAATATCAACCTATATATTAGCTCTTTTTATACCTAATATGCTCTATCGTGATATGCTATTATAATACCATAAGAAACAGCCATGGCAAAGCAATAAACAAAGAAAAAATGAAAAGAAACAAGAAGAACACGGAGCAATGAGAGGGAGGAAACCAATGAATCAAAAGAGCAAATTGACCTTTGGAAAGATTTTTGAACGTTTTGCATACGGCTGTGGAGATTTCGGCTGTAACATCATTTATACTGCAATGTCAGCATTCCTGCTGTTTTACTACACAGACTACGCAGGAGTCAGCGCGATGGCAGTTGGAACCATCATGATGATCTCAAGAGTTTTTGACGGGATCAGTGATATTATCATGGGAGTCATCGTTGACCGTACCCATTCAAGATTCGGAAAAGCAAGACCGTGGATTTTGCGTATGTGCATCCCGTTTGCAATATCAGGAGTCCTGATGTTTTCCGTTCCGGCTTCCTGGTCATCCACACCGAAACTGGTATACGTCTTTATCACCTATAACCTGGTATCCACAGTCATCTACACCGCAATCAATGTCCCATATTCCGCACTGAACGCACTGATGACACAGGATCCATATGAAAGATCTGTATTAAGTATTTTCAGAAACCTTCTTGCAACAGCAGGAACACTTACCATCAATACCTTTACACTGCCACTGGTAGAATACTTCGGAAATAACGCAAGCGCATGGACAAAAACTTTCGTTGTATTTGGCTTCGTTTCCATCGCAGCTTTCCTCTGCACCTTCTTCGGAACAAAAGAACGAGTAAGAGCAAACGAGGCAGGCGAGCAGAAAGTAGAAGAAAACGTTCCGTTTGTAACAGGGATCAAGGCACTTTTTCAGAACAAATACTGGATCATGATGACTGGTATGCTGGCACTTTTCTTCCTGATGTACTCTGTAAACGGCGGCGCAACTGTATACTATGCAAAAGATATCCTCGGAGACAAAAATCTGGTAAGTACCATCAATGGTATCTTCAATATCGTACAGATCCTTGGCATGTTCTTCATCGCCATGCTGGTCAAAAAATTTGGTAAAAGAAATGTATTTTCACTGGGACTTATCCTGGACATCATCGGAATGCTCGTACTGAACTTCTCAGGCGGCTTCATGCCGATCATCGTAGTATCCAGTGTGATCCGTGGAATTGGAAATGCCTGCGGCGGTGCAACTATGTGGGCAATGGTATCTGACACGATCGACTATGGCGAATGGAAAACAGGATACCGTACAGAAGGACTTGTAAACAGCGCCTGCAGCTTCGGTTACAAGATCGGTAACGGTATTGGTTCCGCACTTCTCGGTGTGATCCTGGAAATTGGCGGATATGTAGGAAATGCAGCAGCACAGACTGCTTCCGCCCTGACATCTATCAAGATCTGCTTTGTATGGATCCCGATCGCAGTCTATGTATGCGGACTTATCATCATGAAATTTTATCATCTGGACAAAGAATTTGACGGCATTCTGGCCGATCTGAAAGCACGTAAATAATTTTGCACATGACCATTGGAAAGTAACGGAGGTTTGGACAATATGAAGATCAAAGGAGTCAATCTTGGAAACTGGCTGGTTCTGGAGAAATGGATGAATCCGGCATTATTTGAAGGCACAACAGCGGAAGATGAGTATTATCTTCCGCGCCAGCTCTCGCCGGAAGTATATGAAGCAAGAATCAAGATCCATCGTTCCGAATACATCACAGAGCGTGATTTTGTAACGATCAAAAGAATGGGACTTGAGTCCGTGAGAATCCCGGTACCGTATTTTATCTTTGGCGACAGAGAACCATTTATCAGATGCATCGAAGAACTGGATAAAGCTTTTAACTGGGCAGAAAAATATGGTCTGACGATCCTGATCGATCTTCATACCGTTCCAATGAGCCAGAATGGTTTTGATAACGGTGGAATCAGCGGAGTCTGCAAATGGGCACAGGATCCGGATGAAGTTGAGTTTGCACTCAGCGTACTGGAACGCCTCGCGCAGCGCTATGGAACAAGGAAAGGTCTTCTGGGAATCCAGCCGCTTAACGAGCCGATCACAGAAAATATGTGGAAAACTATGGATATCGAACATCGTTATCCACCGGCAGACCCGGTTCTTGCACAGGGTTCTGCACCGATCACGATGGATTTTCTCCGGAAATATTATCTTGATGCCTATGACCGCATCAGTAAATATATGCCGAAAGACAAATATGTGGTCATTCACGACGGCTTCGAACTGATGGCGTGGAAAGATTTCATGCAGGAAGAAAAATATTCCAATGTTATTCTGGATACACACCAGTATCTGATGGTCGCAGAAGCAAACGGCTGTGAGCAGACCGTAGAAGCCTATGTAAAATATGTAAAAGAAGAGTTAGAGCCAAAGATCGAAGAGATGGAAAAATATTTCCCGGTGATCTGCGGAGAGTGGTGTCTGTTTAATTCTCTTGCCTGTGGCTGCGACACAAAAGGCGGACAGAGCGTTCTGAACGGTGTGGAAGGCAGTGCTGAGGAGACCGTCAGCGCCGAGCAGAAGAAAAAAATCTACAATACTCTGGCAAAAGCACAGCTCGAAGCCTGGAACAAAGGCAGCGGCTATTATTACTGGAGCTATAAACTTCTGACAGATACCGTCAATACCCCGGGCTGGATCGGCTGGGACAGCTGGGATCTGGGACGCAGCGTTGATTTTGGCTGGATCACAATGGAGTAATATAGAATCTGATATATCCTAAGAGGAGGAAAATGCAATGATACAGAATCCAATACTTCCGGGATTTAACCCGGATCCGTGCATCTGCCGCAAAGGCGATGATTATTATATGGCAGTTTCTACTTTTGAATGGTTTCCGGGAATCCCGGTGTATCATTCCAGAGATCTGAAAAACTGGGAATTGTATACACACGTATTAACGGATGACGAGGAAGTAGATCTCAAGAAACTTCCAAGTGCAAAAGGAATCTGGGCTCCATGTCTGACTTACTGTGAAGAAGAAGATATGTTTTATGTGGTTTATGGAGTGATGAATTCCATGAATGCCAGATATTTTGATGTAGATAATTTCCTGATCCGTTCCAGAAACATCAAAGGACCGTGGAGTAAACCGGTCTATCTGCATTCTTCTGGATTTGATGCGTCTCTGTTCCATGATACAAACGGAAAGAAATATGTAGTTTCTCTGGAGTGGGAAACGAGAGAAGGCTACGAAAAACCGGGTGCGATCTGCATGGTGGAATACTCACCGGAAAAACAGGAGATCGTAGGATATCCGAAACGGATTTGGCGAGGCGGCACGGACAGAGGGTGCATCGAGGCCCCGCATCTGACAAAACGTGGCGAATACTATTATATCATGTGTGCTGAGGGCGGCACAGGATACAATCACTGTGTGACCATGGGACGTTCCAAAAACGTCTGGGGACCATATGAAAAAGATCCGAAGAACCCGATTGTGACAAGTGTACCGGGAGAATCTTATGAAAGACAGGATCCGGATCATCTGAAATCGAAGTACTATAATCCGGACTCTATTCTTCAGAAATCCGGTCATGGAAGTTATGTGGAACTTCCTACAGGAGAAGTCTATCTGGTTCATCTCTGTTCCAGACCGTTCGTTCCGGAACTGCGCTGCACACTTGGAAGAGAGACTGCGATCCAGAAAATGATGTGGACAGAGGATAACTGGCTCCGCATGGCAGACGGCAGCAACCTTGCCAAACTTGAAGTACCGGAAAGTTCCCTCCCGGAATATCCGGTAGAAAAAACACCGGACTTTGATGATTTCGACGGTGATGAACTTGGAAACTTCTATTATTCACCGCGTATCATGCCGCAGAGATTTGCTGATATAAATGCAAGAAAAGGATATGTCCGTATCCGTGGACAGGAATCCCGTACTTCCCTGAACAAAGTCAGCATTCTTGCAAGAAAACTGACCAGTGTTTACGCAAGGATCACTACAAAGATGGAATTTGTGCCGGAAGTACATCAGCACAGTGCGGGTCTGATCCTGTATTATGATAACATGAACTACATCAACCTCCGTAAATATTACAGTGAAACTCTCGGACAGAGCGCATTGTCCATCATCCATCTGGAAAATGGCGTCAAGACAGAATTTTTGAACACCAGAATCCCGGTAGAGGACAAGCCGATCTACCTTCGCCTCTACATCGAAGGAAGAAAATCCTGGTTCGAGTGGAGCTACGACAGCGAAAATTATGAGAAGATTGGACGTATATTTGACACTACAAGATTTTCCGATGAATACTGTAAATATGGCGAATTCACCGGAACCATGGTAGGTCTCACCTGCGCCGACCGCATCCTCCACAGGAAATGTGCCGACTTCGATTTCTTCGAATACAAAGCCGACGAAAGCCGGATGGTGGAGTAAATTAGTCAGAATATCTAAAAAATTTAATATAAACCATCAATTCTGAACATTGACGGTTACCCCTTGTATGTGACAAAATAGATATTATCAATAATAGGATTGCCGGGCGTTAAAATGCGCCTGGTTTTTCCGCGTTAAAAAGGAATATCAGGGAGGAAAGAAATGGCACAGAAAAGAAAATGTGGCGTACTGCTTCCAGTGAGCAGTCTGCCTTCAAAGTACGGTATTGGATGCTTTGACAAAAAAGCGTATGAATTTGTAGATGCACTCAAGGAAGCAGGACAGAGTTACTGGCAGATCCTGCCGCTGGGACCGACCAGCTATGGTGATTCACCGTACCAGTCTTTCTCTACATTTGCAGGAAACCCATACTTCATCAGTCTTGAGGCACTGATCGAAGAAGGAGTCCTGACAAAGAAAGAGTGTGACAAAGTAGACTTTGGAACAGATGCGACCAGCGTAGATTATGCGAAATTATACGAAGGACGTATGCAGCTTCTCCGCAAGGCATATGAGAGAAGTAATATTTATATGGATCCGGAGTTCCGCAGATTTCAGGAAGAAGAAGCATGGTGGCTCAAGGACTATGCACTTTTTATGGCAGTGAAGAAACGCTTCGGCGGTATTTCGTGGAGCGAGTGGGCTGAGGATATCCGCCTTCGCTGGCAGAACGCCCTGGATTACTACAGAGAAGAAATGTATTTCGAAATCGAATTCCAGGAATATATGCAGTTCAAATTCCGCCAGCAGTGGATGGCACTTAAATCTTATGCAAACGAAAAGGGAATCCAGATCATCGGTGACATCCCGATTTACGTTGCAATGGACAGCGCAGATACCTGGGCAAATCCGTGGCTCTTTAAACTGGATGAGAAAAACTGCCCGACACAGGTAGCAGGATGTCCGCCAGATGGATTTTCCGCTACAGGACAGCTCTGGGGAAACCCTCTGTACAACTGGGAAGTGCACCGTAATTCTGGATATGAGTGGTGGATCAAACGAATCTCCAACTGCTTCCGCCTGTATGACGTTGTAAGGATTGACCATTTCCGCGGATTTGATGAATATTATGCAATTCCATACGGAGATAAGACAGCAGAAAACGGCTGGTGGGAAAAAGGTCCTGGAATCGACCTGTTCCGTGCAATCTCAGCAAGTCTGGGCGACAGAGAGATCATCGCAGAGGATCTTGGCTACATGACCGACAGCGTCAAACAGCTTGTAGAAGAGAGCGGCTATCCGAACATGAAAGTTATCGAATTCGCTTTTGACGAGCGTGATACTGGAAATGCCAGCGACTACCTGCCGCACAACTATCCGAGAAACTGTGTTGTCTATACAGGAACCCATGACAACGAAACACTTCTTTCCTGGCTGGACGACATCACACCGGGCGAGAGAAGACAGGTCCGTGAGTATCTGAACAACTTCAAAGACTCCGGCAAAGAACTGTGTGACGACCTGATCTGCCTCGTAATGCAGAGCGTTGCCAATCTGTGCATCATTCCAATGCAGGATTACCTTGGCCTTGACAACTCCGCACGAATGAACCAGCCATCTACACTTGGCAAGAACTGGAAGTGGAGACTAAAAGAAGGTCAGTTCTCAAAAGAACTTCAGAAAGAAATGCTGGAACTGGCAACACGTTATGGAAGAAGATAAGAAGAATAATATCAAAGGATATATGCTCGCAATCCTCGGAGGGGTCAGCTGGGGAATATCCGGTGTATGCAGCCAGTATCTGTTTACGCAATATGATCTCAGTGCTGACTGGCTTACCGCGATCCGAATGCTGCTTTCGGGGATCCTTCTTCTCGTACTTGCTTTCCGAAAGGAACATACACGGATTTTTAAGATATGGATAAAAGGGAAAGATACGTTCTGGCTGATCGCGTTTGCACTTGCCGGACTTCTTCTGTGTCAGTATACATTTCTGGTAGCGATCAAACATTCTAATTCTGCTACAGCTACGGTCCTTCAGAGTCTGAACGTTGTTTTGATGGCAATCGTGATGGCGGTCTGGAATAAGAAAATGATGAGCAGAATACAGATAGCGGCAATTGTCTTGGCGTTTTCCGGTACCTATCTGATCGCAACGAAGGGAAGTCTGACAAGCATGGATGTTTCTGCAGCAGGACTGATATTTGGGCTTCTGGCAGCAGTGGGCGTGGTTATTTATACACTGCTGTCACGGCCGATCATCGCAGCATGGGGAAATCTTACGATCACGGGATGGGGAATGCTGATCGGGGGAAGCGTACTTTTTCTGATCACAAAGGCATGGATCTTCCCGACAAACCTTGACCTTCCAGCGTGGATCATCATCGCAGTCATCGTTATTATCGGCACAGCAGTTGGATTTTCCATATTTCTCGAGAGCGTAAAATATATCGGCCCCGTAAAATCAACACTACTTGGCTGCCTGGAACCAGCATCCGCAACACTTCTCTCAGCCTTGCTGCTGGGAACGAGATTTACCGTGATCGAACTGATTGGTTTTGGATTTGTTGTAGGCACGGTATTTCTTTCCGTGTCAACAAAAGAATAAATATTAACTGTTAAAGAACTGTCTGGAAAAGGGCAGTTCTTTTTGTTGCTGAAAAACATGTGTTATAGTACAATAAGTTCAAAGGAGGAATTTACGTTACAAATTACCGGGAGTGTAGAATGAATAAAGAGTTAGAGAAATATTTTGTGATAGCAGATACTGTTCAGGAGATGAATGGAGATACCTGTGAGGTTATCCTTCATGAACTGACAAAATCTGGAAGTTATGTGGCATATGTTGCAAATGGAACAGTTACCGGACAGAAAACAGGAGAGAAGTCAGATTACTTCGTGGAGCAGGTGCTTGAGAATAAAGACTTTAAAGATGACCATCTTTCAAATTATTTTTTCAGGACAACAGATGAAAAGGCAGTCAAGTCATCCTCAGCACTGCTCCGAGATCAGGATGGAGATGTGATCGGGATGCTTTGTATCAACATGGATATCACCATGCTTCAGAATGTAAATACTATGTTGATGAACTATCTGAAAACAGACCTGGAAGCAGGAAGAAATCCGGGAACTGTAGAACATGACGTCCCGCAGGACGTCATGGCAGTTATTGACAAACTCATTATGTCGGTGATCGGCTCCACAGATACCAGAGAGTTAAGCCGCTCAAAATGCGTTGGGCTGGTGCGCCTTATGGATGAGAAAGGCATCTTCCTTGTTAAGGGTGCAATGGACAAAGTAGCAGAACTGATGGGAGTCTCTCGAGTGACCATCTACAGCTACCTTGACGAAGCAAGAGGAAAAAAGGGATAATTTTTTATAGAAATATCAGGGCGTCTGCCGGTTATTTGACTACAACCGTGCGGTTCGCCCTTTTTCCATATTGTCTGGCAATTCGCGTTTCTTCTGCAATTTCGCAGGCAGTCTGGTAGTAGTAATTTAAGGCTGTATTTAAAACATTTGATCGTTTTCCATGCAGGAGGTCCGGGCTGAATCGAACCTCTTTTTTGAAAGGAATGTCTTCGTTCTCATAATGGATATAATTTTTCTGGGTTTTCAGATCGACAACCAGTACGGGCGATTCTCCTATATAAAGTTTATTTCCCTGTATTCTCATATTCAGCAAATCTACATTCACCTCCAGAAATTAGCTTCTTACCAATATTTTTCTCTTTTCCATATCTTTTTGCCACTTTGGAAAAGCTTGAGATATGATATCTTTTTTTCTACAGTTTCAACAAGTTTGTCAGTTCTTTCTTCTGGCATTTTTGTGTATGACAGAAGGAGTGTTTTGACTTCTTCTGGAAATCCATCAAGTTTTGACAAGTCAATACACTCTTTATTTTTTACGTAAGTAAGCATATCAGTTTCTTTTTTACAGAAAGAATTAACTCTGATATTAAGTAGATCAGAGTTAACAGGTATGAAGTCTTTATCATAAAAAAGACAGTTTCCGGTGTCATATGCAGGTGCCATTTTTATCAGCCTGTGCTCTTGGCTGCTATACAGAAAACCAAAATTATTATAATGTCTGTCTGTATTGCTTAATATAAAATCTGTCAGGATCATGTATTCAAGCTGAGCCCGAACCTGGCCTTCTTCCATTCCGTTCTGGGCTGCTACATGAATGATCGCTTCGTATTCGGACTGGTCATTTGGAATCTTATAATTTTTTATCAACTGATAGGCAGAAACCAGTTCGGTATCAGGAGAAGTAAATGATGGAGTCAGGCAGCAGGGGAGTTCCTCTCCATTAATTCGTATCATTTCAATTTCATAAGGAATATAATTTTGCCACCCAAGTCTTTCGTGAAGTCGGCAGGCAATCGTTTCGTTTACTGCCTGCTGTCCATAATTATTTGTGTTGATCTTCATGAGATAACGAGTCTGATTTCGGATCACCCATTTTTTTTTCATTTCTCCGTTCACGGAAGAAGCCGGAGAAAAGCAGGAAATATGACCGTCTATATCTATCTTTCCCGTATCTGTCAGCAGATTTCCAAGTTCATCAGAAAAATCATTTTCGAAAAAATTTATATCTTTCCAGTATAATTCTCTGGAAATGGGCTGCATCCAATAGTGATCCGTCAGGCTTAAACCATATGCTGCCAGCATAAGGGATTGACCTGTTTCCTCTCCAAGTAATTTTAGCTGTTGCTGAATTCCCTTTCTTGTATCAGGAACGGCACGCATGTTCCACCACTCGGCAAGTCCAGTTCCATCTTCTGCACATCCTGCGGGTAATTCCTCTGGCATGTACACTTCAAGCACATATTCAATTCTTCCGGAAAAGGGATTTATTTTTACCATTGCGGCATCTAAATCCTTATGTTTTAAGATATATATTTCATCTCTGCTCATAGTCTGCACGCTCCCTAGAAATAAAAAAAGCCCCACGGTATCAACGAATTCTTCTGAATTTAATGATACCATGGAACTTTTTCTTACTCAAGTGGGTTTTTGTTTTATGCCTCAGGAGTATAATACACAGCTGAGAACGGCGGCAGGGTCAGGATGATCCTGTCGTTTTTGAGTGTGATGGCGGTATTTAAGTTTTTCTGGGTGCCGCCGTAGATCTCAAGATTGCTGTTCAGTAGTTCTTTAAGGCTGGTGACTCCCGGGAGTTTCAGTTCGTACATCTGCTCGTGGTCGGAGAAGTTGAACAGGAAGATGATCTTTTCTTTCTTGCTGTTTCGCTCAAAGACGTAGATGCAGTTTGCCTCCTGGTGGCAGTCGATCCACTGGAAGCCGTCTGCCTCGTAATCCTTCTCCCAGAGAGCAGAGTGCTCAAGGTAAAGCTGGTTCAGGTCTTTCATGAAACGTGCAAATCCCTTATGGATCGGATAGTCGAGGAGCATCCAGTCCTGTTCACGCTTTTCATCCCATTCACGGAGCTGGCCGATCTCATTTCCCATGAAGTTCAGTTTCTTGCCAGGATGTGCATACATATACATGTACAGTGCGCGTGCCTGCGGGAATTTGTTGTCATAGTCGCCGCTCATTTTCTGCATGATCGTTGCCTTGCCGTGGACAACCTCATCGTGTGACAGCGGAAGCAGAAAACGTGAATCGTAGTAATACATCATGGAGAAAGTCAGTTTGTGATAATTGTCTGTACGATATTCCGGACCAGTACGGAAATAGTCCAGGGTATCGTTCATCCAGCCCATGTCCCATTTATAGTCAAATCCAAGACCGCCCTGGGAAACCGGATCGGTAACTTTCGGGAAGGAAGTGGAATCTTCGGCTGCGAGGATCGCAGATGGGTGGAGATTCTTGAGTCCCTGGTTCATGTACTGAAGGAACTCTACTGCATTCAGGTTTACCCCACGAGCCGGGTCGCCCTGCCAGTAGATCGCGCGGCTGATCGCATCCATACGGATACCGTCCATGTGGAATTCACTCATCCAGTAATTGGCACAGGACTGCAGGAAACTTCTTGTTTCGCCGCGGGAATGCATAAAGTTGCAGCTTCCCCATTCGCTGACACCGACAGCAGAGTTCGGATACTCATAAAGCGCAGTTCCGTCATAATTTGCCAGACCGTAAGCGTCCACAGCGAAATGAACCGGAACAAAGTCCATCAGCACGCCGATGCCGTGTTTGTGGCAGGCATCCACGAAAGCCTTTAACTGGTCAGCAGTTCCGTATCTGGAAGTCGGACTGAAAAATCCTGTTGCCTGATATCCCCAGGATTCGTCACATGGATACTCATTCAGCGGCATGATCTCAAGATAGTTGTATCCGTTCTCAGTAAGATACGGGATCAGGATATCAATCATTTCCTCATAAGTATACCAGTCGTCGGTCTTGTCGGACGGCTTGCGGAAAGAACCGAAATGGATCTCATAGATGTTGAGCGGTTTTTTGCGGCAGTCGCTGCGGTTCTGCATCCATTTGGAGTCTTTGAATTTATATTTGGACATGTCACGGACGATGGAAGCACTGTTCGGACGAAGCTCCATGCCGAATCCATACGGGTCGCAGTGATCGACCGGATTGTCGTTGCGGTCATAGATACGGTATTTGTACATCTGTCCCGGCTTTGCCTCCGGGATATAGCATTCCCAGAAGTTGCCGTCATAAACTTTGTTCATCTCTGATTCCTGCCAGTCGTTGAATTCTCCGATCACAGCGATGCGGGAAGCAGATGGTGCGAAAGTGCGGAAAGTAACTCCTGTTTTTTCTGTATGTGCACCGAGGTACTGATAAGCGTCAAAAATTTTTCCTGTGTAAAATCCGTAAAAATCCATGCAGATTCTCCTTTGCATATAATAATTATGATTCGATAGTAATGGACAATAGTTGTTTTTTTAACTATACTATAAGAAGACAAGGAAGGGTTGTCCACCGACAATAAAAAAAGAAAGACGGATAAGCAACTTTTGAAAAAAACCGTCGGAAAAGGAAAAACATATGGATATCAGAATCGAAAAAACAGAGCGCGCGATCAAGAATGCTTTTCTGGAATTACGCTCCCGCAAACCACTTGGAAAGATCACTGTAAAGGAGCTGTGCAGTCTGGCTGCGATCAACAAGTCAACTTTTTACAGTCATTATGAAGATATTTATGCACTGTCAGACAAAATGGAATCAGAAACAATTGTCTCTGTGCTCAAGAATATTTCCAGTCAGCAGGAGGAGCCGTTCAAGAATCCGGATGTGTTTACCAGAAACCTCTACATGGCACTGATCTCAAATAATACCCTGATCAACCTTCTGTTTTCCGGAACAGAAAAAGCCCGTCTCGGTGACTGCCTGGAAACAGAGCTGAAACGTCTGATCTGCGAAAAATATCCGGATTATAAGGAGGACCCGCAGAGAGACATCATGCTTTCTTTCTGCATCCAGGGCTGTTTCCATGCATATCTGAACAATCAGGAAAAAGATGTCGCAACACTGGTCTCTGTCAGTGAGAGTATTGTACGTAAACTGGCTCCGATGTATCTGGAAAACAACACAGAAGAAAACTGAAATACAATCTGAAAGAAGAGAAAACATGAAAAAACTGGTAATAGGAATCCTGGCGCATGTAGATGCCGGGAAGACGACTTTGTCCGAAAGACTCCTGTATCTGTGTGGCGTGATCCGTCAGATCGGACGCGTGGATCACGGAGATACCTTTCTGGATAATTATGAACTGGAAAAAGAGCGTGGGATCACGATCTTTTCCAAGCAGGCGATCCTTAAGACCGAGGATGTGGAAGTAACACTTCTGGATACTCCGGGGCATGTCGATTTTTCGGCTGAGATGGAGAGGACACTGCAGGTGCTGGACTATGCGATCCTTGTGATTAACGGCATGGACGGCGTGCAGAGCCATACGATGACACTGTGGCGGCTTCTGGAAAGATATCAGATCCCTACATTTCTGTTCGTCAACAAGATGGATCAGAACGGAACGGATCACGAAGCCCTTCTTGCTGATCTTAAGGCACATCTGCATGAAAACTGTGTGGATTTTGGAAAAATCCAGGAAAACGATGAAGAAAACACCCTCACTTCGGACCAGATGGAAAACATCGCGGTCTGTGACGAAACACTTCTCGAGAAATATCTTGAGACAGGCAGCATCGAGGAAGAAGAGATTACAGAACTGATCACACAGAGAAAGATTTTTCCATGCTATTTTGGGTCTGCGCTCAAAGAGGACGGTGTGGAGGATTTCTGGAATGGTGTGCAGAAATATACCAGAGAACCCAAGCGTCCGGTAGAATTCGGTGCAAAGGTATTCAAGATCGCAAGAGATGAACAGGGAAACCGTCTGACTTACATGAAGATCACAGGCGGCTCTCTCAAAGCCAAAACCATGCTTTCCTCCAGAGCGAAAGGACAGGCTTTGCCGGGAGTAAGACAGCAGCAGGAGGACTGGGAAGAAAAAGCCGACCAGCTCCGCCTTTACTCAGGAGCCAAATATACAACGATCACAGAAGCAGAGGCAGGAACCATCTGTGCTGTGACAGGACTGACCAGAACCTATCCAGGTGAAGGACTTGGCATAGAAAGCGAATCCGAGCTTCCTGTTCTGGAGCCGGTTTTGAACTATCAGATCCAGCTTCCGGATGACTGCGACCCGCATCAGATGCTTCAGAAATTACGACAGCTTGAGGAAGAGGAACCGGAACTTCATATTCTGTGGGACAGCCAGCTTGGCGAGATCCATGCACAGCTGATGGGAGAGGTGCAGATCGAGATCCTCAAGAAACTGATCTGGGACCGTTTTCATGTGGCGGTAGAATTCGGAACTGGAAGTATCGTTTACAAAGAAACCGTTGCAGAACCGGTAGAAGGGGTAGGGCATTTTGAGCCGCTTCGTCATTATGCGGAAGTCCATCTCCTGATCGAGCCGGGAGAACCGGGAAGCGGCTGCCAGTTTTTTACCGCATGCAGTGAAGACGTGCTTGCCAGAAACTGGCAGCGCCTGATCCTCACGCATCTGGAAGAAAAAGAGCATATCGGCGTGCTGACTGGTTCACCGCTTACGGATGTGCAGATCACCCTTCTGACAGGGCGCGCACATGCGAAGCATACGGAGGGCGGTGATTTCCGACAGGCAACTTACCGTGCTGTCCGTCAGGGGCTTCGAAAGGCAAAAAATATCCTTCTGGAGCCATACTATGAATTCCGTCTTGAAGTGCCTGCCGAGATGATCGGAAGGGCGATGGCAGATGTCCAGAAGATGCAGGGAAGTTTCGAATCCCCGGAAACGGACGGAACAACCGCAGTGCTCAAGGGAACAGCAGCCGTTTCCCAGATGCGCGATTACCAGAAAGAAGTCGTTGCATATACACATGGAACGGGAAAACTTTTCTGCACACTCAAGGGCTATGCACCGTGCAAAAACCAGGAAGAGATCGTCCAGAAGGCTGCCTACGATCCGGAAAGCGACCTGGAAAATCCGACAGGTTCCGTTTTCTGTGCACATGGCGCTGGTTTTGTCGTGCCGTGGGATCAGGTGGAGGATTACATGCATCTGAACTGCGGCGTGGAACTTGAAGGTCTGGACGGCGAGACCTGGTATGACGATGTGGATTATGCGGAAAATCCGGGTACAGCGGTGGATAATGCGAATGTTTCCAGAAGCACCAGTGGAAAAAACAGCAAATTTTCCTACAGTGGAAGTTACGATGAGGAGGAAGAACTGCAGGCGATCTTTGAGAGAACCTTTGGCCCCATCAAACGTGACCGCGCCGCTTTCCAGAAAAAGACCGTTCATTCCTCAGCGCCGACTGTCCGTTACCGGCAGGGAAAACCGCGCAAGGAAGAATATCTTCTTGTAGATGGATACAACATTATTTTTTCCTGGGAAGAACTGAACGAGCTGGCGAAAGAAAACATCCACGCAGCCTGTGATAAGCTGATGGATATTTTGAGCAATTATCAGGGCTACCGCAAATGCACGCTGATCCTTGTATTTGATGCCTACAAGGTAGAAGGACATATGGAAGAAGTCCTCACCTATCATAATATTTATGTGGTATACACCAAAGAAGCCGAGACAGCAGACCAGTATATCGAAAAAACAGTCCACCGGATCGGCAGGCAGTATCAGGTGACAGTAGCGACTTCTGACGGACTGGAGCAGGTCATCATCATGGGACAGGGCGCACACAGGATTTCCGCACAGGGACTCAAAAAAGAGATCGAAGATACAGAAAAAAATGCACGTGCAGAGTGGCATCAGCAGCGCCAGAGCAGTAAGACCTATCTTTTTGACCACATGTCAGAGGAACTGCAGGCGCAGATGGAAAAAATTCGTTTAGGTGAGGCAGGCGAAGAATAAGAAATGATATATTTATATAGAAGAAACAAAACAGGAATCTGCATTGACCGCGTATATGGACACGACGGGATCGTGGAACTGCCGGAAACTCTGGAAGGACTTCCTGTGACAGAACTGGGAGCATATATTTTTTCTGACCATATAGACCGGGGCGACCTGGAAAAGTGCAGGATGAGTGGGAAATTCTGTACAGAGGACGGACTGGAAGTGCAGGATGAAGAAGGAATGCCGGAGATGTCCGGAAATGCGGTGCAGGAACTGATCCTTCCGTCAAAACTCAGAAAAGTAGGAAGATATGCTTTTTACAATTGTTTTCACTTGAAAAAGTTAAGTTTCGGCGGTGATCTGCGGGATGTCGGTGTCGGTGCAATGACCGGCTGCCACAAGATCGAGCGGGTCACTGTAAAAACAGACGAGAACGGTGATTCCTGCCTGAGAGATATCCTGACAGAACTGCCGGAGACTCTGAGAGTCGATATGGACAAAAATGGTGAACAGGGGCGTTTCTGGTTTCCGGAATTTTTTGAGGAAGGCGTAGAAAACACACCGGCGCGAATCATCGAAAATCATGTGCACGGAAGCGGGATCCGTTACCGAAACAGCTTCCTTCACAAGAAACTCAACATACTGGAATACGACAAGCTTTTTCCCTATGCGGAAGCGTGGGAGGAGGAGTCAATCGTTCTGAAACTGGTACTGGATCGTATCCTCTACCCGATGGATCTGACAGAGACAGCGGAAGAAAAATACATCCAGTATCTCAGAGAACACGGAGAGCGTGCGGTCAGTATCCTTGGCGAAGAAAAAGAATACGCAGCAATGCGGACGATCCTCACAAAGATCACTCCGGACAGGACAGAGACAGAAAAAATGCTCGAGCGTGCACAGAGATCAGGAGATTCCAGATGGGTCAGTATCCTCATGGACACGCTCGCAGGCCATGGAAGGAAGAAGAGAAAGGCATTTGAACTGTGAACAGAGAAGAAAAAAACAAATTTGGAAATTTTGTTCATGAGCAGCGCAAAAAAGAAGAAGAGGTACTGGAGATCTGCCAGGATATTTTTGCAAATTCCAGAAATGAACTGGCGGTTTCCATGCGTTATTTCCAGAGCGCTCTCAGTGCATTAAAGATAGTGCCGTCAGGCGAGACACAGGTGCTGGGCACGGACGGGAAACTTCTCTATGTGTCCCCACAGTGGCTGCTTCCGATGTTTATGCAGAACAAAGTAGTGATCAACAGGCTGTATCTCCACGAACTTCTGCACTGTCTTTTCTGCCATCTGTGGAGCAGAAAGGAACGGGAGTGGAGAATCTGGGATCTGGCAGCAGATATCGCGGTGGAAAATATTCTGGATGAACTTTATCAGAAGGCAGTTTACATCCGCCCGAACAGTTTCCGAAGAGAAAAATATCAGCAGTGGAAAGCAGAACACAAAGTTCTGACTGCGGAGATCCTGTATTATGATCTCCTGAAATGCGAGGAAGAAGAAATCGCCCGGCTGGAACAGGAATTCCGCAAGGACGACCACCATTTCTGGTACACGCCGAACAGTCGAAGCGGGATGGCAGACCGCCAGAAGAAATGGGAAGAGATGCGGCGCAAGATGCAGACGGAGATGGAGCTTTTTTCGAAGGAAGCAGCAGGGGATTCGCCGGGACTTGTGGAGCATCTGCAGGCAGAAAACAGAAAACGGTATGATTACTGGGAGTTCCTTCGGAAGTTTTCTGTCCTGAAAGAAGAGATGCAGGTGGATATGGATTCTTTTGACCCGATCTACTATCATTTTGGGATGGAAACTTACGGGAATATGCCGCTGATCGAGCCGCTGGAAACAAAAGAGATGAAAAAAATCGAGGATTTTGTCATCGTGATCGACACTTCCATGTCCTGTAATGGAAGCCTGATCCGCAGGTTTCTGGAGGAAACGTACAGTGTACTTGCAGAGTCGGAGAGTTTTTTCCGAAAGATCCAGGTGCACATCATTCAGTGTGACGAAAAGATCCAGGACGATCAGGTGATACATAACCAGAAAGAGATGGAAGCGTATCTTGAGGATTTTACTGTCAGAGGGTTCGGCGGAACGGATTTCCGTCCGGCATTTACGTATGTGGAGCATCTGATCAAAATGGGAGCATTTCAGAGACTTCGGGGACTTCTGTATTTCACCGACGGATACGGGACTTTTCCGGCAAAGATGCCGCCTTATGATACTGCGTTTGTTTTTATGAAAGATGATTACAGGGATGTGGATGTGCCGCCGTGGGCGATCAAACTCATTCTGGATACACAGGCACTAGAGAGGAAAGAAGATTATTATGAATATTAAACAGGCAAAACAGGAAGTTGTGGATACGGTCGAAGCGTATCTTATGAAAGACGAGTATGGAGAATATGTGATCCCGAGCGTTCATCAGAGGCCGGTGCTTCTCCTTGGTGCACCGGGAATCGGAAAGACGCAGATCATGGAGCAGACGGCGCGTGAATGCGGCGTGGCACTGGTGGCGTACACGATCACACACCACACCAGACAGAGTGCGATCGGACTTCCGTTTATTTCGAAGAAGGAATACGGCGGCAGGGAATACTCGGCGACAGAATATACGATGAGCGAGATCGTTGCAAGTATTTATAACCGTATGAGTGAGACGGGTCTCAGTGAGGGAATCCTTTTTATTGATGAGATCAACTGTGTTTCTGAGACACTGGCTCCGGCGATGCTGCAGTTTCTCCAGTGCAAGAGTTTCGGAAACCATCAGATCCCGAAAGGCTGGGTGATTGTGGCAGCAGGAAACCCGCCGGAATACAACAAATCCGTCCGGGAATTTGATGTGGTGACCATGGACCGTGTGAAAAAGATCCAGGTGGAGCCGGATTTTGATGCGTGGAGAGAGTATGCCTATACAGCTGGTGTGCACCCTGCCGTGATTTCCTATCTGAACACAAGGCCTGCCAATTTCTACAAGATGGAAAGTACTGTGGACGGCAAAAATTTCGCCACACCAAGAGGCTGGGAGGATCTTTCCAGGCTGATCCAGGTCTACGAGAAGCTGGATAAAACGGTATATCCAGCATCCCCAGATTGCCCGTGATTTTGCCAATTATCTGGAGCTGTTTTATAAGTACCGTACAGATTATCCGATCAATGAGGTATTAAATGGCCGCATCGACGATATTCTGGTGAAAAAGGCAGCTCACGCATCCTTTGACGAGAAGCTGAGCGTCACCGGACTTCTTCTTTCCGGGCTGAACAAGGGGTTTGGAATGGTCCGCGAGGAAGAAGATGTGCTTGCCGCTGTTTTTGATATTTTAAAGGAAAGCAAGGAGCCTCTTATGGAAGGCCAGAGGGAGCAGCCTGTGGTTTATCTTGAGGATGTGAAGAACCGTTATCAGGCAGAGTCCGCCGCCCGAAAGAAGGCAGGGCTTTTGTCCAGGGAAGACATTCATCACGACCAGCAGGTGCTGGACACTCTGGAGCGCTACGTGATGAACCTGAAAAAAGAAAATGTCCAGGACGGGGAAGCAGCCTTCGCTTTTCTTCGCCAGTGGTTTAATGAGTCTAAGGAAAAGTATGACGAAGATTTTGACCAGGCAGCCAGACAGCTGGAATATGCCTTTGATTTTATGGAAAGCGCTTTTGCAGGAGGACAGGAGCTGGTGGTGTTTATCACAGAGCTGAATACCAGCAGCCCGGCAGTTTCCTTCCTTCAGGAGTACTCCTGCGAGAGATATTACCGTTACAACAAGGAACTTTTGTTCCGGGAAAATACCAGAGACATTCTGGAGCGGATCCGGCAGCTGGGATAAGGAGGCCAAATGCGAAAAAGAAATCCCTGGAAGCTTATTTTTATCATTCTGTTTGCAGCGGCGGTTCTGGTGGGAATTTATGTGTATCAGCAGCAGTATGAGCCTGGAAGCCTGCTGGAAAATGCGGGAGAAAAGCTTTTTGAAAATGCTCCTGAGATTTTTTCGGGAGAGCCCAAAGAAGTGCGGGAGCTAAGAAAGCAGAAGATTG
>OBAM01000899.1_pt1 | contig 22071 bp, 20 predicted proteins | sample 1517751 | NCBI WGS metagenome assembly OBAM01 (sample SAMN04571703, study PRJEB22368) | human gut metagenome | biome: human gut; material: stool | host: Homo sapiens | place: Luxembourg | collected 2012-10-18
GCTGGGGGTCGATGGCCTTTTCATAGCGGGAGGAGGCCTCGGTGCGGTTGTCGTACCGCAGGGCCGTGCGGCGGACGCCGGCAGCCTGGAAGTTGGCGATCTCCAGAATCACCTTGTTGGTGGTGGGCAGGACGGAGTCCTTGGCGCCGCCCATGACGCCTGCAAGGCCCACCACTCCCGCCTCGTCGGCGATGACCAGGTCGTCGGCGGACAGGGCCAGCTCCTTGCCGTTGAGCAGCTCCAGCTTTTCGCCGTTTTGGGCCCGGCGGACGATGATATGCCCGGCGATGTTGTCGGAATCAAAGGCGTGGGTGGGCTGGCCGGTGGCCAGCATCACATAGTTGGTGATATCCACCAGGGCGTTGATGGGCCGCATGCCCACCCGCCAGATGCGGCTCTGCATCCGGAAGGGGGCGGGCTTCACGGACAGACCCTCTACCGCCGCGCCAATGTAGCGGGGGCAGCGCTCCGTGTCCCCCACGGTGACGGTGAGGCCGTCGGACCCGGCATCGCAGGTGAAGGGGGGCAGGGGCTTGAGAGGCAGGTCATACAGAGCCGCCAGCTCCCGGGCGATGCCGTAATGGCCCCACAGGTCGGGCCGGTTGGTCATGGACTTGTTGTCGATCTCCAGGATGATGTCGTGCAGGTCCAGGGCGTCGGCAATGGGGGTCCCCGCCGCAGCGTCGAAATCGCTCAGGTCCAGAATGTGGGCCTCCTCGGTGGTGGGGAACAGGTCCCCCAGGCCGATCTCCACCGCGCCGCAGATCATGCCGTAGCTTTTGACGCCCCGGAGCTTGGCCTCCTTGATCTCCACCGGCTCGCCCTCGCCGTGCCAGCGGCACATGGCCCCCGGGGCGGCCACGGCCACCTTCATGCCCGGGCGGACGTTGGTGCCGCCGCAGACGATATCCCGGATGTCACCGCCGCCGATGTCCGTGCGGCAGATCTGCAGCTTGTCGGCGTTGGGATGGGGGCACACCTCCGTGATCTGCCCCACCAGCATATGGTCAAACTGCCGGGCCAGGTCCGTGGCCCCCTCCACCTCCACAGTGGACATGGTCAGGTCATAGGCCAGCCGGGTCAGGTCCATATCCCGGGGCAGGTCTACGTAATCTTTGATCCAATTCAGCGATACTTTCATGTGTTTCCCCTCCTTTTAACGGAACTGTTCCAAAAAGCGCAGGTCGGCACTGTGGAACATACGCACGTCATCCACGCCGTAGCGCATCATCACCAGGCGGTCCAGGCCGATGTTCACATAGAACCCGGTGTATTCATCCGGGTCCAGGCCCGCCGAGCGCAGGACGTTGGGATGGGGGGTGCCGCCGGGCATGATCTCGATCCAGCCAACGTGCTTGCACACGCTGCAGCCCTTGCCGCCGCACACCAGGCAGCCCATGTCGATCTCGAACCCCGGCTCCACAAAGGGGAAGAAGCCCGCCCGCATCCGCACCGGGACGTCCCGGCCGAACACCTTGGACAGGATGCTCTTGATCATCACCTTGCCGGAGGCGAACGTGAAGTCCTTGTCCACGATCAGGGCCTCATACTGGAAGAAGGCGCGCTCGTGGCGGGCGTCGGTGGTCTCGTTGCGGTACACCCGGCCGGGGTACACGAAGCGGTAAGGGGGCTTGTGGGTCTGCATATAGCGGACGGAGCCGCCGGTCAGGTGGGGCCGCAGGCACAGCTTGTCCCAGCACTGGCCCTTGTCGTGGCCCTCCAGCCAATAGGTGTCCATGCTCTCCCGGGCAGGGTGGTTGGGGGGGAAGTTCAGGTTGTCGAAGCCATACAGCTCGCTGGTGATGTCGGACTCCTCGAAGATCTCAAAGCCCATGGACCGGAACGCGTCGTTCAGGTCATAGCACATCTGGGTAATGGGGTGCAGGCCGCCGGACAGGGGGGCGGTGCCGGGGACGGTGATGTCGAAGTCCGGGTCCACCTCGGAGGCCTTCAGCTTCAGCTCCTCCCGCTTGGCCTCCAGCAGCTCCGTCAGCTGGGTCTTGGCCTGGTTCACGGCCTTGCCCATCTCCGGCCGCAGGCTCACGTCCAGCCGGGGCAGCTCCTTCAGCAGCCCCGTCAGGGCGCCCTGCTTGCCCAGCAGCAGGCCCTTGACCTCCTGCAGCTCGCTTTCGCTGCGGGCGGCATCGATGCGGTCCTTGCCCTCCTGCAGCAGTTGTGTCAGTTTTTCTTTCATCGGTAATGATTCCTCCTTGTATTATGGGGTGGAAGTTTTTAGAGTTTCCCTGCAAAGACTGTGCTGTAGGGGATGCTGCGGGCCGGTTCTCGAAAAGCTCCGGCCACAGCCCTTTGCGGATTTGTATCGGTAATAGCACAGGGTTGTAATGCGGAGTGGTCTGCCTAGAAAAGCTTCCGCATAAATCTGCAAATGCGCTGCCATAGGGAGGGATGGGAGCATTCGGATGCGCCGCCGTCCGGTGCGGCCTTGATTGCGTGCGGCTCGCTGTCTGCCTGACACGGCTGGCTTTCTCCGCCGGATGCGCTGCCAGCCGGTGTGGCCGCGGGTAAGCGCATCTTGTAGCCTGTCCGACATATCTGATCTGCTCTGCTCGTTCTCAGAGCAAGTGGATACCGATTCTCCGGCAATTTCCTGCCGAGACGCCAACTTAGGGACAGACCAAAGGCAAAATGCGCCGAGCCATCCGGCGTAGAGCAATAAACAGTTCTTTGGCCTTCCCCGTTGCCGTCGAGATCATATTCTTCCGACCAAGTCTCGATGATCTCTTCCGTAATTTTTTCTTTTTTCAGTACCTTGGTTGCGCTGAGATATAGTCCGCCTGTTTTTATGATGCAGGATGACAGCTCCTCCGGGCAGTAACCAGTATTAAAAATATATACTTCGTACTGCCAATTGGCATCATGGCTATTTCCGTCTGATTCTCTGAGAAGGCCGTCAATGCGATATCTGCTTGCCAAGTAAGTCAATACTGCCTCTCGGTAATACTCTACATCAATGGTATCTCCCGACACGTTCCGTATCACCACATAATGCGTTCTGTCAACGGTATACTCCGTTACTGGACTAATAGGCTGCGGGACTTCTACACCCAATAGCCGATAGGCTTCGTCGGTAGCATATACCACAAAATCTTTCTCATATTCTTCAATGATGAATTCCTTTAACAAGTTTTTGTCCATGAGCTTCCTCCTTATTAACTATTAAAAGTGGGATTCGTTCGGGGAAAAAATAAATGCCTTTCATCCCAAAACTAAGGGACGAAAGGCATACGGCTTCCGTGGTACCACCCAGCTTCGCGGCAAAACCCGCGCACTCGTTTTCCCGATAACGGGGGATGACCCGTCCGCGCATTTCCTCGCGGCAGCTCCCGGGCGAACACCGCAGCGCCTGACGGACCGGCTTGCAGTCGGTGACCGGTCCTCTCTTGGAAAGGCGATGATTGCGGAACTTCCCGTTCAAAGCTTTTTAAGCACCCCCATTTATACCATATTCCGCCGGAACTTGCAAGGGAAAATTGCAAAATACCCAAAATTGCTCCGGCCCCGGCATGGAAAAAAGAGGCTGGCGCTGGCCAGCCTCTTTTGGTTATACCGTTATGGGAGACGGGGCTCAGCCCACGTACTTCATGCCGGAGTTCTCGGTGGCGGTGATGTCCTTGACCAGGTTGGCGGACCACTCAGAGTACGCCTTGTTCGTCATGGCATTGCGGACCTGGACCATCCAATAGGGATCGTCGGTGCCCACGAAGTACATGACGTGGTAGCCGATGTAGCTGCCGCCGGTGGCATCGTTGGCCACGATGCCGGTATCGCCGGCCTTGCGGCTCTCGTCGAAGCACCAGTCGTTGAACTCGCTGACCATCTGACCCTTATAGACCTGCTTATACAGGCCGCCGTTGGTGTTGGAGCCGGTGTCGTCAGACAGCTGGTTGGCCAGCGCGGCAAAGCTGTCCTCGGTGGCGTCGCCGTCCTTCCAGGCCTGGAGGGCGTTCTCGGCCTCCTGCTTCTTGCCGGCCTTCAGCTCCTCCAGCTTGGCCTGGTAATCCTCGGCCTTGCTGTCCAGACCGGTGGTGTCCACCTTGAACAGAATGTGGCGCACGTCCACGGTGTTGTAATCGTTGCGGGTCCGGCTGTGGAACACCAGCAGATAGATGGAGGTGCCGTTTTCCACGATCTCGGTATCGCCCTCCTGGCGGCTCTCGTCAAACACCCACTTGGTGGCGGCATTGCCGCTGTAGGTGCCGGCTTCGGGGTGGGAATAGGTGCCGATGGGCTCATAGTCCTTGGCCGCCTTGGCCAGGAGCTCGCCGCCCTTGACCTGCTCCAGGGCCGCGTTGGCGGCGTCCTTGGCCTTCTGCAGGGCAGCGGCGCTCTCCTCCTCGGTGGGCTGGACGGTGTTGCCGTCGGCGTCCTTGGTGGAGGCGGCTGCGCCATTGAAGGTGATCATCTCATAGTTGGCCACGTCGAAGGAGTTCTTGTTCTCCTCATAGTACTTCTGGATCTCCTCGTCGGTGTACTGCAGGCTGTCGATGTAGTCCTGCTGATAGTGGGAGGCGATGATGGTATCCTTCAGGATGCCCTGGAAGATCTTCTTGGTCATGTTGCTGCCGTAGAGCTGCTTGAGGTACTCGCCTTCGCTCTTACCGGCGGACTTGGCATAGGAGGCCAGGGTGTCCATGGTGGAGTCCAGCTCCTTCTGCATGTCGTCGTTCCAGGTGATGCCCTTCTCGGCGGCGCCCTTCTTGAGCATGGTGATCTGGATCAGGCTCTTCTTGGCGGCGTCCTTGAAATAGGCGTCCCAGGTCATGTCCTCGGACACGCCCAGCAGGGTCTTGGCCATGTCGCTGAGGCTCTGCTGGGTCAGGGGGGTGGAGGTGCTCAGGCCGTAATAGGAGGCGTACTGGTTCTGGGCAATGGAGTTATAGGCCACATGATAGAAATAGCTGACCTCGGCGGCGGAATAGGTCTCGCCCTCCACGGTGACGGCGGCGGAGCCCCGCTGGATCACGTTGGAGTTCCACACCAGCAGCGCAGCGGCCACCAGCACGAACACGATGGCGATGCCGCCATAGAGCCAGTTGCTCCGGCGCTGCTTGGCCCGCTCCTGCGCCTCACGGGCGGCCTTGGGGTCCACTGCGCCGCTGGCGTTGAATTCCTGGCGGGCTTTCTTTTCTCTGGATGCACTCATAGTTGTTTCAGTCCTCTCGAAAATAGGTACGCGGTACCCTTTGTAATGTGCTATTGGTTGATTATACAGGAAAACCCGGCGCTTCGCAAGAGGAAATCGGGATTTCCCGGGAATTTGGGCGATTTTACTCCGCCTGATACACGATCCGGCCGTCGATGACGGTCATATACGCCTGGCCGCCGATGGTGGTGAGGGGATCGGCGGTCCACAGGACGAAATCGGCGTCCTTGCCGGGCTCCAGGCTGCCCACCCGGCTGTCGATGCCCAGGCTGCGGGCGGGGTTGATGGTGATGGCCCGCCAGGCCTCGTCCATAGGCAGGCCCGCGTCGGCGGCCAGGCCCGCGCACATGGGCAGCTTCTCCAGGGGGATCACCGGGGCGTCGGTGATGATGCTGACGGTAAGCCCGGCCTTGTACAGCATTCCGAGGGTGGTGAAGCTCTTGTGGCGCAGCTCGGCCTTGCTCTTGCTGCCCAGGGTGGGCCCCACGAACACCGGCAGTCCCTCCTTGGCCAGCTCGTCGGCAATCAGCTCGCCGTCGGTGCAGTGGTCCAGGGTGGCCTTCACCCCGAATTCCTTGGCAATCCGCACGGCGGTGAGGATGTCGTCGGCCCGGTGGGCGTGGCACTTCAGGGGGATCTCGCCGTTGATTACCGGCAGCATGGCCTCCAGCTTCATGTCGAAGGGGGGATTCTTTCCGGTCAGCTTATCGTCCCGGTAGCGCTGGGTCTTGAACAGCAGCTCCCGCAGCAGCGCCGCCACGGCCATGCGGGTCATGGGGCTTTTCTTCAGGCCCTGGCCATAGCAGCCCTTGGGATTCTCGCCGAAGGCGCACTTCATGGCGGCAGGCTCCTTCAGCAGCATATTGTCCACCCGCTTGCCTGCCAGCTTCAGCACCGTGAAGGTGCCGCCCACCACGTTGGCGCTGCCGGGGCCGGTGCAGGCGGTGGTCACGCCGCCCCGGATGGCGCTGGGGAAGGCCTCGTCCTGGGGGTTGATGGAGTCGATGGCCCGCAGCTGGGGGGTCAGGGGGTCCACGATCTCGTTATAGTCCATGCCCTCCCAGCGCATACACTGGTTGTCCAGGCCGATGTGACAGTGGGCCTCCACGCAGCCGGGAGTCAGCAGGCGGCCGCCGGCGTCGATGACGGTGCAGCCCTCCGGGGCGTCGATGTGGGCCGCCACGGCGGTGATGCGGCCATCTTCGGCCAGCAGGCAGCCGTTGGGGATATCCGGCCCGGTGATGGGCTTTATGTAAGCGTTACGGATCAGCAGCATAGCAATACCTCGCATTTCTACAGATGATGCCGGTATTATATCACAGCCCGGAGGTTTCCACAAGAGTTGCGTTTTTTCGGGGGATACGCTATAATAGTGGGCCGAAGGAGGCGGACGTATGCGCTATACCACCCTTTGCTATCTGGAAAACCCCGCCGGGGAGTATCTGATGCTCCACCGGGTGAAAAAGGAAAACGACTGCAACCGCGACAAGTGGATCGGCATCGGCGGCAAGTTCCTGGACGGCGAAAGCCCCGAGGAGTGCGCCCTGCGGGAGATCAACGAGGAGACGGGGCTCACCGTCACCGGATACCGCTACCGGGGCATCGTCACCTTTGTGTCCGACCGGTGGGAAACGGAATATATGCACCTGTTCACCGCCACGGAGTGGACCGGCCGGGTCCGGGAGGACTGCGACGAGGGGGTGCTGGAGTGGATCCACAAGGACCGGCTGGCGGCCCTGCCCCAGTGGGCCGGGGACCGGATCTTTCTGGACCTGCTGCGGCAGGGGGCGCCGTTTTTCTCCCTGAAGCTGCGGTATCAGGGGGAGACGCTGGTCTATGCCTGCCTGAACGGAAAGGAGCTGACTCTGTGACGATTCTGGTCAGCGCGTGCCTGCTGGGGGTCCCCTGCCGGTACGACGGGCAGAGCAAGGCCCATCCCCTGGCCCGTGCCCTGTGCGAAAAGCACCATGTGGTCCCCGTGTGCGGGGAAATTTTCGGCGGCCTGCCCACGCCCCGCCCGCCGGCAGAGATCTGCGGGCAGCGGGTAGTCACCCGGGAGGGGGCCGACGTGACGGAGGCCTATCGCCGGGGCGCGGAGGCTGCAGTGCAGCTGGCCCGGCTCACCGGGGCCCAGGCCGCCGTGCTCAAGGAGCGCAGCCCCTCCTGCGGCTCCGGGGCCGTGTATGACGGCACCTTTTCCGGCGTTCTGACGGAGGGCTGGGGCATCACCGCCGCCCTGCTGCGCCAGCAGGGCCTGCGGGTGGTGGGCGAGTCCCGGCTGGAGGAGCTTCTGCGGCAGGACGTCCGTTAAAATCACAACAAAATACGACAAAAAACTGTGAGATTCGGAGAAAATTACAAATGCCATTGACACAGCACGCGGAAGTTGGTAAAGTAATACCGTAAGCGGTCGGGAACGTTACCGGTAATGTTTCCGACGCTGCGGAATGGCCCAGGAAGGAGACGAAGCGCGGTATATGACCATCAAGGATATTGCGCGGCAGTGCGGCGTCAGCGTCAGCACGGTGTCGCGGGTGCTCAATGACCGTCCGGACGTGAGCCCGGAGAACCGGCGCAAGGTGCTCTCCGCCATTCAGCAGTCCAATTACATTCCCAACAACACCGCCAGGGACCTGGTGAAAACCAAGTCCGACGCCATCGGCCTGGTGGTGCGGGGCGTGTCCAACCCGTTTTACACGGATATCATCCGGGTCATCGAGGAGCAGGTCACCGCCCGGGGCTATACCCTGGTGATGCAGCAGATCGGCACGTGCGACGACGAGGTGAAGCGGGGCGCCATGATGGAGCGGGAAAAGCGGCTGCGGGGCCTGATTTTGTTGGGCGGCCGGTCCGACTATTCGCCCCAGGAGCTGGCGCCGCTGAACATCCCCTTTGTCTGCTGCTCCTACAGCAACCAGTACGGCACCCTGCCGTCGGATTCCTATGCGTCGGTATCCATTGCCGACGAGGAGGAGGCCTACCGGGCGGTGTCGGAGCTGTATCGGTGCGGGCACCGGCGCATTGCGGCGCTGGTATCCTGCGCGGAGGACCGCTCCATCAGCCAGCTGCGGTATCAGGGCTATGTCCGGTCCCTGGCGGATCACGGCCTGCCCCTGGAGCAGGAGCTGGTCATCGAGGCCGGGTCCTTCGACATCCGGCAGGCGTATCTGGCGGTGCGGCGGCGGCTGATGGAGGGGGCGCGGTTCACGGCCCTGTTCGCCATCTCCGACAACATGGCCATCGGGGCCATGCGGGCCCTGCGGGAGGCCGGGCAGCAGATCCCCCGGGACTGCTCCGTCATCGCCATCGACGGGCTGACGATGTCCGAGTACATCAACCCCACCCTGACCACCCTGTGCCAGCCTATGGAGCACATGGGACGGCGCAGCGTGGAGATCCTGCTGGACATGGTGGAGCACCGGGGCGGACCCATCCGGGAGACTGCCCACACCACCCTGCGGACCGGGGAATCCGTCCGCGACATTTCTTAGTTTTTCCGGCGGAAACCGCCTGAAAAATATATAATGAAGGAGAATTGATCATGAAGAAAACTCTTGCATTGATCCTGGCCGCTGTCATGGCTCTGTCCCTGGTAGCCTGCGCCAAGACCCCCGGAAACGGCGGCACGGAGGCCAAGGGCTCCGTGTATTACCTGAACTTCAAGCCCGAGGCCGATCAGGCCTGGCAGGATCTGGCCAAGACCTACACCGAGCAGACCGGCGTGGAGGTCAAGGTCGTCACCGCCGCCTCCGGCCAGTATGACACCATGCTGACCTCCGAGCTGGACAAGTCCGCTCCTCCCACCATGTTCCAGGTGGGCAACCAGGGCGCCGTCAACTCCTATGGCGATTTCTGCTATCCTCTGGATAACACCGACGTCATGAAGGAAATGACCACCCAGGACTTCAACCTGAAGAATGCCAACGGCGAGACCGTGTCCATCGGCTACTGCTATGAGGCCTTTGGCATCATCGTCAACAAGGCTCTGCTGAAGCAGGCCGGCTATGAGATCTCCGATATCACCAACTTTGAGACCCTGAAGAAGGTCGCCGACGACATCCACAGCCGCGCTGCCGAGCTGGGCTTTGACGCCTTCAGCTCCGCCGGCCTGGAGGGCTCCTCCAGCTGGCGCTTCTCCGGCCATCTGGCCAACATGCCCCTGTTCTATGAGTTCCGGGATGACAAGGTCACCTCTCAGCCCGCCAGCATCAAGGGCACCTATCTGGACAACTTCAAGAACGTCTGGGATCTGTACACCACTGACTCCGCCACCACCGGCGCTGCTCTGACCACCGCCACCGGCGACGCCTCCGAGGCCGAATTCGGCCAGGGCAAGGCTGTGTTCTATCAGAACGGTTCCTGGGAGTATGCCAACCTCACCGGCGAGGAGAAGGGCTTTAAGATGAACCCCGAGGATCTGGCCATGATCCCCATCTACTGCGGCGTTGAGGGCGAGGAGCAGTCCGGTCTGTGCTGCGGCACCGAGAACTGCTGGGCTGTCAACAAGAACGCCAAGGAAGAGGACATCCAGGCCACTCTGGACTTCATGAAGTGGGTCGTCACCTCCGACGAGGGCACCACCATGCTGGCTGAGCAGTTTGGCCCCTGCCCCTTCAAGAACGCCAAGACCCCCGCGAACGTGTTCTTTGCCGATGCCAACGCCTATACCGCTGCCGGCAAGTACATTGTGACCTGGGCCTTCAACTGGACTCCCGCCGTGGATGACTGGCGTGCGGGCGTGGTGGACGCTCTGACCCAGTACACCGTCAACGGCGGCAGCTGGGACAACGTCAAGACCGCCTTCGTGGACGGCTGGGCCACCCAGTATGCCAAGGAGAACGGCTGAGCTATAAGCGCTCCGTTGTAACGCAATAGGACCGGGGGCGGGCTTATCGCCCCCGATTTTCTCACCTGCGGCGCACAGAGCTGTTGGCCGGTATGGACCGGGCAAGAGCTCCGGGCGCCGCCCGGAAAAAACATAGATAGGAGAGAGGCGTCATGAAACTTCCGAAACACCGCCGGGACGAGGCCGCGCTGAATTCCCGGCTGATCCGCCGCCCCATCAAGCGCATGGTGTGGCTGTTTTTGCTGCCCACCTTCGGGGCCTTCTGCATCGGCTTCCTGTACCCCTTCTTCAAGGGGCTGTTTCTGTCCTTCTGCAACTTCCGCATTACCAGCCAGTGGACATGGACGGGGCTGGAAAACTACCGGAAGGCCTTCCAGGACCCCGGCTATATGCACGCGTTCTGGTACACGGCGCTGTTTGCCCTGGTGAGCCTGATCGCTATCAATCTGTTTGCCTTTGCCATTGCCTATGCACTGACCCAGAAGTTCAAGGGCACCAACGTGTTCCGCACGGTGTTCTTCCTGCCCAACCTCATCGGCGGCATCGTGCTGGGCTATATCTGGTCCATGATCTTCGACGGCATCCTCATCAAGTACAACACCTCCGTGGTCCTGGAGACGAAATACGGCTTCTGGGGTCTGGTGATCCTGGTGTGCTGGCAGCAGATCGGCTATATGATGATCATCTACATTGCCGGACTCCAGGCGGTGCCTGAGGACATGCTGGAGGCGGCCCGCATCGACGGCGCCAACCGCTGGCAGACCCTGTGGCGGGTCACCATCCCCAACGTGATGCCCTCTATCACCATCTGCATGTTCCTGAGCCTGACCAACGGCTTCAAGCTGTTTGACCAGAACCTGGCCCTGACCGCCGGACGTCCCTTCCAGCAGCTGGGCAACGGAGAGACCATCAAAACAACGGAAATGCTGGCCCTGAACATCGTCAACGCCTTCGGCACCAGCGGCGGCGGAAACCGCGGCGTGGGTCAGGCCAAGGCCGTGATCTTCTTCATCGTGGTGGCGGCCATCAGCATCATCCAGCTTCAGGCCAACCGCCGCAAGGAGGTGCAGCAATGATCAGATCCGATGCTCTGCGCCGCAGAGAGCGCCGTCAGGCCCTGCTGACGGTGGTGTTCACCATCATCTCCGTGCTCTATCTGATGCCGGTGTTCCTGGTGCTCATCAACTCCCTGAAGGCCAACGCCTTTGTCAACACCGAGACCTTCAAGCTGCCCACGGCGGAGTCCTTCGTGGGGCTGAAGAACTATGTCAAGGGCATGACCTTCGGCAACTTCGCCTTCTATAAGGTTGTGTTCTACAGCTTCTTCATCACCATCACCTCCACGGCCCTGATCCTGGTGTGCACGTCCATGGCGGCGTGGTACATCTCCCGGGTGGGGAGCTTGGTCAGCAAGATCGTGTACTACCTGTGCGTGTTCTCCATGGTGGTCCCCTTCCAGATGGTCATGTACACCCTGGCCCGGACGGCGGACCAGATGCACCTGAACACCCCCTGGACCATTCCGGTGATCTATCTGGGCTTCGGCGCAGGTCTGGCGGTGTTTATGTTCACGGGCTTTGTCAAGAGCCTGCCCCTGGAGATCGAGGAGGCCGCCGCCATCGACGGCTGCGGCCCGGTGGGCACCTTCTTCCGGGTGGTGCTGCCCATGCTGAAGCCCACCATGATCTCCGTGGGCGTGCTGGAGATCATGTGGGTCTGGAACGACTATCTGCTGCCCAGCCTGGTGCTGGATATCAACCAGTACCGCACCATCCCCATCCACATCCAGTATCTGAAGGGCAGCTACGGCACCGTGGATATGGGCGCCACCATGGCCCTGATCATGCTGAGCATCCTGCCGGTGATCATCTTCTATCTGTGCTGCCAGAAGCACATCATCAAGGGTGTGGCCGCCGGAGCCGTAAAGGGCTAAAAAAACAAAGCATTTTTCTGATAAGTGAGTTGACTGACATATGAATCGTTGCAGCGGCATTTTGATGCCGGTATTTTCCCTGCCGTCTCCCTACGGCATCGGGACTCTGGGCAAGGCCGCCTATGACTTTGCCGATTTTCTCCACGCCGCCGGGCAGCGCTGCTGGCAGATGCTGCCCCTGGGCCCCACCAGCTATGGCGACTCCCCCTATCAGAGCTTTTCCACCTACGCTGGGAATCCCTATTTCATCGACCTGGATATGCTGATAGAGGACGGGCTGCTGACCCGGGATGAGGTGGAGAGCCAGAACTGGGGCACCGAACCCCGGTACGTGGACTACGGAAAGATCTACGAAAGCCGCTTCGCCGTGCTGCAGAAGGCCAAGGACCGGGGCTGGGTCCGGGACCAGGCAGAGGTGGCCGCCTTTCAGGCGGAGAACAGCCGCTGGCTGCCGGACTACGCCCTGTACATGGCCTGCAAGCGCCATTTTGGCATGCGCTCCTGGACGGAGTGGGAGGACGCGGACATCCGCCTGCGGAAATCCCCGGAGGTGCTGGAGCGGTACCGCACCCTGCTGCGGGAGGACGTGGAGCTGTTTACCTATCTGCAGTTCCTGTTCTTCCGGCAGTGGAACAAGCTGCGGGACTATCTCCACGGCCTGGACATCCAGGTCATTGGCGACCTGCCCATTTATGTGGCCATGGACTCCGCCGACGTGTGGGCGGAGCCGGAGAGCTTCCAGCTGGACGACCAGTGCGTTCCCACGGAGGTATCCGGCGTGCCGCCGGACTACTTCAGCGCCGACGGTCAGCTCTGGGGCAACCCCCTGTACGCCTGGGACCGGATGCAGGCCGACGGCTTCGGCTGGTGGATCCGCCGGGTAGACGGTGCCTCCAAGCTGTATGACGTGATCCGCATCGACCATTTCCGGGGCTTCGAGGCCTATTGGGCCGTGCCCTACGGCGAGACCACCGCCAAAAACGGCCATTGGGTCAAGGGCCCGGGCATGAGCCTGGTGGGGGTGCTCACCGGCTGGTTCCCCCAGCTGCGGTTCATCGCCGAGGACCTGGGCTATCCCACCCCAGGCGTCCAGCAGCTTTTGCAGGATTCCGGCCTGCCGGGCATGAAGGTGCTGGAATTTGCCTTCGACTCCCGGGATACCAGCAGCTATCTGCCCCACTCCTACGGGGAGAACTGCGTGTGCTACACCGGCACCCACGACAACAGCCCCCTGGCCCTGTGGAAGGACGAGGCCGCGCCGGAGGACATCGCCTATGCCCGGGAGTACCTGGGGCTTAACGATGGGGAGGGCTTCAACTGGGGCCTCATCCGGGGCGGCATGAGCTCCGTGGCCCGGCTGTTTGTGGCCCAGATGCAGGACTATCTGGAGCTGGGTCTGCACCACCGCACCAACGTCCCCGGCACCCAGAGCGGCAACTGGCAGTGGCGTCTGCTGCCCGGCGAGGCCACCCCGGCCCTGGCCCGGCGCATCCGCCATATGACGGAAATGTACGGCCGCTGAACCCAACCGATCCCGTTTCATTGCGAACTTCTCTTAAAACGTATGAACCCCGGCGCGGTGCGCCGGGGTTCATACGTTCTGTTCGTTGTGTTGGCTCTCCATCAGGCGGCGGGCCTTTCTCCTGGCCCGGGTCAGGGCCATGCGGACGCTGTCGGGCTTCACGCCCAGCTCCCGGGCCAGCTCCCCGTCCGAATAGTCCAGGATATACCGGGCCTCCAGCAGCCAGCGGGTGTTCTCGTCCAGCCGGGGCCACACCTGGGCCAGGGCGTCCAGCTCCAGGCGGCGCAGCACCCGGTCCTCCACCTCCTGCCGCTCATCCGGGACCTCCGGTCCGCCGTCCAGCGGCAGCCAGGGATGGCGGCCGCTGTCCCGGACGGCGTTATAGGCCGTGTGGCGGCAGGCGGCGGCAATATACCCCGCCAGCCCCTCCGGCTCCAGCCGGCGCAGGGTGTCCAGATGGTCGATGAGCCCGCAGCAGGGTGGTTTGCAGCACGTCCTCCGTGGCCCACTTGTCGCCCAGGATATCATAGATGGTGCGATACATCAGCCGCTGATACTTCACAAACAGGCGGGTCATATAGGCCCGGTCGTCATCGTCCCGGATCGCAAGGATGCAGATCGGCAGCATATGGACCCTCCTCTCCCCGGCGGCAGCCGCCGGACCAAAAAATCGACATTTTATATTATAGAGGCCGTTCCCGGAAAAGCAAGAAATTTTTTCAAAAACCCGGTTGCAAATTCCCGGAACCGGTGTTACTTATATAGAGGGGTTACCAGGAAAGCGAAATCTGCGAAAGGAAGTGGATGCAATATGAACAACCGTCAACAGGCCCGGGAGGAGGCCCTGTTTGTTCTGCTGATGGAACAGGTGGCCCGGCAGCAGGACCGGCAGGCCCGGCAGCTGGGCCGGGCGCTGGAGGAGGACCCGGAGGCGGCCCTGTCCCCTGCCCTGCAGCAGCGCTGCATGCAGACCCTTCGCCGGGGCTTCCGCCGCCGGGACCGGCAGGCCCGCCGCGTCATAAGCCGGGTGGCCGTGGCGGTGCTGGCGGCGGTGCTGTGTCTCACAGCGGCCTTCGCCGTGTCCCCTACCCTGCGCAGCAAGGCCCTGCACTGGGCGGCAAAGGTGTTCCCCACCCACACGGAGCTGCGGCTGAACCCTGACGCCGCCCCCGCCAACGGCCAGACCTATGAGCCGGTGGTGAACTGGCTGCCTGTGGGGCTGACCCTGGAGGAGCAGCGGTCCGACTGCGGATTTTCCAATTATCATTACACCGACTCCGACGGCTGCTGGCTGGACGTGGAGCTGCTGCTTTTCAGCAGCGGCGGCGTCATGAGCCTGGACACGGAAAATGCCGACGTCCGGGAGACGGTCATCAGCGGCTATCCGGCCATCACCATCCACAAGGAGGGCGTGTCCGTGGCCGCCTGCACCCTGGAGGACCTGAACGCCATCCTGCTGGTCACCGGCCAGGGCTTCTCCGTGGACGACGTGGTCCGGGTGGCGGAAAGCGTCCGCCTGCAATAGCGGGGCCGCCAGTCATTCCCATTCTTTCCCCGCCACCGAGGGCGCCAAGCACAAGGAGTGCACCGTGTGCCCGGAGGATAAGGAGTAGCTTTCTATAAACAGTCAACCAGGGGCAGCCCCGCACGGGACCGCCCCTGGTTGATCGTTTTAGAGTTTTCAGCGATGCCGCAGCTTACAGGCTGTTCAGATAGTCCCGCACCTCCCGAACGCCGATGAAGGCGTGGGGGCCTGCCTCGTACCGGGGATCGGCGGAGGCCAGGCACACCAGCAGGTCATCGGGATAGTCCGAGATGAAGAAGTACACCGGGGCATAGGAATCCGCCGGATATTCATAAATCAGGTACGTTCCCTCGTCCAGCTTCATATACAGCATGGTCTGGTCCAGCTTCCGGCCCAGGCCCTCTATCTGTTCGTTTTTGTCCAGCTGCGCTTCCATCAGCGACCGGATCATGCCGGTGATCTTCTGATAGCTGTCGCTGCCCTTTTCAAACACCGCCTTCTCCCGTCCGTTCTTGGACAGGACGATCCGTTCCGGGTCCGCCACGGTGCCCAGGGCCACGTCCTGATACGGGTGGTCCCTGTAGTCCTCGGGATTGGCCCGCTCCACCTTTTTTCCGCACCCGGCCAGCAGCAAGAAGCACAAGGCCAGAGGCAGGAGAATTTTCGCGATTTTCATACGACACGTCCTTTCTGCGTCCACAAAGTCTAAATCCGTTCACGCTGCGTATCCGTCGAAACCAACGTCACCTCGGAACCCGGGGTTGCAATCACTATAAATTCGAAGTGCGCTTGACCGGGCCTGCAAGACGGCATCTAATACAGTTGGTGTGTTAGATGCCATAAGGTTCCAAAAAATGAAGTCAAAGTACCTTGATGCTCCTGTTGTAATAGCTTCGTTCCATCCAACAAAGCATTTGTCATCCTTCTTTTCTCCAAGGAATGCATCTGAAAAATATGCCTTTTTGGCAGAATAGCATGCATCCAAAAGGACGAATCTAAAACCGCCGTTTATATCTTTATAACTCAAATTCCATCTTTCATACCTTGAATCATCAAAATCCATGATCCGCTTGCTATGACTATCTCCATGGCACCTCAGATACAAAGCCTTTAAATTAGACTTATTCAGAATATAATCTATATCCGCTTCCTCAATGAAGTAACATACATCGTTCAAATGCTTAGTATATCCTAAAGCAGCCAAACCCTTGGATGCATAGTTAACGCAATCCTGCCCCCCGGCCACATTGGGTATAGCACACACAGCACGCGAACGCATGGATAACGTCTGATCTCCCCCCAAAGTCTCGCCGGTCCGAGCATCAATGTAAATGGCAGAGCCGTCCTCCAAGGTCACGCGCCATGCCAAACGAATAAAATCCGCCTCTTGATAAGCAACTTCCGTGGATTCCCAATAGAAATTAGGCCGGAATACCGTCAACTCCGTGGAGGAAACCGCCAGTCCACCCAACTCCTGCCGCAGCGGCTGTGACCGGCGAATAGCACCGGTTTCCGTAACGACAACATCCGCTTCATCCAGTGTTTCCTTATTGCGGTCCATCAGCATGACAGACCCGTCCCGGGCGTCCACTGTGACAGTCACCATATCATAGGGGTTCAATACGCCGTTATCCAGCTGCTTGTGCCAAAGCAGCAGCCAAGTGGCCGGAATATCGTTGGAGCATTCCACCAACTGGTAGCCATCCAATTGATAATCCTTAGCAATTTGGTCAGCCAAGGCCAGCGCTTCCCCCTTAGTCACAGGATATGCGCTGGGGTCGGTATTCTCTCCATCCAAAATGGTGTCATCATTATCATGCATGTCAGCATAATTGGTCATGGATACGACTTGACCCGTTTGATCAATATCTGCTTCATAGGTATCAAAGGTCAGGCGAGTAACTTCTCGATTAAGAAAATTATCCCGGATAAGTTGCGCTTGCTGTGGAATTTCATTACTCAATTGAAGGGTCGAAAGCTGTTCTTTCACATCTGAGGTTAAAAATCGAGTGGGTTCTCTCGAGAACGTCCGAAGCAAAGTTTCCGGCTCTGCTAGGTTGTCCTTCTCAATTCTTTCCACATCTTGCAGGATAGGGGCAGCAAATGTTGCTCCGTCAAAGCCTGCGGCTGATGCCGGAACTAAGACCAGACTCATCATGAATGCAAGGGACAAGAGCCAGGTAATCAGGCATTTTCCTCTTATGCGAGGTCTGTCATGCATAATAATCGCCCTTTCCAGTTAATTCCATTTTTGTGAAGTTTAACAGGCCCGTTTGTACCAATTATACCACAAAAAAACGAAAAGTAAAGCGAAAAATGTAAAACAATTATTTATTAATGTAGGACTATTATTTATTAACGCATTGCATTATTTCAAATAGCAAAATCAGCATGGTGTCGAATAACGTCCTTTTGTTTTCTTCCATTTCCCGGTTGCGCCCGGGCGGCGGAGGGTGTATAATACGAATCGTTCAAAATTGAACCTTTCAAAATCGGAGGAATCGCCATGACCAACGCCTATCAGGTATCCATTGCCGCCCGGCAGCTGCTGGAGGGCTACACCGCCGCCATGCAGCCCCTGTGCCGCCGGGAGGGTCTGGCCCCCAACGGGGTGGACATTCTGCTGTTTCTGGCCAACAACCCGGGCCTGGACACCGCCCGGGACGTGTGCACCTATCGGGGGCTGAAGCCGGGCATCGTCTCCTTCCATGTGGAGAAGCTGGTGCAGGAGGGGTATCTGCTGCGGCAGCCCGCCCCCGGGGACCGGCGCAAGTGCCGCCTGGTGTGCACCGAGAAGGCCGGGCCTGTGGTGCAGCAGGGCCGTGAGCTGCAGGAGACGTTTTTCCGCCGCCTGGCCCGGGGCCTGGAGCCGGAGGACCTGGCGGCCTTCCGACGCTGCCTGGAGGGCTTCCGCCGGAATCTATCCCAAATGACACAGGAGGACGCATAATGACGCAGGACAAGGAATTTCTGGGCACGGAGCCGGTAGGACGGCTCCTGTGGAAGCTGGCGGTGCCCACGGTGATCGCCCAGCTGGTGAATATGCTGTATAACATCGTGGACCGCATCTACATCGGCCATATCCCCGGTGACGGCAGCCTGGCCCTGACCGGCGTGGGGGTGTGCCTGCCCATCATCATGATCATCTCCGCCTTTGCGGCCTTTGTGTCCTCCGGCGGCGCGCCCCGGGCCTCCATCGCCATGGGCCGGGGGGACTATGACCAGGCCCAGCGGATCCTGGGCGGGTGCTTCACTTTACAGGTGGGCATCTCCCTGGTGCTGACGGCAGTGCTGCTGATCTGGAACCGTCCTCTGCTGCTGGCCTTCGGCGCCAGCGGGAACACCATCGGGTATGCCGTCCAGTATATGCAGATTTATGCCCTGGGCACCCTGTTTGTGGAGCTGACCCTGGGCCTGAACGCCTTCATCACCGCCCAGGGCTTCGCCCGGGTGGGCATGAAAACCGTCCTCATCGGCGCGGTGTGCAACATCCTGCTGGACCCCCTGTTCATCTTCGCCCTGGACATGGGCGTCCGGGGCGCGGCCCTGGCCACGGTGCTGTCCCAGGCGGTATCCTGCGTATGGGTGGTGACCTTCCTGCGGGGGAAGCAGACCCTGCTGCGGCTGGAAAAGGCGTCCCTGCCCATCCGGCCCCGGCTGATTCTGCCCTGCGTGGCCCTGGGTACCGCCACCTTCATCATGCAGGCCAGCGAAAGCGTCATCTCCGTGTGCTTCAACGCCTCCCTGCTGAAATACGGCGGCGACCTGGCCGTGGGGGCCATGACCATCCTCTCCAGCGTCATGCAGTTTGCCATGCTGCCCTTGCAGGGCATCGCCCAGGGGGCTCAGCCCATCTCCAGCTATAACTTCGGCGCCGGCAACGCCCGGCGGGTGCGCCAGACCTTCCGTCTGCTGCTGAAGGTCTGCCTGGGCTACGCCCTGGTGCTGTGGGCCTGCATCCAGCTGTTCCCCGGGGCCTTCGCCCGGATTTTCACGCCGGAGCCGGAGCTGGTGGCCTTCACCGCCGGGATGCTGCGGATCTACTGCGGGGCCCTGTTCCTGATGGGCATCCAGATCGCCTGCCAGATGACCTTCGTGTCCATCGGCAACGCCCCCTGCTCCATCATCGTGGCGGTGCTGCGGAAGTTCGTGCTGCTGCTGCCGCTGATCTATCTGCTGCCCCACCTGCTGGCGGACCAGACCCGGGCCGTGTTCCTGGCGGAGCCCGTGGCCGATACCATCGCCGTCACCGGCACGGTGCTCCTGTTCAGCTTCCAGTTCCGCAAGGCCCTGCGGAAGCTGGAAAGCGAAAACAAGACGTAATATCCGATAGGAATATTGCGACTTGTATACAAAAAGCATCCCCGGCAAAAGCCGGAGATGCCCGCTACTTCTTCTTTTTTCCTCTCAGTTGGTACATGATAAACGCCCCCATGGTAATGACGGCAAAAGCAGCTCCTATGTCATATATACCATACGATATAATACTCACATATAACCCTGCAAAATAGGCGGCTAGGGAGCAAACCACACTGAGAATGACAACCCACACAAGAATTCACCACCTTTCCGTTCAAAATTTCTTCTTATATTGTTGATTATAACATATAAGAAGCCAAAACGCAAAGAGCTTTTTGACCTATTCAACATTTTTGCTGCCCGCAAAGCAGCAGCACATCGTACAGGAGGAACCCATGGAAAACATCTCCATCATCCTGGGTGACATCACCCAATCCCGGGTGGACGCCATCGTCAACGCCGCCAACACCACCCTGCTGGGGGGCCTGGGGGTGGACGGGGCCATCCACCGGGCCGCCGGGCCCGGCCTGCTGGCCGAGTGCCGCACCCTGGGGGGCTGCGAAACCGGCCATGCCAAGCTCACCGGGGCCTATAACCTGCCCTGCCGCTATGTGATCCACACCCCCGGCCCCATCTGGCAGGGCGGCGATCACGGGGAGGCGGCCCTGCTGCGCAGCTGCTATCTCAGCTGCCTGGAGCTGGCCCTGGCCCACGGCTGCCGCACGGTGGATTTCCCCTCCATCAGCACCGGGGTATACGGCTATCCCCTGCCCCAGGCGGCCCATGTGGCCCTGAAGGCCATGACGGACTTCCTCCGGGACCACCCCGGCATGCACCTGCGGATGATCTGCCACAACCCCAACGCCCTCCGGGCCTATCAGGTGGATTGGAACATGTTCTATCAGGACGTAAAGCCCCACGCATAAAAACCGGGCGTGCCGCGCAGGCGGCACGCCCGGTTTTTGCAGATTCCGGTCAGATTTTGATCAGCTCATATTCCCGGCTGCCCATGCCCAGCTTTTCGGCGTGCTCCAGGCAGCTCATCCAGTCCGTCTCCGGATGGAGATGGTGGAAGTGGTCATGGCCGCAGTCCCCGGCGGCAGCGGCCCCCGGCAGGGGCGGCTGGGCGTTTACCGCGTCGGCGCAGGCCATGTCCAGGGCCACCGGGTCAAAGCTGGCGAACATGCCCACGTTGGGGATGATGGCCGCGTCGTTCTCCGGATGACAGTCGCAGTTGGGAGACACGTCGATGACCAGGCTGATGTGGAAGCAGGGCCGCCCGTCCACCACCGCCTGGGCATATTCGGCGATCTTCCGGTTCAGATTGGTGACCGTCTCGTCCCAGTTCACCCGGATGGCGTCCCGGGGACAGACGGCGATGCACCGGCCGCAGCCCACGCACCTGCTGTGGTCGATGGTGGCCTTGCGGTCCGTAACGGTGACGCCGTTGTGGGCGCAGATGCGGGTGCAGGCGCCGCAGCCCACGCAGTGGTCCTGGGCCACATGGGGCTTCCCGGCGTTGTGCTGCTCCATCTTACCGGCCCGGCTGCCGCAGCCCATGCCGATGTTCTTCAGCGCGCCGCCGAAGCCCGCCTCCTCGTGGCCCTTGAAATGGGTCAGGGAGATGAACACGTCCGCGTCCATCACCGCCCGGCCGATCTTGGCCTTCTGCACATATTCGCCGCCGCGCACCGGCACCTCCACCTCGTCGTTGCCCTTGAGGCCGTCGGCGATGATGATCTGGCAGCCGGTGGACAGGGGGGAGAACCCGTTGAGCATGGCGGCGTCCATGTGGTCCAGGGCGTTTTTCCGCCCGCCTACATACAGGGTGTTGCAGTCGGTCAGGAAGGGCTTGCCGCCCCGCTCCTTCACGAAGTCTGCCACGGCCTTGGCCCAGTTGGGCCGCAGAAAGGCCAGGTTGCCGGGCTCGCCGAAGTGCAGCTTGATGGCCGCGAACTTGTCCTCAAAGTCGATCTGGCCCATACCGGCGGTTTTCATCAGACGGGTCAGCTTCTGGGGCAGATTTTCCCGATAGTCGGCCCGCAGGTCGGCCCAATAAACTTTCGATGCCACTTGGAGATCCTCCTTGAATCTGAGATGGTCATAGTGTATCATATTCCCACGGAATTTGTCACGCTTTTTTGAAGGGAGGCGGTATGTATGCGCCTGCTGACTCATATCGTAGCCCCGGAGCAGGAGGGCTGGCCCCTGCGGCGGCTTCTGCGGCAGGAGCTGCGCATTTCCGGCAGCTTCCTGTCCCGGCTGAAATGGCGGCCCGGGGCCATCCTGGTCAACGGCCCGCCACGGTGGCGGCGGTGCTCCACACCGGGGACGCCGTCACCGCCGACGTGTCGGACCTGCCCGGGGACAATCCCCATATCCGGCCGGTGGCCTGGCCCCTGGACATCCTGTGGGAGGATGAGGACCTGCTGGTGCTGAACAAGCCTGCGGGCATCGCCATCCATCCGGCGGCCCTGACGGAGGAGACCGTCACCGTGGCCGGGGCTGTGTGCCACTATCTGGGCCAGGGGAGCTTCCACTGCGTCAACCGCCTGGACCGGGGCACCACCGGGGTCATGGTGGTGGCCAAAACCGGGTATGTCCACCGGCTGTGCATGGAGCAGCTCCACTCCGGCGACTTCCGCCGGACCTATCTGGCGGTGTGCAGCGGCGTGCCCAGCCCGGCGGCGGGGTCCATCGACCTGCCCATCGGCCGGGAGCCGGACTCCCTGCTGCGGCGGCGGGTGGACCCGGCGGGTCTGGCGGCCCACACGGACTATGA
>OBAM01000909.1_pt1 | contig 21828 bp, 28 predicted proteins | sample 1517751 | NCBI WGS metagenome assembly OBAM01 (sample SAMN04571703, study PRJEB22368) | human gut metagenome | biome: human gut; material: stool | host: Homo sapiens | place: Luxembourg | collected 2012-10-18
AATACACCATCTATGTACCTAGCGCTTTCAAACATAGTGTTTGTGTCATTTCCACGCAAAATACAACTATTCAAGTCTATTTGTGTACCACCCGGAACCAGTACAGTGCCATTAATAATGACATTTGCACCTGCAGGGAACATAATTTTAGTTATCCCCACACCACCTTTAAACGATACCGCGGCTTGAATTGCTGCTGTGTCATCAGTAACACCATCACATGCAGCACCAAAATCCCTGATATTAAGAATATCTGAGTTTTTACTATGCTGTGTGCGTGGTACTGCATTCGCTACAGGTTGTTTTACTGCGATCAGTTCATCTCCGTCACCGTCACTACTCAACTCCGTTCGAAGAACTGCATCACCGATGCTTAGCCACGCTCCAGCACCGATTCCACCAGTTGATTCAGGGGTTGATGCTGCCGGAACTTCCTTAGAAAATGTTCCAGTCCAGTAATACCAACTTTTACTATTATCATCCCAGATGAAGTCCCTTTCAGACTCTAAGGTGGCGCCATTAAGGAACGTGCTCTTGCCGTCAATGAGATATTCAACTTTGTCGTTTACATCTTCAACCGATGGCACACCAAGATTAGCTCTGGCTTGTTCAGCATTCTCAAGTTCTGATAGGTTGTTTTTCGCCCTCAAGAAGTGGGTAATTGGCAATCGCTGATCTGTTTCGTTCTGGTTAACTAGCAGTACTGCGGAATCAATCGTATCTGTTGCTTCAGGTAGCTGTGTGAGTTTTACTTTTTGTTCTGCCATTATGCGGTCCTATACCAGCCAGCGAGTTTAATAAATGAGTTGGTTATATTTGCTTGAACTCCAGAACCTGATGTTCCTGTGTTTCCTTTCACATCATGCAGGTGAGCGCCAATGTCTACCTGATGCGCATGATCACCAGCAGAGTCTGTATTCTGGCTACCCCAAGAACCTGTAGAGCCACCAGAAACCGCCCTACTATTTGGGTTTAGGCGCATGATGTTCTGCATTGAATGAACGTGGGAACCAGCGTTATGTGTAGGCTTTGAGCCATAATCAAACTGGCTAGTTTTCAGGTCTATTGGGTGATAGTGTTGGGGTAGGTTAGCCTCAGCAAGCGTCAGATTGTCGCTACCACCGGTCTGTAGAACGTCGCTGCCTGTCGCATTTGCCAAGCGGATTGTTCTCCCGTTACCGGGTAATCTAGCCCACGTAGAGCCAGCCCAAATTGTGTTTGGATTTACATCATTAGCGAACCATTCAACCTTACCGATTGGATATCGAATGTTGAACATTGCGTTTAGCAATACTTCTACAGTGATAGAGCGATCATTCCCGCTCTGATTGATATGCAACAAGTCTCCTTCATCAGCGCCAGAGGCAGATGAAAGGTCTGTTAGGTACTTAAGTGTAATATCCGCCATCAAGCCCCCTCGAGCGCTGCAATGCGAGCATTGAGATCTGCTATCTGCGCGTACAGGTCATTAAGCAAAGTGTTCAAATGATTGGCGGCTAACTTGCTGCCAGCTGAAATGGAACCATCTGGCATGCGAACCGGAGGAACAAATCCTTTATCAAGGATTTCATCTGGAATAGGCTCTTTATTGGATTGTCCGTCAGGGTAGGTAACATCGGTGTTAGCAAAAGAGGTTATAACCATTAATTACTCACTTAGGCATCGCGCCACATAGCATTGACCCTGTGACGCCATAGTCACGGGAAAAAATAAGAAGGTAGTCGTCGTCGGCTACGCCGAGATATGATCCGTTGACTTCGAGAACACCGGATACCGAGCCAGCAGCGTCAAGATAAGAGCCACTAATAAAAACCGAACCACGATTAAGGCCTAACGCAGTATCATCGCCAACTTGCATTGCTGTATTGGATCCAACCTGAAGCGCCTGTCCGGAGGAAATATCTATCCCAGCCAATGAAAATCCATTTAGACCGTAATCATGAGTCGAGTAAGCCCTCACCCCTGCAACAGAAGCGTGATCGACGATAGCGTTGATGTTTTCTGGTACGTATGGCCCTGTTGCATGCACACTGAATGCTGCTGGTGATAGTTCGACGAGCTCTACATCCGTACTTGAAGTGGTTGTCGCTGTTACAACCATTACGTTATCTGGAGTACCGCTAAATGCAGTGGCTAACTTTGCCTGCATAATTGCGCGTCTGTAGTCATCATCAGACCGACCATCACGCCCAACATCGACGTATTCACCAAACCTATCAAGCTCAATCCCATGCGCGTTATAGATGCTATACGTCAAATAAACGTACTTGGATCTAGCTTCAATCTCAGGGTGTTGTATTCCCACAGCGGAAAATAACTCTGGAACCTGATCCCCCTTCTTTAGCCAATTTGTCGGTCTTTCCCGTATTAAGGCGAGGAAATCTACATCAAGCCAATCAGACACCGGAGACCTCCACATTTGCAGTAGAGAATGATGCGAATGAATTTTCTGGAATCGAAATGTTTGTTTCTGCAAATGTCGTTCCGTCAGAGCTTACTGTTACAGTCATCTTTCCAATTCCTGTCGTATTGGCGTAGATATATCCGTAAATACGCTGAGTGATCACATCATCGCCAAGCCCTAAAGTTGCGCCATAAGCAACTACACCTTGCTTGATTGCATCGACAACGGCAGATGGTAATGGCTCTTCAGTATCAAGGAGCACCACATCAACCTTCACATAAATATCTATCTCAGTAGGACGTGAAAAATTGACGAGATGTGGCCTTTGGTAGCGGTCGTATACAGTAATTGAGATTGCTCCGTAGGTAGCAATTCCTGCACCTTTGTATTTCCAGATTGCATCAGCAATATCTTGCTCAAGCCCTCCTGATACGATGGTATGAATTGCCTTTGGCGGAATGCTCTCGACAGTGGCCATCGTGTCGTTCTCAATGACCTTGGCTAGGGTAACGCCATTAACCTCGGTGATTAGCCGCGTTTCAATTGCTGGAACAGTTGCCGCGCCACCCGATGACGAACGGCTTTGATATAAACGTTGCCGGTAGTCAGTATCTGATTCACGATCTGAGCCTGTAGCGCCTTGGACAAGGTTATTTACAGCCGTCCATCCAGTGATGGCGCTTACCGGATTATTCAAACCACCTACAGGAACGACAATTGGCCCAGCCTCCGTCGCTTCAAAGATGGCCGGAGATCCAATTAGCTGCCAAGAGAGTCCAGAACTTAATGACACAGAGTAACCTTCAATGAGATTTTCCGATGTCATACGGATAACGGAACCATTTGCAGTTGCAGAGTACTGGCTTGTAGCACCAACCACCGCCGCCAGACCGCTTGCTATGCTGTTAACGGTGTCGCCGCTGATTTTGGTGTACACACAATCTACCCCAGCAATCCGAATGGTATAGGTCGATTGTGTGTTGTTGCTCACGCGAACCTCACCATCGAGCAGAGTTGATCTTGTAATCGATGCATCAGATGTCAGGCGAAACTGATAATTACCAAATGAAGCAATGGAACCTGCCGGAACAAGTCGTGACTCAGATCCATAAATAACGGCGTTCACTTTTGTCGTGGTTTTACCGTGACGAGTAATTCCGCCCATCCAGTCGCCAAGAGCATCAAGCGCGAAACCTTCAGCCGAAGCCAGAAATCGGCTAGACCACAACTCTTCTTCTGTTTCAAAGTGAATTGCGTTTTGCTCGGCCTCAATACCGATCCACTGTCCGGTGGTCGAATCAGCCTCCCTGTTAATCGGTCCGACGACCGTTTCCATTGCATCACCGATTTCTTGAACCATCTCCGGTAACGTCGGCTTATCAAAGCCTGTAGCAGTAATGTAATCAGCCATAATCACCTTATTTCAGGCATAAAAAAGCCCCGCACAGTGGCGAGGCATATTGAGTGGTGGGTTATCAGGGGTACTGAACCAACCCGTAATCTGTATTAGCAGTAAAATCGATACTTAGTTTACGGTTCTCGCGATCAAACTTGTAAGAGAACTCGACAATCCCTGTAACACCATCTACAGCTAGAATCTCTGCTCTTATCGCTGATAGCGCCCCATTAAGTGTAACTTGCTTGCCAAGCACGTCCTGCAAATATGGTGTGCCGAATTCACTATCAAGAAACCATTCCCCTCGCCACAGGTTGAGCCTGAACTCAATCTGCTGTCTGACACGCTCGGCACCATCCACAAACTGTAAAAGGCCATTAGTGAATACAATTTTGTTGTCGGTTATTCTGAAATCGATCATTAGTTTTCTGGCCCCCCTGTTGTTCCACCGCTATCCCCTGGATGTTTATGTGTGGCAATCTTGATGCCATTAATCACTACATCGCCAGTTACATTCATAGTCCCAGTAATACTTGCCACTGAACCAACTCCGCCAGAACCGGTCATTCCACCTTGATATGTGAACATATTTTCAACGGTCATTTGTCCCTTAACGGTGTGAAGTGGAGTTGTTTCCTCTACTCCGCCCGGCGCATTTATCGTTATTTTTCCATTGGCATCTATAGCTATAAATGCATCACCATGATACATGCGCATATCGTCATTACCCGGAACCGCATCACTATAGCCAGCTCCCGGTATTACGTAAGAATCGATTATGTCGAAACGGCGAGTATCATCACTACCATCTATTGCCTGCTGACAAACAATCAAGAAACACTGATCACCGGCCATAACCGGCCCCTTAATGCCAGCTTGACCACCGGCGAATTGTGGCCAGATCATTCGAAGGTCGCTTAAGACTGGATAAGCGTTCGCATCACCATCTGAGTATATTTTCTCCCCATCTGGCTTTACGGTTACCCTTCCGGCGTTATAACTAACGACTGTACACGGCAATGCAGTGTTAACCGTGTCCATTTCAGTGCTTACGAGCCGTCTTAACGCTTCAACCACATCACTGTTATCAGCCATTAAATGAACCTCAATAGAGCCTCTACGCTCCATTCCTGCCCATGTGTATCACCACTATAACGAGCCTCTTCCACACGAAAGAACTCACCATCAATCCCGCGCGATTTCACCTGCACATAAGCGCCCGGATAAATCGCCGGATTAAGTAGTGATTTCACCCTGTAGCCCTGCACCTCAAGAGTCACTCTGTCCTTCAGCTTCGCGGTGGGGTCTTCGACATCAACAACAGTACGCACAATCCCTTTTTGACCGTACTTAATTCCCTGTTTGGCTGCGGTCTTCTCGGTCATCGTCTTTGCTTCGCGTCGTGGGTATCCAATCATCCCAGTGTCTTTCGACAGAACAACCGCCGTATCTGCGTAAACTCCGCCCTTCTTGATGATCTGAATTTCCCCATCCTGTGCGCTCCACTCAATCCCAAGATAGTTACAAACTCTATCCATAGCATCACGCACCCTACCGTTATAGGCGAATCCTCCTACATACTGCTTATCCTGTACCTTGCTAATGCTTTTCTTAATGGGTAATCCAAAGTTTTTGGCAACGCCATCAAGTACCGTCATCGCAGAGGTATTTGGGGGGAATGAAACACTGATCTTCGCGTCACGAAGAGGAATAACGCTATCTAGCAGCTCCATTTCTGTAATTGTGTCTGGACCGTCCTGATAGGTTAGGCTGCGGCAATTGGTTCCCGTGAATATGGTGATTGCCCCAATATCTTTTACGTAGCCAGCTTTGATGATGACGATATTATTAATCGTCTCAAGCATGGTGATCGTGCTAGGGGCTGCATTGTAGATTTTAAGAGAGGCTTGATTGGCTGTTTTGCTGGCAGTTTTTGTGATGTCGAATTCAAATCGCAGGTCTTTAATGCTAACGGCATCGCCTTGTGGCTGACCAACAACTATCTCACCCGTTCGTAGAAATAAACTCATTTATCTCTTCCTTAGAGGCATAGAGCAAAAGGTGATCTCCACCAATGGAGTCAATATCTGGTCTGGTTTTCTCGCCATAGGTACGAATGAAATACAGATCGCCAGTAAAGTTATCGAGACTAAAGTTCTTTAGTAATGGGTAATTCTGAACAAGCTTTACTCCAGTTATGATGGGAACAGACTCACGATCATAAATACCCAACGACCAGAATCCGAACCTCTCATTCCATCGCAACCTTAGAGATACAGGAGTGTCATCAAACACAGCCTGAAGCGTCTGGTCAGTAAACCCTGCTTGAAAGTTTAATGGGGTCATTACGTAACACCGCCTATAATTTTACCTAGATAATCACCCAGCTTTCCGCTCGCCCCTGATAAGCCATCAGATGCCTGTTTGAGAATTGAACCAGTATTTTTACCGTTATCCTTAGTGGGAGTCGCTCGATTAGCTGTTGCCGGATCTGATGAGTTGGATGTTCCCGCTTTAGAAGTCCCAGACGTCCCACTATCCGATTTTTTTACTCCAACTCCTGGTGGAAGTTCAGTGGTTGCAGTGCTAACGATATTGCATTGAACGGCATCTATAGTGAAGTTAACCGCATCCCCATCGCCAGCTCTACGAGGTATATTTATTGCTTGAAGAAGCATGTTCTCGTAGGTGTAATTTTTGGTATAGATGGTGACTAATTCGTTAGATTGGTAAAGAGAATCCAGTAGCTTGATTGCCGTATTAACCCTATCCTCACCTGAAAACCCGCTAGCTAAGGCATTTGATAGTTGTGTTAAAACACCTGTTACCGGCGCATTGCTGATCATGCCAGCAACCGTGAGCTTTCTTGGCTGCCTGATAATATGGTCAGATATCGGTGAACCATTCTCTACAGGGTTCATTGTTACATCACGATTCCACTCGTGTGTCTCCTGATCTAACGTGTCGAATTCTAGATTGCCGATAGACGGGTCATTAAGTCGGAATGTACTGTCGCCCGATGTATTCCATAGAAAGCCAAGCACATCAGTCGCCATGCTAGCCCCCTGTATTAAAGTTAAGAGTATTGCCTAGCGCGTTCCAGCCAACATCATTAAAAGTGCTCTGAGCGCTATCACGCAAGAATTGAGCTTGCTCCTCTGATGTGCCAGCAGGAACAGAAATATTGCCAATATGTACATCAATCTTTGGGCCAGACATCGAAGATGATTGAGGGGATGATAGAGACTGATAACTTGGCAGCAAGGTGTTTGCGCTAGCTGAATCAGTGTTGTACTGAGCCATTCCAGAAATCATATCAGACCACATTCTAGGCACATCAAAAGCACCATTAGTCTGTTTATTCCCCCATGACGCCCACTGCCCTAAATCTTGAGTCAGCCAGCCAGCTTTCTCTTTTAACCACGGACCAAACTTAGTCGTACCGAGCTTATCCCCCCATTCCTTCACAGTATCCTGACTGGAATTGAAGAAGTCGGCCAAACTATTAAGGGTATTCAAAGCCCAGACAGCCATGTCTTTCATATCAGTCAAGGCTACCTTCAGTGAGTTAATAGCATCCGTATATTCTGTTACTGGACCTATCATGTCGCCTAGCAAAGACGGGCTACCACTCAGCCAACTATTAATATCCTCACCGACCAGAAAGAGCGCGGCTAACGCAGCAATAATTAAGAAGACTGGGCTAGTTAACGCAGTAAATGCAGCTGAGAGAAGATAAACAGAACCGACCAATCCAGCCGCACCTAACGCTACACCAAGTATCTTTACCGCGTTCTCAGCACCACCAAGCGCCTCAGTCACAACATCTAGAGAGTATTCAACCTTGTCAGCAAGCCATAGAAACTTACTCGCTATCCAAGAAATCGCGGTTGTACTGCGGTTCAACCGGTGAATAAACATATCCCACCGATTACCAATGATCTCCATAGCTTGATGGACTGTCATTGGCATTGAGTAAAATTCCTTTTTAACTTCCCCAGACATATTTCTTAGCGCGTTAACGATTTTATCTGCGCCTATTCCACCGCCATTACCTTGAGTGGCTTTCACCATTTCATTCAGTGTCATGCCTAATGACTTGGCCAGTCGTGATGCGAATGCATCCGAGTTTTGCATAATGATACGCATATCAGCCCACTGCAGCTTCCCCACTGCGATGGCCTGAGTTAACTGCATCATGACGCTGGTTGTTTGCTGAGTGTTTGCACCTGCCAGCTGCAATCCCATTGCCACTGAGTCAGTAACATTAAGCAGATCTTGTTCAGACTTGATTAACTCATGTGTCGCTGCACCAATTCCCGTGTAAGCCTCTGCATACGACTCGATATTTACACGGGCATCACTAGCATGCTTTGACAGGTTTTCGATGGCCTCTGCGCCACCGTTCGTTGAAGTGATCATCTGACCGAGACGAAACTCTAGTGATTGCATCTCATCAGCAACGTCAATGATGGATTTAAGGCTAAACCCAGCAAGAGCGCCAGCAATAGCACCGCCTAGCCCTCTGAATCCCTCCGTAACCTTTTTGACCTTATCATCAACTTTATCAAGACTTCTGCCTGTGGCCTCGCTCCCTGTCAGCCCAAGCCGAATCAATAGCTCTCTTATAATCATCTACTTCTCCGGTGGCATGTTCAGATAATCGGTCATCTCTATCAGAGCGTTGAGTTTTAACAGGTCTTCGCATGTCACGGCTCCCGACTTAACCTCAGAAACCGTACACATGTTCCTTAAAATAGGCTTCCATACCCAAAGCTCATTCTCGACATCTTCCCTTAGCTTCCCTGACTCGCGCCTTTCGTTAGTGCTTGAACTCGGCTTGCCAGTTCTTCTGGGCTTAACCCAAACAGGGTGAGTACTTTCGTGAAAAAAGGGGTGAAGTTTAGCTTCATCACCTCCCAGCACAGCTCAAAGAAATCGAATAGCGTGTCTACTGTGAACACAAGGTTAATCGCGTTAGGGCTATCAATTTTCTTCTCATCGCTCACACTAATAACCGATGAGTCTCGTAGAATTGGGATGATCACCTCTTCCAGCGTATTTTCATCAATGCCGGCTAGCAACTGAATGGCATTTGCATCACCACCTGAAGCCAGACCTTTATCTAGAAGTGTCTTAAGTTTCACTAGATGTTTGGCGGCGGCGAAAGCATTCATCTTCGCTGCCTTAAACTCTTTATCGCCAATACGAAATGTGGTTAATTCCATTGCCATTAATCCCCAATAAAAAACCGCCCGTAGGCGGCCTGTTTAAACGTTGTTCCCGCCCAGCGAGAATTTAAGGTCTGCACACTCAAAGGTGTAAATGCGTTCGCCAACTTCATTGGTTGAGAAAGCCACATCACCAAGTTGGTATAGCCAAGCCTGACCTGCTGCAATAACGGTTCGACCAGAGAAGTCGGTCACCGAAACTGGGTAAACGGCCTTACCATCATCAGTCAGCGAGTCAAGATTCATCAGTGCTGAGATTTCATCGTTAGCAATTGAAGTTTGCATAAGATGTAATTCAATCTGACCGCGCTTATCAGTTACGCGCGCGCGCCCGACAGAACCATCCAATCCCGCTTTTGATTCATAGAAGTTTGCATTTTTACGAGCTGTGATAGAGTCACCATCACTAAACCCTGTAAGCAGTAGCGGCCCGATAGTGACAAACACTTCAGAGCCGTCATAAGTGCCAGTTAATTCAGCAGACATAATTAGCCCTCATAGCTGTAAGTCAGTGATCCGTTAATCTCAACCAGTTGAATTGCGCCAGCTAAAAGCGCCACGAACTCAATGTATAGAGTGCGTGTTGCTTTAATATCTGCTGACACATCAGCCGCATTTGGATAGGTGATTTTAAATCCTGGCACTGTATTTCCATCAGCATCCCGCTCATCAGGTGCAATACCGCCAGCCTGTTGCCCCTGAATAAGCGAACCGTTCAGGTTATTCACGATCAGCGCAATTCCGCCGTTGGTATAAGGGACTTTTTTCTGGCGTATCATCAGCGACGCCATATTCTTCTGAATGTTGTCTACCAACCAGTCACGGAAACGAACCACATCAATCCACTCACCAGAAGCAACCTTCCCTTTGTTAATTAGGAAGGTATTTTCCGCATATTTCTCATACGCGTTAGCATTCTTTTGGAATACATAGCTCTGTTCGGTATCGCTGAATTTACTTGGTGTGATTGCGGATAAAGTTTTTAGCGCCCATGTTTCTCCACCCGGAGCGATAGTAAAGCAACGCCCCATCCATGCCATTTCTGGATATTCTGTTGCTGCGGCCTTGTGAGCGATCAAGCTAGTGCGAAGATATTGCAGTTCTTGCAGTTGAGATGCGATGTCTGCATCACCAGAAGCCCAAATGCCAGCAGTGTCACTACAGGCGAAGAACAGCTTTGTTTGGGTCTCTGCCCATGCTGCCGCTGCACTGATGAGGTCATCTCCTCGCTCTACTAATGCAAACCCATACCAACCAGAATCATCTTGCTGGATAGCATTAAGATCAGCCGCCAATCCATCATCAGAGCCAGAGGATGAGATGCTCAAGTTAGTGACCGGCTTAATGACAGTAGCCGTGTCTGGCACCTTGATTGTCAAACTTAATCCATCAGCGCTAGCCGTTGCAGTAAACAGCGCAGCAATAACAGATTGCGCGGTAAGGGCTGTGTTCAGACCGGTATAAACATCCTCAGCGTCATCACCGCTAGCCGCGGTATAGGTGATATCAGTTCCGTTTACACTAAACGTAAAGATATTCCCTGCCACAATAGATGGAATGGTTACCTTTAGGTTTACTAACACAGCATTTCTGCGGCCAACCCATGCCTGATTTGGTCTTGGTGTTTGGCTAAAGACTGCAGAAAGCGCCTTAAGCGTTTGAGGATCTAAACCATCTTGTTGCGCTGCGTTATAGCTTGAATATTTGCGTACCCGCTCACTAAAAGCCGTTGTAGGCGATACTGCGAGCGGAATACCGAATGACGCCTTAGCGATACTCGCTGTATCCAGCGAAATAACCACATTGGCGATTTGGCTCAAATCTGCCATTTGATAACTCCGTATTGATTAGTCGGATGTGACGGCGATAGTGATGTGTGTTTCTATGCCGCCGATGTCGCCATTCGCATCAACGGTTTCAATAAGGCCAACGTCATCCAGATATTTGCCTGTATAACGAAATGTTAAATCTACGTTTGCCATAGCCTCTAAGTTTGCTGCATCGCGTAGGCCTGTCAGGTCATTAACCTGCGCATTGTTGCTAATAACGAAGCGTTCTTTACGCATGAGATAACGGCTTTCTGATGTTATTCACCAGATCGTCGCAATGCTCTCTAGCGCTGCCGCCGTAAACGTTCACCATCACCGTTCCCTCCCGAACGCCATGTGATGGCATAACGCCGCCATCATCAACCTCGCCATGCTCATCCCTTCCGACCGTAAGGCGTGTGGATACACGCAACGTGGCATAGGGAAGCGGTAAGCGTGAGTTATTCTGATTGGCGTAAGCAATGGGGATTGAAATTAACTGAGATAGAACACGGTAGGCGGCAGATTCAACAGCATCAGGAGCAAATTTTGATACCGTGGTTTCAGCCATCGCGCTTCCTTACTACATAATATTTGTAGTGTGGAATAATACCGTTTTGCCATGGTTCTCGATGCTTAACCTCGTAGTTAAATCCATCAATCACCACAATTGCGGGCTGGGCCATGTCGAAATCGTCTGTGATCTGCAACTTGGTATCGCTGTATAGCCTGCGATAATCAGTTAGCCTACGCCCAGCCTCTAAACTCTCAATCTCCTGCGTGTCTTTGATGCTTTGCACGCTGAAATTGGCTTGCGATTCCACCATTTCACCATCAACAATCACACCGTTAACCAGCGTAGAGGGAGCAGGGGTAATCACTTTGTAAGGTCTGCGGAATGGGTTACTCATTTCGATTTACCGTAAGGATGAATGGCGAAAGTAACTGAGTTAAGCATCACTCCTTTGTCTATCAGTGGCTTTGATGACCCTTTTAGTGAAACGGTCAGTGGAGCATTTGGATCCCACTCTCCATTAGTAATGCTTTTCTTGACTCCATTCACCATTTCTACACCTGCTGCATTTAGAAATTGCATGAACGTGGCCTTTCCGAGCAATACCTGAGTAATGCCATTCACTGAGAATTTCTCAAGTCGTGATACTGAATTGTCAAAATAGGTTCGCATGAATGGGCGTGATGGGATCTTTCTGGTTCCGAACTCATTCCATGTAGCGTAATCGGCAACAAGAACGCCGTCATTCACCTCCCCCTTCTGAATGCCCGTTACTACCTCTTTGCTTCCAGTCGCTTTAAGCTCTTGCTTGAGGTTATCCCAAAGCCTTTTGTTATCCGTTATCTTTACGGACACAAGCAACCTCCTACTATTCCTCTCGTCATAATAGAAAAACCAGCCCCCATGCGTTTACGGAGCAACTGGAGCAGGTTTCCATATGTGGTGCCACTAAGGTAGCTGGAATCGCTGGAAACATTGCCATAGGTGATAGACAAATCACCTTCTTTGCGTGACAAAACCTTACCAGATGAAGATGAGCCATCCTGAGAATATCCGCCCGGCGATGCCATGATGTGTGCTGCCATTAGTGCTAGTGCAACGTTATAGGCCTTTCCATATTCATCAACACACACATAAAACGTAGCAAAATCGATATACCCCTGAACCACTTCATCGGGAACAGCCGCAAATTCAGGCGCAAGCTTGCGGAAGATTTCCAGAGGCGTCAGGCCTTCAAATGCGGCGATGTTCATTACTTTTTATCCTTCTCTTTCTTATCCACGGCGGTAGCGGTTACTTCTTCGTCTTTTCCCGCAATACGTAGTTCACCTTTGGTGATTGATGCCTGAACGGTTTTGTTATCCTTCCATTTATCATCAATCTCTGCGGTTTGACCTGGTGCTAGTTTCTGTCCAGCGATGTAATAAAGACGTGCGGATGAGTTAGTGATCTTCATTATTAATCCTTAAAGAAAAGAGGCCGAAGCCTCTTAAATGCCTTTGATGAGGTGCAGCGTCAGCGGCAGGTAGACCTGTACGCCAGTAGCGCGGCTATGGCATGGGATTTTGATTGCCAAGTTATTAGCCTGTGGAGGTAATTGCTCGAACGGCTGCGGAATCTCCATAGAGGCGTTGTCAGCGTTACGCTCCATTACCAGTGCAGCTTTAGTACCTGCTCCATCAATGTCTTCCAATTCGTTTACACGGATCCACTGCATGCCCGGATATTGGGTATTGAAGTAGGTCATGTAAGACGTGTTGGTGTTAGGCATCGGCTTAGAAAGGATTTTGAATGCGCTAGGTGGAAGTGCGATCACGTTAGCGGCATGCAATCCTTTGGTGATGGTCTCGATAGCAGATACAGCATCTTCCAATTCACCGGACGCGATTTCACCAGTTGTCCACTTTGCTGATGTGGTTACTGGGATGTTTGGATGGTCAAGCACACCGACAATCTGATAGGCGTCATCACCGAAGAATGCCAACTCATTAACTTTAACGTCATGAGCTCGTCGGGCGGCGTTGGCCAGTCGAGTTGGCAGATTTTTGCCAGTTGCCTGTGATGCGCGGATTTCCATCAGGTCGTATTCGTAGAAGTTACCAAGGCTGAATACCTTGCCTGTTTCTTCGCGATAGTTAACGCCTACGTTTGGCAAATCATCCGAATAGTCGGCGATGATTCGCGCCATACCGGTTGCGTCCATTACACCGTAAGTGAATGTTTTGGCGTATGCAGGGATTTCAGAGGTCACAGGGAAAAGCGTGGTTGCTGTCAGAGCAGGGTATTCGACTTCGTAAACCTTAGATTTAACGTAGTCCAACTCACGAGCGAGGAAGATTGATTCACCTTCGTCAAGTCGCAGTCCATTAGCCGCTGCACTAAGCTGAATAGCTTGCAAGTCAGCTTCATCGTAATTCATCTGTTCCATTATCGTTCCTTATTATGAGGCTGCTGGTTGTGTTGCTTGATTGCGGATCTGAACTTCAGCCAGATGGATGGTTTCACCAGCGCTATTTTTGTAGTTGGTGAATCGGCCTGTGAATTTCCAACCTAGCGCCAGAGAGCCACCAGTTGCCGCCACTTTCCCAGCATCAGCGCCAGAGGTAAGCACATTTACATCTGCCCCCATCGTTGGCGCTGCGGTCAAGGTGGTCACCGCCCAGATTCGCCCCCATGTCATTACGTTTACGGCATCGCCATTTTCGTACTGACCAGTAACGCAACCGTAGTGGCTGAATCGGCAGATACCCATCAGGTTTGCTGCGTCGCCTGCAGCTGACACCTGTTTAACTACACGCTTGTCATTTGCGACTGATACGCGGGCAACTACATATCCGGGCTTAATAGCGCCTTGTGCAGCATTACAACCATCGGTAATTTGATGAGTTGCATCTGAACGCATCCCCGGCATAGCGATCTGCATGTTGTTATCGTATGAGGTTTGTACGGCCATTATTTAGCCTCCTTTTTGCCATGAAGGCGATCGAGATACTTTTGGCGGGCTGCGGCAGAACCTTTCAGTTCAGATGCATCATTGCGGGTTTCCGCATTATCGCTGTTGACGATTTCACGCTGTTTAGCCATTGGAGCAGATTCAATAGCCATATCGAACGCGACGTTGATGTAGGTATCGTCTTTACCGTCTAGCTTGATGGATGGCTTAAGCTTGGCTACAACCGCCTTCTTGACGGAAATGTCATCCAGCCCATCGCACTTGATACCGTGCTTCTCTGCTTTAGCTTCCAGTTCGGCGCGAGCTTTAATAGTTACAGCCGCATCTTCTCGAGCCTGCTTCAGTTTCGTTTCAAACTCAGCTGCATCAGCCTTGAGGGTGTCACGCTCTGCGGTGATGGTTGAGATTGTGGTATTAGCCTCATCAAGCTTTGTCTGCTTGTCAGCGGCATCCTGTTTCAGCGCCAGATATGCAACAACCACTTCTGGGGCTGCTTCATATTCAAGGCCGCTGTCTAAGCGGATCTTCTGCATTGTTTTACCTTTTGGTTGGTTGTCGTCATCATCTAAGGCGATTTCTTCATCACCATCGAGATTCAGTGTTGCCACGTCTCCGGCGCGAGCCTTTGAGACAAGAGCCAAATGATTGATACGGATGTTTCTCTGCACGGCGTCATAACGCTGTCCATTCCATTCACCCGGTGTTTCATCGAGGTCTAAGCGGTAGCCAAGCGATAATTGCTTAGTCTTTCCGCTGGTCGCTGATGTAATGGCGTTTTCGTCATACACCATGATTGGCACAACAACGTTTTCACCATCCTGTCTGGCTGGTTCCAGCATGGTGCCGACCATATGCTTTTTGGCATTTTTTGAGTTGACTGCTCCGGGGTGACCGATAGTGATTGGTTTTCCTTTGAAGCTTGCCAGTGAGTCAGCGTTAAACACTTCCTCCGGTGGGCGAAACTCGCGACGTTCTGATCCGTCTGGATTGCGGTAAATCTGGATACCAACACGCCCCACTACAGGTGTGTCCTCAAGGTATCCGTCCTCATTTACAGACGCGCGGAGTTCTCCCACATCAAAGCGAGATACTGTCTTCATTGATTGCCTTATTTATTCGCCGATATCGAAAACCGAGCCAGACCAATCAGGTTCGGCATAACAGCGGCAGCGGATTGGCTGCCCGGGGTGTCCATCGGATGGTGGGCTTGACCACTTAAAGCGCTTCCCTTCCCGATCAACATGAATTTGCCTTTCACGATTATCGAGAACTCCACGCCAGATATAACCATCTATTCCAGCGTCTGCCTGTCTCTGCTTTGTTAGTGCAGAGTTGGCCTTACCTATCTGATCAACCGCGATAAGCTTTGCTCGCCTTTCAGTGACGCCGTAGCGCTCCTGAATCTGCTTTTTTATGGTGTCAGCACTGGAGCCGTTCATCACGCCACGTTGAATGATGCCTTCCATGTCTGATAGCTCATCAGTAGGAATAGATTTAATCAGGCGCGTGTTTTCCGATACCCATAGCTCTTGCATTTGGCGCAGCCAAGGCTCTGCTCTATAGGCGTCCACACCGAGTACCCCAGATGAAGTGGGTACGGTTGTTTGACCTGCGATAATGGCTTGTGATGTGGGTAGCTCTACCCCAGTGCCACCCTTTACGATTAAACGCCATTGCTTATCGTTGAACTGACTGGTTAGTGAGAAGAAGGATGGGAGCCTTTCAATGACGGGTTGGAATATCCGGTTACCTGCATTGCGCAGATAAGCCAAAATAGCCGCCATATCGTCCTGCCACCCATCAAAACGGATGTCACCATATGATGAGTCGATTTCTTTGTTGAATTGCCGTGTAGCCTTTACCAATGCGTTTGTGTAGTCCCGCTCTACACCGTAAGGATGAAGCCATACTCTAGCCATCATTCATCTCCGGATAGACGTACCCACCGCGTTTTTTGAGGGTGGCAATACCTTCATCATTACTAACCCAGCCAAGTTGAGCGTAACGCTCGTCGGCCTGTGACCATTGATTGGCTGTTTCTGCTCGCTCTTTGTCGGTCGGCACAGACAGAGGGTTGAACTTGATAGTCCACGTTTTATCTGTCGTGAGGAAGGTAACGGCTTTCTCAATAGCTGGTCGTGCTTCATCTTTTTGCTTTCGGCCAACTAATTGCTTCCACGATTCAGGAACGGTGGTTTTGTCTGCGCCTTGCCCAGTTGGTGTCTTGGTAAAAAGTATTTGCTCATCAATACCAGTTAATGCAGAGATACGTAGTTGCTTTCGATCCTGAACATCAACTACACCAGATAAGTCGCCATTCAATAGCTCATACTTCTCAGTATTAGCATCAACGCCAATGGTATTCCCGTTACTGCGGGTCATATCCACCATGTTAAGACGTGCCTGAACAACGTCCCTACCTTCACCGTCTTTACACAGTTCAGCCAAATCAGCAGCAGACCATACGCCTTGCTGCTTTCTTTCCAGCAGACTTGTTGCATGGTTATGGCTCATACCGTAATCGGTCAGTGCATCGTAGATACCCTGTAAGCAGGATGCGCCCCATCCTTGGTTCTGGTGACGTATCTGGTTTGGCAACCGCTCACCGTCGAAGATGTGGCACCGGCTGGCGTGAACGTAGTACGGTGTGCCGGAGATAGGGTTAATCTGGTACTGGATGATTTCCCCGTAAGTCAGGCTTTCCGGATTTAGGTCGCGCAGGAAAGGCTGAACCTGATAGCGGTCATACACCCGAACGAACTCTAGGCTGCCCTCGCCAATCTCTGAAGTTAGATCACCACCATCATTTACGCCGAACAACATCAGCGATCCTCCATAGAGACGAGCCCATGCCACTGCATCAGTGAAATGCTGTGTCAGATTTAACTCATCCCACCGAGACATTATCTCCGGTTCGTTGTTGGCACCTTCAATGGTAAATCCGGCGCGAAACATCTCATCGGCAACCAAATCGACAATGCGACGACCCAGCCCATCGCCGAGATAGATATTGTCTAATGTCGTTCTGGTTAGCAGATGTGCGAAACGGATCCGGCTGTATGCCGATCTGTCACCACCAGTACCAATGTTCATGAACACATTTTGATAACTGTCAGTGCGTAATTGTTTATCAAGTTTCTTTTGCTGTCTGTTGCTACGTTTAGCCATTGCCTCACCTTAACCGGCAAGAGCTTTGAGCCTTGCCAGAGCATTAGAAGTTGGCGCAAAGGCCATGATCAAGGAGTCGGCCATGTTAGGCGACGGGATGCCGCGCTTTTTCATGTCCTTTTTGCTTTCAACTTTCACTCTGCCGTTATTGTCGTAATCAACACGTGGGCGCGAAAGTTCAGCCTTGAGGTATTCGAGGTTTTTGATATCGGATGAAAGGCTTATTAGTTGGTCATCAGGGAAGGTTTCACCATGTTCTATCGCTCTCCATGTATTGTAGAAGCGCTGTCTAACCATCCACCAAGCTTGTGCCTTTAGGTTGGAGAACATGTCTTTGTTTGTTTTACCTGGCATGTATTCGCTATCAGGCTCAAATACAGCAGCGGCGGCATTGAATCCCTCCACCTGACTTCTGGCAATGCGATTGAGTTGCGCCTTGACACCAGCGCCAACGCCGATTGAGTCGTAAATAACCTTGTCAGCACTGATGCTGTCTGCATACTGGTTTACTCGGTTGGCCGACTCGATTACATCGCCACGACTCCACTCCTGCACATCCTTAACAACTGAGCCGTGTGCCATTGTGATGGCGTTGCTGTCTTCGCCTTCATCTGCAACGTCAAAGCCGATTCTCTTGGCACCAGAAGCAGTGAATTTGAGTTTGATATGGGCATCCACAGCGGCAGCAATCCACGATGGCTTGATGATAGCAAGGTCGCTATCCGCTACTGGCTGCCCCTCCCAAATGTGCTGATAAAGATCGAAGTCTTTACGCTTGCACTCCTCCATCTCTAGGCGCAGAACATCAGGAAAGTGAGGATTATCATTCCAGTTAACCGTTAGCAGGCAAATGTCATCAGGTGGATTGATAACGAACCTTTGGTGCGTATCGTCCAAAATATTTTTCGGGTTGTAACTTACCCATATCTCGCTGCCGGGCTTTCGAATAGTGGGGATCAGTACATCCCAACTCTCTTTGGTTACTGCCTCAGCTTCCTCTACCCAGCAAATATCGATACCTTCCAGAGATTTCACTTTCGTGATGTTGTTCTTAATTCCGTAGAACATGAACAAGCTGTTGGTAGCAATATGCCTGATGTAGACCTTCTGAATCTCAAACTCGCTGTTATACCCTTCGCGCTCTATCGTATCTGCGATCAACTGAATAACTGAGTCGGCGATACTGGCCTGAAACTCACGAGCGCAGAGAAATCGATATGACCCTCTTCGCGCTATTTCAACCAAGAGCCTTGCAATTGACCACGACTTACCACTGCCGCGCCCCCCCTTAGCTACCTTGTAGCGGTGTGGCTTGATAAACGGCTTGAATACTGGATTAAGCGTCGTCATCTTCAAAAAGCTCCGATAGTGGTTTTGTCGCAGTAATGGTTAACTTCGACTCTTTTGGCGGCTCCCATCCCTGCAAATCTGCCAGTTGCTTTATTGCTGCCTTTGGGTCGTGGAGCTTTATCGATATTCCACGTTTCCCAGCAGTCAGCTCAGATATAGCAGATAAGGCACCTGCGCTTTGTAGGGCTGAATTCTTGAACCGCCATCCGGCCTGAATAATCGGATTGCCATTATCGTCTGTGCCGCACTCTGCTTCGCTAAACTCGACCATCTCATGCAGTGATGACCTTGCCATCAAAGTAAGGCGCTCAAGAGCCTCCTGACGCGACATAACGGCATCAGAGATAGCTTCTTTGTTCATCTCGTCAATGAAAGCTTTCACCTTAGGATTGGTTAGGATTTCGCTAGCGCAAGCACTGGCCGTCTCATCCTTTTTTGCCTTACCACCCGCTTGTTTATATGCATCTATTTGGCTAAGCCCCTTAACGATGCCTAACGCAAACTTCTGCTGTAATTTGGTCAGATCATCGAATAGGGCTTTCTGGTGTTCAGTTAGCTCCATGTCGATTCCTTTTTGATTGTCATTAAACATGGCTCTCGTAAGAACCATCTGTAATGTAAGCCGTCTGTTCCTACTATTGATTTAACTCATCAGCGGGTTAGCCAATGTTTGTCTAGTGCGCTATTTAATGCTTCGACATTCACTTCGAATTCTCTTGGCGAGTACATCACTAAAAGTGAATAACTAACTAACTTCGCTCTATTGATTGCAGCCTGATAGATTGAATCTTGGGATAATTCTGGATTGCTATAGGTCGCCACAGTAGCAATATCTTCGTCTATTTTTTTAAGAAGCCAATCAAGTGCCTTATCCTGAAACATGGTTGGTACAAATACCGAAAATTCGCTTTTATCTTCCATTTTCGTATCCTGTTGGTAATTTTGAATAGAGCCGTCTGTTCCGGCTGTCAGTGACATTTCATCCGCCATCGCAGTCACCGCGAACCATGAGGGGCAAACCGTACAAAACCCCGGCGTTATCCCTTACATCTTATTCCGCGCACTCGTCCCGAGGAGAACCAGTATTACTGGAGGGAGTCTTCGTTAAACGCGAGAGATGTGTTTACGTGAAGAGGGATGGACTAACACGACCACTGAGTGGTAAATGAATTTGATTCGCCAGACTCGCGCAGCCTATCGGATGTGCTAACTGACTTACGGCTTACCCGTCAGCAAGAAAGTGATCACCTCCTATGGGGTTACACAATCTTTTTCCTTGTCGGGGGAATTGGTAAGAGCCGTTGTGAAATAGGCTCTCAATGCTTTAGATGTGAGCAAATTTGCGCATATTTCACAGGTGCTAACGCTTGGGATTTTTGTCTGCTAGCGTCAGTAAAACATCGAGAAGGATTTCCGCCTTCTCGACATTCGATACGCCTAGAGATATCCGTCCGCAATTCAAATACTGGAACCCATCCTTAAGGTAGCGGCGAATCGTTTCTAATTGCTGTTTTTCATTTTTAGTCATGATTCATTCGTTAAAGATTAGCTTGGGCTGGGTTAGTGATAAGATCTGCTCGAACTCAATGGCGAGAAGTTTTTTCTCTCGCTTTCTAGCGTTCATCATCTTGCTTCCAATTCTTGCCTTAACCTCAGACTTAGCAACTTTCAGTGCATGTCGATGTTGAGCTTGTTCGCCCATATCATTCCAGCGGCATATTTGATCTGCCATCCAGTTGAATGCCTGAATATATCTAACCTTGATTAGAGTTGCCGCTGAGCCAGTAAAGCCCATGACAACCAGCATATATCCGTCTTTAGTTAGCTTGAACATTGGCTGAGTTTCGCCATTTTTATCAATGAAATCAGCCTCCTCAAAATTGAGTTGGCCGAATTCATCAGGACACTCATCACGAACCTGCCTTATTTTCCTCAGCACGTTATCGTGACGTTTACCGAAGTAGGCCGCTATCTTTTGGCTTGTGGTAAACGCCTGACCTTGAATGGCCATCACCATTTTTGAGAAATCAAATTCCTGTATCACTAATTCCTGTTTCATATCGCTATTACCTTTTGGTGATAGAGCCTGTTCTCCAGATGTAGGCAGCCCAAGAGCGGTCAGCGATAACCACTGCCCTATCTCAAGCTCTACCCCGAAAGGCTCTTGGTTTTTTATTGCGCGGAGAAAGCGCGGTGAAATGCAGATGTAAAAAAGCCCCAGCGATTGCTGAGGCCAGTCGTCTATTTATTACCCCTCACTATAGGGAGCTGAATGTGCACCCTTATATACACACACCGAATTAATCAGGTGTGTGACTTATTAACTTGATAAGGAGATATCTATGCCTATTACGTACAAATTAGCCTTAGCCTATGCACAGGTCATTCTGGTTTTGTGCAAAATCGCGTACCACCTTGTGCAGTACAAGTTCCCTCTAAACTAATCAGCGCTCGCCCTTCCTCTGCCTTCCTAATATCTTCTTTGTCTATGTTGCACTGCTCTAATGCTGAATAAAGTCGGGCATTTAGCAGAAGGCTATCTGACCATGACATTGAGTTCGGTACTTTTGGTTTCGGTGTTTCAGCAGTCAGATTAGAAGGTAGCGTGATTATCGGAGCTTGAACGTATACCGTCCGCGTACTCCCGCAGCCGCTTAACTGCATCAGTAGGAATAAGCCGATTAGCGCAATCATCATTCGCAACAGCAGCTTTGATGTCATTCTCGGCTCTCTGTGACTCCAGTGCGTCCTGAGCTTTTGCATTCTTGTTAGCCTCGGAGATTTGGTTGAATAGAGTGACAGTGTTTAGGACGTTTTTAGTGATAGCCTCTGAGCTCTTCTGACTGGCATCCAGATCGCTAACTTTCTCGCTCAACTTTCCGTTGCTGTGCCAGAGGACACCTATTCCTACAGCAAGTAGTGCGAGAAGAGTTAACAGGATGGTAGTTACTCTGCTCATGACAGGAATAACCGACGTTCTTTAGAGCGACGAATATCAAGCCCG
>OBAM01000912.1_pt1 | contig 21750 bp, 20 predicted proteins | sample 1517751 | NCBI WGS metagenome assembly OBAM01 (sample SAMN04571703, study PRJEB22368) | human gut metagenome | biome: human gut; material: stool | host: Homo sapiens | place: Luxembourg | collected 2012-10-18
TCTCAATTGGAGATTATTTCAAAGAAGAAGCGATTCCATTTGCTTGGGAATTTTTAACAAGTCCAGAATGGATTGGTTTTGATAAAGAAAAATTATATGTTACTGTTTATACAGATGATGAAGATGCTTATCGTATTTGGACAGAAGTATGTCATGTAGATCCAAGTCATATTTTAAAAACATATGAAAACTTCTGGGAAATTGGAGAAGGTCCAGGTGGTCCTGACTCAGAAATTTTCTATGACCGTGGAGAAAAATATGATCCTGAAGGTTTAGGAGAAAAATTATTCTTCGAAGAAATGGAAAATGATCGTTATATTGAAGTATGGAACGTTGTTTTCTCTCAATATGATTGTAATCCAGCGATTGATCGTAAAGAATATAAAGAACTTCCACAAAAAAATATTGATACTGGTATGGGACTTGAAAGATTAGTAAGTATTATTCAAGGTGGAGAAACAAACTTTGATACTGATTTATTCTTACCAATCATTCATGCTACTGAAAAATTAGCCAATGTTTCTTATGAAGAAAATAAAATGGCTTACCGTGTTATTGCTGACCATATTCGTACTGTAACTTTTGCTTTAGCTGATGGAGCAATGTTTGATAACGCTGGTAGAGGGTATGTTTTAAGACGTATTTTAAGACGTGCTGTTCGTTATGGTAAACAAATTGGTATTGAAAAAGCATTTATGTATGATCTAGTACCATTGGTTTGTGATATGATGAAAGATTTCTATGATTATTTACCAGAAAAACAAGATTTTATTTCAACAATGGTAAAAAAAGAAGAAGAAGCTTTCCATAAAACATTATTAAATGGTGAAAAATTATTAAAATCATTAATTGATAAAAATGAAAATGGAGAAATCAGTGGAAAAGATGCTTTCAAACTTTATGATACATATGGTTTCCCATTTGAATTAACATTAGAAATCGCTGAAGAATCAAATTTAACAGTTAATGAAGAAGAATTTAAAGAAGAATTAAAAATTCAACAAGAAAGATCTCGTGCATCACGTGATAACAATGAATCAATGGCAAGTCAAAAACCTGATTTAATGGCTTTTGTTGAACCTTCTACATTTGTTTATGATCCTACACCAATCCAAGGAAAAGTTATTGGATTATTCAAAGATGGTGTTAAAACAGATGAAATCACTGATAAAGGAGAAGTTATCTTTGATACAACTCCATTCTACGCAGAAATGGGTGGACAATGTGGTGATACTGGATCATTAGATAATGAGACAACACATGCAAATGTTGTTAATACTTTAAATGCGCCAAATAAACAACATATGCATTTTGTTGAAGTAAAAGAAGGAACTATTCATTTAGGTGATACTTTTACATTATCAATTGATCAACAAAAACGTCGTCAAATTACAGCAAACCATAGTGCAACACATATTTTACAAAAAGCTTTACAAGAAACTTTAGGTGATCATATCAGCCAAGCAGGTTCTTATGTTGATGATAAAGTTTTAAGATTTGACTTTACTCATTTTGAAAAAATTTCTGCTGAATTATTAAAAGAAATTGAAGAAAAAGTTAATCAAATTGTTTTTGAAGGACGTCCTGTTGTTATTAAAAATATGACAAAAGAAGAAGCTTTAGCATCAGGGGCAATGGCTTTATTTGATGAAAAATACGGAGATGTTGTTCGTGTTGTCAACATTGGGGATTACTCTATTGAATTATGTGGTGGTTGCCATGTTTTAAACAGTTCTGAAATTGGTTTATTTAAAATCGTGAGTGAAGAATCTGTAGGTAGTGGAATTAGACGTATTGTGGCACAAAGCGGTTTAGCTGCCTATAATGCAATGGTTCATGAAAAAGAAACAGTAGATACAATTGCTTCAACATTAAATCTTAAAAATAGAAAAGATGTTGTAAACAAAGTAGAAGCATTAAAAGAGGAATTAAAAGAAGCTAAAGTAGAAGTTGAACAATTATCAGCTAAATTAAATGCAATTCAAGCCGCTTCAAAAGCAAATGATATTGAAGAAATCAATGGAGTTAAAGTTCTTTATGTTGAAGAACAATTAGAAAATGCCAAAGCAAAACAATTAACATTTGATTTTAGAGACCAATTAGAAAGTGGAATCGTTGTTTTAGTTTCAAAATATGAAGAAAAATGTTCGTACTTTGTTTCTGTGTCAAAAGATTTAGTTGGTCAATATAAAGCAGGAAATATCATTAAAGCAATCAATGAAGTTGTTGACGGTCGTGGTGGTGGAAAACCTGACTTTGCTCAAGGTGGATGTGCTATCAATGATAATATTTCTAAAATCAAAGGTGCTTTAAAAAATATTTTGTAATTTAATACAGTATAAGGTATAATATATATTATAGAAAAGAGGGTGAGTTAGATGGAAGATTTAACAAAAACAAGAGTATTTAGTTCAGAAGATATGCGTAGAGAAATGATACGCAGTAATCTTAAAACAGTTATCAATGCTTTAAATGAAAGAGGATACAATGCTGTACATCAAATCGCGGGTTATCTCATATCTAATGATCCTGCATACATCTCTTCTCATAAAAATGCAAGAAATATTATTCAACAAGTTGAAAGAGATGAAATTATTGAAGAATTAGTAAAATCTTATTTGGAGAAAGAATAATGAAAAAAGTATTAGGTCTTGATTTAGGGTCTAGAACTTGTGGTATTGCCATGTCAGACATTCTAGGAATGATTGCTCATGGTGTTGAAACGTTTCGTTTTAAACCTGATGATTATTTGACATGTGCAAAACATGTTAAAGAAATTGTTGAAGAAAATGAGATTGAAACGATTGTTTTAGGTTTACCAAAACATATGAATGGTGATATTGGTGAAAGAGGACAAATTTCAATTGAATTTAAAAAACAATTAGAAGAAATGATTGAAGGAATCAATGTGATCTTAGTTGACGAGAGATTAACAACGGTAGTTGCTGAAAATCAACTTCTTTTTGCGGATGTATCAAGAAAGAAAAGAAAACAGGTAATTGATAAAATGGCGGCAGTTGCTATTTTACAAGGTTACTTAGATAGAGGATAAGTTATGGATGAAAATACAATTGTTGTAACTGATGAATTAGGAAACGAAGTAGAGTATGAAATTTTATTTACATTTGAAAATGAAGAAAATAGACATCAATATGTTGTTTACTTCGATCCTGAAAAAGATGAACCAGAAGCACAAGCAGCAATCTTTGATGATGAAGGTGGACTATTTCCAATTGAAACTCCTGAAGAATGGGAATTAGTTGAAGAAGTTTTCCAATCATTTGTTTCAGAAGAAGATGAAGATGAAACTGAATATTGTGAAGGAGAAGATGAAGATTGTAATTCATAAAAGCTAATGAAAATTAGCTTTTTCCTTTTTTAGACATGAACAGTTCATAGAAGGAAATTAGAATAATCAATGAGGTGAAAGAAATGGCATTTAATTTATTTGGAGGAAAAAGAAGAATTACGAAAGGTTTTTTTGCTAATTCTTTAGGAAATAAACAAACAAGAGGAATCTATACATTTCAAATCGATGTGGAAAATGGAGAGTTGATATTTAAAAAATATTTTATAACACCAACGGATCCAGTTTATGCATTCAATTATGGACGCTTTTCATGTATTACTTATAGAAATAGAACAGGTTCTGTAGATGATGGAGGAATTTGTTCTTATGCAGCAACTGCTGAAACATTAGCACTTGCTTCACGTGTGACAGATAAAGGGAAGACATATGTGCATGCTTGTGCAAATGGTGATGTAGAAACTGCTGATAAAGTATTCTGTGTTGATTATTTTAATAGTGAAATTTCGGTAATTTCTATTATTAAGAAAAAACTTGTAAAATGTATTTCTCATTTTAAGTTGAATGGAAGTGGAAAAGATCCTGTTAAACAAGCACAACCATATCCTACATATGTGAGTTTTTTACCAGATGAAGATAAACTTTATGTTGTTTGTTTAGGGTTAGATCAAGTATGTTTCTTTGATGTTGGCGAAGATGGAACATTAACATTAGATAATGTACATACATTACAATTAGAACCAGGTTGTGGTCCTAAAAAAATGATTTTTAATCAAAAAGGTGATCGTGCTTATGTAATGAATGAATTAAACAGCACAATTTGTGTTTATAAATATGATCATTTAAACTTTGAATTAATTCAAACAATTGATAGTTATCCAAAAGATGATGATCCTGAACTTGTAAGTTCTTTAAGTGATATTAAATTTAATAGTGATGATAGTCATTTATATGCAATTAATAAAGGACATGATTCTCTTGTGTTGTTCGAAGTCAATGAAGATGGAACTCTTACATATATTGACTTTGAAGATACTTCTTATGATCCAGTAGATATGCTTGTTTATAATGAGGAAGGAAATGAATGGATCGTTGTGGCTTGTCAAAAAGGTGGAATTGTTGAATCTTATCGTTTTGGTAAGGAAAAAGGTGGACAAGTTTATGAAACTGAATATAGCTGTATGGTAAATGAACCTGTTTGCTTAACACCATTTATTAATAATTTCTAAGGCAATTTATTTGCCTTTTTTCTTTGGTTGAATATCGACAAAAAATAACATATAATGATACAAGGTGAGGACTCAACATGGAAAAAAAGAAATTAGATATGAAGATTAAAATAGTATTAGGTATTATTATTTTTATTGTTGTTTTATTTATTGGAAGTTTTGTATATTATAAGCAAGGAATCAAGGCTACGTCTTCTAAAAATAAGGAAGTGATCGTCACTATTCCTAAAGGTAGTAGTGGAAATGATATTATTAAGATATTAGATAAAAATAAACTTATAAAAAGTTCTACATGTGCCAAAATATATTTAAAAATGAATCAACATGATTTTAAAAGTAATGTTTATATTTTAAATAAAAAAATGGATTTAAAAACAATTTTTAAAGCAATTGAAGGAAAAGATAAAAAATATATTTCTAATACTAAAATAACAGTTTTAGATGGACAAACAATTCCTGAATATGCTTCTATTATTTCTAAACAAACAGGAATAGATTATAATGAGATCATTCAAAAATGGACAGATCAAACATATCTTCAAAAGTTAATTAAAAAATATTGGTTTTTAACAGATGATATTTTAAATGATGGTATTTATTATCCATTGGAAGGATATTTAGCACCAGAAACTTATTTTCTAACACAAGAAGATACGATTGAAAGTATTACAAAAATGATGTTAGATCAAACACAAAAACATCTAGAAAAATATAAAACACAAATATTAGATTTTAAAGTGAACTCACAACCATTAACAGTTCACCAATTTATGACATTATCATCTATTGTTCAAAGAGAATCACCAGTCAATGACGAAGATAGGCAACTTGTTTGTGGTGTTTTAATTAATCGTTTAAATAAACAAATGCCATTACAATGTGATGTTACTGTTAATTATGGAAATCAAGAAGTAAAAATTGATGTTAAACATACAGATTTAAATAAAGATACAAAATATAATACATATAAATATAATGGTTTACCTGTTGGTCCTATTAGTTCAATTTCAACAGGAATTATAAAAAATGTTTTAAATTATAAGGAAAGTGAGTATTATTATTTCTTTGCAACACAAGATGGAAAAGTTTTATATGCGAAAACATATCAAGAACATCAAGCAAATGTAAATAGTAATAAGTGGTATTAAAATGAAGTATTTTGATGAAATAGAAAAAAGTGCAAGAGAAAGAAATATTCCAGTCATGGAAAAAGAGGGTTTGGAATTTTTAATACAAACATTCAATGAACATCAATGTCATCGCTGTCTTGAAATTGGCAGTGCCATTGGTTATTCAGCAATGATGATGGTTTCAAATATAGATGATTTTGTAGTTGAAACAATTGAATTAGATGATGCACGTTATCTTGAAGCTATTCAAAACATTAAAGAACAACAATTAGAAGATCAAATAGAAATCCACCATGATGATGCATTAACATTTGATATCAATGATTTAAAATACCAAGAATTTGATTGTTTATTTATTGATGCAGCGAAAGCACAATATCAAAAATTCTTTGAAAAATACATGCCTTTAGTTCAAAAAAATGGAATTTGCATTGTTGATAATCTAGATTTTCATGGGATGATTTTTGATATTGATCATATTAAAAATAGAAACACAAAACAACTTGTTAAAAAAATTAAAAGATTTAAAGATTGGATTTTCAATCATGAAGAATATCAAGTCACTTATTATGGTGTAGGTGATGGAATTTGTGTAATAAAAAGGAAGTGAAATAAGTGTCATTAATAATTAATATAAATAGTTTATCATATCTTTATGATTATTTGAATTTAGGTGTCCATGATTTTATTGTAGGAACAAATCAATTTTCATGTCGACAAGCTTTAACAGTTGATTATATAGAATTAAAAGAAATAAAGGAAAAATATCCAATGATTCGTTTATTTGTTTTAGTTAATGCGTTAGTTGAACAAAAATATTTAGATGATTTAAAGAATCATTTAGATAAATTAAATGAATGTCAAATAGATGGGATTATTTTTCAAGATTTTGGAGTTTTACAAATTTGTAATGAAAAAGGATATTCATTTGAAAAAATCTATGATCCAGAAACATTAAATACAAATCATCTCACATTATCTGTTTTAAAAGAACAAGGAATAGATGGCGCTTTTCTAGCAAGAGAAATCCCGCTAAAAGAAAAACAAATGATTGGACAAAATTGTAAATTAAAAACAATGGTTCAAGTACATGGGGTTGAATATATGGCTTATTCAAAAAGAAAGTTATTGTCTAATTATAAAGAGTATACACATCTTGATTTTAATGTAGATAAAGAGGCACAAATTGAAATCAAAGCCAATGGTGTAGAGGACCATTGTCATATTTATGAAGATCAATATGGAACCCACATTACTTCAACTAATCAAATGTGTGCACTAGATGTTCTTAATCAATTCAATGATTTTGATTATTTATATATTGATGGTCAATATATAAATGAAACAGATTTATTAGAAATTACACATCTTTATATACAAGCTATAGAAGCAATTAAAAATCAAACATACAGTAAAGAATCAATAGAGTTGATGCAATTACTTTATCGTTTAACACCAAATGTTCATTACTACCATAGTTTTTTATTTGATTCAACTGTTTATAAAATTTCTGATGTAAGAAAGAGAGAAGAAAATGAGAGAAGTTAGTCAAGTTATTAATGGAAAAAGAGTCATTGTTAAAAAGCCAGAGTTACTTGCGCCAGCAGGTAATTTAGAAAAACTAAAAGTAGCTATTTTATATGGTGCAGATGCAGTTTTTATAGGTGGAAAAGAGTTTTCTTTACGCTCAAGTGCTTCTAACTTTTCTTTAGAAGACATTCAAGAAGCTGTAGAATTTGCCCATACACATCATGCAGCTATCCATGTAACATGTAATATTATTTTACATGAAGACAATTTAAAGGGATTAGAAGAATATCTTTTAAAGCTAGATGAAATTGGAGTAGATGCAATTATTGTAGCAGATCCTTATATTATGTCTTTAGCAAAAAAATTGCATTTAAAATTAGAAGTCCATGTTTCTACTCAACTATCTACTATGAATACCAGTGCGATTCGTTTTTATGAAAATTTAGGTGTTGACCGTGTCGTTTTTGCAAGAGAAGTAGATTATCAAGATCTAAAAGAAGTAAGAGAAAAGGTTGATATTGATTTAGAGTATTTCATTCATGGAGCTATGTGTATCCATTATTCTGGAAGATGTATGTTATCTAATTATTTTTCAAGAAGAGATGCCAATCGTGGAGGATGTTCGCAATCTTGTCGATGGTATTATGATATTTTTGAAAAAGATCAACAGTTAAATCATGATGAAATTGTTCCTTTTAGTATGTCAAGTAAAGATATGTCTTTAGTAGATGAATTACCTAAACTTATTGAATTAGGGATTGATTCTTTTAAGATAGAAGGAAGAATGAAGTCATTGCATTATATTGCAACTGTTGTATCTACTTATCGTAAATTGATTGATACGTATTGCGATGATCCTGAAAACTTTGATAAAAATGGTTATCGAAAAGAAATTGAAAAGGCAGCCAATCGCGCTTTATGTACAGGCTTCTTTAAAGATGTTCCAAACAGTGATTATCAACTTTATAATCAAAGAGATGAGCATCCTACACAAGATTTTTGTGCGCGTGTATTAAGTTATGATGTAGATAAACATGAAGTTATGATTGAACAAAGAAATTATTTTAAAGTGGGAGATCGAATTGAATTTTTCTCACCACATCATGAAAATGTTTTAATTGAAGTTAAAGAAATATATAATGAAGATAGAGAATCAGTTGAAGTAGCAAATCATCCAATGGAAATTCTTTATTTAAAATGTGAGCAACCATTGTCTGAATTTGATATGGGAAGGAAGGTTTTAACAAATGAAAAATAGTATTATTATTGGTATTGCTGGAGGAAGTGCTTCAGGAAAGACATCTATTTCTAGACAAGTGTATGAATTTTTTAAAGGAAGTCATACAACATGTATTATTAAACAAGATGATTATTATAAAGATCAAAGTCATCTTTCTTTTGAAGAAAGAGTTAAAACAAACTACGATCATCCTTTTGCTTTTGATAATGATTTACTTGTAGAACAATTAAAACAATTAAAAGAAGGAAAATCAATTTCTAAACCTACATATGATTATACTCAACATACAAGAAGTGATGTTGTTGAAACAATTACACCAAGAGATGTTTATATTTTAGAAGGATTATTTGTTTTATATGATGAAAAAATTAGAGATTTATGTGATATTCTTGTCTTTGTAGATACAGATGCTGATATTCGTTTTATTCGTCGTTTAAAACGTGATATTGAAGAAAGAGGACGTTCTATTGATTCAGTATGTAATCAATATTTAGAAACAGTAAGACCAATGCATGAACAATTCGTTGAACCTTCAAAAAAATATGCACATATCCCTGAAGGGGGAAATAATACAGTAGCCATCGATCTTTTAATTACTAAGATTTCAAGTGTTATTGATGCTAAGGAGTAAAAGATGTATTGTACAAATTGTGGTCGAAAAATTAAAGATGGAGAACGTTATTGCCCTTATTGTGGAACGAAAACATTTAATGAATATGAATTTAATCAACAAAGAGTAGATTATGCAATTTCTAGACGTAGTATTCCAATGTGTATTATTTTATCAATTGTTACGTTTGGAATTTATGGACTTTATTGGCTTTATTGTCTTGCTAGTGATGTCAATACACTTACTGGAGAAGAAGATTCTTCAGGTTTTAAAGTCTTGATTTTAAGTATTATTACTTTAGGTTTATATGAACTTTATTGGTTGTATAAAGTTGGAGAGAGATTAAGTGATTTTCAAACTTATCAAGGAGAAATGGTAGATAGTTATCGTGCTCTTGTTTATTTGATTTTAGGAATATTTGGATTAAATATTGTAGCAAGAGCACTTATTCAAAATGATTTGAATAAATATGCTTATGATTCATAAAAATAGACTAGATATTTAGATATAAATATGCTATATTATTGATTACGAGGTGACTTAAAATGGATAAAGATAAAGTATTACTTACGAAATCTGGTGTAGAAAAACTTGAAGAAGAAAGAGATAATTTAATTAATGTTGAAAGACCTAGAGTCATTGAAGAATTACAATTAGCTCGTTCTCAAGGTGACTTATCAGAAAACGCTGATTATGATGCAGCTAGAGATAAACAAGCTCAAATCGAACAAAGAATTAAAGAAATTGAATATATGCTTCAAAATGCAGAAATCATTTCTGAAGAACAAATGGATTTAAATGTTGTTAAACCTGGGACAACAGTTACAATTTTAGATTTATCTTTAGATGATCCTGAAGAAGAAAAATATACAATTGTAGGTTCTTTCGAAACTGATCCTGTTAATGGTAAGATTTCAAATGAATCACCACTTGCTAAAGCACTTATTGGTCATGGAGTTAATGAAATCGTGACTGTTGGGGTTGCTGAAGCATATGATGTAAAAATTGTAGATATTGAATTTACTGCATAAAACAACAAGTTATTGTTGTTTTTTCTTTATATAATAAAGTAAATAATAAATAATAAAAACAAATAAAGGTTTTATTAAAATTTGAATATTTATATCTTTCATTGAAAGGGTCATTCCGTGGATCAATGGCTTTTCTTTTACCATTTTATAAAAAATAAAAGTGAAAACAACTAAGATAAGATAACTAAAAAAAGTAATCAGTAATTGATAAATAAAAGATGAAACATGCATAAAAGAAAAAAGAATAGCCATAATAAAACTAATGATTAAATAACTTACAAATAAAAATGCATAAGATAATAAATAAGGCATTAACTTTCTTTTCATAGAAACCTCCTAATAGAGAATATGAAAAAAAAGAGTAAGTAGAACGGAGAACATATGTTTAAAATATTTATCATTAGTATTTTTATGTATATCTATCTAACAGTTTTACTTAGGCTTTTTGGGAAAAAAGAATTTAGTCAACTCAATGTTTTTGATTTTGTTGTTTTTTTAGTGATTTCTGAAATCACGACAATGTCTTTAGAAACACAAGATTTGTCTGTTTTAGATAGTGTGATAGCCACACTGACACTCATTATTTTAGATAGAATAGAATCTTTTATTACGATGCGTTCAAAAAAATTGAGAGATTTTTTTGAAGGAAGACCGTGTTATATCATTTATAGAGGAAAGATACAATATCAAAATATGAAAAAATTACGCTATAGTATAGATGATTTATGTCATCATTTAAGAGTAAGTGATATCGATAGTGTTTCTAAAGTGGATTTTGCTATTCTAGAAACAAATGGTTCTTTATCGGTTATTCCAAAACAAGAAAGTCAAACACTTTTACCTGATGCATTGATCAGTGATGGCTGTATTAATCAAGAAGCACTTCAAATTTTAAATAAAGATGAAGCGTGGTTGAAAAATGAATTAAAGAAAAAACACATTTCTCATATAGAAGATGTGCTTTATTGTGTTTTAGAAAAAAAGGGTCTTTATGTGATAAAAAAATAACTATCCAAACATAATATCCAACATCATCATGATCATAAATCCTACCATAAAACTCATCGTACCAACATCTACTTCTTTTAAGGCATTTGCTTCAGGAATCAGTTCTTCGATACAAACAAACATCATCGCTCCAGCTGCAAAGCTTAAAGCAAAAGGGAGAATGCTACTAAAAAGTTGAGCAAATAAAAAACCTAAAAGTGCACTTGGAATTTCTACAAGGGCAGAATATTGACCATACATCATTGCTTTAAAACGTGAGATACCACTTTCATGTAAAGGTAAAGAAATGGCCGTACCTTCAGGAAAGTTTTGGATACCAATACCAATAGATAAAATAAGGGCAGGAACAAGATTAGTTTTAACGCTTGCAATGGCAATTCCAACCGCTAAACCTTCGGGAATATTGTGTAAGGTCATTGCTAGTAATAAAAGTTTATTTTTAGAAAGAGTATTTGTAGGACCTTCTTTTTGATGAGAAATAATATGTTCATGGGGAAGAAATTTATCACATAATCTTAAAAATAAGCCACCGCTAAAAAAGACAAGTGGAATCAAAAAAAGTAAAAGTAGATGATCTTCAACTTGTTGGATTGCTGGAAGAAGCAATGAAAAGAAAGTAGCAGCAATCATAATACCAGCAGCTAAACCTAAAGCAATACTGACAAGTTTTTGACTTTTACTTTTAACAAAATAAACAAGACTTGACCCTAAAAAAGTCATGAGCCAGTTAAAAATAGAAAGTACTAAAGCAAGTAAAAAAAGTTGTGAATTTGATAACATAAAAGACCTCCATAGTATCCTATGAAGATCTTATCATTTCATCTAGGCTTATCTATTAATAAAGTCATAGTCACTATCATCAATAGTTACTAGAATTGCTTTTTCAGTTAATCTTTGTTTTTTACTATCATAAGTAGGTAAAACAGTATAATTAACACGAATATTTCTTTCTACTTCTTCGTCGTAAGCAAAATCTGCTTGTCTAAAGAAGATAGGATCATGATCATAAACAGAAATATTACCAAATTGATTTTGTTCATTGTAATAAACAACTTTACCTGATTTACGAGTAACTAAACTATCAAGATGTGACATGATTAAATCATACATTTCATCATATAAACTACTTGAATCTTTACCTTGATATTTTACATCGATTGTAAAGTCACATTCTTTTTGATTTTCATTACATAATGCTTTAATAAATGAATGAACCACTTTAATTAATAATTCATTACCACTATTTTCAACAGCTTCATTTAATCTTTGATATAAAGGAAGTTGTTCAAGGGCATAACCGTTTTCAAAGAATTCATAAAGTAAATAAGCATTTGCTTCTTTTACTTTACCAACAGTAGCATTTGTTTTATATAAAACTTCGTAGAAGTTAACTCCTTTAATACGATTATGTAAAGAAATAAATTCTCTATTAGCTTCATCATATTCTTTTAATTCTAATAAAGCACATCCTCTATAATATTTGATCCATTGTAAAGCATTATAATGCCATTTAAGTGGTGTAGCTAATGCTTGATTTGCACATTCTACACATGCTTTATATTGTTTTGTTTCAAATAAAGCACGTACTTTTAATCTAAAGTATCTTTCTTTGAAAGATTCAAATTCTCTACCTTCGTTATTAACAAAAGGTTTATCAGATAATAATCTAACATCTAATTTATTAAGCATTTTGATCATTAAATCATAATTGATTGGAGTTTGATTTAATGCATATTTAATTGCTCTATTAATTGCTGGTTCAACAGGAGAATATTTTTCTTGTTTACAAATACCTAAAATATCTTCAAGGATATCAAAGAATAAACTTTCTTTTTCTTTTATTTTTTCATCATCAATATTAATAAACTTATTATATAAAGCATACCCATATTGATTAATATATCCTTTTAAAGAAGGAGCCATTTGTAAAAATGTATTTCCTACTTCAATTGCATCATCATTTCTACCATTGTTTTTTAATAATTTAATAAAATCATTTGCTTCAAATTCATTGAAAGAAGCAGCATCTTCATTGAATTTATTGAAATATCTTTCAATACTTTTTAATTCGTTTTCGTTCATAAAATTCACCTCATGCATTATTATATCATTTATTTATCATGAATAACATAAAATGTTTTTAAAAACATTTTTTATATGCTATAATAATGCAGAAAATTAAGAGGTGAAAAAATGAGTAAACAAGTGTTTAGTACAGATTTTTACGGGAAAAATCTGACAGTAGAAGTAGGAGAATTAGCTAAACAAGCTAATGGTAGTGTTTTAGTAAGATATGATGATACAGTCATCTTATCAACAGCTGTTGCAGGAAAAGAACCAAAAAGTGTAGATTTCTTTCCACTAACAGTTACATATGAAGAAAAATTATATTCTGTAGGTAAAATTCCTGGAGGATTTCTAAAAAGAGAAGGACGTCCAAGTGAACATGGAACTTTAACTGCAAGAATGATTGATAGACCAATTCGTCCGTTATTTGCAGACGGATTTAGAAATGAAGTACAAGTTGTTAATACTGTTTTATCAGTAGATCAACAAGCTTCTCCAGAAATGGCAGCAATGTTAGGGGCTTCTCTTGCATTATGCGTTTCTGATATTCCTTTCAATGGACCAATCGCAGGTGTTAATGTTGGTTTAATTGATGGAGAATTTACCATCAATGCTGGTCCAGAAGAAATGGAAAGAAGTTTAATCAATTTAGAAGTAGCTGGTACAAAAGATGCCATCAATATGGTTGAAGCAGATGCTAAAGAAGTTGATGAAGATACAATGTTAAATGCTTTAATGTTTGGACATGAAGCTATTAAAGAATTAATTGCTTTTGAAGAAAAAGTTGTTGAAGCATGTGGTAAAGAAAAAATTGAAATTCCATTATTTGAATTAGATGAAGCTTTAGTTCAAGAAATTACAGATTTATGTAATGATGAAATGGTTGCTGCTGTATCTATTCCAGGAAAACTTGAAAGATATGCAGCCATTGATGAAATCATGGATCGTGTAACTGCACAATATGATGAAAAAGAATATGCAGATGAAGAAACAAAAGAATCTGTGATGAAACAAGTTGGAATTATCTTACATGACTTAGAAAAAAATGAAGTAAGACGTTTAATTACGGAAGAAAAAATTAGACCAGATGGTCGTAAAATTGATGAAGTGCGTCCATTAAATGCACAAGTTGATTTATTACCAAGAGTTCATGGTTCTGCTTTATTTACAAGAGGTGAAACACAAGTTTTATCTGTATGTACATTAGGAGCTATGGGAGAAGTTCAAAAAATCGATGGTTTAGGATTAGAAGATCAAAAACGTTTCATGCATCATTATAACTTCCCACCATATTCAGTTGGTGAAACAGGAAGAATGGGTGCTCCTGGACGTCGTGAAATTGGACATGGTGCTTTAGGAGAAAGAGCTTTAGCACAAGTTATTCCAAGTGAAAAAGACTTCCCATATACAATCCGTGTTGTTTCGGAAGTCTTAGAATCAAATGGTTCAAGTTCACAAGCTTCAATCTGTGCATCATCAATGGCATTAATGGCTGCTGGTGTACCAATTTCAAATCCAGTTTCTGGGGTTGCGATGGGACTTGTTAAAAAAGGTGACGATTATACAATCTTAACTGATATCCAAGGTATGGAAGATCACTTAGGAGATATGGATTTCAAAGTAGCTGGTACTAAAAATGGTATTTGTGCTTTACAAATGGATATCAAAATTGATGGTATTACAAAAGAAATCTTACAAGAAGCTTTAGCACAAGCAAAAGTAGGACGTGCTCAAATCATGGATTGTATGTTAGGAGCTATTCCTGCACCACGTGATCATTTATCTAAATACGCACCAAAAATGCATGTTATGCATATTGATCCAGAACAAATTAGAGATGTTATTGGACGTGGTGGAGAAACAATTAATGAAATCATTGAAAAATCAAACGATGTTAAAATTGATATTGATCAAGACGGTACAGTGGTTATCTACCATAGTGATCAAGAAGCAATCGACACAGCTGTTTCTTTAATTGAAAGAATTGTTAAAAAAGCTGAAGTTGGTGAAATCTATGATGGAACAATTGCACGTGTAAATGATAATTATGCATTCGTTACTTTATTTGAAGGAACTGATGGATTCTTACATATTTCTGATTGGTCTTATGAAAGAACAAGCAAAATGCAAGATGTATGTAAGGTAGGAGATGTCATCAAAGTTAAAGTAACTAAAGTTGATGATAAAGGTAAAGTAAATGTTTCTAGAAAAGCTTTACTTCCAAAACCAGTTAAAAAAGAAGAAAAAAATGAAAAAAATGAAAAATAAAATCATACTTGCAAGTAGTTCTCCAAGAAGAAAAGAACTTTTCGATAAATATGGAATAGACTACACAGTAGATTTTGTAGAAACAGAAGAAGTGTTAGACGAAAGTTTAACACTTTTTAAAAGACTAGAAAACATTGCTTTACAAAAAGCCAAACCACTTCAAATAAAATATCCAAACAATATCATTGTCTCAGCAGATACCATGGTCACCTTCCAAGATGAAATGTTAGGAAAACCAAAAAATAGAGAAGACGCTAAAAGAATGCTTGAGTTGTTATCGAATAATAAACAAGTTGTTATTACAGCAGTATGTATCATTAAAGATCAACAAAGCACAACATTTACAGATGCAACAACTGTTACATTTAAAAAATTATCTGATCAAGAAATTGAAGATTATCTTGATACAAATGAATGGCAAGGCAAAGCGGGTGCTTATGCAATCCAAGGAGTTGCTTCAAAGTTTGTAGAAAAGATTGATGGGGATTTAGAAAATGTCATTGGAATGCCAATGTATAAAGTTATCAAATATTTAGAAGCTTAACAATATAACGCGTATATATCTTTATAAGATTAAAAGAGGCATAGAAATCTAATAATTTACGATAGATTTTATGCCTCTTTTTATTAAATAAATTTAAATTGTTTATTTATTTTTTTGTGTTTTTGTATAATATATTCTTGGTGTAATTAAACAAATTATAAATAGTACGAAATTAATTAAAAAATATAAAAGAAATGAAAAATGATATTTAAAATAATAAAGCGTATTTTGAAATAAAGAAACAATCATCTTCGATAACGGAATTCCTATAATTGTCAGTAGAACTAGAGATATTACAAAATAAATAATACCTTCTAAAGAAAGCAACTTATACAGTTGTTTTTTTGTCATTCCAATTGCTTCTAATGTAGCCAATTCTTTTTTTCTTGAATTGATATTCATAATAATAATATTAATAAAATTGAAGATTCCTAACATAAGTAAAATACATGCAAAAAGAATACCTACAAACATAAAGCAATTTATAATTGGTTGTAATTGCTTGATGGTGTTGATTTGACTTTTAAAAGTGATAGTACAGTTTTTAAAAATACTTAAAAGTTTTTCTTGAAGTTTTTCATTATTGACATTTTTAGTATTGATTTTTAATTCTTCATAAATTGGATCTATTTGTAATTTTTCAAGACCTTTTTCGCTCATATAAATGCAGATATGATCACTATCAGAAATCAAATAATTTTGGGCATCTTGTAGAAAATTAGAATCTTCTTTAAATAAATTTTCAATTTTATAATCGATAAGTTCACCGTTATTATTTTGTATTGAAAGGGAATCATTTATATACTTACGTGATACAGATGTATCTAAAAGATAGATGCTATCACCATTTAAAAATGATATGTTATCTGTTTTATTTGTTTTAGAAAAATGAGAAAGATCATCTTCATTTAAAAGAATGATAGTTGCTTTAAAATGATTGCTTTCTTTAGCAAAACTATTCTTCTTACCTAATTCTTTTTGCAAAAATTTAGATGAACCTGTAACTGTTGAATAAGCAGTTTTAACGATTTTTAATTCAGTTATTTCTTTTAAAGATTGTACTTTTGAGATTTCTTTATTGGTTATATCACTTTGCTTTCCTTCGTTATTTGGATTATTTGCCTCGATATTAAAAGAATAAGGCTGTTGTCTAGCAAAAAGAATATTATAATCTGGCTTTGAAATGGCAGAATAAATTGTTAAACAAGAAAATAATCCAATAAATAGTGAAAGTATAACAGAAATATTTCTTTTACCGTTTCCTAAAATATTTTTAATAGCGAGAGACAGTATGCGATTTTTTTTGAAAATAGAAAATGATCTATTTATATATGATGCATTACCTAGACCGTTATATCTAATTGCCTCAATAGGTGATATTTTGCTAGCAATCTTTGCCGGCTTTTTGCTACTTACCCAAATAGTAAGTAAGACATAAATAATAACAATTAAAAACAAGAAAGGGCTAAATGAAACATTGCATGGAAAGATGTTTTCAATAGCTGATCCCGATATTAATCGTCGAAGTGTATAAGGTACTAAAAAATATGAAAATAGTGATGCGAACACTAATCCCGTAGGAATTGCTAATAAAGCATAAAATAGTGTTTCTTTTTTTACAATCGATTTTATTTGTTTTGGGGTCGTTCCTATTGTTTTAAGTTGTCCATAAAAATAAATGTCATTATTGATAGACAGTTGCATAATATTATTGATAATAAAATATCCGCTTAATACAATTAGAATTGCTAGAAATGCACATGCTACAATAGATAACAAACCATCTGTTTTATTTGTTAAAAGACCAAAACTATAGAGCTTTTGATTTTTTGCTAAGTTTAAGTCTTTATTTAATTGGGACATAATCTTATCAGCATCTTGGTGTTTATCTTTAAGAGAAACCATTGTGACTTGATAAAGAGACGAATGTGATTTAGCGTACATATTTGAAATAATAATATTTCCTATTTGATTAATTTCTTGATGATGATCTTTGAAATAAAAAGTTGCTGCAGCAACATTAGCACTTTTGGTTTTTTGATCTCGACCAATTAAATAATCAGTAAAAATAGCACTAATATTAAATCTTTGTTTTTGATGATTTATATTTAAAGTAATATAATCACCAATTTTTTTGTTTTTATAACCTAATTTATTTAATGTCCATCTTGACAAAGCAATTTCATTTTTCTTTGTAGGATAATTTCCTTCAAATGAAGCAACTGTAGGCAAGATGTCTTCTTTCCATTCAATATCATCATAATTAGAAAGAACGATTTGACTATCTGAATAGGAATTTTCAAAATTAATACGACCATAATAGTGTTGATTACCAATATTTTTAATATAATCTAAATCATTTAATTTGTTTTTTTGTTTTTTAGTAAGATTCGTCATCATGATTTGACTTGTTGTCCCTGCACTTCGTAGATTATAGGTTTGATAATTGTCATAGTAACTGAATCCAATTGAAAAAATACTATAAATCATAAAAGTAACAAGAATGATAGAGACAAACATAAAAAGTGTTTTTGTTTTATTTTTTAATGTTGATAATGTGAGTTTATTGATTGCTTTTTTATTATTATTCATCATTGTTTTCACGCAACTTTCCGTCTTCAATTTTTATAATACGATCAGCTAATTGAGCAATATCCTCATTATGAGTAATCATGACGATTGTTTGTTTAAATAAATGACTTGTTCTTTTAATTAATCCTATAACTTCCTGAGTAGTTTTTGAGTCAAGATTTCCAGTGGGCTCGTCTGCAAGAATAATAGATGGTCTTGTTGCCAGCGCTCTAGCGATAGCAACACGTTGCTGTTGACCACCTGATAGCTTATTGGGATATATATTTTTTTTATCTTCTAGTTTTAAAACATGAAGTATTTCGTTTATAAAATCATATGGAATCTCATTACCATCAAGTTCAATAGGTAAAGTGATATTTTCTAAAACAGTGAGATTACCAATAAGATTATAATTTTGAAAAATGAAACCAATGTTTCTTCTTCTAAAAATAGCCAGTTCATCTTCATCCATTGATGTAATATCAATATTATTAATAAATACTTTTCCACTGGTAGGTTTATCTAATCCACCAAGTAAATTTAAAAGAGTAGATTTTCCACTACCAGAACTTCCAACAATTGCAATAAATTCATGATTGTTAATATTCAAGTTAATGTTATCTACAGCTTTTACAGTATAGTTATCCATTTTATAATATTTTTTTAAGTTTATTGTTTTTACGATTTCCATAAGCACTCTCCTTTGGTTATCTATATTCTACAAAATAAATATCACAAACTTGTTACAAAAAAGATAATGAATTAAAAAATTCATTATCTTTTTAAATAGATTGTAAAAGTCGAACCTTTTCCATATTCGGATTGAACAGTGATATAGCCTTCTTCTCTAGATAAGATTTCTCTTGTCAAATAGAGTCCAATACCAATACCATCTTCATCTTGCACTTCCTGTGATCTATAAAATCTTTGGAAAATATTATTATAGTTTTCTTTTTTTATACCAATTCCTTGATCAGTAATTGTAATTTTAGAAAAGAAAGTATTTTTTGATATTTGAATTGTTATGGTTGTATTTTTATTTGAATATTTTATGCAATTTTCTAAAACATTAAAAATAGCTTCTTGAGTCCACTTTTCATCATATAGGGCAGAGATATGTGTATTTTTGGATAGTTCGATATTAATATGTTTTTTTTCAGCAAGTAAGAAAACATGATTAATGACTTCAATTAGAGTAGAATAAAGATCATTTTTTTCAATATTTAATTGAATAATATCTGTTTCTAATCGAGACACTTTAATAAGAGATTCCATTAGAAAATCAAGTTTATTAATTTGTTGATTAAGCATTATATGAAAGTCAATAGCTTCTTCTTTAGATAAGTCATTACGTGCTAACAAATCGTTAAATATTTTAATGTTGGCTAAAGGCGTTTTTACTTGATGAGAAATATGAGTGACTAATGACTGAATTTCTTGTTTAGAATGGATTGTTTTTTCTTTTTCGATATCTAATTCTTGTTTATATTTATTAATTTGATGTAATAATTTTGATTCAATCGTTTCTTCATATTCTTTATTGCTTTGAGTTGCTGTTTTATCAAAAGTATTAAAAATATAATGTGTTAAATGATTTATTTTTGATTTGAAAGAAAAAATGTTTAGATAGTGTATAAAAATACTTACTAATGCATTTAAGATGATTAAGCATTTTATTAAGATAGAATTTGTTGAAAGGAAAATGATTATTGAAATAGAAAATAAAAATAAAACATAAAGAGTTGCAATGATTTTATTCATCATGACACCACCTGTAACCTAGGCCATAAACAGTTTTAATATAATGGTGTTTATCATCTTCTATCTTATTTCTTAATCGAGATATATTAACAAGCAATGTATGCTCATCAACATAATTTTCATTTGAATCCCATATTTTTTCAATGATTGTTTCTTTTAAAATTATTTGATTTTGATTTTCTAAAAATAAAGATAATAATTTGAATTCTAGAGGTGTTAATTTGATTTCTTTATTATCGATTACTAATTTAGATGTATTCTTATCAAAAAATAGATGGTCATCTTTGTAGAAAGTGTTTTTTGTATTTCTTTTTAAAATAACATTTATTTTCTTGTGAAGAATTTCAATATTAAATGGTTTTGTTACATAATCTTCTGCGCCTAAATTAAAACCATGTAAAATAGCTGAATCCAAATCACAGGCAGATAAAATAAGAATAGGAATATTTGAATTGATAATTTTTATTTGTTCAATAAGATCAAAACCAGATAAATCAGGGAGATTGATATCTAAAATAATAAGATCAAGATTATTTTGAGAGAGTATGTCAAGTGCTTCTTGACCGCTAAAAGAAGATAATACATAAAATTTTTCTTTTTTAAAATAAACAGAGATTGCTTTATTTAAAGGTCTATCATCTTCAATTAATAAAATATTATACATTTTTCATCACCTGTTAATTAATTATCTATGTTATGACATGATTGTCAACTTATAGATTAACAAAAAAGATAAAAGATATTTTCATAAATAGAATCAATTGATAATAATCTTGTTTTTATTATGATATAATTAAGTAAATAGAAAAGGTTCAAAAAGGAGGAAAAATATTATGAATAATTTTGCAGAGATTGTAAGAGTAGGCATTATTGCAGGACTTGGCGTGGTTTTAATGATTATGGCTCTTTTAATAGCAAATGGGAACTCGTTTCTAACAAAAGGAATGAACAAGAAATATACAAATGAATCTGTTAGAGATTATTGTAAGAGTAATTGTTTAGGGCAAATTATTTTTGCTTTAGGTCTTATTTTAGAGGGAATCTTTTCTAAAGGAATATTTTATTATTTAGGAGTTGGATGTTTATTTTTTGGAGCAGTACTTATGGTAGCTGTTTCTAAGAAATTAGTAAAAAGAGTATAATAGCATGAAGATGAGAAATAAAATCTCATCTTTTTTATTTGAAAAAGAATGGCTAGATGAAAAAATATAAAATTATTTTTGTAATCCATTTTTTATAAAAAACACGTAATATCAAGGGATTCCACGCTTCGTAGACATATTCTCTAGATGGAATGTTGTATCTTTTAAAGAAAGTTTTTAGTATGATAGGTGTAAGGGAGTTGTTTATATGGATAGTAAAAAAATTGGAAAAGTAATTGCAAAGAGAAGAAAAGAAAAAGGAATGACTCAAGGGGAACTGGCAGAAAGATTATCTGTTTCTAATAAGACAAT